>Ga0180215_1001289_pt1 | contig 28041 bp, 32 predicted proteins | sample eDN3rd37CBELigBY_FD_128871 | JGI IMG/M metagenome (GOLD analysis project Ga0180215, IMG submission 128871) | Enriched backyard soil microbial communities from Emeryville, California, USA - eDNA 3rd pass 37_C BE-Lig BY (version 2) (version 2) | ecosystem: Environmental > Terrestrial > Soil >...
ATAAAATAAAAGTACAAGGTACAAAATACAGTTTACCTTCAATTAAATCGGGGATTAACCAATTGGTTTACGGGTAAATGGATAACACATGACTGCTGGGGGTATTTAGTCCCTTCAATCATAGCCAGAAGGGAGAGTTGCTGCATGGAAATCGAACGTATTAATGATCATACAGTTAAATTTTATATTTCTTATCTTGATATAGAAGAAAGAGGCTTTGACCGTGAAGAGATTTGGTACAATCGTGAGCGGAGTGAGGAACTCTTTTGGGAAATGATGGATGAAGTCCATCAGGAGGAAGAATTTCTTGTTGAAGGACCTTTATGGATTCAGGTTCAGGCATTGGATAAGGGTCTGGAGGTTCTTGTAACAAAGGCCCAGCTTTCAAAGGATGGTCAGAAGTTTGAACTTCCTGTCCCGGATGAAAAAGTGAAAGATTTGCCTGTGGATGAACATATTGAGGAAATGCTCGATCATCATTTCCGTAAATCCGATGAAGATGAGCCTGGATATGAAGGCGATCTTGAGTTCTTATTATCATTTAAAGATTTTGAAGACGTTATTTCATTATCAAAGCGGTCAATTCTTGATTCCATTACTACAAAGTTATATTCCTTTGAGGGGAAGTATTATTTATTCGCAGAGTTCCCTGAAGAGCTTTTTGAAGAGGATGACATAGATAATATGCTAAGCATTCTTCTGGAGTACGGGCACGAAACGAGCACAACTATTCACCGTGTAATGGAGTACGGTAAATTGATTATAGAAAATGATGTTTTTGAAAATCTTAGAAAACACTTTAAATAGTAAAGCAAAGCCGATTTCATTTTTGAAATCGGCTTTAATTTGTTTAAGCGTTCGTGTCTGACACTGTTTTATTGCAGCGATGAACATAGGCATTTGGCTGCACAAAAAATCTCAAAAAGAATTTCAGTGTTATAAAGGAATTTAGCAATTTAATAAAGAACATTTAGCATAGAAAGGAGATGATCATTTGTTAGTTGCTGCAACAGAGAAAGGGATTCAAATAAGTCTTTTAGGTTCACAGAGTATCCCGGATTTACAACAGTATAGGGAAAAGCACACTTTTTTTTGCCCAGAATGCAAAGAGGAAGTAATTATGAAGATCGGTAATAAGAGAATCCCGCATTTTAGCCACAAAAAGGGTTCTGAATGTCCAGAAAGCTATGAAAGGGAGTCTGAATACCATATTTCTGGAAAGCTGCTTTTGTTTCAATGGCTAAAGAAAAAAGGGTTAGATCCAATTCTGGAGCCATACTATCCGGACATTTGCCAGCGGCCAGATATAGGTGTCCATTATGAAGGTGTAAATTATGCTCTTGAATATCAATGTTCAATCATCTCAGAGGAGTTATTTAAAAAACGGTCAGAAGCATATTTTCAGTCAGGTATAGTTCCAATATGGATACTTGCAGGAAAAAATATTAAGCGCATTGGGAAAACAAAAATTTCTTTATCTGGCTTCCAGTACTTTTTTCTTCGGCAAACCCCTTCTGGCAAATGGGTAATCCCTTCATTTTGCCCCAATACAAATTCCTTTATCAATGTCAGCCAAATCCATCCCCTAACTGTCAGAAATGCCTATGCGCATTACGATGTGAAAACAATCTTCCATGCTGATCCAGATTTTTTATTTGATCCGTATTTTAAAAATGAATTTAACATAAGTGAATGGAAAAAGGAAATTCGAAAAGTAAAGAATTTCCTGGCTCAAAGTAGCAGTGCTTATAAAAATATCTTTCTTCAGGATTTATACTCCCGCTCAATTGCTCCTGCTTCACTCCCACCTGAAATCGGCCTTCCTGTCCGTCATTCTCCTTTTATAGAGACGCCGCCCATACAGTGGCAAACCTACTTGTACATGGATGTCATCGGCAAAGAAAGACCTTTTTCTCATGATCGGATGGTTGCAGCCTTTCGCAATAGGGTAAAGAATAATGATATTAGGGTCAGGTCTATTCCACTCATTCAAACCGGATCCGAAGTCTTGGCAGTTAAAGAATATCTGGATATCCTTATTAACCTCAACATTGTTAAACAGACAGGAAACGGTCTATATAAAAGAACTGCGTCATGTGGAGAGCCTGATAATTGCTTCTGTCTTCTCCAAAGAGAGGAGGATTTTTATAGGAGTATCACGCAAAGCACTTTGCAGGTCAATTAATGAAAATGATCTATTTAACATAAAATAATCTAGGATTTGCACATTCGCTATTTGAAAAGAAGGAATTTGTTTCTTGAAAGAGAAGATAGTGTAATGGGACTTTTGAATGGAGGATGAATGAATGGCTAATGAGACTACTGTGAAGAAACTGCCGGCAAGGAATGAGATTTCACCAGAAGATACCTGGCGTTTGGAGGATATTTTTCCTTCTGATGAAGATTGGGACAAGGAATATAATGAAGTGCAAAAGCTAATCCCTAATGCAGGCAAGTATCAAGGCAGGCTTGGGGAAAGTGCTGAAACATTATATGAAGCGCTGCAGTTTCAGGATCATATACTCTCGCGCCTTGGGAAGCTTTATACATATGCCCATATGCGTTATGACCAGGATACAACAAACTCATTTTATCAGAGCATGGATGACAAAATTAAAAATTTATATTCAGAAGCTGCAAGTGTTCTCGCGTATATTGTTCCTGAATTGCTTGCTGAGGATGAAGCGAAGATTGCAGGTTTTTTAGAGGAAAAAACGGAGCTGCAATTATATAAGCACTCCCTTGAGGAAATTAATCTCCAAAGGCCTCATGTATTATCTGCTGAGCAGGAATCCCTCCTTGCCCAGGCTTCCGAGGTGCTTGGGGCTTCAAGCAATACATTTGGCATGCTGAATAATGCTGATTTGGAGTTTCCGTCCATTAAGGATGAAAATGGCGAAGATGTTGAAATTACTCATGGAAGATTCATCCGTTTTCTCGAAAGTGATGAGCAGCGTGTCCGTCATGATGCATTCAAAGCGGTATATGAGACTTATGGGAAGTTCCGCAATACTTTCGCAAGCACTCTAAGCGGAAATATTAAAAAGGATAATTTCAATGCAAAGATCCGCAATTATGAATCTGCACGACATGCTGCTCTTGCTGCGAACAATATTCCTGAAAGTGTTTATGAAAATTTAGTCAATACCATTAACGATAACCTGCACTTACTTCACCGATATGTCAAACTCCGTAAAAAGGTTCTTGGGGTCGAGGAGCTTCATATGTATGATCTTTACACTCCTTTGGTGAAGGAAGTAAAAATGGAAATCCCATACAAAGAAGCAAAAGATCTAATCTTAAAAGGACTAAAGCCGCTTGGTGGGGACTACTTAAATATTCTAAAAGAGGGCTTTGAAAATCGCTGGGTAGATGTTCATGAGAATAAGGGCAAAAGAAGCGGTGCCTATTCATCGGGAACATATGGCACAAATCCATATATACTGATGAACTGGCAGGACAATGTAAACAATCTATTTACACTTGCTCACGAGTTTGGGCATTCTGTTCACAGCTATTACACAAGAAAATATCAGCCATATCCATATGGAAATTATTCAATTTTTGTTGCAGAGGTTGCATCCACATGTAATGAAGCCCTCTTAAATGATTATCTGCTCAAAACAATAGATGATGATAAGAAGCGTTTGTATCTTCTGAATCATTATCTTGAAGGCTTTAGGGGAACTGTTTTCCGCCAGACAATGTTTGCAGAGTTTGAACATCTCATCCATAAAAAGGCGCAAAACAATGAAGCTTTAACCGCAGATTCATTGACAAAAGAATATTATGAGCTCAATAAGAAGTATTTTGGGGAAGAAGACATCGTTATTGATGAAGAAATCGGCCTGGAATGGTCCAGAATCCCGCATTTCTACTATAATTATTATGTTTATCAGTATGCAACAGGCTTCAGTGCAGCAACTGCATTAAGCAAGCAAATTCTTCAGGAAGGTCAGCCTGCAGTTGACAGATACATTGAATTCCTGAAATCCGGCAGCTCAGATTATCCAATAGAGGTGCTTAAGAAAGCTGGTGTTGATATGACGAGCAGCAAGCCGATTGAAGATGCCTGCAAAGTATTTGAGGAAAAGCTTAACGAAATGGAAAGCTTGCTTTCTTAGATAAGCGAAAGTGCCTTGCCCCAGGCACCTCGAGGGGCAGGCTGCGTGCTAAGAAGCAGTTCATAAAAAGGTGCCAGGCGTTTGTCTGGCACCTTTTAAGTATTGTTCAAAATCCCTTAAATCGCCTTCGGTCATTCAAATATAAAAATAGAATCAGGAGAGAAATAAAAAGAATAGGTGAAGTGATGAAAATGGGGATAAGCTTCATCAATCCGAAAATATTTAAAATAAAGGAGAGCAAGATGAGCATCAGCATCAATAATACAGGCAGTTTTTTCATATTGCATTCTCCTCCTTGGCAAGATTTCATCCCTATTATTTTATGCGGTTGTCCAGACAGTCATGACTTGATTTTGACAATATTGTGAAATAAGGCACAAACTTATTGTCATTTTCTGTTACCTCATGATATATTACAGATGTGAAGTTAATCACATACAAACATTTACCCCTTTTGTTTGTGACGTGAAAAATTTCTCCCATCCCCTTTGTTCGTATAAAACCCGAAAAAGCCGTGCGTATGAAATGCATGGTTTTTTCATTGAATAAAAATAAAGCTGTGCATTTTGCACAGCTTTACATTACCCTGAATATCTCCAGAAATTACCGTATTTTGCAGGTACATATTCAGCTATTTGCTTTAGCTGAAGCTTTTTCATTTCCCTGTTCACTTCGCTGTCTGACATATTATATACAACGGAGATTTCCTTGCTGGCCACTAGCTTAAAGTATTTTAAGAAATATTCCAGTGGCGGCAAAGCAGCACGCTCAGGTTTAGCAGGAAGCATTTCCTCCAAAATCTGTTCATAAATTTCATAGGGATAATAACCGGTGACTTTGATGCCTTCATCTTCTATATTTTCATTAAAAAAGACAAGAGTGGGTATTTCTTGAACATCCATTTCAGAAGTGATTTTTAAATCACATTGGAAAGCCTTTGCTGCACTATCTGAATGAATATCAGAAACAAATTCTACGACATCCAGGCCGACTTCCTTAGCACAATCCTTTAATACTTCAAAATTAGACACATTCTGCTTTTCAAGAAATAAGACCTCCTGAAGCTTGCGTAAAAATCTGATGCCTGCTTTTCTCCCTTGCAATTCAGCGGCTTTAATGGCAACTGAAGCCAGGTGGGGAGAAGAAATCGGATTTTCGAACCAGACGTTCCCGTCACAGGACATTCCAGAGCGGCTTGCTGTTTTCTCCCACAAATCAGCAATGTTTTCGTAGTTTTGCCTTTTACCCATATTTAACGTTGCCAGCCTGCCGCTTAATACGTGCTTTATGGAAAAATAGCGGCCATATTCAATCAGGAGCTTTTTTAAAATTGGCTCCAAAGCCCAGCATTCTGGGCAAAGGGGATCAACAAACATATAGACTTCTATTGGCTTTTTTTCACTGCCGTGGCAATGTGGAGATGTAAGCTTGTTTGCATTCGATTCTGGCTTATTCACGAGCTTTCACCTTTCACGCCGTTTTCAGGTGTATTGATCATATGCTGGGCTGTGAGCACAAGCCTTGCAAAAAAGTCTTCCCTCAAGCGCCCATCCAGCCTAATTTCGTCCATTGCTTCATTCATGCATGAAAGCCATGCCTTTGCCCGTGTTTCCGTTATGGGAAAAGGCATGTGCCGAGCACGAAGCATCGGATGTCCGTGTTCTGAAGTATATAAAGGAGGTCCCCCTAAATACTGGGTCATAAACTGCTTTTGTATTCTGGCTGTCTCTGTCAGGTCATCTGGAAAAATAGGAACGAGATCAGGATGTTGTCCTACGCGCCGGTAAAAAGCGTCAATTAGCTGGTGAAGCTTTTCCTCACCAATAGCGTCGAAGGGAGTGTGCATTTTCTCGGCCATATTTAAAACTCCTTTTATGAGTTAATTCGTTTGAAAAAAACTTCCTATTTAATATTGAGTGATGTGATCTCTTTATATTCTATCAATGAGGGATTTATATCTCAAACAAATAGCTTACTGAGCCCTTTCGCCCGCTCTTTGATTCTTTTTTTTAAAAGAAAATGTTAAATTCTTAAGCAGATAACTGTCTGGAGCAATCAGCCTGCCACCTCGAGGTGAGGCACCCAGGATGGGGGTCATGCAGACGTTGCCACAGGACAGGTAAGCTGTGGCAGCGATAATCGTATGACTGAAAGCAGTAGCTTTTGGCAGGACGTGGCGTTCTTAGTCTGCGTTCCTTCATGGGCAAGGCGCTTGCGCTTTTCTTATAGTATGGATTAAGCACATGCCGTCAATCCGAAACATTCACAGAAAAGGATATGAAAAAGCCGCCCGGTAAATTCGGGCGGCGGAAATTAGCCTTAAGCCATAAAGGAAGAGGTCACTTTCTTTATGTAATTCAGTGTTTCTCTAAAAGGGGGGACTCCCCCGTATTTATCTACATTTCCAGGTCCGGCATTATAGGCAGCCAGTGCAAGTTCAACATTTTCACCATACCTGTCCATCATTTGCCGTAAATATTTGACTCCGGCAAAAATGTTCTCTTCAGGGTCGAAGATATTTTCAACGCCAAGCCCCTTGGCTGTATCGGGCATCAGCTGCATAAGCCCGGAAGCACCTGCATGACTGACTGCATTCGGATTAAAATTTGATTCCTGTTTAATGACTGACTTAATCAGGTTAACAGGTACATTAAACAAATCTGAGGCTTTTTGAATCAAATCATCAAAATCACTTTTGGAAGTTTCGGCAAATTTGGTTAGTTTAAGGGGTGGAAGAGCTGCAGCTGCAAGGGTATCTGTTTGTAAAGAACTAATATAAGGTTCCAGAGACGCAATTGCTCCTAGTCCTCCTGTGACTTGATGTGATGAACCGGGACTTTCCGTAACTAACCCGGCCAATAGCTCTTGAAACAGAGGGTTTGAAGTATTCGTTTGCGTAGAACTATTAAAACCTTGCAGTGCCTGCAGCTCCATTAATATTTTTAACTGATTTACGTTCATTGTATTGCTCCTTGGCAAAAGGTGTACTTCTGTTAATCCTTTTGCTGTCTGTATTTTTCGTTATAAAACCTCTTAATTTTATTTTCGGTCTTCCTGACAGGAATGTTAAGCTGTTTGAGCAAATTAAGAAATGTCAATTCACCTTCATTCCTGTTATCCACTTCATATTCTAACTCAAAATCTTCCTTATTTAAATATCGGCTGTGATCAAGAACAGCCAATCCTTTCATGTATTCCTTTTCGGCACGTTTTGTTGCGAGAGTGCCAAAGTATTGAAGTTTATCTGTCTCTATGCCCAGCTCTTTTATGGATCTTATTATCAGCTCAGCCGGGATTTTCCCAGTCCGGATCATCTCTGCAGCTTCGGACTCAGTAAGATTCTCATTGGTTTCCAATAGCCCTTCAGGGTGAGGCTGTTTAAGAGTCAATTCAAATGAGCCGTTTTTCTCCCTAATCCTTAAGGCACTTCCTTTAGCCTTCAATAAAAAATCCGGTGTATCGAAGTAATGATTCTCCTGTTCGGAAAAATCCTCGCTTCTTATATTAAAAAAATCTATTAATGAGGAAAATTCTTCTCTGTTGACCATGTTTTTAAATTCAATTTCAATATTTTTGTTAGACAAGCCACTACACCTCAGCTATAAGTAATTTCCTGTATTATCTCCTTAAACAGCATGGACTTCAATCTTTGAAGTTTTTTTTATTATTGTGATAAAGTCATCAGGGGAGTTTGCATGTTTAACTGAACTTTCGGGGTGCAGGACTGTGGGCAGTGAAAATTGAATCAGGGGTTTTACTGTCCATAAAATCTGCGATAGAATAGGTAGTGACAATGGAGGTAGAAAAATGAAACAGAAACTTACAGTTGTAAATGCAGAATGGATTGAAAATGAATTAATTTTGGGGATAGAAGCTGGAACAGTCTCAGGCTTAACTGCCATGCAGCAAATATTGGCTGATTCCGACAACCTTTCATTTATTTACATAGCAGAACAAAATGATGATTATACATATATATCGCTTCCGGAAATAGTCTGGCCGGAACTAAAAAAGGCACTGGATGGCCAGATGCGTGTATTTGCTTCAGATCGTAATCATGCTCGCATTGAACTGGCAGGCTTTCATGAGGAATTAGGAGATTTAGTAGAAAATATCCGTGGGAACAGCAATTATGGAAATGAAATGGTAGAAAAAGTAGAGAACTTATTTTAATTAAATGTTTCAATAACGAAAAACTTGGATAAAGAGATAGGCTGTGTTGCCCCCTCTCGAAGTCGGGGGTGAACGAGGCGCTTGCGCTTTTCTAACTTCGGATATTTGGTGGTGTTGCAGGTGAAGCATTGGGATTTATTTTTGGCGCCATATAAACAGGCCGTCGAAGAATTAAAAATAAAGCTAAAAGGCATGAGAAGCCAATTTGAAATGGATTCTACTCATTCCCCGATTGAATTTGTTACTGGGAGGGTAAAGCCTATTGCAAGCATTCTTGATAAGGCAAACCAAAAAGGCATTCCTCTCGACAAATTGGAATCTGAAATGCAGGATATTGCCGGTGTTAGAATGATGTGCCAATTTGTAGATGATATTAAGAGAGTGGTTGAACTATTAAGACAAAGAAATGATTTTGAAATAGTTGAAGAAAGAGATTACATATCTCATAAAAAAGCAAGCGGTTACCGCTCTTACCATGTCGTGATCCGATATCCTGTTCAGACAATAAAAGGAGAGAAGAAAATCCTGGCAGAGATTCAAATTAGAACGCTTGCCATGAATTTCTGGGCCACGGTTGAACATTCCTTAAATTATAAATATAAGGGCCAATTCCCTGAAGATATCCAGATGAGGCTCCAGAGAGCGGCAGAGGCTGCTTTCAGGCTTGATGAAGAAATGTCACTCATTCGCGGTGAGATTCAGGATGCCCAGGCATTCTTTACAAGGAAAAAGGAAAAACAGCAAAAGGGAGAAAACTAACGTATAAAAGAGGAGCTTGGATAAGATGAAATTTGCCATTACCTCAAAAGGAGATTCAAAATCTAATACACTCATGCACAAAATGAGAACCTATTTATTGGACTTCGAGCTTACATATGATGAAGAAGAGCCTGATATAGTCATATCGGTAGGCGGGGATGGCACCTTGCTTTATGCCTTTCACCGATACAGCAGCCGTCTGGACAAGACCGCGTTTGTGGGTATACATACAGGGCATCTCGGGTTTTATGCAGACTGGGTTCCGGAGGAAATCGAAAAGCTTGTCATTGCAATTGCCAAAACCCCGTATCAGGTGATTGAATATCCGCTCCTGGAAGTGATTATCCGCTACCAGCATGGAGGCAAAGAAACCCGTTATCTTGCATTGAATGAATCGACAGTCAAAGCGGTGGAAGGTACATTAGTAATGGATGTGGAAATACGCGGCCAGCATTTTGAACGGTTCAGGGGAGATGGTCTTTGTGTTTCTACTCCATCAGGAAGTACAGCTTATAATAAGGCGCTGGGGGGTGCCATTCTGCATCCTTCCTTGCCTGCCATCCAGCTTGCTGAAATGGCTTCCATTAATAACAAGGTATTCCGTACAGTGGGCTCTCCGCTCGTACTGCCGGCACACCATACATGCATGCTGAAGCCTGTGAATGAGCCGGATTTTCAAATTACTATTGATCATTTGACTCTTCTTCATAAAGATGTAAAATCAATACAATTCAGAGTGGCGGATGAAAAAATCCGTTTTGCCAGGTTCAGGCCATTCCCATTCTGGAAAAGGGTTCACGATTCCTTTGTTGCTGATTGAAATAGAAACCCTGCACTATTTAGAATCGCTTATTTTAATAAGCCCGTTACTTCTAACAGAACAGGAGCCTATAGCTCATGGCGCGTTTTGAATTACAATGGAAAATTACTGCCCCGCAGGCGGGCTCGTTAATCAGGGGATTTTTAAAAGAAAATGATATTTCAAAAACTGCACTCACTGACATAAAATTTGCCGGGGGCTTCATTAAAGTGAACAATCAGGAAGTCAATGTCCGCTATGAGCTAAAGGAAGGAGATATTCTTCAGGTTGGTTTCCCTGAAGAAGTTCCCAGTAAAGGTATGAAGGGGGAAGACTTGCCCATTGATATTCTTTACGAAGATGCTTATCTTCTTATAGTAAATAAACCGGCAGGTGTGAGTACCATTCCTTCCAGAGAACATCCTTCGGGAAGTTTGGCTAATCGGCTGATTGGATACTATCAGCGAATAGGCTTAAAGTCTGCTGCGCATATCGTGACTCGACTCGATCGAGATACCTCTGGCTTGGTTTTAATTGCGAAACACAGGCACGTGCATCATTTGTTTAGCCAGCAGCAGCGCTTCCGTAAAATCCAGCGGACGTATGAAGCCTTTGCAGAAGGGACAATCAGCCGGGATGCGGGTACTATAGAACAGCCGATTGCGAGAAAAAAAGACAGTATTATTGAGCGGGAAGTTAGTGAGGCAGGTCAATATGCATGTACTCATTATCAGGTAATCAGCCGGCGCAAAGAATTTACACATGTAAAATTAAAGCTTGAAACTGGCAGAACTCATCAGATCAGAGTCCATTTGGCATGGCTTGGTTATCCTCTTGCAGGTGATGAATTGTATGGAGGCACAAGACAGTTAATCAGGAGGCAGGCACTGCACTGCTGCAGCCTTTCCTTCTATCATCCCTTTCTGCACAGAACCCTCATGTTTGAACAGGAGCTCCCAGAAGATATGAATTGTCTATTGTAAAAGCCGGCATTTGCCGGCTTTTTGGATTAAATCTTCCTAAACTTCTCTTCTGCATAAGGCATGCCTGATTGGACAGACATTAATTCCATTTCCGGATATCTAATTGCGGTTAATTTATTTCCAAAAACAGCACCTGTATCAATATTATAGGTGTTATTGATTTTCCTGACTTCCTTTACAGGAGTATGCCCATAGACGACCGCTGGCTTACCCTCATACTGTTTAGCCCAATCCCGTCTCACGGGGGTCCCGTCAGGATTTTTTTCTCCAGTTATATCTCCGTAAAGAACAAAGGTTTTAACTTTGGATGAATGCTTCCCAATGTAGCTTTCCTTAATTCCAGCATGGGCGATTACCAGTTTATTGTTGTCAAGTACATGGTATAGCGGTGCGCTTTCATATAATTCCATAAATTTACGTTTAATTTCCATCTGTGATTGCGGGTCCAGCCGCTCGTATTCAGCTGCTGTGGTTTCCAGGCCATGTGTAATTTGAACTTTATTCCCTAGAAAGTAGCGGTATAGTTTATTGCAATGATTGCCCGGGACATAGTACGCCAGGTCATTTGCGGCAAGGTTATATACTGCGTCGACGACTGCCAGAGATTCTGGTCCTCTGTCTGTTAAGTCTCCAACAAAGGCGAGTTTTCTATTACTAGGGTGGACAGGAAATCCCCTCTTCCAACTATAGCCCATTTTCAAAGTCAGTTCTTTAAATTCAGCAAAGCAGCCGTGAATATCACCAATAATATCAAGTCTCATATATAGGCTCCTTTAATAGTTCTACTGTTATGATATCAATTTTCATAATATTTATCATGACGTTTATTTTCAGCCTGCAGAGAAAGCTTTAACGGTTTTAAGTTTAAGGAATGGGAAAATTAAAATTATGAAAAGTTCATAACCGTTCATTTGAAGTTATGAATGTTCAGAGACGACAAAAAAACAAAGATTTGCTAGTATAGTGAAGTACGTTTTCCTGTGACGTTTTTTAACGGGCAAGAAGCTCGTGGTTCGTGTTTAACAAAAATACCGCTGGCAATATCAGTTCCACAGCAAGAATGAAATTGTTCCCATTTATCTCAGGTCCCTATGCTGGGGATGAATTTCAGAAGGATGATTTCATTGTATGAGAGGAGGTAATCTCTATGGAAGATCACACAGTGGAAAGGGCAGATTCCCACATCAATACCAGCCTTTTAATCCAATCTTTACAAAATGAAGAAATTGATATCTTCAGGAATGAATTTCTTGATATGCACCCTTATGATCAGGCTTCATTTTTTAAAGATCTGGATGAGGAAATCCGGGCGAAAATTTATCTTTATCTCTCTCCGGAAGAAATGGCAGCTCTATTTGAAAATCTGGAGATTGAGGAAGAAGATTATAAAGATGTCCTTGCTGAGATGAACCCCCACTATGCGGCGGATATGCTTTCAGAAATGTATGCCGATGATGCGGTTGATGTTTTAAATGAACTGGATAAAGACCAGGTTGTCAGCTATTTGACAATTATGGATGATGAATCGGCAAAAGAAATTAAGGATTTGCTTCATTACGAAGAATATACAGCAGGAAGTATCATGACGACGGAATTTGTCTCACTGTCAGCCAATCAGACGGTTCGTTCAGCTATGTATATCCTGAAAAATGAAGCGCCAAGAGCGGAAACCATTTATTATGTGTACGTTGTAAATGACGAAAAAAAACTTATTGGCGTTATTTCATTAAGGGATTTAATAGTAAGTGATGATGATACGATGATTTCGGAAATTACAAATGACAGGGTAGTTTCCGTATCAGTTGGCGAAGATCAGGAAGAAGTCGCAAGAAAAATTAAGGACTATAACTTCCTCGCCGTACCGGTTGTGGATTTTCAAAACCATTTGCTGGGTATTATTACAGTTGATGATGTCATGGATGTCATGGAAGAAGAAGCATCTGATGATTATTCCAAATTGGCTGCTGTATCGGATATGGATCATATTGACAGGAATCCAGTTTCTGCAGCACGTAAACGGCTCCCCTGGCTTATCATCCTGCTGTTTTTGGGTATGTTAACTGCAAGCCTTATCGGAAGATTTGAGGATACCCTGGATAAGGTTGCCATTCTGGCTGTTTTCATTCCTCTTATTGCAGGGATGGCAGGAAATACAGGGACTCAGGCATTGGCTGTTGCTGTCCGGGGTATTGCTACAGGTGACCTGGAGAAAGAAAATAAGTGGAAACTGGTGATAAGGGAAGCCGGGACTGGGTTAATTAATGGCGGAATTTGCGGCGTTCTTGTAACTTTCATTGTTTACTTCTGGAAAGGGAATTTCTTTCTTGGTGTTTTAGTTGGCGTTTCAATTTTGTTTACGTTGATAGTAGCCACCCTTGCCGGTGCGCTGATCCCATTGCTAATGCACAGGATGAAAATTGACCCGGCTGTAGCCTCAGGTCCATTTATTACAACTATTAATGATCTAATCAGTATTTTAATTTATTTTGGAATGGCGACATTATTTATGAGCTACTTAACAGGTTAAGGGGGTTATGTTATGGAACATGGAGCATCGGTAGCTTCGCTGGTCATTGTGATATTGGCTGCTTTTATCACGCCCATTTTGCTGCACCGGCTGAAAATTAATTTCATCCCTGTAGTGGTGGCAGAGATTCTTATAGGTTTGATTATCGGTAAAAGCGGCTTTGATATCGTGCATGAGGATATGTGGCTGGAAACTCTTTCGACTCTTGGATTTATATTTCTAATGTTCTTGAGCGGTCTGGAAATTGACTTTACAGCTTTCTCTTCGGCAAAGAAGAGAGTAAAGCTCCCAAGCGGGAAGCTTGAGCCAAACTCTTTTGCTGTGTCTTCTATTGTATTTATAGGAATATTTTTGGTTTCATTAGGCCTATCGTATTTATTTGTCTGGGCAGGATTCATTGATAATGCCTTTTTAATGACATTAATTATTTCGACCATTTCTCTGGGAGTAGTGGTTCCAACACTTAAGGAAGCCCATTTAATGAAAACAGGCATAGGCCAAATCATTCTGCTGATTGCCGTTATTGCTGATTTGGCTACGATGATTCTTCTGGCTGTGTTTGTTTCTTTAAATGACACAGGCGGAGGGAATACCTGGCTGCTTCTCGTCCTATTTGGCGTAGGAGTACTGCTGTATTTCCTAGGCAGAAGGTTCAAAAACCTTAATTTTCTTGAAGCGATGTCTACTGGGACTGTTCAGATTGGAACAAGAGCAGTATTTGCACTGATCATTTTCCTGGTGGCGTTATCAGAAACAGTTGGGGCAGAGAATATATTAGGTGCTTTCCTGGCCGGAGTGCTCGTATCATTGCTGGCGCCAAATCAGGAAATGATCCATAAACTGGATTCCTTTGGATATGGATTCCTCATCCCTATTTTCTTTGTGATGGTAGGGGTGGATCTCGACGTATGGACATTGTTTGGAGATCCTAAATTGCTAATGCTTATTCCATTGCTGCTGATTGCACTGCTGCTTTCAAAACTTTTACCAATCTATATTTTAAAAAGATGGTATGACATTAAAACTGTTATTGCTTCAGGGTTTTTATTAACGTCAACTCTTTCCCTTGTTATTGCTGCAGCAACTATTGGTGAAAGAATGGATGTCATTACCGCCGAAATGAGCGGAACCTTGATTTTAGTCGCTGTCATAACGAGTATATTTACTCCTGTGGTCTTTAAAAAGCTATTCCCTATGGAAGCGGCCGAAGAGAAAAAGCTAAAAGTATCGTTCATTGGTGCTAATCAAATGACGATGCCGATCTATAATGAACTTAAATCATCCCTTTACGAACCAGCTTTGTATCATAAAAAGCAGGAAAAGGCGGAAAAGCAGATAGCTGATTCTTTGTTTGATATCATTGAAATTGATGAATTTGATATTGAAAATTTTGAAGGTACAGAAGCAGTTGAGTCAGATATTGTAGTAATCTCGACAGGGGATGAAGAGACAAATGCCACATTATCTATTGCTTTTAAAGAAAAAGGAGTGGATCGTGTCATTTGCCGGATGGAAAGCCCTGATATGGAAGAAACATTACGGGAACATGATATTGAGCTGTTTTCAACCATTCTTTCGTCTAAGGCGCTGCTTCGTGCTTTAATCGAATCACCAAGTGTGGTAAACATTTTAACGAACCAGGAAACAGCTTTATACGAGATCCGATTAAAGAATGAGCAGTTTGAAGGCATGATGCTTCGGCGATTCCCGTTTACAGGGGATGTAATATTCGTACGTATATTTAGAGGAAAGGATTCTATTGTTCCGCACGGGGATACTGAACTGCATGTTAATGACCGCCTGATTGTTACGGGATCTAAGGAGTACGTTGATGAATTAAAAAGGGAACTTGAATTTTGTGAATGGTGTTAGGGCTCTCCGGCATCTTTCTTGCCGATAAAGTTCTGCTTTAATAGCAGGATTTTTTCGGCTTTTCTTTTCAGGTAAATTGATGTACAATTAGTACTAGGTACTAATAACATGTAATAATAAATCAGGAGGATTTTAAAATGACTCTTTCACTAAATGGCAAAACATTCGTTGTAATGGGTGTGGCAAATAAAAGAAGTATTGCATGGGGAATTGCCAAATCCCTTCATGATGCTGGTGCCCGTTTAATTTTTACATATGCGGGAGAAAGACTTGAGAAAAGTGTGCGTGAACTGGCTGAATCATTGGAGGATGCACATTCATTAGTTCTTCCTTGTGATGTAACAAGTGATGAAGACATCGCGAAATGCTTTGGCACGATTAAGGAGGAAGCTGGTGTAATTCATGGAATTGCCCACTGCATCGCCTTTGCCCATAAAGAAGAACTTCAGGGAGAATATATGAACACCACAAGAGACGGGTTTCTTTTAGCTCACAATATCAGCTCTTATTCATTGACTGCCGTTGCCAAGGAAGCAAAAGGCTTAATGACAGAAGGCGGAAGCATTGTGACTCTCACATACCTTGGCGGTGAAAAGGTTGTGAAAAATTATAATGTTATGGGTGTAGCAAAAGCCTCCCTTGACGCAAGTGTCAAATATTTGGCAAACGACCTCGGTAAAGATGGAATTCGGGTCAATTCCATTTCAGCAGGTCCAATCAGGACTCTTTCTGCAAAAGGAATCAGCGAGTTCAATTCTATCCTGAAAGAAATTGAAGAACGGGCTCCTCTACGTAAAACAACAACACCGGAAGAAGTAGGGGATACAGCTTTATTCTTATTCAGCAGCCTGTCCCGAGGAATAACGGGTGAAAATATTCACGTAGATTCCGGTTATCATATTCTGTAATAGAAATTGCCTGCTCCAATGTGAGCGGGCTTTTTTTATTTCCATCAGAAACGAAAGCCCATCTTCTGCATACATATAATACGACGAACAATAAGATTAGCGGAGGTGGGCAAAAAATGGCTGAGAAAAAAGTGAAGGAACCATTATTTTATATACAGCAGCCGAGTTTTCAATTTCCAGAAACCAGGATGCAAACAGTCTACTCCAGCAGAAAAGCAGAGCTGGATCGTAAACTGGAACAAAAAGAAAGTGTACCGGAACCCGCAGACAAAATAAATGAACAGGCGATGCCCGAAGAAAAAAACGAAAATATGACCGAAATAAAGGTGAAGGAAGCTATTGAAGAATTCGAAGCAGGCAGGGAAGAGAAAAAAGAAAGTGCATCCTTTGCGTTTACGTCGGAAAAAAGAAAGCCGGCTTTCAATCGTGTAAAAAGCTTTAAGGAAATGGACACTCTTGAGCGCCTGGATTACTTAATTGATTTTCCTAAACAGCTTCCGCCTATACCCTGTATATTTGAAACCGGCGAGAAGGCAATAAGAGGATTTCTGGTTTCAAAAAATGAAGAATGGATCGAGATTAAGTTGTTCGATGATACAATTGAGCAATTAAATCTTCAATCTTTAAATACAGTTAAAATGATTGGACTAAGAAGGTAAAACTAAACTCTGGCGGAAATCGGCCAAAAAAATAGCCAGCCGAATGGTCGGCTGGCTGCATTTAATTAGTCTTCACAGATATCCAGGTCAACATCTGCAATACATTGAACAGCGCAGAAACATGTTAAATCAACGGTAACACAGTCATTTGTACTGCGGAAGTAGTCAACTTCGCAAACCTTTCTTAAGTCGATGCAGCAGTCATCTGCAAGGTTTACTGTCTTGTCAGGGCCTTCTTTTCTGTTAACCGGCTCCAGTACACGAAGCACCGCGCAGCAGTTATCGAATACTTCTTCTACTCTAAAAAAGATCGAAACACATGCACAGTCATTTCCTGTAAAGAATGCATGGAATGGTGAACCGTCCGCAGTTTTTAATGTGAATACGCGTGTATCCGGACGCTTATGGCGCTTTCTGTTTGAAGGTGATATCGCTCCAAGCGGCTCCAGGAAACAGTTGGAAGGGCATTCGCACACATCTTCTGCGTTATCTTGAATATCTTTTATAGCACGAACTACTTCACATACACAGCTTTTGCCTTTGAAGTCGTCTTTTTTTCCACAACCCATTTTTGTTTTCCTCCTTGTTTGTTTCTTGTGGTCTACACTACTAACATATTGCCGAAGTGCCCTATGGGTTACGGACAAACGCCTTGTTTTTTGAAAAAATAGGCTATTTTTTTACATTGGAGGTGAAAAAAATGGACATAACACCTATGGAACTGCTGATTTTTGCTCTTGCAAGCTTCAGGCTGACCAGACTGATTGTATTTGATAAAATTACCGAGTTTTTGCGCAAGCCTTTTTTGGAAGAGGTTGAAGAAAAGGATGAAAACGGCGAAATTGAAGTTTTTTTGGTTGTGAAAGATGGAAAATTGCGAGGTTTCTTGGGAGAACTTTTAAGCTGTTACTGGTGTACTGGTGTGTGGAGTGCGGTTTTTTTATATTTGTTATATTACTTCTATGCATCATTGGCAGCTCCGGTGCTGCTGATTTTAGCAGTTGCCGGACTTGCAGCTATTATAGAATCTCTGGTGCAAAAATTAATTAATTAATTTGCTTATAGCTATTTGTTCCAGCATGTGGGCGTTTGTTTTACACAAGCTTTGAGGCTCAGCATAAATTAAAAAGAGGAAAATTATTGTTAATGGAGGGCCTCAATGATGTTAAAGAATCATAAGGATCAGCACGCGGAAAAAACACAGCCGGTCAGCAAGAAAAAGAAAAAGGGGTGCGGCTGCGGAAAAAAAACGAAGAAAGCTCAATAGCCGGAGGTCCCGGCTTTTTTTTATTGTTTTCTTCTGGGAAAAATAGGATGGGAAGTAATATTCATAAATCCAAAACTATTCGAGGACAATATAATTAAAGATTCTACATAGGAAGGGACTATTATGAAAAAACTTTTATCGTTTATTGCATTTTCACTGATCTTATTATCAGGCTGCAGCGGAGATGGAAAGGTGACAGAGAGCGACCTTGCGCTGCTCAAAACGACTAATCCCCCTGCTGTATTAATTGATAAAAATACAAAGGGAAATTTGGATTTAGTTGAAAACATTGAACATGACGTCGAAAAAATGAAAGAACTTTATGATGTTGCAGTGGTAAAGAGCAATGGGGATACTCTAGTTGCTTACAAAGTGAAGCATTTGCAGCGATTCCACATGAAAAAAATTGAAAAGAAAATGACAAAAATGCTTGAGGAGAAATACCCTGATGAGAACTTCATTGTTTCAAGCGATTATAAAATCTTTATTGAGGCAGTAGAGCTCCAGGAAAAAATGAAAGATCCCAATTTTACAGACAAAAAGGCTAAAAAGAAACTTGATAAAATCATAAAGCTTAAAAATGAAATGACATAGGAAGGGAGCAGCGGCATGAGTAAAAAAACAAAAACACCGGAACAGCAGCAATATGAGAAGCTTGAGCAAAAGCATGAGCTGAAGCGCCCAGTCCTGAAAAATTGCATTCGTGCTTTCTGGGTGGGAGGTCTCATCTGTGTTGTTGGACAGGCAATAACTTATTTTTATATCTACTTTTTTAACTTTACCGAACAGACAGCCGGAAATCCAACTGTTGCTACCATGATCTTTATCTCCATGCTGCTGACAGGTTTTGGCGTTTATGACCGTTTGGGCCAGTTCGGCGGAGCAGGCAGTGCAGTTCCTGTAACGGGATTTGGAAATGCTGTAATTTCAGCTGCTATTGAGCATCGAACGGAAGGCTTTGTCCTGGGTGTAGGGGGAAACATGTTCAAGCTTGCAGGGTCGGTTATTCTTTTTGGTGTGTTTTCGGCTTTCGTCGTGGCCCTAATTAAAACGCTATTAATTATTTGGGGGGTTATTTAATGCTAAAGGGAAAACAATCCTGGGTCTTTCAAAACCGTCCGGTAATTGCAGCTGCAGGTGTTTCCGGCGGGCCATTTGAGGCAAACGGCAATCTGTCAGAGGATTTTGATGTTCTGCATGATGATTTGTGGATGGGTGAAGACTCTTATGAGAAAGCACATCGGATCCTTTTGGAAGAGGCGGGACAGACTGCCTTAAATAAGGCAAATGTCCAAAAGGAGGATGTACAATTTTATATTGCCGGGGATTTAATCAATCAGATAACACCTTCAAGTTTAAGTGCAAGAACGATACAAATCCCATATTTCGGGGTTTTCGGAGCTTGTTCAACTTCAATGGAAGGACTTGCGCTGGCATCCTTCATTGTTAATTACCGTGGTGCTGATCACGTTTTGACAGGAGCTTCCAGCCATAATGCGGCTGTTGAAAAACAATTCAGATACCCGACAGAATACGGAGGCCAAAAGCCTCCAACAGCACAGTGGACAGTAACTGGTGCAGGTGCGGCACTGGTCTCAGCAAACGCAGCTGGTTCGAATTTGCCGGTTACCACTTCTGCTACAATCGGCAAAGTAATCGACATGGGTTTGACAGATCCTTTTAATATGGGAGGAGCTATGGCGCCGGCAGCAGCAGATACCATTACTGCACACTTCAAAGACATGCAGCTGGATCCATCTCATTACGATCTGATTGTCACAGGGGATCTTGGGAGAATTGGCCAGGAAACAGCTTATGAACTGCTCAAAAATAATGGATTGAACATAGATAGAGAGAAATTTAAAGATTGCGGATTAATGATTTATAAAGATGATCAGCCAGTCCAGTCTGGAGGAAGCGGCGCAGGGTGCTCGGCTGCTGTTTTGTACGGACACCTTTTGAATCAAATGAAACAAGGGACTTACAGAAGAATCCTTGTTGTCGCGACGGGCGCTTTATTATCACCATTGACATTCCAGCAGAGTGAAAGCATCCCCTGTATTGCACATGCAGTTTCAATCGAAATGACTTAAAGAGGATGTTAAAAGGAGGAATATTTGTATGCTGCCTATGTTTTTTTGGGCTTTTGTAATTGGAGGCCTATTTTGCGTATTTGGACAAATATTATTTGATGTTTTTAAGTTAACACCTGGCCATACATTAAGTCTTTTGGTTGTATTGGGAGCTGTTCTTGATGGTGTTGGCCTTTATGAACCGCTTGCGGACTTTGCGGGGGCCGGAGCGACAATCCCTATAACAAGCTTTGGCAATTCCCTCGTCCATGGAGCCCTTCAGGAAGCTGATCAGCACGGGCTTGTCGGCGTATTGACCGGAATGTTCGAAGTAACCAGCTCCGGTATTTCAGCTGCGATAATTTTCGGTTTTATCGGTGCACTAATTTTCAAGCCAAAAGGGTAAATGATATGGTAAATACACAAGAATGCCTTCAAGTTATTTAAAAACAAGCCTCTTATTTCAATCTGACTGAATAAACCAAGCCTGCCTTGGGAGCTTGCCCATACCCCTGCTTTATTTTCACATATGTTGTAGGAAGAAATCCAAGTGAGGTGAGAGGCATGGGCTATGGCTATGGAGGCTGCGGATATGGCGGGGGCTATGGGAATACGTTTGTTCTAATCGTCGTCCTATTCATTTTACTCATTATCGTCGGCGCAAGTTTCTACAATTAGATTCACAAAGGCTGACTCAGAACCGGCAGCAGGTTTTGTGTTGGCTTTTTTGCGTATCAGTACATAAATTTTTAATACATTTCACGTTTTTCGCCCACCTTCATAAGATATAAAGGAGTAAATGAAGGAGCGTGATTGAGCAGGATGGATAACAACTTTTTTAAAAACCTTGAAAAGAAAACAGGCGTAAATATGAAGGATGTATTGGAACTGGCCGGCTCATTGCAGAATGCAAATTTTAAAGATGAAAAAACAGTACGAAATGTAATCAAAAGAGTTTCGCAAATTGCTAATAAACCCGTTTCCAAGGATATGGAAGATAAGATTGTGAAATCGATTGTTGCTGATGGAAAGCAGCTTGACTTTAATACAATTTCCCAGATGATGAATAAAAAATAACAGAAGGACCTGGCCGGGTTGCAGCCAGGTCTTCTGTTTATTTTCCGCCTTTATTCCTGCCGCTTCTTGTAATGGGGGCAAGGAACCTTGAGGCATATGCCTTCCGTCCCCGCCTTTTTTCCGGCACAGAAATGTATAAGTCCTTCCTTGCCCTTGTAACGGCAACGTACATTAACCTTCGTTCTTCCTCCAGCGGCGCAGACTCACCTGAACGGTAAGCTTCCAGTGCATGATCATGCGGGAGGTTTCCTTCAACTGCACCGGCAACATATACCACATTATATTCAAGCCCCTTTGAACGGTGGATAGTGCTTAATGTAATGGCATTATCATTATTCCTGCTGAGGCGCTTGATTTCTTTGTTCATGGCTCTCATATGTTCAGTGTGCTCCAGAAACTCATGAAGAGATTGAAAGTTGCGCGCAGCGACCTTCAAATCTTTTATATCATCAGAGCCTTTATCCATTTTATTGCCTTCATTGCCGCGTTTTTTTATAAAGTCCTGGAAGCCCAGTTCTTTTTCAACAGTTTCAATTGCAGTGATGGGACTAAGTCCTGAGATTGATCTGGTAACAGGGATCACTTTTTTTAACTTGCTTTCCTGAAAAGCAAATCCTGTTTTTATAAACTTTAGGCACTCCAGCATTGAGCAATCCTGCAAGATGCTTTCTGCCTTAATATCCTGAAGGACTGATTGTTTAACAAATAGAGAAGGGAGCATATCTTTCAAGGCATTCTGGTCATCCTCATTTAATGATAACTTTAGAAAAGCAAGCATGCTCCGAACAATAAACCGATCATAAAATGATTCGGCATCCTGATCCAATTTAAACGGAAGGCTGGAATTGGCCAGCCTTTCAAAAATGGCCCTGCTGCCAGTATGGGTGCGGAATAATACTGCAAAATCCCGCGGCTCATATCCTTCTTCAATTTTTTCCTGAATATCAGTCATAATCATCGTTGCTTCTTCTTCCTCATCAAAAGGAAAAAAGAGGAAAGGGTGCTGCCCGCCAGAAAATTGGGCATTCATGCTTTTGACACGTCTATGTTTATTTAAAGAAATGATTTGGTTCGCTGCTGATACGATTTCGTGAGCAGAGCGGTAATTCTGATTCAATGTTATAACTTTAGCACCAGGGAAATCTTTCTCGAAATCTAAAAGATATTGGGGATCGCTTCCTCTGAAAGCATAAATAGATTGATCATCGTCACCCACTGCACAGACATTCTTTGTTTTATCGGACAGCATTTTCATAAGCTCATATTGAACATTATTAATATCCTGGAACTCATCGATCAGAAAATAATGAAAGCGATTTTGATATTGTTCAAGAATTTCAGGCTTTTCATGAAAAAGAGCATGGCAGCCTGTCAGCATATCATCAAAATCAAATAATTCTCTTCTTAATTTTGTTTGTTCATACCTTTCATAAAGAATCGCGGTCTGTTCCTCCCAATCATTCTTTGGATGAACCCTCCCAGGTACGGTAAGAGAGTTTTTCCAATAGCTAATTTGCTGGAGGGCAAGGTCAAAGGCAAATTCCTTTTCATCGAGCTTTAAGTCTTTGCTGGATTCCTTAATGATCTGTTCCCGCTGCCATTCTTTATTAAGGAGTTTGCCGGAAGACCATTTTTCCGGATTGTGGAAGGAGAGAATCCGGTAAAACAAGCTGTGAAAAGTGCCGGAAACGATTTGCCTGACTTTTCGTGAATCCATTCCGGGATATTGGGTAAGGCGCTCCTTCATTTCAGCCGCAGCCTTAGCTGTAAAAGTAACGAGCATTATTGATTTAGGATCGATATCTTTCTCGCGGAGCATAAAAGCAGTCCTGGTTGTTAAAACTCGGGTCTTGCCGCTCCCTGCTCCTGCAAGAACGAGCAGAGGCCCATCAATATGTGAGACAGCCGCTGCCTGCTGTTCATCCAAAAAGACTCCTGCTTGTGATAGGGACTTTAGGTATTCATCAGGGAAACTAGGATTGTGAGTGCTTTCCTGGATATAAGGGGGGATATTTTTTGCCGGCTGAGCTTTTTTAAAGGCTGATTCGATTTCTTTTACAGCAGCAGAAGCAATGGGCCTTGAAACAGGAACTTTAAAGCCGTTTCTTTCTATATATTCTTCAGTTTCAATCTTAGCTGATTCTTGTTTCATTATTATATCCTTGCAAATCCTGCTGCTTTGCTGAATATGATAAAAATGAGGCTCATCCATAATTCCTAAATACAAACGGACAGAAGCTCCGCAATCAGGGCAATGCAGCTTTCCTTTTTTGCCTTCTTCATAAATATGCTGAAAACTTTCTCGATTCAATTGTTCCAGATTCACTGCTTTATTATGTAAAATTGCTGTCTTCATAAAAAATACCCCATTTTTATAAATTGCCGAGTTTAAATTATTTATCATCCTTATAACAAGACAAATTTTATCATAACAAACCGGTAAAGGATTCTAAAGTGCTTTTCTGTTTATAATTTTATGTAAACGGGTACATAAAAGTAAAGATTGTTTCGTATACCTTTAATAATTACATACATAGAGAATAGAGAGGGGAGCATTCATGGGCTACATTTTACCTGTACCTTCATATCAGTATAGTCAGTATGCAGAAAGAGAGATTGGCACAAAATATGATCCATTTCATTTCGTTCCAGTTTCCAAAATATCGGCACAATCCAATTCAAAAGATTTCCGTCATGAGCTTCCTCTTAATATTCAAAGAAGGCTAACCAAATCAAATCCTCAGCAGCGGGCGGACAACCAAACACGGAGCACCAGAAAAAAGGCAGAAGAAACATACGGAGAGCTGACGGGTAAAGGCCGCTATATTAGTGAATGCATATAAGAAAAGAAGGAGAGGCTCAGTACGTTTGCACGTGCAAAGCCTCTCCTTTTTTCCACTCTGCGTATAAGACATCTTTGACATTATTGGCGCCATTGTTTTTAATTTCATTAATAAGCTTTGTTTCGTCCCAATTGATGCTTTTGAGATTATCCCAAATCACTTCCCCGTCTAAAATTAAAGTTACTGGCAGCTCGATATTAATTATTGGGAGTTTTAAATCTCCAATGGTTGGGGTCGAGTAAAGTGTTTTTTTTAATGCACTGACCGTTCCATCTGTTTCAAGAATGGCATATTCGCATTCCCTGATTGAAAAGACATCCTTTGAACGGAGGAGGTGCTGGAGCTGATTAAGGTCGAGATGATTTTTCTTCAGTTCTTCATAGACGATTTTTCCTTTTTTTATAACAATAGAGGGTTCACCTTCAAGAAGCTTGCGTGCCCGTTTAAATTTTTGGGTAAGGATTTCTGTTGTGTAAATGAGAATCCCCCATACTGCAACAGCAAAGAATATTTCGGGGATTCCAGTCTCCTGATCATATAGGGCATTTCCCACCAGCTCGCCTAACACGATGGCCGAGATGAAATCAAAAGGAGTAATCTGTGTAATCTGTGTTTTGCCCAGGAGTTTTGCCATAATAAATAAGAAAAAATATCCTATCACAAGTACACTTACGATATGCAAATATTCCATTCAAACCACTCCTTAAAATGCTGTATCTGGAATAGTGTTTGCAGAATGCCCCAAATTATTGCATACAAAAAAGCTCCTGCCATCCTGGCAGAAGCTTTTCCGCTATATCGTTTTTTTCATTGTACGGTGGGGAATCCCGGCATCCATGAATTCTTCCGAGATTACCTGATAGCCGAGCTTTTCATAAAAAGGGATAGCCTGCGTCTGGGCATTTAATTTTAAGGCAGGCAAGCCTTGTTTCTTAGCATGCTCTTCGATTTTATCCATTATTGCTTTTCCTGAGCCGCTCTGACGGTTCTCCTTCAGAACGCATATTCTTTCCACTTTGCCATTGCCGTCAACAGTGCGAAATCTTCCGGCACCTGCAGGCATGCCATTATTATATAGTACAAAATGGACTGCTTCGTCTTCGAACTGATCGATTTCCTCTTCTTCAGGAACATTTTGCTCGTTGATAAAAACTTGTTTCCTTACTGAGAAGGCATCGTGCAATTCTTGTTCAGATGAGACTATTCTTACTTCCACTTTTCACTATTCCTTTCCTAGCCTGAATGTTTCATAAACGGTCCATGAGCCGTTTTCCAGCTGATATAGAAGATGAAAACGATCCACAACCTCTTCGTGATTAACAGGCTGCATTCTTAAGCTCCCATATACATCGGAATGTTCATCATTGGAGAGTTTTTGTCCGATGGTAATATGGGGAACAAAATTATATTCAGGTGTATCGCCGCTAATATGATCATTCAGTTCAATATGTAACTCTTCGAGCTGGGCTGAAGGCTCAATTTTAAAATAAATGACATTGTTGACAGGCTGGAAAGAGCTGATTTTTGTAGCATTTATATGAAATGGCTCGTGTTTCTTCGCTATTCCATGAAGTGTTTCCGTCAGCTGTTTTATTTCTTCTTCAGATGCTTCAAAGCGTGATCTTAATGTTACATGCGGAGGAATTAAAGCATAATGCGGATCATACCGCTTTCTATAAGAATTGGCCAAATCCTGCAATTTTTTTGACGGGAAAATAACTATGCCGTAATTAGTGTTCATACAACAACCTCCATGTTCAGTATTTTTTATAACTGGCAGGCTAAAATGAAATGAAAAACACTTGGTTGGTCTATTATAGCAAATTTTCTAAATTCATTATATAATTATACCTTTTTTCATAATAAAAAACAGTATGTCAAGATAATCTTTTTATAGCGAATGAATAGGTCTTTTTACACATCAAAGTTAAAACATAGACTTTAGCGCCCTTTTTAAATCAGGCTGCCAGTAGGTCCATGTATGATTTCCATCAAATTCATCATAGAAGTAAGGGAATTGTTTCTGCTTAAATAAACTGGAAAGCTCCCGATTTGGAGTAAGAAAATCTTTCTCTTCACCCCCTGTGGTCTTTACAGATGTTTCGCCTTTCCCGATAACGTGATAAATATTAAGAAGGTGGGCCTGCGTAAATTCCTGCACTGCCTCTGTAACGGAGGTGTCAACATAAGGTGATTGAAGAATTAACCTCCCAAAAGTATTAGGGTATTGCAGGGCCGCCATTAATGAAACAGTTGCCGCAAGTGAGTCTCCCATAAGGGCACGTCCCATCCCCATTTGATAAGTAGGGAATTCTCGGTCAAGATATGGAACCAGCTCGTGTGCAAGGAAACGAATATAAGCATTATGCTGTTCGCCGTCCGGATGATATTTCTTCCATCTGTCTTTGACGTTTTTATAAGGGACACCAACAATGATGATATTTTCAATTTCTTTTTCTTTTAGTAATTCATCCGCGATGCGCCCGACTCTGCCAAGCTGGAAGTAATCTTTGCCATCCTGGGCTATGACAACAGTGTATTTATATAAAGGTGAGAAGGATGCGGGCAAATAAATGAGCAGCTCGACCTCTTCACCCAGTTCCTTGCTCTCGATTGCAATATCTTGTATTGATCCTCTAGGGTAATCCATCATTTTTGTTCCTCCGTATAGTTCTGTTATGTTATGTAAGAGTTTACAATGTGATTTTATCATATATATATAGGAATTGCTTTTTACATGCATTCTCATTCATGGGTCATGCCGCTTTATTTTGGATAAAATTAACAGATAGGGTGAATCAGCGTGCAAAAAGACAATTAACAGCAATTTTAAAAGCAAGGAGGGATCATTTGACAATTCAGATAAGGTTTATGTTAGTATATAATTGATAAAATCTAATCTTTATAAGGGGGAAATAGGATGAAAAAGAGAAGTATATTCCTAGCCACAGCTCTGCTGTTAGCGCTTTCTATGGTTCTAGCAGCCTGCGGCGGCGGAAAAGATGAAGGCGGCGGCGATGGAGAAGGCGGCGGCGCAGACAAGCCTAAATTCATGAGCATCGTGACTGGTGGAACAGGCGGTACATACTATCCGCTGGGCGGATCATTCGCTGAGATTATTTCTGATGCTACAGGCATTGATACAAATGCTGAAGTTTCAGGTGCATCTGCAGAGAACATGAACACACTGAAAGATGGCAATGCTGAGATTGCTTTCTCTCAAACAGATATTGCTTCATATGCACAAGAAGGAAAATTAATGTTTGAAGGTGCAGCAGTGGATAATGTGAGTGCGATCGGCACGCTTTATCCGGAAACGATCCAGATCGTTACTACTGCAAAATCTGGCATTAAATCTGTTGAAGACTTAAAAGGCAAAAAAGTTTCAATAGGAGCTCCTGGTTCAGGAACTGCTGCGAATGCAGAACAGATTCTTGAAGTGCACGGAATCAAATTGGATGACATTCAAAAGCAGGATCTTTCTTTTGATGAGTCAACTGCCGGAATACAGGATGGCAATATTGATGCAGCATTCGTTACAGCAGGAACTCCAACAGGTGCTGTTGAAGGACTTTCTGCAACTGAAGATGTTGTGATCGTTCCGATTGAACAGGATAAAATCGATGCATTAATCGAAAAATATCCTTACTATGTACAGGATGAAGTGCCATCTGGAACATATAAGCTTGCAGAAGCTGTGCCAACAGTAGCAGTACAGGCAATGCTTGTTGTTTCTAATGACCTTTCAGACGATGTAGTTTACGATGTTACAAAAGCAATCTTTGAGAACCTTGACAAAGTTACACATGCCAAAGGAAAAATGATTAAGGCTGAAAATGCTGTCAAAGGTACTGGCATTGAACTGCACCCTGGTGCTAAAAAGTACTTTGACGAAAAAGGCTTTAAAGCTGAATAATCTTTCAATAACATAATCCAATGATGAAATTTGGCCGGCTGTAAAACCTTTTAAGGTGATTG
>Ga0180215_1001290_pt1 | contig 28039 bp, 23 predicted proteins | sample eDN3rd37CBELigBY_FD_128871 | JGI IMG/M metagenome (GOLD analysis project Ga0180215, IMG submission 128871) | Enriched backyard soil microbial communities from Emeryville, California, USA - eDNA 3rd pass 37_C BE-Lig BY (version 2) (version 2) | ecosystem: Environmental > Terrestrial > Soil >...
CTGTTTATACCGGGTCACCATTATCAAAAGGATGAAGTGATTAAGTTTTCGGACGCAACAGGTGATTCATTAAAACTTGCACAAATTTCTGCCGAGAACAAAGATGCGGAGTTCATCGTATTTTGTGGGGTTCACTTTATGGCAGAAACAGCCGATATTTTAACAACTGAATCACAAAAAGTCTATTTACCTGATATGAGAGCCGGCTGTTCAATGGCTGATATGGCCAATATTCACCAAACACAAAAGTGCTGGAGCCAATTACAGGATACTTTTGGTGACACAATCCTGCCATTAACCTATGTGAATTCAACAGCTGCTATTAAAGCATTTGTCGGAAAAAATGGGGGAGCAACTGTAACTTCGTCAAACGCGAAAAAAATGCTCAAGTGGGCTTTTACTAAAAAAGAAAGAATCTTATTCTTACCTGATCAGCATTTAGGAAGAAATACGGCATTTGAATTAGGTATTCCACTAGACCAGATGGCTGTTTGGGATCCGATCAATCATACATTAAAATATGAAGGAAACATGGAAGATATTAAAATCATCCTTTGGAAGGGACATTGTTCCGTTCATGAAAACTTTACACCATCAAATGTACAGAATATCCGTAAATCAAAACCCGATATGAATATCATTGTTCATCCAGAGTGTCCATATGAAACAGTAGTACTTGCAGATTATGCGGGTTCAACCGCTTATATTATTGATATGATTGAAAAAGCACCCAAAGGAAGCAAGTGGGCAATTGGAACTGAAATGAATCTCGTTCAACGAATCATCAAGCAACATCCCGATAAAGAGATTATTTCACTTAATCCTCATCTCTGTGCTTGTTTAACAATGAATCGAATCGACTTACCACATTTAACATGGTCATTAGAAATGATTGAAAGAGGGGAGACCACACAAATTATTAAAGTTCCAGAAGAAATTGCAAAGGATGCCGTACTTGCCCTGGAGAGAATGCTAGAAAGAACATAACTTAAAAAAACATCCCGATTCTTTTGAATCGGGATGTTTCATATGTGAAGAGTATTATATTTTCATAACTCCACCAGTACTTGCATTTGTTACAAGTTTTGAATAGCGAGCAAGATAGCCTTTTTTCACCTTTGGTTCAAAGCCTTTCCACTCAGCTCTGCGTTTTTCAAATTCTTCATCAGAAATTTCTAATGTAATAGTACGATTATTTAAATCAAGCTCAATCATGTCACCATCTTGGACGAATGCAATTGGACCACCTTCAGCAGCTTCAGGAGAGATGTGTCCGATTGAGATTCCTCTAGATGCACCCGAGAAACGTCCATCAGTAATTAGACCAACTTTTGCACCAAGACCTCTACCAACAATTTGAGATGTAGGAGCAAGCATTTCAGGCATCCCTGGACCACCTTTAGGTCCTTCATAACGAATGACTACAACATCGCCTTCTTTAACTTTACCAACAATGATTCCAGATAGGGCATCTTCTTGAGAATCATAGCAAACAGCAGGGCCTCTGTGGTATCCGCCAACCTCTGGGTCTACAGCACCAACCTTAACAACTGCACCTTCTGGAGCAAGGTTACCAAATAAAATAGCTAATCCGCCTTGTTCAGAATGTGGATTTTCAAGTGGACGGATTACGTTGTGGTCAGTGATTTCACAGCCCGCCACATTTTCACGTAAGGTTTTACCTGTAACAGTTAAACAATCTCCATTCAGAGCATCTGGCTTTTTAAGTAATTCATTGATGATTGCACTAACACCACCTGCATTGTGAACATCTTCAATATGATAATCAGAGGCAGGAGCAATCTTAGCTAAGTGTGGAACACGAGCAGCAATATCATTGATACGTTCTAATGAGTAATCAATTTCAGCTTCATTTGCTAATGCTAGTGTATGAAGGACTGTGTTAGTAGAACCGCCCATAGCCATGTCCAATGCAAAAGCATTATCAATTGCATCAATTGTTACGATGTCGCGAGGCTTAATATCTTTTTCTATTAAGTTCATTAATTGTTTCGCAGATTTTTTAACAAATTCTTTTCTTTCTTCGGATACCGCTAGAATTGTTCCGTTACCTGGAAGAGCAAGTCCAAGTCCTTCAGCTAAACAGTTCATAGAGTTTGCTGTAAACATACCAGAACAAGATCCACAAGTAGGGCAAGCAAATTGCTCGATTTCTGTTAATCTCGCTTCATCAATTTTACCAGATTGATAAGCTCCAACACCTTCGAAAACAGACGTAAGGTCTAGTGGGTTTCCTGCAGCATCACGACCAGCTTTCATTGGACCACCACTAACAAAGATAGTAGGGATGTTTAGACGCATTGCTGCCATCATCATACCTGGAGTGATTTTGTCACAGTTTGGAATACAAACCATTCCATCAAACCAGTGTGCAGATACAACTGTCTCAACTGAGTCGGCAATAATTTCACGACTTGGTAGAGAATATCTCATTCCGATATGACCCATTGCAATTCCATCATCAACACCAATTGTGTTCATTTCGAATGGAACTCCACCAGCCTCACGAATTGCTTCCTTTACGATTTTTCCAAATTCTTGTAAATGAACATGTCCTGGAACAATATCGATATATGAGTTTACTACTGCTATAAATGGTTTATTAAAGTCCTCTTCTTTTACTCCTGCTGCGCGAAGCAAGCTTCTGTGAGGAGCTCTATCAAACCCTGATTTGATCATGTTACTACGTAATTCTGCCATTAAAAAATACCTCCATATCAAATGATGCATAAAATCAAAAAATTTAAATTATTACTCATTGTAACACTATTTTTAAGATAATCAATTAATAAATTTCTGAGTATTTACGAGTTTTATTAAAAAAATTGATTAAAAGCTTCATAGAAACTACAAATTTCAACAGTTGACGAATTGAAGCAAACAGTATATTCTTCTATATATAAAATAATTAGTTTAGGAAACAAATTAATTATTTGAGTACTACATAATCTTTTAAAAATAAATTGTCATAATCATTTTAAAAGATACGCAAAATATCATCATGATTTGTTTTCTATCATTGAATACATAAGTAGAAAGGTATGATTTATATGTCTAAGCAACAAATTGGTGTAGTTGGATTAGCAGTAATGGGTAAAAACTTAGCGTTAAATATAGAAAGCAGAGGATACTCTGTTGCTGTTTTTAACCGTTCATACGAAAAAACAGAAGAGTTTCTTCAAAATGAAGCTGTTGGCAAAAACTTTGTTGGCGCGAAAACGATTGAGGAATTTGTTAATTCCCTAGAAAAACCACGTAAAATTTTACTAATGGTTAAAGCTGGCCCAGCAACAGACGCAACAATTGATTCTCTAAAACCATATCTTGAAGAAAATGATATTCTAATTGATGGTGGTAACACATTCTTCCAAGACACAATTCGTCGTAACAAAGAATTAGAATCAACAGGCATCCACTTCATCGGAACTGGAGTTTCTGGTGGTGAAGAGGGAGCATTAAAAGGCCCTTCAATCATGCCTGGTGGACAAAAAGAAGCATATGAGCTTGTTGAGCCAATCCTAACAGCAATTTCTGCTAAAGTATCAGGCGATCCATGTTGTACATATATCGGGCCAAACGGTGCAGGTCACTACGTGAAAATGGTTCACAACGGAATTGAATACGGTGATATGCAATTGATTTGTGAAGCTTACTTCATTCTAAAAAATGTTCTCGGATTAAGCACTGATGAACTTCATGAAGTATTTGCTGAATGGAACAAAGGTGAACTAGATAGCTACTTAATTGAAATTACTGCAGATATATTCACTAAAAAGGATGAAGAAACAGGTAAACCACTTGTTGATGTGATTCTTGATACTGCTGGTCAAAAAGGTACTGGTAAATGGACTAGCCAAAACGCGTTAGATTTAGGTGTTCCACTACCAATCATCACTGAATCTGTATTTGCTCGTTTCATCTCTGCAATGAAGGATGAGCGTGTAAAAGCAAGTCAAGTTCTTTCTGGTCCATCTGCTGAAGGATTTAATGGAGATAAACAAGAACTTATTGAAGCAGTACGTAAAGCACTATACTTAAGTAAAATCATTTCTTATGCACAAGGTTTTGCGCAAATGCGTGTAGCTTCTGAAGAATATAATTGGAATTTAAACTACGGTGAAATTGCAATGATTTTCCGTGGTGGATGTATCATCCGTGCACAATTTCTACAAAAAATTAAAGATGCCTATGACAGAGACGGCCAATTAGCTAACCTTTTATTAGATCCTTACTTTAAAGAAATTGCTGAAGGTTATCAGTCATCATTACGTAAAGTCATTTCAGTAGCAATTGAAAAAGGAATCCCTGTTCCATGTTTCTCTAGTGCTATTGCATACTATGACAGCTACCGTACTGATACATTACCTGCGAACCTTCTTCAAGCACAACGTGACTACTTCGGTGCTCACACATATCAACGTGTAGACAAAGATGGAACTTTCCATACAAACTGGATGGAATAATACACATTGTTGGGGTTTCAACATTGGAACCCCAGCTTTTGTTTGTTAAAATTGCATCATTTGATGTAAGGGATTACATATTTTTGAGCCACTGACTGTTCTGTTGTTGTAATGTCACTTAGTGTAAACAGAGACACAGTTTTGTGAAAACGCGTAAACTAATTCTATAGATGAAACGCTATAAAAGGAGGAGTTTTATCATGGGTATTCTCCAAGAGTTATTACGGGATATTCCTGTTCCAAAAATGCTCAAAGTGAAACAAATTTTCGATGATTCAAAGATCGAAAATTTAGTAGAAGAATTAACAAATAAACTTCAACGTGAAGAAGTAAAACAAACAATTAAACCAGGCATGGAAATTGCAATTGCAGTGGGAAGCCGTGGAATTGATCGATTAGTTGACCTCACGAAAACAACGGTTGAATTCATTAAAGAACAAGGTGGTACTCCTTTCATTGTACCTAGTATGGGAAGCCATGGCGGTGCAACAGGGGAGGGACAACGTGAAGTCCTTAAACATCTTGGTGTAACTGAAGAAAGTGTTGGTTGTGAGATTCGCTCTTCAATGGAAGTTGTAAAGTTGGGTGAATTAGCAAACGGATTACCTGTTTATATTGATAAATATGCCTCAGAAGCTGACGGTATTGTAGTTATTAACCGCGTTAAACCACATACAGCCTTCCGTGGTTCTGTAGAAAGTGGTATTCAAAAGATGATCAGTATTGGCCTTGGAAAACAAAAAGGAGCAGAAGCTTGCCATCAATTAGGTTTTAAATACATGGCAGAAAATGTTCCAGCAATGGCGCAGATGATCATGGAAAAAACACCTATTCTTTTTGGGGTGGCAACAGTCGAAAATGCATTCGACAAAGTCGCTGTACTTGATATTATGCTCCCAGATGAAATTGTCGAGAAGGAACCTGAACTTCAAGCACAAGCAAAAAAATTACTTCCTAAACTATTCTTCGATCAAATCGATGTCCTTGTCATTGATCAAATTGGTAAAAATATAAGCGGTGACGGAATGGATCCTAATATTACGGGACGCTATCCTACTCCTTATGCACACGGCGGTCCTGAAGTGAACAAAATGGTTGTTCTTGATCTCACTCCAGAAACTGAAGGTAATGCAAACGGTGTTGGAACTGCCGACTTCACGACACAACGTCTTGTGGATAAAATGGACCGCGATTTCACTTATGCAAATGGACTTACTTCAACGGTTGTGGCACCAACGAAAATTGCAACAACATTACCAAACGATAAAGAAGCAATCCAAGCAGCAATCAAAACATGTAATATCTTAGATTTTACAACGGTTAAAATGGTTCGTATTAAAGATACTTTACATGTGAGCGAAATTGAAGTATCTGAAGCATTGCTCGATTACATTAAACAACATCCTAACATGGAACAGGCTTCAGATCTTTACGATTTCGATTTTGACGAAAACGGAAACCTAAAGTAATTTTTGTTATGTGGGGGTTCATCCCCCAAGAACAGATTTTGGATTTATCACATAAGAAAAAGGGGAATAGACATGACTAAATTATTTGACTTAACTGGAAAAACAGCTGTAGCTATTGGTGGAAATAGTGTCCTAGGTTCTTCTATTTGTAAAGGATTTGCTGAACATGGCGCGAAAGTTGCAATCGTAGGACGTAATCTTGAAAAAGCAGAAGCAGTTGTAAAAGAAATTGAAGCTGAAGGTGGCGTTGCTAAAGCTTTCTCTGCAGACGTTCTTTCACGTGAATCACTTGAAAATGCCGCAAATGAAATTGTAGCTTGGTCAGGTGGAATTGATATCCTCTTAAATGCACCAGGTATGAATAGTCCTACTCCATTCTTTGAACTTGAAATGGACGAGTATGACAAAATCATGGACGTTAATCTAAAAGGTTATGTGGTTGCGACTCAAATTTTCGCAAAGAGAATGATTGAACAAGAGCGCAAGGGAAGTATTATTAATATTTCTTCCGTTTCTTCTACAACACCTCTATCTAAAGTATTTACTTATTCGGTTTCAAAAGCTGGTGTTAACAGCATGACTCAGTTCTTAGCTAGAGAATTCGCACCACACGGCATTCGTGTAAATGCAATTATTCCTGGATTCTTCCCAGCTGAACAAAATCGTAAAATCTTAAGTGAAGAGCGTGTTGCATCAATCATGGGTCATACACCAATGAATCGTTTCGGTAACCCAGATGAGCTAAAAGGGGCTGCTGTCTTCTTAGCTTCAGAGAATGCTTCAAGCTTTGTAACTGGTACTTTCCTTCGCGTTGATGGCGGGTTTGGAAGCATGACCATCTAATTCAAACTTCTTTTATGCGTCATGAGACGATATATATATAGTAGATATCTAATTTACAACCGGGAGAGAAGGGGGAGAAGACAATGATAGATGAAAAGTATCAAAAGCTTGTGTCAATTCTCCGAGAGATGGAATCTGTTGTCGTTGCATTTTCCGGTGGTGTTGACAGTACCTTTTTACTTAAGGCTGCTGTCGACACACTTGGAAAAGAAAATGTGTTGGCGGTAACTGCCGATTCAGAAACATATCCCTCAACTGAGCTTAAGGAGGCTCAAGTTCTAGCAAAACATATTGGTGCAAACCATCGTGTGATTGAAACATCAGAGCTTGCCATTCCAGGCTACACAGAAAATGACCGAAATCGTTGTTATTTCTGTAAGAGCAGTCTATTTGATCATCTCATTCCTGTTATGGAACGTGAAGGCTTTCACAATGTCGTGTATGGAGTCATTGCAGATGATTTAAATGAGTTTCGACCTGGAATGAAGGCAGCTAAGGAAAAAGGCATTCGTGGTCCATTACAAGAGGCAAATCTTTTTAAAGACGAAATTAGGGAATTATCCCGTGAATTTGATTTACCTACTTGGAATAAACCATCTTTCGCATGTCTATCTTCTCTAATTGCTTACGGTGAGAAAATCACGATTGAAAAACTTACAAAGGTCGAAAGAGCAGAGGAATTCCTTAAAACTCTTGAAATCCGCCAAGTTCGTGTTCGTACGCATCAAGATATTGCAAGGATTGAGGTTGAACCTACCGACATGAATATTGTCTTAGAAAAACATGAAGCCATTACTAAAGAGCTAAATGCAATTGGCTATAAATATATAACACTTGATTTAGTAGGGTATAAGAGTGGAAGTATGAATAAAGTACTTTCTTAAGAGAGGATGTTCAAAAAGTTCGGTAAAAATGACACTTCGAATTTCTTCGTTGGCTTGTTTTTCCGTTCCTTGGAAAAGAAAATCACTTTTCCGGCGTGCGGAGCGGATTCAGGAAGAAGTCTTCCTAGTGCTCACGTATAAAGTACATACGTTCCGCTACTCAAAACTGCGCCGCCTTGAAATTCTCGGTCCTTTTCATCCTCCTTTTTGAACACGAATCATAAGAAGAAAAGGCTTTGGGAATCTTTCCAAAGCTTTTTCTTTTGAAAGAATAATATGGTAACATTAAGTCGCAAACTAACGAAAATACGATTGAACGAAGGAAGATGTAGGGATGTCACATGAGTACGTTATTGGTCTCGATCTTGGGACAACCAGTGCAAAAGCAGTAATCTTTACCTTAGATGGTAGGGTAGTTGCAGAAGCAGAGGATCTAGTTACCTCTTACTATCCGAAGCATGGATGGGTTGAGCAAGACCCTGATGAAATTGAGCGCTCTGCTGTAAAGGCAATTAATATGGCTATTCAGCAAGCGAATGTTAACAAAGATGAAATTATTAGCTTAGGTATTTCAGCCGCAATGCATTCCCTCATTTGTATGGGAGATAATGGAGAGGCTCTTTCTCAAGCATTGATTTGGGCAGACGGTAGAAGTACAAAACAAGCAAATGAACTTATGGAATCAGACGGACTGGAAATTTTTTCGAAAACCGGCATGCCGATCCATCCGATGTCACCTTTAGCAAAGCTCATATGGATGAGGGAAAATGATTATATTCCATATAATCAAGCAAGCTATTTCCTATCCATTAAAGAATATTTGCTCCTAAAATGGTTTAATCAACGTGTTATTGATTATGCAATGGCATCTGCAACCGGAATGTTTAACGGTAACACTTTCCAATGGGATGAAGAGGTTCTTAATAAAGCCGGTATTACAGAGAACATGCTTTCAAAAATCGTACCACCAACCTATCGATTAACCGAAATGAACCTAGCAATTGCTGATGAAATGGGAATTTCAAGCGAGATGCCATTTATCATCGGAGCAGCTGATGGTCAGTTTGCAAATTTAGGAATTGGTGCTATTTCTCCAGGTGAAGTTGCGGTAACTGTTGGTACAAGTGGAGCCATTCGTCAATTTACAAAAGGTTTCCAATCCAATACAAAGCATGAAACCTTCTGTTATGCTTTTTCTGAAGAATATTTTATTGTTGGTGGCCCTACAAACAATGGTGGTATCGCTCTTCAATGGTTAAAAGAACTTCTTAATTATCAGGAAAGCTTTGACCATTTTACAGCAGAGGCTGCAAAGGTAGCACCTGGTGCGGATGGTTTGTTTTTCCATCCTTATATAAATGGGGAACGTGCTCCTTTATGGAACCAGCAAGCACGTGGAAATTTCTTCGGAATGTCTGTTACGCATAAAACTGAACACTTTGTACGTGCGGTCCTAGAAGGAATCACATTTAATCTCTATCAAATCGGCCAAGCATTAGAAAAACAAGCTGGAGAGACTGAAAAACTATACGTAAACGGCGGAATGGCACGTTCTTCTTTATGGCTTCAAATGCTAGCTGATGTATTTGGTAAAGAGGTTTATGTTCCTGAAAGCCATCATAGTGCTGCATGGGGTGCAGCTTGGACTGCATTAGTTGGAATTGGCAAAGCTAACTCATTCGAAGATATCAAAAACAATATTCCAATGGGTGATCCTGTCGTTCCAAATATGGAAAACCATGAAAAATACAAAAATATATACGCAAAATATGAAGCAATTGAAAAAGATATTATTAAACATTTTTAATTGAAAGCGTCAGATTGTTACTGGCGCTTTAGGCTATACATAGATTCTAGAATCGATCTTCAAATCGATTAAGGTGTGTGAAACAACATGGTAGAAGAAATTTTAAAGCAAGTGAAACAGGGAACTTTAAGTATTGATGATGCGAAACAGCAACTTGCAACATATGAGAATTTAGGTTTTGCAAAAATCGATCACCACAGAAAGAACAGGCAGGGTTTCCCTGAAATTGTTTTTGGTGAAGGCAAGACAAAGGAACAAATTCAAACCATAGTCAATGTGATTAAGGGACGTGGAGACAATGTCCTTGTTACAAGAATTTCACAGGACAAGGCAAACTTTATTTTACAATCGAATCCTGAGTTTGTTTACAATGAAACAGCTCAAATTCTATACTGGACCGACACTACGCAGGATAACAAAAAAAGAAATGGCTATGTTGCTATTGTTTGTGCTGGAACATCTGATTTAAGAGTTGCTGAAGAGGCTGCTATTACCGCTGAAGTATTAGGTAGTACTGTTCGACGTTTTTACGATGTGGGGGTAGCAGGGATCCATAGATTATTCGATAACATTGATGAAATTAGAAACGCAAATGTTTCCGTTGTTGTCGCTGGAATGGAAGGTGCATTGCCTAGTGTAGTTGGAGGGCTGGTATCCCATCCAATTATTGCTGTCCCAACAAGCATTGGATATGGAGCTAATTTTCAAGGGCTGTCAGCTTTGCTAACGATGCTTAATTCCTGTGCATCAGGAATAAGTGTTGTAAACATCGACAACGGTTTCGGCGGAGCCTACAGTGCAGTATTAATAGACCAACTTGCTCAGAAGGAGAACTTAAAGTAGATGAAAACACTATATTTTGACTGTTTTTCTGGGATTAGTGGGGATATGGTTATTGGTGCATTACTCGATGCAGGAGCAGACCCACAAATACTAGTTCAGGAATTAAAGAAACTTCAATTTGAAGATGAATACGAATTAAATTGGAAGAAAGTCGTAAAAAATGGGATTACTTCAACAAAATTTGATGTCATCTTAAAAAACGATGACAGTAATCACACGCATGGTCATCAACACGACCATGAACATACATATGACCATCACCATGAACATGATCACAATCATCACAGTCATGAACATCATCATGAACACGATCATAATCATAGTCACAACCATGATCACCATCACGAACACGAGCATAATCACGACCATCACCATGAACATGATCATCATCATCACAGTCACGACCATCATCATGAACATGGGCATAGCCATGATCATCATCACCATTCACATCGTTCCTACAAGGATATTGTGAAGATGATAGAACAATCAGAACTTGCACCAGAAGTAAAGGAAACATCACTTAAAGTATTCAGAAAAATCGGTGAAGCAGAAGGGCTTATTCATGGACTTCCTTTGGACAAAGTCCATTTTCATGAAGTAGGCGCTGTTGACTCCATTATTGACATAGTGGGGGCAGCAATCTTATTGCACCAACTTGAAGTGTCAACTATTAAATCATCATCCGTACCAGTGGGAACAGGTAAAATCAATATTGACCATGGTATCTACCCAGTCCCTGCGCCAGCTACACTTGAAATTCTAAAAGGAGTTCCAATTGAACAAAGCGATATTCGTTTTGAACTTACAACTCCTACAGGAGCAGGAATTGTATCCGTCCTGACTGAAGAATTCTGTAGCTTTCCTTCTATGAAGGTAACAACGATTGGCTACGGAGCTGGTACAAAAACATTTAAAGACCGCCCTAATGTCCTCCGCGTTATTATTGGAGAATAATGTGACACAAAAGTCCCCACAAAATGGTGGGGACTTTTATGTCTTACAAAGAAATTGGCTATGCTTTATTGACACATGCTAAATTACATTATATAATTATCTTGAATTTAAGATATATCAACTTAAGATATTTTTTCATTATATTAGTTTACTTCGCATTGGAGAAACTAGTATTAAGACAGACTTTTGGGGGCATATAGTATGAACACTATAAAGGGAATACACCACGTCACTGCTATTACAAGTAGTGCGGAGAAAAACTATGAATTCTTCACTTATGTTTTAGGTATGAGATTAGTCAAAAAAACAGTAAACCAAGATGATATTCAGACATATCATTTATTTTTTGCCGATGATACAGGCAGCCCAGGAACAGATATGACCTTTTTCGATTTTCCAGGGATTCCAAAAGGGGTCCACGGCACAAATGAAATCTCAAAAACATCTTTCCGTGTTCCAACAGACGCTGCAATTGAATATTGGGAAAAACGTTTTAATCGATTAAATATTAAACATTTCGGTGTAAAAGAGCAATTCGGAGTGAAAACCTTATCCTTTGTTGACTTTGATGACCAACACTATCAATTAGTTTCCGATGAAAACAATAAAGGTGTACCTGCAGGAACTCCATGGCAAAAAGGACCTATTCCATTAGAATTTGCAATCACTGGTTTGGGACCGTTATTTGTACGAACTGCACATTTTGATTTCTTTAAGGAAATGCTTGAAAAAGTATTACAATTTAAAGAAATTGCTCAAGAGGGCTCTTTCCACTTATTTGAAGTAGGGGAAGGTGGAAATGGGGCACAGGTTATCGTTGAAAATAACACAATTCTACCCTCAGGACAACAAGGTTTTGGAACAGTCCATCATGCTGCTTTTCGTGTAGAAGATAAGTCAGTACTTGAAGCATGGGACAAACATCTCCGCGCCTTCGGATTCCAGACTTCAGGCTTTGTTGATCGCTTCTTCTTCGGCTCTCTTTATTCTAGAGTAGCTCCTGGAATACTATTTGAGTTTGCGACAGATGGCCCAGGGTTTATGGGCGATGAACCATATGAAACACTCGGAGAGAAGCTTTCATTACCTCCATTTCTCGAGTCAAAGCGTGAGGCTATTGAAAGCTATGTCCGACCTATTGATACCGTAAGAAGTACAAAAGAATTTATAAAAGAATAATCCGTTATTAAGATGCCTTGTTCGATAGATCGGGGCATCTATTTGTTTTTGCGGTTTGTAATTAATGGATATATCTTAAACCAAGCAATTTCCAATCCTCATTGTACATAGGTCCAAAGGAGGGAAACCTTGCTTTTCCCTCGTTAAAATCTTCCATTCCCACTGACTATGGAAGGATTTTATCGAAACTAATCGAAATTTGTCTTATTTCGTTGTATAATTGACTGTTGTAAGACAAAAAGCTTTGAAAGGATGATGTCCAATGATGGAGTGGGCGTTAGTCATATTATTCGGTGTAGCAGCGGTGTTGCTCATTTTATCTTATGCACTTACGAAAAAGGCAAAAAAGGCAGAACAGCGTGAGCTTGAATTATATTCAATTAGTTTTATGGAAGAAATTAATAAGCTACAGCAGCAAATAAGAAATCTCGAATTAGATAATGAAATTCTTAAAAACCAAGCAGGACTTGATACAACAGATATTGAACAACACGAATTACTTCGTGATGTACTCGATTTATATAAAAGAGGATATTCAGTATCAAGTATTGCAACTGAAAAGAATTTAAGTGAAATCGAAGTACAAGGTATGCTGTCTCCTTTTACAAAACAAAAAGAAGGGAGAAAAGCAGCAAATGACCGTTAAAACATTAACTAGCTTTGCTTCTGGGCTTTTACTCGCTTCAGCGGTTTGTGCGGTGGTATATTTTTACGGACCACAACAAGCAACTAGTTCAGGCTCAGAGGAAAAACCAACTGTTGAAGAGCTAAAAAGTCAACTTGCTGCAGAAGGCTATGTAGTCCATACAGAAGATGAATGGAACAATGCTATTGCTGGAGCGAAAAACACAGAAAAAGTCGAAGAACAACCGAAGGAACAACCGAAAGATAAAGCCAAAGAAGAAGTGAAAGAAGAGAAGAAAGAAAAGCCCGCTGAGCCAGTTGTTCGCAAAACAGTTATTACTGTTTCCGAAGGTATGACAAGCTATGAGGTTGGAAAAGCACTTATTTCAGCTAAAATCATAAGTGGAGATGCGTGGGATTTTGCAAATCTTGTTGAGAAAAAGGGAGTAGCAAAATACCTCAAGCTTGGCTCACATGAAATAAACAGTAACATGACAACAGATGAGATTATTGCAACCATTTTTAACAAATAAATAGATCATCATGAAAAGACCAAATCACCTAAATTAGATTTGGTCTTTTTCCTATTTGTACAGCACAAGCGCCAAGCCCCAGTCACAAGCCGATTCGTCCAGAAGGTCAAAGATGAACCTACTAGCAGTCTCGAATTGTGCTTGCCGGAGGAAGTGTTAACAACGACATTTGCGAGAGGAAGTAGCAGTAGTTAGTGGATGTTTTGCTTATTGTACATTTGATTTTCGTGGAACATTACTGTGAAACAAGAAAAATCGGGAATGACATGCACTAAAATGTAGGCGTTTCACACAAAAAGTAGACAATTGTTATCATTTTGGTTGTGCTTACATATTATAGAATATAAATTAATATTAAATATTAATTTGTAAAAAGACCCTAAAATGATTTTGATGTGTTTTATAAATATGATTTATGTCAAGAATGAATGTATATTAAATAAGCTAATGGGGTGATACGATATGTATACCAATAAAGCAATTCAGGTTCTTGACCGTATGCGATTATCAAATGGGGCTTATACAGCAAGCTTATCGAATGATTACAGCTATGTGTGGATTCGAGACATAGTATATACAGTTCTACCGTTTATCAATGAACCATCTGAAAGATATGCAAAAGCCTATCATGCTTTATTAGATATGTTTAAAAGCTACGAGTGGAAAATTGATATCCATCGGAAAAAGAAACCAATTTATTTATTTGAATATATCCATTCACGCTATTCAACCGACTTAAAAGAAATGCCTGTTGAATGGGGGCATGCCCAAAATGATGCAATCGGCGCCTTTCTATGGGGTGTTGGAGAAGGATACCGTCTAGGACAAAAAGTAATCCGAGATAAAAAGGATATAGAAATCATACAAAAGCTTGTTGATTATCTAGAATGCTTGCAATATTGGCAAGCAAAGGATAATGGCATGTGGGAAGAAAACATGGAAGTCCACGCCTCAAGCATTGGTGCCTGTGTAGCTGGACTTAATGCCGTAAAGATTCTTGTAAACGTAAACGATGATCTGATTAAGAAAGGAGAGGAAGCTCTACGGAATTTATTACCTCGTGAAAGCGAAACAAAAGATACTGATTTAGCGTTGCTTAGCCTCGTATTCCCATATCGTGTGGTTGACCGTGATACTGCCATTAAGATTGTTGAAACCGTTTCCTCAAAATTAGAGCGTAATTATGGTGTCATTCGATATGAAAACGATCAGTATTATAATGAAGGTAAAGAAGCTGAATGGTGCTTTGGATTCCCATGGTTGGGACTTTGCTACCTTGAATTAGGGCAATTTCATAAAGCAAGTGAATATATAGCTAAAACAAAGAGAGTTGTTCCTGATAATTGGGAGGTTCCTGAACTCTATGTAGGAGGAACGAATAGACCGAATGGAAACACTCCATTAGCATGGTCAGTTGCGATGTCCTATATTTTCCTCACAAAAATAGAAGATATGTCTCAACAAATGATTTCTTAGAAAGCTGCGTTTGCAGCTTTTTTTAATGATGATATATTTGTCTACCCCGTTTGAACTACAAGTTAACACTATTTCGGAAAAATAAAAACCCCGATAATCAGATATGCTTTTACATTATTTTGCAATATCAAAATTTCACTTAAAAATGTAAAAATTTATCAAAAAACCCTTACCTATTGTAAACGGTTTCAACAACTTGTTGATTTTTTATCTTCACGAAAATAATAATTTTCTTCAAATTCTACCTAATCCGACAATAAAAAACATTATTCGCTAAAGGAATATTTCAACCTTAAAACGAATTAATATAATAAAGTGAAAAAATAATACCAAAATTGCGTTTATTCAGTTTTATACTATGGTTTTATTATTTTTTATTTATTTTCATACAAATGACATAAGTTTTTGGTATTACACGCGTTCTCTATACATATATCAAAAGGAGGATATCAAGGTGAAATCAATCGCTGAAAAAGAGGTTGAACTTTTTCCAAGTGACTTCGATCTTTATTTATTTCACGAAGGAACTTTATTAGAAGCCTATAACATGCTTGGAGCACACGTCATGTCCTATAAAGGAGAAGATGGAGTACGCTTTTCTGTATGGGCACCTCATGCAAAATCCGTATCAGTTGTTGGGGATTTCAACAAATGGGAGGGCAGTGAACATGCCCTTGAAATGATTCCGAATTCAGGGGTATGGATTGGATTTATTCCAGGATTACGAGTAGGTGACATTTATAAGTACGAAATCATCACTGCTAATGGAGAAAAAAAGCTAAAAGCGGACCCTTTTGCATTCTCTTCTGAAGTAAGACCAAACACCGCATCTGTTGTAACAAGACTTGACCAGTATGAGTGGAATGATAAGAAATGGTTGAGGAATCGCGAAAAAGCTGATTCGTATAATAATCCAATGCTTATTTATGAATTACATACAGGTTCTTGGAAAAAGAAAGAGGATGGCAGCTTTTATACATATCGGGAGCTTGCTGACGATGTGATTGACTATGTTGTTGAACATGGGTTTACACATATTGAATTAATGCCCATTATGGAGCATCCATTTGACTTATCGTGGGGCTACCAGATAACAGGGTTTTATTCGGTAACAAGTAGGCATGGTAGTCCTGAAGACTTTATGTATTTTGTAGATCAATGTCATCAAAAAGGCATTGGTGTCGTACTCGATTGGGTTCCTGTACATTTCTGCCGTGATGAACACGGATTAGGAAAATTTGATGGGACTCCTCTTTTTGAGTCATCCGATTCAAAAAGAGCAGACCGACCATTATGGGGTACGTATAGCTTTGATTTTACAAAAATGGAGATTCATAGTTTCTTATTATCAAATCTCGCTTTTTGGATGGATATGTACCATATTGATGGCTTTCGTATTGACGCCGTATCTTCATTAATTTTCCTTAACCACGACAACCCGCAACAAGAAAAGCTATTTAATCAATTTGGTGGCGAAGAAAATTTGGAGGCAATTGAATTTATTAAAAAAGCCAATGAAGCCATCTTTAAACGATATCCAGGCGTGCTAATGATTGCAGAGGAAGCAACCGATTATCCTCTTGTAACTGCACCAACTTCTGAGGGTGGATTAGGCTTTAATTATAAATGGAATATGGGCTGGGTAAATGACGTCCTTAAATACATGCGTCTGCACCCTTCCGACAGACGTTATCATCATAATTTATTAACTTTTTCTTTCTTCTATGCGTTTTCGGAAAATTTTGTTTTACCTTTTTCACATGACGATGTTGTTCACGGGAAAAAATCCCTTTTAGATAAGATGCCAGGTGACTACTGGCAGAAGTTTGCAAATTTACGTTTATTATATGGGTACTTAATGACCCACCCTGGAAAGAAACTTCTTTTTATGGGAGGAGAGTTTGGTCAATTCTCTGAGTGGAAGGAGCTTGAGGAACTAGATTGGATGCTTCTAAACTATGATTCTCATACTAAGCTTCAGTCCTATTTTAAAGAGCTTCAGCATTTTTATCGCATGAATTCTAGCCTTTGGAGACTGGATCATGAACAAGAAGGGTTTGAATGGATTGACCCGGATAATAACGACCAATCTGTGATTACCTTCATGAGACATGGAAAGCGCAAGGGTGATTATTCAATCATCGTTTGTAACTTCTCTACAGAGGTCTATGAAAATTATCGTATTGGCGTCCCATCAACTGGGAGTTATATAGAATTATTTAATAGTGATTCAGTGGAATTTGGAGGCTCTGGTCAGATTAATGCAGAATCTTTATCAGTTGATAAGACGCCAGCTCATAATCAACCATACAGCATAACAATTAAAGTTCCACCTTTAGCAATTAGTATCTTCAGAAAAGAGACAAAAAAGAGAAAAAGAGGTGTCGTCAAAAAATGAGGTCAAAGAAGTGGATTGCAGTTGTATTAGCAGGTGGTCAAGGGTCAAGATTGGGGGAATTAACAACGACTCTTGCCAAACCCGCTGTTCCGTTTGGTGGGAAATACAGAATTATTGATTTTCCTTTAAGTAATTGTACTCATTCAGGTATTGATACAGTTGGCGTCATTACCCAATACCGACCACATGTACTCAATAATTATGTTAGTAATGGACGTCCTTGGGATTTAGATCGGAACAATGGGGGAGTAACAGTCCTTCCGCCATATCTTGGAAAACATGGCGGAGATTGGTACAAAGGAACTGCCAATGCAGTCTACCAAAATATCCATTATATCGAGCAATACGATCCAGAATATGTACTCATTTTATCTGGCGATCATATTTACAAGATGGACTATAGTAAGATGCTTAGCTTTCATCTTGAAAAAGATGCTGCTGCAACCATTGCGGTTATCGAAGTGCCTTGGGCAGAAGCAAGTCGCTTTGGAATCATGAATACGAATGACGAAAAGAGAATTGTTGAATTTGATGAGAAACCAGCGAATCCAAAGAGCAATCTTGCATCAATGGGAATTTACTTATTCAAATGGAAACTATTAAAACAGTATTTAGTCGAAGATGAAAGAAATATTCATTCTTCAAATGATTTTGGGAAGGACATTATCCCAAAATTACTTGCTGATGATAATCAGTTGTATGCCTACCAGTTTGATAGCTATTGGAAGGATGTTGGGACCATCGAAAGCCTTTGGGAAGCTCATATGGACTTGTTAGATGATGCTCCAGGCTTTGATTTACATGATCCAAGCTGGCCATTTTTTACCGGGATTGCAACTCATCCACCACAACTTATATCAGCAACTGCAGATGTATCTCAATCATTGATAAATGAAGGATGTACCGTCGAAGGAACGATTGACCACTCGGTGCTCTCATACAATGTACAGGTTGGAGAGAATTCAGTCATTAAAGACTCTGTGATTATGCCGAATGTGCAAATCGGTAGGAATGTAACGATTCATAAAGCAATAATCGCAAGTGATTTATGTATTCCAGATGGAGCGCATATTGGGTCTGATGCCCCAGACGCTGCCATAACATTAATTGGAGATGAAAACACTGTAAGACCCTTAACCGTAATTAAGTAAATATCACACAAGGAGCGATTGGGATTGGAACGAGTAATTGGCGTAATAAATTTAGTAAATGATAAACAATATTTAAAAGAATTAACACAACATCGTTGTTTTGCAGCAGTACCATTCGGTGGAAGATATCGATTAATCGATTTTACAATGTCCAATTTTATTAACGCTCAAATTAAAAAGGTTGGCATATTCACAAAGGACAAATATCGTTCAATCATGGATCATCTCGGTAACGGGAAGGAATGGGACCTTGATCGACGAAATGGGGGATTGTTTATTTTACCTCCAATTCACCCAGACAAAAGTATAGTAGGTGATGTTCAGCAATTTTATGATCACCTTGAATTTTTCAAGCGATCCCATGAGGACACTGTGATTTTATCTCCTGGTCATCATGTTTATAAAATTAACTTTAATGAAGTTATCAAAAAACATAGAGAATGTGGTGCGGATATTACTGTCGTTTATAAGGATTATGATGGAGAACCTGTCGATAAACCAATCTATCATAAATGTATTCTAGATGCTGATGACACAGTGACAAACCTCGAACTCTATACAATTCCAAAACAGGGAGATCCTGTGTGTACGGAAACTTTTGTTTTTTCAAAGAAATTATTAATTGAACTTATTACAAAGTGCTATGAAAATGGGGAATATGATTTTATTCGAGATGTCGTTAAAGCGAATTTACAACATCTTAATGTAAACAGCTATCATTTTAAAGGTTATATGCCATTTATTCATTCCATTTCGAGCTATTATAAAACGAATATGGATTTCTTAAACCCACAAATGACAAAGGAATTCTTTTTCGATAACTGGGAGATCTATACAAAAACCAAGCATGAGCCACCCGTCAAATACTCGACAACATCTAATGTAAGCAATTCGTTAATTGCAAACGGTAGTGATATAGAGGGAACTGTCGAGAATAGTATTATTTTCCGTGGGGTCAAAATACGCAAAGGGGCAACTGTTAAAAATAGTATTATCATGCAGAAGAGTGTCATTGACGAAGGCACATACCTAGAAAATGTCATTACAGATAAACAAGTAAACATCACTTCAGAAAAAGTAATCGTTGGGGAACTTTCTCCAACTGTGATAAAAAAAGCTGATATTATCTAATGGGGGAAAATCATGAACGTATTATTCGCAGCATCAGAGTGTGCTCCATTTATTAAAACAGGCGGACTAGGGGATGTAATAGGGGCTTTACCGAATGCACTTCAACAGGAAGGGGTACATGTAAGTGTTATCCTCCCTAAATATGGAGATTTAGCTGATAAATATAAGGAACAGCTAGTTTTAGAACGAATCATCGAGGTGCCATTAGGTTGGCGCAGACAATATTGTGGGATTGAAAAATTAGTCCACAACGGAATTAGCTATTACTTTTTAGATAATGAATATTATTTTAAGCGCTATGGGAGTTACGGCTTTTATGATGATGGGGAGCGATTTGCTTTCTTTTCAAGAGCTGTACTTGAAGCTATTCCCTTTCTAGATAAAAAGCCAGATGTCATTCATTGTCATGACTGGCAAGCTGGACCGATTCCACTTTTATTAAAAGCTCACTACTCGAATCAACCAGACTATCAGGGGATTAAAATAGTATTTACGATTCATAATTTACGCTATCAAGGCGTATTCCCAAAATCTGTTTTAAGTGAATTACTTGATGTAAGTGATCGCTATTTTCATATAGATGGAGTGGAATTTTACGGCAATGTAAGCTATCTGAAAGCAGGATTAGCTTTCAGTGACTCGATAACGACCGTTAGCCCTACCTATGCAAATGAAATCCAGACTCCTTATTTTGGAGAACAATTAGATGGATATTTGCGAAAACGGAATTTTGAATTGCATGGAATTGTCAATGGAATTGACCATAAAGCATATAATCCCGCTTCAGATCGTGAACTATTTACCTATTATGATTCATATGAAGGTAAAATGAAAAATAAACGAGCACTACAGGAGCAACTTGGGCTTCCAGTGAACGAACAGGTTCCTGTGATTTCCATGATTACACGCCTTGTAGATCAAAAGGGAATTGACCTTGTTTTACACGTGTTTGAAGAAATACTTAACCAAAATGTGCAATTTGTTTTACTTGGAACGGGTGAGCGCCATTATGAGGATACTTTCCGTGAAATGGCATATCGGTATCCAACGAAGGTTTCTTCGAATATCTTTTTTGACGAAGCACTTTCACGAAAAGTATATGCTGGTTCAGATTTGTTCCTAATGCCGTCACAGTTTGAGCCTTGTGGGATTGGTCAGTTACTAGCATTCCGCTATGGGACATTGCCTCTTGTAAGAGAAACAGGTGGGCTTAAAGATACAGTCCAACCATACAATGAATTTACAGACCAAGGAAACGGCTTCAGTTTTACTAATTACAATGCCCATGACATGCTATATACAATTGAGCGTGCGATTTGGTTCTACCGATTCCAACCAAAAAAATGGAAAGAGCTTTCTGAAAAAGCATTAAAACTTGATTTTAGTTGGGGAGCCTCTTCAAAGGAATATGTAAAACTGTATGAAGAACTACTACAATTTGCTCTGGTATAAGCTAAAAAAACGTTAGGGGCACACCCTAACGTTTTTACCGTTTACGACCTAATTGTGTGAGTGCGATTCGTCTTAGCGATGAACTGCTAAAATCAGTTGCATTTCTTTTTCTCACCCGTTCACGGATCGGGTTTTCATTTGAGGGTAATTTTTCATCAATGTTCTCAATCACAGGGAAATCCTCCAATCTTATGGAGTAATATTCCCTAGATAAAAATTTTTTATATCAAAGGAAAATAATGTTCATAACGTGGATTGTAATAGTAGGGCGGTCTTGTTCCAATTTGTGGCAAATCAAAGCTGTGGTTTATATATGATACCTCGACACGTTCTTTCGATTCGTTCATAAGCAAAAATGTCACTTCTGGACTGTAGTAATATTTCATAGTTCCAACTCCTTTTAAGTTTCCATACTTAGTTTATTCAATTCGTCCCTATAATGAGCCCGTACGCTAAGTAATGCATTCACTCTAAACTGAGTTCTACATAGACTAAATCATCCTGTATTTTATATTAGGAGGTATACCTATGTCTTGCTCTAGAGAAATAGATGGAGAGACTCAAAGCTATCCTATGTATCCGAATTATGGAAAAGTCACCCAATATAAGGACGTAGCCCTTACAGTCCCTGAACAGCGTCAGTATCGCCAACCAGGTGTCGAAGGCTTAATGGTACCGAAACCTATTGTTGATAATCCCCACTATAAAGGTAGTGGCAAGCTAAAAGGAAAAGTTACGTTAATCACAGGTGGAGATAGCGGGATTGGAGCCGCTTGCGCAATTGCCTTTGCAAAGGAAGGAGCAGACGTTGCTATTTCTTATTTAGATGAACATGAGGATGCGAATCGTACAAAATCAATGATAGAAGAGATGGGTCAACGCTGTTTGCTTTTACCCGGTGACCTACGTGAAAAAGAGATATGTATTGATATTGTAGAAAAGACCGTTCAAGCCTTCGGTAAGCTTGACATTCTCGTCAACCATGTCGGTATTCAATTCCAGCAGTCAAGTCTTCTTGATATTTCGGATGAACAGTTTGATGATACCTTCAAGGTTAATGTATATTCTTATTTTTATACAACAAGAGCCGCATTAAAACATTTAAAAACCGGCAGTTCCATCATCAATACAACATCAGTAGTGGCTTATTATGGTCATGATCAACTACTTGATTACACCATGACAAAAGCCGCGATAGTCGGCTTTACTCGTGCCCTTGCTAATAATTTGGTATCCAAAGGAATACGTGTAAATGCTGTAGCGCCAGGTAGAGTCTGGACGCCACTAATTCCATCAAGCTTTTCACCAGACCAAGTCACACTCGCTGGTAATCCAATGGACCGCCAAGGACAGCCATTTGAACTTGCGCCTGCTTATGTGTACCTTGCTACTGATGATTCCCGTTTTGTTACTGGTCAAACGATACATGTTAATGGTGGACAAATCACATCATCCTAAAAAAGTGATTCAATTGAGAATCACTTTTTTGTTTTCAACACTATTCATCTTTTTTAATCATTACATTTTGTGGCCGCTTTGGATGTCCATTCTTACCTTCGTCATCTGGACCTGTTAAGGTATTTCTTTTATCTAATACCTTCCCGGTAAATTCGACTGGATTGCGATTTGCCATTTTTTTCACCTCCATCTGTTAGGATGGATGGAAATTGAAATAACATTACAATTTTATTTTTTTAACGTGTAGTAATCGTCTATAGTCGTCTCTGCAATTGATTCATAAAGTGTGTTCGTTAGGTTATTTGACCCTTTTGAATCTAAGCCTAATTCCCAAATCATCATTCCACCAAAACCATGTTTTAACGCAAGCTTTGTTTTTCTTGTCATCATCGATTGGCCGTTATAATAATACGTTGTACCATTCATATTAACCGAATCCTTTACGGCATTGTCAGGATTACTTTCCACGATTGCTTCGTAGGAAACCTGTTTGATGTTTGGGTCAGCTGGCTGCGCATAAAATGGAACACCAAGGACAAGCTTTTCTTTTGGCAGCTTGTGAGTATCAAATAAATCTGCCCAGTAACCTACGATGCTTTCTGTAAATGGGTAGGGTGATAAATTCTGAGCATGATAACCACCGTCCCATTGGCCATCATATGCCATAATATTTACATAGTCTACATATTGAAACATGGCTGTCTCATATTTCACGTAAGCTAATTCAGTTAAGGTTTGGCCATGGATTTTTGAGTGAACCGCAATGGATAACTCTTTATTCTTATCGTGTAGCTTATTACCTAATGTTTTTATAAAATGATGTAAATGTTTCGCATCTGCATCTGTACGAGGGTGTTCAAAATCAATATCTATACCATCTAGATTTTCTTGTTCAACGACTTCAATGAGTTCATTCACAAGTTTTTGCTGTGAAGCTGGGTTCGCTAATGCTGCCGAAAAATAATCATAGGATTCTCCCCCATTCATATGGAACCATCCTCCAACCGCAAGCATTGCTTTAGTTTCATGCTTATGGGCATTGGCAACCATATTCTTGAGATTTTTTTCAGCATGTTCACCGGTAAACAATAATTGCCCATCCTTTGTCGGATGAACAAAGGAAAAGATAATATGGGTTAGTTTAGAATAATCAATTTGGTTGGGATCACGAAAATCCTGTATATAACCTACTAAAACGTTTGACATATTTTTATCAAGTTTTGGTTTTTCTTTTTGACTTGGTTTTTTTGAAGATTGTGGTACTTCATCACCTATTTTGGTTTCATGTTGATTTTGATTTGTTAACAACACACCTGTTAATAAACCACCAACAAAGATTATAGCCACCAAAATGCTAAGGAAGATAAATCGTTTCTTCATGATGTTGTCCTCCAAATTCAGTTTATCCTCAAATTTTAACAAATAGTCGGACCGTATAGATGTGGTAATATCATCCTATACATATATTGTTTCAGGCCTATGTAAACTAATAACAATACGTCTTTACAAGGAGCAATTCAATGAGTATTCAACTTAGTCAATACTATAATCAAGCAGTCGAAAGAGCAAAACAGATGATTATGGATGACATTAATCATTATATGGAACCAAAAGAAACGATTCCCTCATTTGAACAGTATGTCAGAGAAAGAGGGCAGTTTATCGAACAAATTTGGCTCAACGCTTGGTTAAATACAGCCGTTCATGCTTCTATATCTGAAAAGAAAGCCTATTTAGTGGAACATGGATTTGAAGTTGAGGATGTTGGTAAAAAACTGCTAAATAAATTATTTCGAACTGAAATACGTAATGTGCATCCTTATGATTTATTAGGTTGGTTAGAAGAGACCTATGCAAAACATCCTGACGAATGGCAAAAAAAGTATCAAACCGCAAGAGACGATTACGAAGCTCGAATTAAGAAGCAAATGGATCGAGAAACCAAGCGAAAATTTATTCTCAAGTTAAATTTTTATCTAAACGAAATACTTGGTGATCATTACGAAGAACTTTATCTAAGGATTCGATATTTATTAGGGAGTCATTTAGCAATTGAGATTGATCAAAAAGGGATGATTTTATCATCAGACGATGTGACGTTTGCTTCTTATCTTTATAAAGAAACTGAACTTGCACATAACCGCTATTTTTATCAAGAAAATTTGATTGAGGAATATGAAGATCTTATTTTACATCAACTCATGGATTTCGGACCAAATTGGTTAAAATCGCACTTACCTGAACATATATTTGTCGATTGCCAAAATAGCTTTCAAGAACCATTATCTGATGCATTTTTGCAGGAAGTGGCCTACGAGTATTTTCTCGACGTTCGTGATGATTTATTTGAGGATATATTAGAGGAATATGTGTCAGATCTTGTGAAGCTTATTGACATTCCATTTGAGTTGGACACACATAGACAACTCTTTTTAAAAGACATTACTGAGAGAAAAGAACGTGCCGAAAAGGAAAAAGAAGAATTAAGACGACAAAGAGAAGAAGAACAAAGAATGCTCGAGGATATATTTGGACGCGCATATAACTTATCACCAGGACGAAATATTCAGTACGTTCTTCATGTTGGCGAAACCAATACCGGGAAGACGTACCAGGCTATCCAACGAATGAAGGAAGCAAATAGTGGGGTTTATTTAGCTCCATTACGATTATTAGCACTCGAAATTTATGAAACATTGAATGAGGAAGGAGTACCCTGCAATTTAAAGACAGGAGAAGAAGAAAAGCTTGTAGAAGGGGCCAACCATCTCTCAGCAACCGTTGAAATGCTAAGAGAAAAAGATTTCTACGATGTAGTTGTAATTGATGAAGCCCAGATGATTTCCGATAAGGACAGGGGCTTTTCATGGTATAAAGCAATAACAAATGCAAATGCACAGGAGGTTCATATCATTTGCAGCTTTCATGCAAAATGGATGATTCTACAGCTTCTTGGTGATTCAACTGTAGAAGTTTACGAATATCATCGAGATGTACCATTAGAGGTAGAACCGCAAGCTTTCCGTTTGAACCAAACCCGACAAGGCGATGCCTTGGTTTGTTTTTCAAGAAGAAGAGTTCTTGAGACAGCCTCCGAGTTACAACGAAGTGGACGTCGTGTGAGTATGATATACGGGAGCATGCCACCGGAAACTCGAAAAAAGCAAATCCAACGCTTTAATAATGGGGAGACAACGATTATTGTGGCTACAGATGCAATTGGTATGGGTTTAAATCTGCCGATTAGACGGATAGTATTTTTGGAAAATGATAAATTCGACGGAACGAGAAGAAGGCTGCTAACCTCTCAGGAAGTAAAACAGATAGCAGGTCGAGCGGGAAGACGGGGAATTTATGATATCGGAAAAGTCGCTTTTACTAGTGATATCAAAACAATGACACGATTATTAGAACAAGAAGATCCCCCGCTTCAGGGCTTCGCGATCGCTCCAACAACAGCAGTTCTTGAACGTTTTCAGAAGTATTCTCGAAAAATGAGGATGTTTTTCTATCTATGGGATCAATTCAAGAGTCCAGAGGGAACGAAAAAAGCAAGTCTTTATGAGGAACGGATGCTATATGAGTTAGTTGAGGATACAATTATTGAAGCAAAGTTATCATTACCTGACCTTTATGGCTTTTTGCATCTACCATTTTCGTCAAATGAACCATCACTGCGTGCACAATGGAAGAAAGCACTCGAGGCGATTGTCGATGGTTTTCCACTGCCAGACCCGATCCTTAAAGAATCTGGACTTGAGGAGCTTGAGCTCTCCTATAAAGCGGTTGGCCTCCATTTGTTATTCCTTTATAAATTAGGGAAACAGACTGAAGCTCATTATTGGGAAAGAGTGAGGGAAGAAATTAGTGACAAGATACACGAACACTTGAAATCAGGCATTCAACCGACTAAAAGAGTATGTAAACGATGTGGAAAGAACTTACCAATTGGCTTTTCATTTGCTATTTGTAATGAATGCTATTTCGAACGGCCAAGACGTGTACAACCTAGATAATCTTTAGACAAAAAGTAGCTTTTTTGTAGCTACTTTTTTCTTTTACATACGGTTGCTTTCGCCAAATTTTACCTATAAACTAAATTAACAACTATACGAACAGGTGATTGCTATGGCTAAAACAATTGTAGAAAAATTAAACCTAACTAAATACAACAAGAAACTCCTATTAGATGTACCAGAGGGTCAAAACTACTTTGAAGGATTAACAGATTATGAAACAACTCTATCTAAGGAACATTCCTATGATCTAATTTTTGCATTTGTAATGGATTTAGAAACATTAAAGGAAATAGTTACTAAAATTATCGATCATAATCTATTAAATAAAAAAGGTTACTTTTTTGCTGCTTATCCTAAAAAGGGGAATAAAGTATATGATACCTTTATTCATCGTGATGATCTGTTAAGCGGGCTTGATGCAGACGAATATGGCTACATCGGTAAAAGTGACATTAAATTTTCACGTATGGTCGGATTAGATGATGTCTTTACCGTTGTTGGTTTAAAAGAAGCAGGAAAAACTAAAAACGTAAAATCAACAAAGGCAAGCCAATGTGTTGATGATTATATTGATTTCATTCCTGCTATTGAAGAAGACCTCAAAGACACACCAGACATCCTTCGCTTTTACCAGGCATTAACTCCAGGTTATCGGAAGGATTGGGCTCGGTTTATTTATAGTGCAAAACAAGAAGCAACCAAGAAAAAACGACGTAAAGAAATGAAAATGATCCTTTCAGAAGGATATAAAACACGTGATTTATATCGCGCAAATAAAAAATAATCCAAAAGATCAACCAGACTTACTCTGGTTGATTTTTTTGTAAAAATTTAAAAATATTTGTAAAAAATTGAAACCTTTTAGCAATCTTCGCCGTCTTAATGGTTAGGGTAAAATTTGATTATTTTTAAAATCGCAATCTAATAGATTAAACAAGGATACAGTGATAGAGATATTCAATATTTACCTATCTAATGAGAATGAAAACTATAGGGGGAAGTATGTTGAAGAAAAAGAAGGTTTTAATTTGGATTTTGTCGATTATCGGAATCCTGGTAATCGCGGGTGGAGTAGCTGCCTTTTTCATAAAAGAAAAGAGTGTGGCATCAGTTGGAGAACAAATTGAGGAAGTAAATGTAACGGTACAAAAAGCGAAAGAACAAGAATTAATAGAAACGATTCTTGTAACAGGTGAAATCGTTCCTGAAGGGGAGCAAAAAGTATTCTTAAATCCAGAGCATGGAGAGATTAGCGAATATAAGGTAGAAGAAAACAAAACTGTAAAAGCTGGAGACCCGCTATTTGTCTACGATTCTTCTAAGCTAGATAC
>Ga0180215_1001292_pt1 | contig 27996 bp, 31 predicted proteins | sample eDN3rd37CBELigBY_FD_128871 | JGI IMG/M metagenome (GOLD analysis project Ga0180215, IMG submission 128871) | Enriched backyard soil microbial communities from Emeryville, California, USA - eDNA 3rd pass 37_C BE-Lig BY (version 2) (version 2) | ecosystem: Environmental > Terrestrial > Soil >...
AAATTAAAGGGATTATGCACTCTTCTGGTGAAGGGAAATGGACAGTTGAAACAGCTTTAGATTTACAAGCAGCCACTCCTGTTATCGCAATGTCTCTTTTGATGCGTTACCGTTCATTAGACAGCGATACTTTTACAGGTAAAGTGGTAGCAGCCCTTCGTAATGAATTTGGCGGACATGCTGTGGAAAAATCATAAAGTCATCTCCTGATATATGTCTTTCAAATTATCGGAAAGATAATCTGCAAGTGTCTCCGCTTGGTGCCATATTTTTTCTATAAATAAAACAAAAAAGCGGTCCCCTAATTATGAGGATCGCTTTTTTGTAGGTTATTTAATAAGGGGTGGTGCAGCTCTATGCTTTGTAGCCTGCTCGTAGGCATAAGCCATCGCAATAAGTTCCGCCGCATCCTGAACGGTGCGAGCGTGCGGGCCTAGAACATCCCTGGTGCTGCCGGCAAGAGGGGTTACCCCAGTCGACGGAATCAAGCCAAACGAGGGCTTAATACCAACCAGTGCCTGAGCGGCAGCAGGAACCTGAATAGAACCGGCCGTTTCTTCTGCCAACCCAAGCACAGCGAAGTTGCCGGATACAGCCATTGCGGTACCGATAAGCTGCTATTTTCCAATTTTATTGCTCCTCTCTGTTATGGTTTTATCAAGCTATTTCCAGCTTATCTTGGATAACCTCTGTGATAAAGGAAGTTGGCAGGTAACCTGACAGGGAAAATAGGAAGAGGGGAGTCAAATCCTGGGCAGGGCGGTAGCTCTAGGCAGCAAACATTGTGCCTTTTTCTTTGTTCGTGTACTAACTTTCTGAATCGATGGCAACTCTAAAGTCATCTAATTGCTAAGGAGGTGGATTTCCATTCATGAAGGTTCTATCAATGATTCAGCCTTGGGCAAGTTTATTTGTACTTCGCGAGTCCCAGTATGAAACAAGGACCTGGAAAACAAACTACCGGGGAGACCTAGCCATTCATACGAGTAAAAAAATAGATAAACAAGTCTGCAGTTACAGAATCATCCAGGATCTGCTTGGAAAGCATGGTTATTCAGCAGACAACTTGCCGACTGGAGTAATCATCGGCGTCTGTAAGCTGCGAAACTGTCTGAAGGTAGTGGAAAACCACGGAACATGGGCGGTGCTGGAAGATGGGCGAAAAGTTTCGGGGAATGACTTTTTGCTGGGGGATTTTGATGTAGGAGGCTATGTATGGGAAGTTGAGGACATGCGGCTCCTTGAAAAATATATTCCTGCAAAAGGGCAGCTTGGCCTGTGGGAGTATGGTGGAGAAATATAGATGTAAACGGGACTGGTTTGTATATGCCCGGATACAAAATACAGAGGAGGTCGCTTATTACAGGGGCCTTCTCTTTGTTTTTTGTGCAGACATATGTTTTATATCCCCATTTAAAAATACAAACTAACATCTTGTTTAATTCCGGATGCTGCCAGTATAATGAATGTATATACCGAAATTCGGAACTATGCTAAAGGAGGAGGGTAGCTTGTGCAGGTCAAAAATAAGACGGTCGTAAGGTCAATGGATATACTCAATCTGTTTATTGACCATTCATCGCTGAGTTTCAATGAAATCGTCGAGCTCTCGGGAATTCCAAAAACGTCTGTGTATCGAATGGTGTTATCACTTGAAGAGATGGGGTTTCTTGATAAAGAAACGGATGGGAAATACTCCCTTGGTCTGTTGTTTCTTCAGTTTGGCCATTTAGTGGCAGAACGTCTAGATATCCGGAAAGTGGCTTTGCCAATTATGCAAAGGCTTCATCATGAGGTCGGGGAAGCTGTAAACCTTATCGTGCAAGATGGTAAAGAGGCCCTCTATGTCGAAAAACTGGACACAAAGCAACCGGTAAGGCTCTTTACTGCGATAGGCCGCAGATCTCCACTTTATGCGGGAGCATGCTCTCGTATAATTCTTTCTTTTTTGCCTGAAGATGAGCGAGAGCAGTATTTAGGTGAGATAGAATTGAAACCGATTGCTTCCGGAACGATTACCGATAAAGAAGAACTTCTCCTTGTTCTCGAGGAGTCCCAAAAAATGAGGTATACCGTCAGTTACTCGGAGCTGCAGGATTATTCTGCTGCGGTAGCTGCGCCTATTTTTAATCATAATGGACGAATTATAGCCGGCATCAGTATTGCAGGCCTGGACGTGAATTACCAGCAGGAGAGGCTGCCGTATCTGGTTGAAAAGGTCAAAGGTGCAGCACAGGAGATTTCTCGGAAGTTTGGATATATCAGCTAATAATATTATTACAGTAAAAAGGGACATGGATGCGGTTCATCTATGTCCTTCTTTGCGGGAATCGGGGAAAAAGCTGCTGAAAAATCAGCAGCCTGTCATTTTACTTATAAGACCCCTAACGTTTCATCACGCAGGTCGGTAATAAACATATGTCCGGGTGCATGCGTGATCATCAATGCGGGCTTTGTTTCCATTGCAACAGCTTGAGGAGTGACACCGCATGCCCAGAATACAGGAACTTCACCTTCTTTAATTGTGACGGCGTCGCCGAAGTCAGGTCGGCTGATATCTGTAACGCCAATTGCTGCCGGATTCCCGATATGGATTGGCGCTCCGTGGACAGCAGGGAAACGGGATGTCACCTGCACTGCCCGCACAACATCTTCCTGAGGGATTGGCCGCATGCTTGCCACGGTCATTCCGTGGAACTTGCCCGCTTTGGTGCATTCCAGGTTAGTAATATACATCGGCACATTGCAGCCCTCTTCAATATGTCGGATTGGAATGCCATTATTAAGGAGGGCATGTTCAAAGGTGAAGCTGCAGCCGATGAGAAAACCGACCATGTCACCTTCCCAATATCTGGTAATGTCCATCACTTCGTCCCTCAGTTCGCCATGCCGATAAATACGATACTTCGGAATATCGGTGCGGATATCAGCCGTCGGGGCCGCCCTTTGCGGAACAGGAGATCCAGGCTCCAGCACATCAATAATTGGGCAGGATTTTGGGTTCCGCTGGGCAAACAGGAGGAAGTCAAAAGCATCCTCTTTCTTTAAAATCGCCAAATTTGCTTGTGTATAGCCGCTTGCCATCCCGGCTGTCGGTCTTACAAGCTCGTTTCGGCGAATCATTTTTCTGACCTGCGAAGGTGTCATTTCTGCAAGGCTATTCATGAATCATTCCTCCTATGATTATTTAATAAGCATTGGCATTTGATTAATTAATGTATAGATTCCCATCACTGCCATGACTATGACCACAAACGCACCTGATATGGTAAGCCATAATGGATGTTTATAGTCGCCGACGATGTCCTTTCGATAGGCGGCAACCAGCAAGGCGCCAAGGGCAATCGGCAAAATGAGGCCGTTCAGTGCACCAACAAAAATCAATACATTTACAGGCCTTCCGATCAGAACAAATGCCAGTGTAGAAATCACAATAAAGCCAATAATGATCGTTTTGTAGTTCTTATCCAGACGCGGACTAAATGTCCTGATAAAAGATACAGAGGTATATGCTGCTCCAACAACTGACGTAATAGCAGCAGTAAACATGACAATGCCGAATATTTTATAGCCGATATTGCCAGCGGCAAGCTGGAAAACAGAGGCTGGGGGATTATTAGGATCAATCTGCATTCCTTTTGAAACGACCCCAAGCACGGCTAAAAAGAGAGCAATCCTCATGACTGATGTGATCAAAATCCCGACAATCGAGCTCCGGGTCACTTCTGGCAAGGCATCGATTCCTTTTACGCCGGCATCCAGGAGGCGGTGCCCGCCGGCAAACGTAATATATCCGCCTACTGTACCGCCCACGAGTGTGACGATTGCCAGGATATCAATGGTGTCCGGCGCCACACTCTTTACAATCGCCTCTCCAACAGGCGGCGCTGTCGAGAAGGCAACGTACAGCATTAAACCAATCATGACAAACCCTGCAATTTGCGTAAACCGATCCATTGCTTTCCCGGCTTCTTTAACAAGGAAAATAAAGATGGCAATCACGGCAGCAATGACCGCACCTGTTTCGGGATTTATACCAGCCAGGGCATTCAATCCCAGTCCGGCACCGGCGATATTTCCGATATTAAAAGCAAGTCCGCCCATTACGATCAGGAAGGATAGGAGATACCCCAATCCAGGAAAGACCATATTGGCGATATCCTGTCCCCTTTTTTCGGATACCGCAATGATACGCCATACATTCGTTTGGGCAAAGATATCTATATAATCGAAACTAAAATGACAAAGCCAAAACTGGCGGCCAAGGTTTGCGTGAATACGGTTGTTTGTGTCAGTAAACCAGGCCCAACGGCAGAAGTAGCCTCAGGAAAGCTGCCCCCATTAGCAATGTCCAAATTAACTTGGGCGCAGGTGGTGATTTATCACCCTTTTGTGGTGAAACTTTGAGTGGTTCCATGTTGGTCCCCCTTGTTCTTCCTTTTTCTTATCCTCCAATTGCTTTCACAGTAATTTCCGAAGCTTCAAGAACTCCCCTTATTTTGCGGGCGAATGCAAGTGCCTTTAGGCCGTCTCCATGAATGCAGACCGTATTGACCTTCACAGTTACATCCGTGCCTTGGCTGGAAAGAACCTTGTTTTCTTTCACCATGCGGACAACCTGCGAGACGGCCTGCTCATCATCATGTATAAGTGCGTCCGGCTGGCTGCGCGGTGTAAGTGAGCCGTCGTGTTGATAGGTTCGGTCGGCAAATACTTCTTGTGCGGTTTGCAAGCCGGCTTTTTCCCCGGCATGTACCAGTTCACTGCCGGCAAGACCAAACAGGATCAGCTTCGGGTCCACCTTATAGACGGCTTCTGCGATTGCTTCAGCCAATGCTTCGTCGTTTGCGGCCATATTGTACAGGGCGCCATGTGGTTTCACATGCTGCATTCTTTCGCCCTCAGCCTTCAAAAACCCATAAAGAGCACCAATTTGATAAATTACCATATCATAGGCTTCCTGCGGTGAAATGCTTAGGTTGCGCCGACCAAAGCCGATCAAGTCAGGAAGTCCCGGATGGGCGCCGACCCTGACGCCGTTTTTAAGAGCAATCCTTACGGTTTTCCGCATGACGGACGGGTCTCCCGCATGAAAGCCGCAGGCGATGTTGGCCGATGTAATAGACTGAAGAATTTCTTCATCCATTCCCAATTGGTAAACTCCAAAACTCTCTCCCAAGTCACAGTTCAAATCAATCTGATACAAAAAATGCCCCCCCTAACGATGAATGTGATAATTCCGAATTTAGGAACTATTGTTTCGAATATCGTACCATAAAACCCTCTTAATGCATACTATATAAGTTTGAATAAATCTGTCATGAAACAAAAAGGAAATTTTAATAAAAAATGTTTTCCCCCAGGTTCCAATGGTTTTGAGTTTTTTTCATCCTGGTAAGTGTTTATACAAAAGAAATGAGGAGGTAACGGTTGTAATTTTTATTTCTGAAAATTATAATAGTGATATAATCCGAAAATAAGAATTTAAATTCCTAAAAACGGAATAAGGGGGATGGGAAATGCTTCAACCAATCTCTGGAGGAAGAGCGAAGAGTCAGATGAAGCCGCTCGGGGACTCAGCCATCCTTGTCCAGTTTGGCGCAGAAATTAATGAGGATGTTCACTTAAGGGTAAAAGCATTCACCGATTACCTTGAAACACATCCCTTTGCAGGATTTTTGGATTGTATCCCGGCATTTACGAGTGTAACGGTTTTTTATAATCCTTTAGTTGTTCGTCGGCAGGGGGATTCTGGTTCCTTCTCCGGGAAAGAACGCTCGCCATATAAAATAGTTCATTCCATCCTGGAAGAAATGGTAACAGGACTTGAAGAAACGAACACAGACAAGTGGAGAGTAGTGGAAATTCCTGTCTGCTACGGAGGGGAATTTGGCCCGGATTTAGAAGCTGTTGCCAGACATAACCATTTGTTGCCGAGTGAAGTGATTACAATTCATTCAGAAGCGGACTACCTCGTCTACATGATTGGGTTCGCTCCAGGTTTTCCTTATTTGGGTGGAATGTCCGAGAAGATCGCGACACCTCGCCATACTTCACCGCGTTTATCAATACCGGCAGGATCGGTGGGAATCGCTTGCTCGCAGACAGGAGTTTACCCGATTTCAACACCCGGCGGCTGGCAAATCATCGGCCGTACACCGGCAGATTTATTTCTTCCGGATGAAAATCCGCCTAGCCTGCTCCAATCAGGAGATGTGATACGTTTCAAGCCGATTCCTCCTGAAGAATATAAGATATATAAGGTGAGAATTTATGAGCATAAAAGTTGAACGTCCCGGGCTCCTTACTAGTCTGCAAGATTTGGGAAGATACGGGTTTCAGAAATACGGTGTGATCGTCAGCGGAGCGATGGACGCTGTCTCTCTTCGAATTGCCAATTTATTGGTGGGCAATCAGGAGGGGGAGGCTGCATTGGAAATCACATTGGTGGGACCTTCCTTAACGGTGAAGGAAGACTTATTCATCGCGATTACGGGCGGAGACCTGTCTCCGCAAATTGATGGAGAGTCTGTTCCGTTATGGCGGCCTGTCTATGTGAGAAAAGGAAGCATCTTTAGCTTCGGTGCATGCCGTACAGGCAGCCGCGCCTATGTAGCTGTGTCCGGCGGCTTTGCCGTGGAAGAAGTAATGAACAGCAAAAGCACCTATTTGCGCGGGGGGATCGGCGGGTTTAAAGGGCGTGCACTAAAGGCAGGAGATATAATCCAGTGCAACAAAATGCCGAAAAAATCTGAAGACCTTTTCATAAAGCTAAAGAACAAAGGCGGTTTCCATCCGTTTGCTGCGGCGGACTGGTATGTCAATCCAGCATCTGTAGTGAACATCAAAAATAAAACGGAGATCCGTGTCATAAGAGGGGGAGAATTCGACCATTTTACCCCAGCCAGTCAAAAGCAGTTTTTTGAGCAGGAATTTAAAATCACTCCAAACTCTGATCGGATGGGGTACCGCATAGAGGGTCGGGCTTTAAAGGCTGAAGAGTCGTTTGAGCTTATATCGGAGGCCGTGTCCCACGGGACAATCCAGGTGCCGAAAGATGGAAATCCGATTATCCTGCTTGCCGACCGGCAGACGACAGGCGGATACCCGAAAATTGCCCAAGTTATAACCGCGGATCTGCCACTCATTGCCCAGTTGAAGCCGGGCGAAAAAACCCGTTTCAAGGAAATCACGCTCGAAGAGGCCGAGCAGCTTTACCTGGAACAAGAACAAAAAATGCAACAGCTGAAAATGGGCCTTCAGTTAAAAAAGCATAAAGAATGAAAAGGGAGATGTAAAATGCTGACTCTCAATCAGATGAAAGATTTAATCAAAACAGTTGATCAATCTTCCGTTGACCGGTTTAAGTTTGAAGCCGAAGGAATGAAGGTGCTCGTGGAAAAGATAGCGGCAAGCGGGCAGTCCTCCGAACGGATTCAAGTGGGAGAAACGCCTGAAAATCAGGAATCTATATCAGCAGCAGCTGCTGTGCAAAAAGAGAAAGTAGATAAAGAAGCTTCCAGCAGCACCGACAAGGAGCAACATCGGGTTCTCGCTCCAATGGTTGGCACCTACTATTCCCGTTCCAATCCGGATGCCGAGCCATTTGTGCAAGTCGGTACAAAGGTTGAGGAGAATCAGGTCCTTTGTGTCCTGGAGGCAATGAAGCTGTTCAATGAAATTCACTCAGAAGTGAGCGGCGAAATTGTCGAAATTCTGGCAGAGGACGGGCAGCTGATTGAATACGGTCAGCCTATATTCGTTATAAAAAATGTTGATTAAGAGGAAAGGAGGGAGAGCTGCATGTTCAAGAAAGTGCTGATTGCGAATTGCGGTGAAATTGCCGTCCGCGTTATCAGGGCGTGCAAAGAACTGAGGATACATACCGTTGCAGTGTATTCAGAAGCTGATCGTGAAGCCATGCATGTTAAGCTGGCGGACGAAGTATTGCATCGGCAATACGGCTTCCAGGGACAGCTATTTAAATATATCCAATATTATAACTGTAGCCACAGCAGCAAAAGCGGAGGCCATCCATCCCGGCTACGGTTTTTTGGCCGAAAATACCGAGTTTGCGGAAATATGTGCAAAATGGGATATCGTGTTTATCGGGCCTGACCCGGAAGCGATCAGGAAGATGGGTGAAAAGGCGGTCGCAAGAGACACGATGAAACAAGCAGGCGTTCCAACCGTTCCCGGTACAGATGGATTGATTGAGGATCCGGACGAGGCGCTGATCGTGGCTAGAGAAATCGGGTTTCCGGTGATTGTCAAAGCAACGGCAGGCGGGGGCGGCAAGGGCATGAGAGTAGCGTCTGATGAGGAAGAACTGAAAAAAGCCATCCGACAGGCCCAAAAGGAAGCCGAAACCGCTTTTGGCAATCCGGGTGTGTATCTTGAGAAATATTTGGAAGAGCCGCGCCATGTTGAAATTCAGATTATCGGCGACCGATACGGGAATATCGTCCATCTCGGTGAACGGGACTGTTCCATCCAGCGTCGCCATCAAAAATTGCTGGAAGAAGCGCCGTCCCCGGCTCTTGATAGTGAGCTTCGAAATAAAATGGGAGAAGCGGCCGTTATGGCAGCCAAATCCGTTTGCTATCATGGGGCTGGTACTGTCGAGTTTCTGTTGGACAAGCATGGCCAATTTTATTTCATGGAAATGAATACGCGTATTCAGGTAGAGCACCCGGTTACAGAGCTCGTCACCGGCGTAGACTTGATTAAGGAGCAGCTGGCAGTGGCGGCGGGGCATCAGCTTTCCTTCGCCCAAAGCGACGTCCAAATCAGCGGCTGGGCAACCGAGTGCCGGATTAATGCCGAAAACCCAAGGAAAAATTTCATGCCTTCCCCTGGCCAAGTGGGGATGTATCTTCCTCCGGGCGGTTTTGGTGTAAGAATCGACATCGCCGTTTATCCCGGTTACACCGTATCACCATTTTATGATTCAATGGTGGCAAAGCTGATTGTCTGGGGCAAGGACCGGGATGAAGCGATTCAGAAAATGAAGCGCGCCCTGGAGGAGTTTGTTGTCACGGGTATTGAAACAACGATTCCCTTCCATCTTAAATTGCTTGAACATGAGGCCTTTGTGAATGGGGATTTTAATACAAAGTTTTTAGAAACATATCAGTTAACGATTGAGGAATAGTTTAGGAGGATATTTTATGTGGGTAATCACTGTTTATTCCAATGACAACAACACAACCATGTTTGAATTTGAGACTGAAAAAGAAGCAAAAGATGCCTTCATGAACATCAAAGGGCGCAAATTCCTTGCCGAAGTGATTTACTTCAATGATGCCTGTTTTGTTCAGGATATTGCTTAAAGCACTTTTAAGTTATGATGCCAATGTTAGTTTTTGTTCTAATAAGAGGTTGTACCGCGCAGCTACTGGTACAACCTCTTATTTGTTTCGTGGAACTATGGGGAATACCTGACCAGTCAAGGCGGCTTATATAATAGTTGGTGATAATAGGGGCCGTTCTTTAACTATAGAAATATTTATTAAAGTGTTTGCAATCTTATTAGATAAAAGGTACACTTTTTCATAATAACTAACAACATTACATAATCGGGAGCCTGTGGAATCAGGCTGAGAGTACGGCTGATCTGCCGTAGACCGTTTGAACCTGTTGGGTAATGCCAGCGTAGGGAGAGTGATAAAAGGCTTTTTTATGCACTTTGCTTAGGCGAAGTGCATTTTATTTTGTCCAGAAAAGGGTTCAGCCCCGGCATAAAGAACTTCATATGAACGAAAATTTCACTTTATTCAGAAAGGATTTGAAGCAGATGAATCAGCAGCTGAGGATCATCGATGAACTTTCACATTTTATAAAACAGGATTCCCCGTCCGAAGAAGCTTTTAATGACCTGGCTTTGAGAATCTTTATCTATCAATATCACAACAATCTGCCATACCAGGCATTTTGCAGGCAAAAAGGAAAAACGCCGAGACTGGTGAAATCTTGGAGGGATATCCCTTTTGTCCCGATTAATGCTTTTAAAGAGGTTCCTTTGAGCAGTGCAGACCCGGAATCGGCGGAAGCGGTGTTTATGACCAGCGGCACGACAAGAGGGATAAAAGGAAAGCATTATCATCCGACCCTCCAAATCTATGACCTTTCGATGATCGCAAACTATAAACAAAGATTTATGAAAGACAGGGAGAAAATCCGGATGGGAGTGCTTTTTCCGACAGAAAAGGAACTGCAAAATTCATCCTTGGCCCACTACCTCGCTCTTGCCGTCGGGGAGTTTGGAACCGAAGAAAGCCAATACCTGTTAAATGGAAACGGCCTGGACATGGACGGAGTGTTGAGGGAACTTAGCCGGGCGGAAGAAACGGGCGAGCCTTATGCTTTGGTCGGTGCAAGCTATAGCTTTGTGCATCTTTTTGAGGGATTGGAACGCGCTGGGAAGACGTTCTCACTGCCAAAGGGAAGCCGGATCCTGGATACAGGCGGCTACAAAAACCAGTCAAAGGAGCTGGAATTGGATGAATTCTATTATTTGCTGTCCACTTATTTGGGCGTGGACAGAAGCCACTGCATCAATATGTACGGAGTGACGGAGCTAAGTACCCAATTTTATGACAATGGAAATGAAGTTGTCCCGTCGGTCAAGTCAGGTCCTCACTGGATTAAAACGAGAGTCGTCAATCCGTTGACAGGAGAAGTGGTGCCAAAGGGCGAGCGCGGGGTTCTAGTTCATTGTGATCTGGCGAATTTCAATTCGGTTACGACAATCCTGACCGAAGACCTTGGAGTGGAAGTAGACGGCGGATTTCTTTTATTAGGAAGAGTCCAGGGAGCAGAAGCAAGAGGGTGCTCGATGGCAGTCGAGGAGTTTATACAATTAGCAAAAGGACCGGCGAAATGAGGGAACGGGCAGGTTATATCCCCGATATCGGAGAAAAGGACTTCGAGCTTAAGATCCTGAAGTTCAAGGATCTGGAAGTGGAGGTGCCGCTGTTGACGGACAAACAGATGAACAAGGTCATTGAAACGGTCAAAAAGGGCAGTGCCGAAGTGTTAAAATCACTCAGCGTTTCAGAAATGGTGAACATCATCGATAAGGCAACCGAACAGATGCTCGACCGCCGTTCACCCATCCGCCAAAAAGCGGAAGAGCTGCTGCCGCATGTGACAGGCTTTGATGAAGAGATCATCCGGCTTGGGCTCACTTCTTATTTAAAATCATTTCGCAAGCATGAGCTGCAGCGTTTTCTTGCCGAAGATTTGGGAAACCCATTATTGCTCGATGACTTTCAGCCGCGGGTAAAAGGAGGGTTTTCAAAAGCGGTGGGGCCTGAGCTGACTACCCATGTCTGGTCAGGGAATGTCCCAGCGCTGCCGCTGTGGAGTTTTGTGTGCGGTCTGTTGGTAAAGGGGGGGAACCTCGGGAAAGTTTCAAGTGCCGAGCCGCTGTTTGCCGGCTGGTTTGCGCGCCTGTTAGTCGAGGTGGAACCAATGCTTGCGAATTGCTTTGCGGTTGTGTGGTGGAAAGGCGGAGATGAACAGCGCGAAAAATTGGTATTTCAACAATCGGACCTCGTTATCGGGTATGGAGGCAATCAGGCGCTGGAGTCACTTAAAAGCCGGATTCCAATTACCACCCGCTTTCTCCCATTTGGCCATAAAGTGAGCTTTGGAATTGTCTCCAATGCGGCCCTTGACTCACAAAAGGCATGGAAAACCGCCCATCAGGCTGCCATGGATGTGGTTCGCTATGACCAGCAGGGCTGTTATTCACCCCATCTTTTTTATGTTCAAACCGGCGGCAAAGTGTCCCCAGGCGAGTTTGCCCGTTATATCGCAGCCGAGCTGGACAACCTTGGAAAACGGTACCCGCGGCGAAGGCTGACCATGGAAGAATCCTCTTCCCTCGGCTCCTGGCGGCAGAAAGAAGAAATGAGCCTTTTTTCCACTAGAGGCAAGGCGGTGCTTGGACATTCGGCCAATGAGTGGGCTGTTGTCTGCGAGGAGCAGGATGCCGACTTTACGCCAAGCCCTTTGAACCGGATGATTCGAGTCATTTCGTTTGATAAGGTGGAAGACCTGCTTCCTTTGATCCAGCCTTACCGTTCTTATCTTCAGACGGTTGGAATGGCAGCAAGCCCAAAGGAACTTTTCAAGTGGGCAGAGTTATTGGGAGGAATTGGAGTGACGCGGATTTCCGCTTTAGGAAGGATGACCTCGCCTGAAGCGGGCTGGCATCATGACGGCCGCTTCAATCTGCTGGATTTAATCAGCATGGTTGATATTGAAGGTTCGGCCGAAGAGGATAGTGAACGTTTTGCTCCTTATGTAGATTAGGAGGTTTTGGAATGAGTTTTTTGACAATCGAAGATGTGACCTATAGTTATCGCGGGAAAAATCCTGTGCTTCATAATGTTAACTGGGGAATGAACAAAGGGGAGTTTCATTGTTTAATTGGTAAAAGCGGCTGCGGAAAAACCACCTTGTTAAAGCTTGCCGCCGGTTTGCTGCAAACCGATAAAGGCAGGATTCATCTTGAAGGGAGCGAAGTGGTAAAGCCTTCCCCGGATTGCGGATTCGTGTTTCAATCTCCCACATTATTGGAATGGAAAACAGTAATGGATAATGTGCTGCTCCCGATTTCGCTGAAACGAAAACTCACGGAAGAAGACCGGACGCAGGCTTTGGAGCTATTGGAGCTAGTTGGGCTGGCCTCGTTTTCAGATCGATACCCGCTGCAGTTATCAGGCGGGCAGCAGAGCCGAGCCGCCATTGTGAGAGCGCTTGTTCAAAGGCCTTCTTTATTGTTTATGGATGAACCCTTCGCCGCCCTTGATGCTATTACAAGAGATGAGCTGCAGGACGATCTTTTGCGGATGTGCAGGAGATACAATATGACGGTTCTCTTTATTACCCATGATATTTCAGAAGCTGTCTATTTAGCCGATATGGTCGGTGTCATGTCAGAAGGAGAAATGGTCTATCAGTCAAAGGTTGAGCTTGAACAGCCGCGCAGGATGGAAATGAGGTATGATTCTTATTTCAATGAACTATGTTACACATTGCGGCAAGTAATGGGCGGAAAACCGTCATGAATAAAATGCCGCTGTTTTCGTTTTTATTGTTGATTTTATTGCTAGGGATTTGGGAAATGGCGGCTGGAACAATGTCAGAGCTTGTGCTGCCGGCACCTTCTGTTATCGGCTCTGCCCTTTGGGAAGGAATGGTTAGCGGCTATTTTACGCCGCATATCATCCGGACAGCATCAGAGGTGCTGCTTGGGCTGCTTTTTGGGGGCGGATTGGGATTTTTCATTGGCATCCTCATGGGAGAGGTCACATTTTTACGAAAGCTTCTGTCCCCTTATATCATTGCAAGCCAGGCTGTTCCAAAGCTGGCCCTCGCTCCGCTGTTCATCCTTTGGTTTGGGTTTGGCATGACGTCCAAAGTGGTCATCACCGCTTTGGTATGTTTTTTCCCGCTGCTCGAAAATACCATTACCGCCATCCGGTCCAGCGACAAGCAAAAGCAGGAATTGTTCCGGATGCTTGGGGCTTCACGGCTGCAGACACTGGTTCATTTGAAAATTCCTGCCGGCCTGCCGGGAATTTTAGCCGGGCTGAGAGTGTCCGTCGTGTTGGCTGTAGTGGGAGCGGTCGTCGGAGAGTTCATTGGAGGCAGCCAGGGATTGGGAGCGCTGATCATTGCTTCCCAGGGGATGATGGATACACCGCTCATGTTTGCCACCATCATCCTGTTAACGGGAATGGGGATCATTCTATATTTAGTTATTTCTTTGTTTGAGAAAAGATGGACAAAAGCATATAAAAAGGAGAATTAAAACATGAAGCTAAAAGGTTTATTCATCGCCGCTATCCTTCTTATGATTGTAACGGCATGCGGGGCGAAAAAAGAGGGAAGCTCCGCACCAGAAAAAGAAGAATTAACACCAATTACGGTCGCCAACTGGAGCCAGCTTATTACCGAACAAACGAATATTCTCGTAGATGAAGAAAAAGGTTCTTTTAAAGAGAAAGGGATTGATGTGGAAGTGATACCCGGAGCCGGCGGCGGGGATGCCATCAAAAACATTCTTTCCGGACAAGCCGACATCGCCTTTACCGATCCAGGCTCCATTTACTTTGCCTTGGACCAGGGGGCAAAGCTAAAAGTGATTTACAATATTTATCCGCAAAATGTTTTTAACGTTGTATCGCTGAAAGAAAGCAATATTACCAAGCCGGAAGACCTAAAAGGAAAAACGATTGGCGTTTACAGCCTGTCAAGCGGAACCCGCCAAAATTTATTGGTCCTTCTGCATAATGCAGGGCTTTCTGAAAAAGATGTCAGGATCGTTGAAACCGGCCTCCTGAACTTTGCGCCGCTCATGCAGGGCCAGGTAGATGCAACAGCGGCTACCGATACAGGTTTATTTCTTGGCAGACAAAAAGGACTGGGCGAAGTGAATGTCATGGAGATAAAAGATTACTTGAATGTGCCAAGCGATGTATTTGTTGTCACCGAGGAAACTTACGAAGAAAAAAGAGCCGAGCTCAAGGCATTTTTGTCCGCTTATCGTGACAGTGCACAATGGATGCTTGAAAATCCCGAAGAAGCAGCTGCGCTTGCGAAAAAATATGCGATTGACGGCAAAGACGAAAAACAGAATCTGGAAATCATCAAACTGCGCAATGCTTCCAGTGTTTCACCTGATACAGATAAACGGGGATTAGGTACACTTGATCCAGCCATCTTGCAGGAAGGGGCCGACACATACCAGCAGCTGGGCCTCGTAAAGAATAAGCTTGATCTGGAGAATGTTGTCACGGAAGAGCTGTTGGAGGAAATAAAAAAGTGAAAAAATTTGAAGGAAAAGTGGTTCTGGTAACTGGAGCGAGCCGCGGGATTGGAGCGGCCATTGCTCGAGCTTTTGCCAAAGAGGGCGCCCTTGTCATCGTCAATTACCTCCAAAATGGAGAAAAGGCAAAACAAGTGGCTTCAGAATGCATTGCGCTTGGCGGCGACGGCTGGGCCGTCCAGGGAGATGTGACTTCAGAAGCAGCAGTAAATGAAATGGTGGAACAGGTAGTGCTGGAAACAGGGAAAATAGATGTAGTTGTCAATAACGCCTTTCGCCCTTTTCACTTTGATCCCGAGCAGCGCAAGCTGGCTTCGGAATTAAAGTGGGACGACTACCAGGCGCAAATTGACGGCGCTGTCCGTTCGGCTCATTATATGTGCCAGGCCGTTCTGCCGCTCATGAAAAAGCAAAGCCAGGGAAGCATCGTAAATGTGATCAGCAACCTGGTCGAAAGGCCGATCGTTCCGTATCATGAATACAATACGGCCAAAACTGCTCTTATGGGCTATAGCAGGAATCTGGCTGCAGAAACAGGATCTTTTGGAATAAGGGTCAATTGTGTGGCACCCGGTCTTGTCTATCCTACAGACGCCAGCAGAACGACAAAGGAAGAACTTAAGGAAATGATCATCGCCCAAACCCCTTTGAGAAGAATTGCCAGCCCTGAAGATATCGCTGGACCAGTACTATTTCTTGCCTCCGATTGGAGCCAGTTTATGACAGGGCAGACTTTGTATGTCGATGGAGGGTTTGTGATGTGAGCTGGATAATCAGCGAAGAAGCGACAGGACGGTTTTTATATCGGACATTCGGAAGTTTTGTAAGAAAAAAGGCATAACGAGCTTTAATCAAGCTCGTTGTGCCTTTTTATATTTCTTGGGTTTCCACCCAAACCCGCTAAATTTTTGATTGCCAGAGAAGAAAGAAGTCGCGGTTTTAGCCTATGGGGTTTCAATTTTCCAGTTTTCAATTTGTAAAAAACAGGGGAACGGTCTTCACAACTTCCTTTGGAAACAGAAAAATCTCCTCATGCTTCTTGTTTTATTCAGAAAAATATGTTAATTTTATAAAAAATGAATTTTAAACTTCATAATTGATAAAAATACAGCACAAACTTCATTTTTGTAGGTGAAACCAGATGATTTTAAAAGAAACGATAGAAAAAGAGTTTAATAAGCTCTCTAAAGGCCAGCAGAAGGTAGCTATGTATCTGCTGGATCATTCAAAAGATTTTGCGGTGAAGTCGGCGGGGGAGATTGGGAAGATAATCGGTGTCAGTGAGACAACGGTGATCCGCTTTTGCTATTCGATTCATCTTTCCGGGTTTTCCCAGCTGCAAAAGGTGGTTCGTGAGCAGCTTCTGCAAGGCAATAGCACGCTTGGCCAGTATTTCACAAGCAAGGTGGAACTTGCGGAGAAGCCAAAATTCTTTGCAAGTGTGATGGAGAAGGATTACATCCATATTCAAGAAACCATCCAGAATATCCATGAGGAAGATTTTGAAGCTTTTGTGGATCGTCTGATCGAGACAGATAAAATGTATGTGTCTGGTTTACGGTCGTCTTTTTCGGCAGCAAGCTGGCTCGCGTTTACATTGGGAGTTGTCCGGGGGGATACAAAGCTGATCCGCCCGGATACGGATGATTTGCTGTTAACCATTAATGAAATGGATGAAGGATCGACGTTTATTGCGATTTCATTTGACCGCTATGTGAAGGACACAATCAAGCTGGCGGAATTGGCGAGAAAGCAGGGAGCTTTTGTGATCGGGATAACGGACTCCAGCATTGCGCCGATCAAGGAGCATGCAGACTTGCTTTTTCATATCCATTCATCAGAGAAATCGACAATTGATGCGGCACCAGCACTGTTCTCATTTTTGAATGCGGTCATCGCTGGTGTATCCGTCAAGGATCAGGACCGATTCCAAAAAAGGAAGGAACAATATGAAAGACTGGATAGCAACCACTTTTTTATCAAGCCGGGAGGGAAGATGGATTGAAACACTACATCGAAGAGTTAAAACAGACCATTGACGAAGTCTATAACCATCTGCATGAAAATCCGGAGATCAGCTGGCAGGAATATAAGACGACAGATTATTTACAGGCATTCCTCGAAGGCAGGGGATTTAATGTCCAGCTGTTTGGCGAGTGTCCGGGTCTTGTTGCCGAAATTGGGAAAGGCAGCCCCTGTGTGGCGGTGAGAACAGATATGGATGCACTTTGGCAGGAGGTGGAAGGCAAGTTCCAGGCCAATCATTCCTGCGGGCATGATGCCCATATGAGCATGGTGCTAGGAGCGATACTACTTCTTCAAAAAGCAGGCTTTCCTTCGAAAGGGAAAGTGAAATTCATTTTTCAGCCGGCTGAGGAAAAGGGGACAGGCGCACTGCGGCTGATTGAGCTTGGCGTTGTGGATGACGTCGATTATCTATACGGTGTTCATCTCAGGCCTATTCAGGAGATGCGGCATGGGGAGGCATCGGCCGCCATATACCACGGAGCCGCCACATTCCTGGCCGGTGAAATCATCGGGGAAGATGCCCATGGAGCTCGTCCGCATCTTGGACAGAATGCGATCGAGATTGGAGCATCGTTTATCCATGAAATGAAGAACATCCATCTGGATCCGATGGTCCCATACACAGCGAAAATGACAAAATTCCATGCAGGCAGTGACTCAGGCAACATCATACCTGGCAAAGCCTCGTTCAGCCTCGATCTGCGGGCTCAAACCAATGAAGTGATCGCTGCACTGACCGAAAAAATCGAGGAGATTGCGGAATACTTGTCAAAATTGCATGGAGTAAAGATTTCGCTGGAGATGAAAGCGCATGTTGCCGCTGCAGAGGTAGACGAGGAAGCACGGCGCTTTATGGAAAACGCCATTATCGATGGTCTTGGTGAAAGTCAGCTGAAGGACCCGATCGTTACCTCAGGCGGAGAAGATTTCCATTTTTACACGCTGAAGAAACCGAACATAAAAGCAACGATGCTTGGATTAGGCTGCGATTTGCAGCCAGGGCTTCATCATCCCAACATGACATTTAACCGGGAAGCGATCTACTCGGGGATCGAAATCTTAGCCCGGACGGTAATGTATACACTGGACGGAGAGGAGGCGGAGTGGTGACAAGTGTCATTGAGGTAAGGGTTCTCAAGACAGCTTCAGATCTGAAGTTTATCCAAAAATTGGAGCGGGAAATTTGGAATATGCCTCCGCTTCCCATTCATCAAACCATAACAGCAGCCCAGAACGGCGGCCTGCTGCTGGGGGCTTTTTATGACAATGAACTGATTGGCTTCAATTACGGGTTTGCCGGTTTTGACAAAGGCAAAAGCTATCTTTGCTCCCATATGCTTGGCATTCATCCGGACCACAGGGATAAAGGATTGGGCGCACTGCTTAAACAGAAGCAGAAAGAGAGCGCTTCAGAAATGGGCTACGACTTGATCACATGGACATTTGATCCACTTGAAAGCCGTAATGCCTACTTGAATCTTTCCAAGCTGCACGCCATTTGCTCTACCTATGTCGAAAATTGCTATGGAGATATGGAGGACAGCTTGAACCATGGACTCCCAACAGACCGGTTAAAGGTAGAATGGTGGATTAATAGTTTTCATGTGAAGGAATCATTGCAGGTTGAAGCGGAGTCTGCGCTAAATCCGTTTAAATGGGGCGTGTCGGATGACAGCTTTCCAGTTCTCCTAAGTACAGGTTGGGAGGGAGCAAGTGACCCGGTGCTTGTCCCGATTCCGGCAAACTTCCAAACTATTAAGAGCCAAAATTATGAATTGGCCAGGGACTGGCGCTATAAAACGAGAGAGATCCTCCAGACATTATTTTCCCAAGGCTATGCACTGGTTGATTTTATAAAAGGAAAAGAAGGACTCGTGCATTATTATGTATTGGTTCAAAGACACGAACTTCAACTCAAGCAGAAAAGGTGGGAACAGATTTGAAAGTCACAGAAGTGGTATTGCGCCATATGAAAATGAGAATGAAATCTCCTTTTACAACAAGCTTCGGAACGTTCCAGGATAAGGAGTTTCTCTTATTGGAAGCGAAGGATGAAAATGGAGTGAGCGGGTGGGGCGAATCCGTTGCCTTCCATTCACCCTGGTACAATGAAGAAACATTGAAAACGAACTGGCATATGCTTGAGGATTTCATCATTCCGAATCTATTAAACAAGGAAATAAGCCATCCCGATGAAGTGTCAGAAATACTATCCTATATACGGAAAAATAATATGGCAAAAGCAGCCTTTGAAACGGCTGTATGGGATTTATATGCCAGGCAAAAGGGCATTCCGCTGGCTGCAACCTTAGGCGGAAGTGCCAGCGAGATTGAGGTGGGAATCAGCATCGGTATCCAGGATACGGTCGAAGATTTGCTGCGCCTCATCGGCGAATATGTGAATGAAGGCTATAAGCGAATGAAAGTGAAAATCAAGCCAGGCTGGGATGTGGACGTATTAAGAGAAGTCCGAAAGCATTTCCCGGATGTTCAGCTTATGGCTGATGCCAATTCCGCCTACCGGCTGAAAGATATTGATTTATTAAAGCAGCTGGATGAATTCAACTTGATGATGATTGAACAGCCGCTTGCATCAGACGATATTATCGATCATGCCGTGCTGCAAAAAGAAATTAAAACCCCAGTTTGTCTGGATGAAAGCATCCATTCCTATGAGGATGCGAGAAAGGCGATCGAGCTGGGAGCCTGCAAGATTATTAATATCAAAATTGGCCGTGTTGGCGGGCTGACAGAGTCGAGGCGAATTCACGACCTTTGTCAGGAGCGAGGCATTCCTGTATGGTGCGGCGGCATGCTTGAATCCGGAATTGGCCGGGCCCACAACATTGCCTTGACGACCCTGTCCAACTTTGTGATGCCAGGCGATACAGCAGCGTCGTCCCGTTATTGGGAAAGAGATCTCATTCAACCAGAGGTCATCGTTGACAATGGAATAATTAAAGTTCCAGAGAAACCGGGACTAGGATATGAGCCGAATATGGAAGCAATCAAGCAATTTACGGTTTCGGAAAAAAGCTATTCTTAATGTGGAGAGAGTATTCTCTCTTTCTCTTTTAGGAAGAATTTTTTAAATATTTGCTATTGACTGTCAAAAGGGATTTAGGAGGTGAATAAAAGCAATCTAGCTCGATAGTAGACTATGAATATATTAGGCATCGATTCCATCCAGTCATAATGAAAGAATTTACTAAATAAATAAGAGGTGAGTGAACAGAATGAAGATTATTGTAGGCCAAGTCACACATGAGACAAATACCTTTGCTTCTGAGGAAACAACGAAAGAGACCTTCCAATTATGGGAGTGGTGCAGTGGAGATGAAATCCTTCAAAAGCACCGGAAAGTCAGGGACTATCTGGGAGGCATAATTGACCGGGCTGAAGAACTCGAAATCGGCGTCATTCCCAGTTTTTCTGCGATGGCCTATCCTTCTGGCCTCATTAACCGCAAAACGTATGAAGAACTAAAGGACGAGCTTTTTAAGCGGATAGAGGGAGAACAAGCTGATGCGATATGCTTAAGCCTTCACGGAGCAGGTGTTGTCGATGGAAGCGATGATATGGAAGGCGATCTTTTACATGAATTGCGAAAGGTAGTCGGATATTCCATCCCAATCATTTGTACATTGGACCTGCATGCCAATCTGACTGAAAAAATGGTAAAGGAAGCGGATGTATTATTGGGAGTCAACTACTATCCGCATACAGATTCTTATGAACGCGGGATGGAAGCGGTCGATGTTGCGGTCAGGATGATCCAGCAAGAAATTCAGCCTGTCATGAGCCTTACTAAATTGCCGCTGATCATTCCTACATCAACCACGAATCTGTCTCCAGCAAAAGATATAAATGAATTATGCTGGCAATGGGAGAAAGATCCGAATGTCCTTGACTGTACCTTCTTTCATGGATTTCCATACACAGATACCGCAGATGTCGGCGTGGGCATTTTAACGATCACCAATAATGACGCTGAGCTTGCCGAAAACATATCAAATAGCATTGCGGAAACAATCATGGAAAGAAAAGAGCAGTTTTTTCCGCCAGCGCTCTCTCCAAAAGAAGGAATCAAAAAGGCATTAAGCGTTAAAGGAAACCCAGTCGTGATCAACGAGACGTCGGATAATCCCGGCGGAGGAACTCCTGGCGATGGGACATACCTGCTAAGAACGATGCTCGAGATGAACTTGGAGAACGCCTGCTTTGGCTACATATATGATAAGGAAGTTGTCCAGATTGCTCATGAAGCTGGAGTGGGTTCAATGATCAAAGTTGAGCTCGGAGGAAAAACCGACTCCTTGCATGGCAAGCCGATTGCAATCACTGCCTATGTGAAAAGTTTGACAGATGGTCAATTTATCCAGTCTTCTCCAATGTGGGGCGGATTACGCGTAAACCTTGGAAAAACGGTAAGGCTGCAAGTCGGCGGAGTGGATATCATTGTCTGTTCCGTAAAATCACAGGTATTGGATGAACAGGTATTTTTGCTTCATGGAATCGATATCTCCAAATATAAAATTGTTGCACTTAAGTCCAGCCAGCACTTCAGAGCAGCCTTTGAGCCTTTAAGCAAGGAGATTATCACAGTAGATTCTCCTGGACTTACGACAATGGACTTTACCACATTCGATTTCAAAAAGCTTCAACGGCCCATTTATCCATTGGATGCCGTTGTGAAAATCTAAAAAAGATTTCAACATGATGATCTGAGGAGGAAGGGTATGTTTACAGCTGCTATATTAATTTATTTAGTGTGTATTGTGGGGATTGGGATCTATTTCAAACGCTATGTCAGTGGGGTGGAAGACTTTGCACTGGCGGGCCGAAGTCTTAGTCTGCCGGTATTAGTCGGTACGTTATTTGCAACTTTCATCGGCGGTGCGACCGTTGTCGGCTGGACGGGAAGTTTTTATCTCATGGGGATTGATTGGTGGTTTAGCGGGATCGGTGCACTATTAGGGATTATGGCAGCAGGTTTAGTGCTGGCAGAAAAATTCCGGAAAGCGGAGCAGTTTACGGTCCCTGATATGCTGGCGATGCGTTACGACCAGCGGTCCCGATATGTAAGTGGATTTATGATCATCATTGGGGATATTGCTGTTATCACGGTGCAAATACTTGCGATGACCGGAATCTTGGTGACGTTCATCGGATTGGACCGGCTGCCTGCGATGCTCATTAGTGTTGCATCCTTTACATTGATTTCCTATTTTGGAGGCAGGAAAGGAGTCGCCATCACGGATAGTCTGCAGGCATTCCTTATCTTTGGCGGCTTGATGACGGGAGTCGGAGTCCTCTATTATACGGGAGGCGGCGTCAGTACGGTTTTTCAATCTCTTCCGGATGACTATTTTCAGGTAATGGCGAAAACAGACGGTTTGGGTGTTTTTAATATGGCGATTGCCACTTTCGGGACATGCGCGGTATCACAATCGATGATATTTTCCAGTATCTTTTCTGCTAAAGACAGCAAGACGGCAAAAAAGGGACTATTTTGGGTCATGCCCCTGGCGTTTTTCGGCTACTTGTGTGCAGCTGGCTTAGGTTACGGGGGAAGAGGAATCTTGGGTCCCGATGTAGTTCCCGATCAAGTGTTTGCTATGATTGTAACATCCGTACTGCCGCCTTTCGTTGGCGGACTGTTGCTGGCTGTTGTCTTAGCTGCAATCGTAACATCTACCAATTCCATCCTGCTAAGTGCCAGTGTCAATTTTACCCGGGACTTTTATCAGCAATTGATGAAACGGGAGGTTTCGAGTATAGAGCTTCGCAGGGCAGGCCAAATCGCTGTTGCTGTATTTGCGGCACTTAGTTTCCTGCTGGCCTTCCTGATGCCAAATATTGTTACAGCCATTGTGTTTGCCTATACTATGTACACAGCAGGCCTGCTCATTCCAATGTATGTAGGATTCATGTGGAAAGGGGCAACAGCAACAGCCGGATTTTTAAGTATCTTGGGAGGGGGAGGTACAGCCCTTATATGGTATATTTTAAACCAGCCTTTTGGATTGCCTCCTATGGTTCCGTCACTAATCGTCTCTCTATTAACAATTACACTTGTCAGTGCTTTCACGAGAAAGCCATCAGTGGAACAGTTGAAAGTGTTTGATGCATAAGGGGACAGTTCCCGTTGCTTCCAGAATAAGCTGAAATAAAAAAACCTCCTTTGGTTAGTGCCAAAGGGGGTCTTTTAGTGTATCTTAAGCTATCCTATGACTTAAAAGAAAGAAGAAATAACTGAGTGTTTTTTGATAACACATAAAAAGGAACATTTTTCAATGGATGAAAACCAATATATAAAGACAGCTGTTTTAGTTGTCCCCGAGCCTTTTAAGAAAACAATCTTGTTCACTATCCAGCGTGTTGATGGATGTGGTGCCGGTCAAGCTGGGAAGCGAAACTTTGAACAAGATTTGCCAGTTGAAGATGTAACATAAAGGAAAGCTCACGCAATAAGTGAGCTTCCCTTTTTATTTGCCAATATTACTGTAAGAGTCAGATAATTTATCACCCTTGAATGCTGATGTGCCCTATGCTAAAGGGCTTCCATTAAAAGTATAATCATCCAGTAGCCCTATAGAGGGATAGCCCCTGACAATGCTGGTTTCCTCCCCTTTAAGGGATTTGTCTTTTCCAACGCATAAGCAACATTCAATACACTTTCCTCCTTGAAAGCCGGCCCCATGATTTGCAGTCCTACAGGCAGTCCATCCTGGATCCCGCAAGGAATGCTTAAAGCCGGAAGCCCGGTCAGATTTCCAGGGCCGGTGAACCGGATAACCTCGTCAAGGAAACTCAATTGTTTGCCATTGATGCTTACGGTACTCTCGCCAATATTATTAGGAAGGAATGGGAGTGTCGGTGTGATCAGCACATCAATGCCCTCAAAAGCTTTGGCGAAATCATTGTCCAATTGGCGGCGGATTTGCTGGGCCTTCAGGTAATCTACCGATGAGATCAGCTCGCCGAACTCCAATAGGAAGCGGACATCATCCCCGAAGTTCGCTGGCTGTTTGACCAGGTTGTCATGGTGGATTGCGCTGGCTTCTGAAGTGATCGTGACCAGTTCGGCAAATTCAGAGAATTGCAGAGCCGGAAGTTTGACTGTTTCAATCCTGGCACCTAATCTTTCAAGTACATGTATGGCTCCTCGTACTGTATCCTCGACTTTTTTATCCACGTTTTTGAAGAAATATTCTTCATTGATGCCAATCACGGTGCCGTTTAGGTTTTCGGATAATAAGGATGTAAAGTTCTTTGATGGAGTATTGACTGAAGTCGGGTCTTGAGGGTCATAACCTGAAAGAGTTTCAAGAAGCAAGGCAGCATCGTAAACGGTTTTTGTCATTGGACCAATATGGTCTAGAGACCATGATAAAGGGAAGCAGCCATATTTGCTGATTCTTCCATGAGTCGGCTTCAGGCCGATGATCCCACATGCTGAAGCAGGGATTCGAATGGAGCCGCCCGTGTCTGTTCCAAGGGAAGCGATGGTCATGTCGGCAGCAACTGCAGCGCCCGAACCGCCGCTCGAACCGCCTGGAATCTTGGTGAGGTCCCAAGGGTTATGGCAGGCGCCAAAATGGGGATTCGTTGTGGTTGCACCCCAAGCGTATTCATGCATGTTCAGTTTGCCGGTGAAAACAACGCCTTCTTGTTTCAATTTGGAAACAACAGTTGCATCATAGTCAGGAACGAAGTCTTGATGGATTTTCGACCCGAGAGTCACTCTCTCTCCCTTGAAGTACAGGATGTCCTTTAAGGCCATTGGGATGCCGTGAAGAGGGCCTCGATAATCGCCATTCATAATCTCGCTTTCTGCCCTAGCGGCTTCCTGGATCGCTTTTTCCCGATCGATTTCAATATACGCGTTGACCTGTTCATTATTAGATTCCGCCTTGGTCAAGACAGCATTGGTAAGTTCGACAGGAGATATCTGCCTATCGCGCAATAAGGGAGATAATTCCTGGATCGATTTTGCTGACAATTCCTGATTCATGCTTGGTCACCTCCGGGTACATGTTTTAGGGCAATGTCATAAGCAGCGCCATTGGCTTGATCCAAATTCTTTTTCATCTGCTGGAAGGCTTCCCACTGTGCTGTTAAAAGTCCAGTGTGGTGTTCAGGTACCGTTAAACCTTTGTCTTTCAAGGTTTTCAGGATATGTTCCGTCATATAAGTGCCTCCTTTAAATTTTATCTGTGTGCCCACATTCCTTCAATTGGTCTCAGTTAAAAGTCAATCCCAGCGAAGCTCTTTAGGACCATGTAACACTTTTACTTGCTTTCCGCTTCAAAACACGATAAATTCCTTCTTGCATAGTGGATTAGCCTTACGATTTATGTAATAATCTTGCAGCATTGTAAAAGGCTTAAATTTAGTGAATGACCGCCATCGTCATTCAATGCATACAGTTTTTTGGATTAAATTTCTCCAAAAGTACTAGTTTTAATCAAGTGTTGTAATAAATTTCCACATATTCTTTTAATTCTTCCCCATGTTTCAGATCCCCCTCCTTTTGATTAATTCCATTTATCTAAGTTGTATAAAATAATATGTTTCCAACATGTATTATTTTAACTGAAAAATATGATTATTTAAACAATTAATTCATAAAAAGAAACGTTTCTTCGTTTTTAGGAAATCACCGAATGCACTTTGTACTGCTATATAACAAGCGACCGCCTTTCAAGGCTCACGGAAGTCGGGATGATCCCTATCTGATCCTGGAGGACATGGTCCTTGGTAGCGACAAACAGGCAGGGAAAGAAGAAACAAGCGGCCTATAAGAAAGCAGGGGGAAGGTTCTCCTGTCTTATCAATAAAAGGCCAAAAACAGCAGCTCCTTTTGAAGCTGCTGTTTTTTGGCCAATTTGAAACAAGCGCAAATACTAACCCCGTGCTTCATCAAATAATAGGATAGTTAAATCCATAGCGCGGGTTGGTGTAGTATGGCGGTCTCCACCCGATTTCCGGCATTGGCCAGGAATCACGACCGGCATATACCATAGTTACATTTGCATCTGAGTGGTTCACGAATAAGAGCCTAACTTCAGGGTTGAATTTGAATTGCATGCGGGATCCCCCTTAACATTTTCTTTACATGTTACCTTATTCTATCTTTTCAAAGTGGAGCAAGTACGCAGCTGCCTATTATTCACTTCTGTGGACAGACAACGTTGGTACCGGAGTTTTTCTATCTTCACGAACATGCACTTCATTTTCCTTGGCCACATACGTTAAACAGACCGTTTATTATCGAGGAGGGTTCTCATGAGCAAAGAAAAAGAAGAGCGCCTTATGTCTGAAACTGATTCAATTCACGAGCAGGGTACCTTGGAGCATGAGATGCACCTGGGGAAGCCTTATCTGTATCCTGTCCAACCATATAGACAGTTCCCGCAATATCGGGTCCCCCAGTATCAAGTGCCACAATATGATAACAACCAGTACCAAATGGGACAATACCATCAGCACTACGGAATGCAGAAGGACCAGATGGATCAAATGAACTTCCAGCAGATTCAGGAGCTGCAGCAAGCATTTGACGCGAACAAAGTGGAACATCCTTACCCGATGTACCCCAACTACGGGAAAATAACCCGATATGAAGAAATTCCGATCAATCTGCCGGAACAACGCCAGCTCTTTCATCCGGGTGTTGAAGGATTGATGGTTCCCCGGCCAATCATTGAAAATCCAAATTACAAAGGAAGCGGTAAACTAAAAGGGAAGGTTGCACTGATTACAGGAGGAGACAGCGGAATCGGGGCCGCGGTAGCGATTGCTTTCGCCAAAGAAGGAGCGGACGTGGCGATTGCGTATTTAAACGAACACGAGGACGCAAACCGGACAAAAACGAGAGTCGAACAGCTTGGCCGGCGATGTTTGCTATTGCCAGGCGATTTGCGTGACAAGAGACAGTGCGCCGCCATTGTAGAGCAGACAATAAGGGCATTTGGCCGCCTGGATATCCTCTGTAACCATGTAGGAATACAATTCCAGCAAAAAAGCCTGTTGGACATCACCGACCAGCAATTTGATGATACCTTCAAGGTAAACATCTACTCGCATTTTTACACAACCAGGGCGGCTCTCCCATACATGAAACCGGGAAGCTCCATCATTCAGACTTCATCTGTGGTCACGTATGTCGGAGAAAAACAAATGATTGATTACACGGCTACGAAGGGGGCCAATGTTGGCTTCACCCGCGCACTCGCGAATAACCTGGTTGATAAAGGCATTCGCGTAAATGCCGTTGCGCCTGGCCGGATTTGGACGCCTCTTATCGCAGCCAGCTTCTCATCTGATTCCGTTGCCGTATACGGAGCTTTCAACCCAATGCAGCGTGTCGCCCATCCATTCGAACTGGCGCCAACCTATGTCTACCTGGCCTCCGATGACTCCCGTTTTGTAACAGGGCAAGTGCTTCACGTAGACGGAGGCGAATCCACACACTCCTAGGGAAGCGGGGGGCTGTTCCCTGCTTCTTTTCTTCAGTTTAGTTAGGAAATGCAGCTATTACTTCTTTCACTACTTTAAGACCTTCATTGATCACCACAGGTGTACCAATTTTTACAACATCAATATGCTCTTTTGCCTCTTTCACTTATTCAATTTCTCCCGGAATGTCGACAAGATCTAATGCTAATTCGTAATTTATATACTCTCTTTATAGAATGTTTTATATTGTGCTAAGAGGATGTCATTCGAGATTTGCAAATGTTTCCTGTTGAAAAGCTATTTACTCACTAGCAAGTTAGTTAGGTAGGTAGTATACTGAGTATATTCCGAAATAAAAGGTACGCACTTTTATCCCATATAGTGCTAAAAAGTATACTATTGGATAAAATAAGTGGGGAGGTGAAGTGAATGCCAAATTTAGGAGAGAAAACTTTCAACTGTGAAAAAGAATTAACACTTTCAGTAATTGGTGGTAAATGGAAGTTGTTGATTTTATGGCATCTAGGCAAAGAAGGAACAAAACGATTTGGTGAATTAAAATCCCTTATGCCGGGTATTACCCAAAGAATGCTTGTTAATCAATTACGCGAACTTGAAGATCATTTAATAGTACATCGTGAAGTTTACCCTGTAGTTCCACC
>Ga0180215_1001294_pt1 | contig 27985 bp, 21 predicted proteins | sample eDN3rd37CBELigBY_FD_128871 | JGI IMG/M metagenome (GOLD analysis project Ga0180215, IMG submission 128871) | Enriched backyard soil microbial communities from Emeryville, California, USA - eDNA 3rd pass 37_C BE-Lig BY (version 2) (version 2) | ecosystem: Environmental > Terrestrial > Soil >...
CGGAGGCGAAGCCGCCATCCGCCGTTTCGGCGCCAAGATCGGCGGCGATGATGTCGCTTGCGATGACGATGGAGCCTATATCGGCCTTGTCAGCGAATCCGCCGGCAATGCCGGCGCTAATGACGAGGCCGTATTGGCCGCGAGCCAAAGCGGCAGCCGTATTCGCCGCGGCGGCAGCCGAACCGACGCCGCCTTCGATTACCTCAAAGCTTCCGTCTCCGTTCAGGCCGCGCAGCACAGCGTCTCTTTCCGCCGCTACAGCCGTTACGATAAGGATATGCGGGCGCTGCGCCCCATTTTGTTGTGAATCAGACATTGGTACATCCCCTCCAGCTGGCGCATTTGCTAAAAAGACTGAAAAATTATAACGGACGGGTCGTCCGTTGAGCGTGTCGAGAAACCTATTCTATCGTAACATATTTGGCTATCCGATCGTAATTTTGCCCTCCGGATACCGGTAAAGCTCTTTGCTCACGCGCGTATTGAGCGCAAAGGCAAGCGTAACCGGGCCGAGACGTCCGATGAACATCGTTACAATGAGCACGGCTTTGCCGAAATCGGTCGCGTTCGATGTCAGCCCCGACGACATGCCGACCGTGCCGTAAGCGGAGGTCGCTTCGAACAGGACGGACAGAAAGGAGCCGGTCTCGGATATCGATAGGATCATCGTAGATGCGCAGATGACAAAGAAGGATATCATCGTGAACATGATCGCTTGATGGATTTGCGTTTTGGCAAGGCGATGGCGGAATAGAACGACGTCGTCTTTGCCGCGCATCATTGCGATCATGGCGCCAATGAGTATGGCGAAGGTCGTCACCCGAATGCCGCCCCCGGTAGAGCCTGGTCCGGCGCCGATAAACATCAGAATAATGATGAAAAATTGTGTCGCTTCTCTTAGCAAGCTTGGATCGATTGTCGTAATGCCAGCCGACCTTGAGGATACCGATTGGAAGGTGGCTCCAAGCAGCTTGCCCGTGCCGGACAACGAGCCGAGCGTCGATGGATTGGCGTATTCCATAACGAATATGCCGATCGCTCCGATTACGGTAAGCGCGCCTGTAACCGATAAGACGACCTTGCTGTGAAGGCTAAGCTTTCGGTTGACCGGATACGTAAGCAGCTCGGAAATAACAATAAAGCCGACGCCTCCAAAAAAGATAAGGAGCATCGAGACCACATTGACGAACGGATCCTCCACATAATAAATAAGGCTGGAGCCTCGATCGGGAAACTGGCCGAACAGGTCGAAGCCGGCGTTGTTGAAAAACGATACGCTGTGAAAAACGCCGAAATAAATCGATTGGCCAACCGGGTGCTCCAGCATGAAGTACAGGCTTAACAGAAACGCTCCGCTGAGCTCAATGACGAGCGCGTAGAGCAGCACCTTACGGACCATTCTGACGACGCCTTCCGCGGTGCCGAAGTTCATCGATTGCTGCAGCACCAGCCGTTCGCGAAACGAAATCCGTTTGCGGAACAGCAGGGCGAACAGCGTCGCCATCGTCATGAAGCCTAAGCCGCCGACCTGAACCAGCACGAGAATGACAATTTGTCCGAAGGTCGACAGATGGACGCCTGCATCCAATACGGAAAGACCGGTAACGCAAGTAGCGGATGCGGCCATAAAAAGCGCGTCTATGTAAGAAACGCTAGCGCCGTCCGTATAAGAAATCGGCTGCGCCAGCAATTCGGCTCCGATTAAAATAATAAGAATGAAGCCCAACATCATAATTTGCGGCGGGCTGGGGCGAAAACGTATTTTTTCGCGGATATAGTTTATTGGCTTCAAAGCATCATCTCCAACTTATGCTCTTTACGCTTATATATAGAATAGAGCCGCAAGCATAGCTTGCGAGCTCCGGTTTGCTATATGGCATTATTGGCGCTGTGCCGTCAAGCGGGCGAACCCGCTAACGATTAGTATGGCATGAACGCCCTCATTATACGCCGCCCTGCGGCAGCGTAATTTCTACGCAGGTTCCTTCGCCTAGCTGGCTTCGGTATACGATGGTCCCTTTATGATTGGCGATTATCGTCTGGCTGACCATGAGGCCCAGTCCCGTTCCGGTTTCCTTGCGGGTAAAGAACGGTTCGCCCAATCTTCGCAAATCTTCCTCGGATATGCCGCAGCCGTCGTCGATGAAGCGAATAATGACGGTCCGGTCTTGGCCCGAGGATATTTGAATTATAATGCTTCCCCCTTTGTCCATTGCTTCTATACTGTTCTTCAGTACGTTGACGAATACCTGCTTCAGCTGATTCGCTTCGCCGATGATGGAAGGGACGTTCTCCTCCGTGTGCAGCTCCAGCTGCACATCGTTAAGCCGCGCTTCCGAATCAAGCAATATAATGGTGTCATTGAGAATCGCTTCCAGCTGCAAAGGCTTGTAGCGGTTAGCCTGCGGCTTCGCGAAAACGAGAAATTCGCTTACGATCATATTGATCTGGTCAAGCTCGCGAAGCATAATATCGAGATGGGCCGGTGAAATGGTGCCGTTCTGTTTATTTAGCTGTACGAAGCCGCGCAGCGTGGTGAGCGGATTGCGCACCTCGTGAGCGACGCCGGCAGCAAGCTGGCCGACAACGGACAGCTTCTCAGTCCGCCTGATCAGCTCCTCCGTATGTTTGCGCGACGTAATGTTGCGGGAGATGGAAGCGATGGCAATGACCTTGCCGTTCTCGTCGCGAATAGGCGAAATCGTTACGCTGAGGTCGATGAGCTCTCCCGCCTTCGTGCTCCGGACCATTTCGTAGTCGGCGATGGAGCCGCCTTGCCGGACGATCGCTTCCTTGTCCGCATAATCGGCAGCGTACTCCTCCGGTATATTGTGCAGCACCTCGCCGTCAATTTCTTCGCGGCTCCAGCCGAACATCGTTTCGAACGCCCGATTGGCGCTCGTTACTTTTCCCTGCAAGTCCGTAACATGGATGGCGTCGGATGTCTGCCCGACGAACGACTCCAAGTATTCCTTTGTACTGCGAAGCTCCTCCGCCGATTCTTTCAGCCGGGTCGTATATTCGCGGAGGCTGTTGCCCATCGCGTTGACGCTGGACGCCAGCAGGCCGAGCTCGTCCTTCGTCCGGACAGGAATCGTTGTATTAAAGTCGCCTGCGGCGATCGTATTGACTTTATTGACGACTTGCTTTAAGGAACGGATTAATACCCCTGCTATAATATAGCTGGACGCCATTGTAACGAGCAGCAGGCCTATGGCGATGACAGTGTTGTAAATGAGCTCGTTCATCAATGTTTCCTGAATCGTTCTTTGATCGAATGCGATTGCGATTACAAAGGGCTTATTCGCTTGTATTGGTATAAAGCTTTTAATGATGGGTCGGTCGGAGGCGGTGCTTTCGAACGAAACCATCTCGCCGCTCGCAATCGCTTTTTTGACGTAATAGCCGTCATTTTCCGAGTCCTTGAAGTTGTATGAGCCAAAATTAACTGCGCGTACATCCATATTGTAGATCGGAACGCCGCGTTTCCATTTAATAATCGGGCTTTGCCCGAAAAATTCCGGGTCAATCCCGGTAATCTCCAATATATCGGGCTGCGCCTCAATAATTTTACGAATGACGACATTGGTGCCGACCGAATCATTGAATTGCAAAAATTGCTTCGAACTCATAATCGTGTTGATCATATAGTTCGTGCTGCCGTCGTAATAGTAGCCCCATTTGTTAATCTCGCGCGGGTCCGACGTAGCGAAATTAATCGGTCCGGACCAATAATGCTCCAGCTTTTGCCCTTGAGGGACGGTAACAGGCTTCAGATCCAGCAGCTGATGAAACGCAACATGCCAGTAATCGAACGTAATCGAGTTTAAGCCCAGCTCCTTCTCGTTGCTGGACTGCTTGACGATTATATCTTCGCCGAATCTTTGCCATAGCGATATGTCGGTAACGCCGACCTTCGCGCTCACTTCCTCTAATTGCTCCGCCGTCACATTTTTAATATCGGGACCAATCATTTCTTTGACTGCCAGCGCAGCCATTCGGAGCTTCTCGCCAATCGTTTCCTCAAGAAGCTCCTTCGACCGTTCAGACCCTTCGATCGATACGCCGACCTGCTTGGCAATGATCATCATTTGCCCTTCCATCTGCCGCTCCAGGTCGTCGCGCGAAGAGATATACGAAATCGTTATATTCAATATAAGAATGATAGCTACAAGAATTGTAATTGACACTGACAGTTTCGACTTAAAAGACAACCGCTACGCCTCCGATTCCAGGTTGTAGTCAATAACGCGCATTCAGAGACCCGTTTCTTGTTTTTAGTCTATCATTGCGAAATAGTTGCGCGGTGTCAATGTTTTTTCTTTGGCATAAACAGGAGCAGGGCGCCTGCGATAACGATAATAATGGCGACGATCGGCTGACCGGTTAAAAACTTGCTGAATACGAAGCCGAGAGAGAACAAAATGAAAAATAACAGCGATAAAATCGTTAAAATATTGATCGGTATGAGAAGCCATTTATTGCGGTTGCCAAACCAATAAAATTCGAACAATCCGAACGCTGGCGCAAAAATAAAGCCCGGCCATATGTATTCCCAATTTTGAAACAGCATGCCGAATTGGCATACGATGCCGACGATAAGCAGCACGCCGCCGGGAATAAGGAGGCCGATCCCTTTGCGCCCGGTTACAACAAAGTACATCCAGTGGAAAAACAAAGACAGTGGAATAACGAACAGAGAAGGCCAGAATAGGCCGATAAGCTCGCCCGGCCCGTAAGCCTCTCCTTGGTTAAGCAGCAGGAACAGTCCCAGTAACAGCAGGACGGCTCCGCCAATCGTTTTTAAATTCATAGCATGATCTCCTCCATAAAATAGTTGCTTCGTAAAGTATAGCACGGGCTGAACCGCTGAAAATCCATCTTAGGGTAGCGAAAAAAGCTCGACTAAAGTCTAGTTTGATGAATGCAAAAACGCGAGAAAAGTCGATCGCAGTCAGTCTCAACAAAAAGCGGAAATTGTTCCTAGGAGACGACATTTTACACCTCTTGTTAAGTTATATGGAAGCGCTACAATTAAGGCATACGAAGTAGGAGGTGATAACATGAGCCAAGAGCAAGAAATCGTTCAAGAGATTTCGGAGGAAGTAGTAGAGGCTGCTGCTGAAGAAGTGATTGAGATCGAAGCGGTTGAAGCTGCTGACGAGGCTGAAGAAGCTGAAGCTGCAGCAGCTGACGAGGAAGAGGCGGAAGAAGAAGCTGCTGCCGAGGAGGAAGCTTCCGATTCCGAGGAAGAGGCGTAAGCCGAAAGAATCGTTTTTTCATGGAATAATTATTCATTCACTCATCTTTGATTCATCATAAAGGTGTTAACTTAATACAATCGAAAGACTGTTCAGAGGCGAGCTTAATGCCGAAGAACAGTCTTTTTTCACTTATAAAGCGCTGTCAATATGAAAGTTTTGCAAAGGGCGATTTCTTTCGTGCAATATGCCTGCAATTGTGCTACGATACGATTTGTTTTTATTAGAATAATAGAAGGTGACAGCATGGCAGCAGCGCATACGGAAGAGGTTCGGCAAGGAAGCGAGTCCAAGCAGTTTAATTTGTTCTTGCTCACTTGGCCGATTTTTTTAGAAATATTTTTGTTTATGCTCATGGGCATTGTAGATACATTCATGCTCAGTTCCATATCCGACGATGCCGTTTCCGGCGTCGGGGCATCCAATCAGTTTTTGCATGTCGCTATTCTTATTTTAGAGGTAATCGGCAATGGCGCGTCTATTGTAGTCGCGCAGTATATCGGCTCCCGCAAATTTATCGAGGCGGCCCGTATTTCGGCGCTTGCCGTTACGCTTAATTTGCTCGTCGGCATTGTCATCAGCGTGTCCTTTGTAGCTGTGAGCGGACATATGCTGGAGCTTCTGAATTTACAGGGCGATATTCTGGTCTATGCGGAGAGCTATTTGAAAATAGTCGGCGGCATGATTTTTCTGCAGGCAATCATTAATTCGGTTGCGGCGATCATACGTGTACATGGCTTTACGAAGGAAGCGATGCTTGTATCGCTCGGCATGAATGTCATCCACATTATTGGCAACTATATATTGATCTTCGGCAAATTCGGCTTCCCGCAAATGGGAGTCGAGGGAGCGGCCATTTCTACCGTCATTAGCCGCGCGCTGGCGCTGATCGTCTTTTTCTGGCTGCTCTATCGCGTGATGGCAATTCGGATCGAGTTCAACTATTATTTTTCACTGTCTAAAAAATATGTGATGAATATATTGAAAATCGGCGTTCCGTCGGCGTTGGAACAGGTCATGTACCAGGGTTGCCAAATTATGTTTCTGTTTTACGCGACCTTCCTGGGCGGCGCGGCGATGGCCGCAAGGCAGTATGCCGCCAACATATCGATGTTCACTTATTTATTCGCGTTCGCGATCGGCACAGGCACCGCCATTATCGTCGGCAGGCTGGTCGGGGCGGGAGATGCGACGACCGCTTATCATCGCGTATGGAAAAGCGTGAAGATAGCGAGCATATCGACGTTGGTCGTCGTTGCGCTCGTTATGATTTTCAGAAATTCACTGATGGGCTTGTTTACCGAAGACGCAGAAGTGATTCGCCTGGGCGCAAGCGTGCTGCTGCTTAGCATCGTGCTTGAAACGGGCCGGACGATCAATATTATATTGATCAACTCGCTTCGCGCAGCCGGGGATGCGAGATACCCGCTTTGGATCGGAATGTTCTCGATGGTGTGCATGAGCTTGCCGCTAGGCTACTTTTTGATCTTCGTGCTCGATCTCGGACTTGCGGGCATCTGGCTTGCTATTGCAGCCGATGAATGGATGCGCGCAGTTATTATGTATTTCCGCTGGAAGAGCCGCAAATGGGAGCGCCATGCGCTCGTCAAGCCGAAGCAGGCGGAGCACGTTGCCGCCGCACATGGCTAACGGAATAAAGGCTGTCTTGAAGTCATATGACTTCGAGACAGCCTTTATTTTTTTCTATTGACAGAAGGTACTGTTCTGACTAAAATGTATATATACATTAAATAAGTAAGTACATTATATTAAGTAAGTTAAATAATTTTAGGAGGCAGTTTACAATGGCAAACAAATGGACGATCGACCCTGCGCACAGCAGCATTGACTTTACAGTAAAGCATATGATGATCGCGAAGGTAAAAGGCACGTTTAATGAATTTGAGGCAAGCATTACTGGAGATGCTCATGATTTAACTTCTGCAAGCATCGATTTCAGCATCGATTTGAACAGCGTCGATACGCGCAACGGCGATCGTGATGCGCATCTGCGTTCCGCCGATTTTTTTGAAATCGAGAAGTTTCCGAAGCTGACGTTCAAGGGGACATCAATTTCTAAAACAGGTGACGGCCAATACGCAATTACCGGCGATGTGAGCCTTCACGGCGTTACGCGTTCGGAGACGTTCGCGGCGGAATTCGAGGGTGCGGGCAAAGATCCTTGGGGCAATGAAAAGGTCGGCTTCAGCGCGACCGGCAGCTTGAAGCGCAGCGACTACGGCCTTACCTACAACGCTGTGCTTGAGACAGGCGGCGTGCTGATCGGAGACGAAGTCAAGGTATCGATCGAAATTGAGGCGACTGCAGTGCAGTAAGGCTCGCAATATTAATACAGGAAAGCCCCCCTGAGAGGGCGGGCCTTTTCACGCAAAAATCCCCCATTGGAGCTCTGAAGCGGCTCTAATGGGGGATTTTCGTTTAAGGCGCCATCAGCTTCTTAACAAGCTCCTCGCTGCTGACGTGCGGGTCGGCATTTATCCGCTTCAGCGCGAACAAGCTGCCCGGATCGCCTTTGACAATTTGGTTAATGCCCGATTTCGTAGAAAGTGTCACGCGATATCCGGCGTCCCGGAAAAATTGCTCCGACAGATGGCTGTAATAGCCGAACGGATAAGTGAAGGTATTGATCTCGTTTCCGACATTCTGCTCGATGAGCTCAGCCATTTTGCCCGCATCCTCCAAGACGGCGCCCGCATACGCGCCGTTGGCCTCTTCTTGAATCTGCAAAACGCCGATGCGCGAATCCGGCTGCTCCGTATTTTGCTCATGCATATCGAAGGTATGATTTTGAATATCAATGAAGCCCGAATCGTACATTTCCTTCGCTTGCTCCCAAGTGAAGTGAGGATAGAAGTTTTTGCCCGGTATGCGATGCTCGGTTAAGCCGACCGACCAGCCTATGGCCGATATCGTCGCCTTTAGGCCGAGCTCTTTAAGTACAGGATAAGCGTGCTCGTAGTTGCTGTAATAGCCGTCATCGAACGTAATGACGAGCGGATTGTCCGGCAGTTCTTTTTTGCCGTCTACATAATCGATCAAATCGCTAAGGAACAGCGTGTTGAAGCCTTGCTCCTTAATGGCCTGCATGTCGCTTTTGAACTTGTCTACGGTGACGATCAGCGAGTTCGGCTCATAAGGATCGTCGTCGATATGGTGATAGACGACAATCGGCATTCTAACCGACTCCGCGTTCGCGGCCGCAGGCGGCGTAAATATTTGATCCGCATACGCGGCCGCATTGTCGCGCGTTGTCAGATGGCCGAAGCCGGCCGGCACATAGACGTCGGGATCATTGAATACATAGCCCAGCATCATGGCGCCAAGCGAGTTGCGGTAGTGCATCGTATCGTAGAAATAGCGCGGATCGCCGCTGACCGATGTGTAGCCCGAGAAATCCCAGAAATCGGTCACCTCGGCGATTTTCATCCAATATTCCTTCAGCTTCTCCATATCGTAGCTCTTCAGCTCTTGCGTCGAGGTAGCGCCTGTAATTAAGCGGAAGCTGACATTGTGCTGCTCGGCGTATTCCTTCATCCGTTTCAACGACGCTACGTTTTTGTCCAGCGCCGTCGCTTCTATTCTGCCGAATGGAGCGAAGTTTTTGGCGTTATCGATCATATACTGCTCCAGATCGTCCACCTTCTCGGCATCGCGCTTCACCTTGTTGTAGACGCCGCTCTCCGGAATGAACTGCGAGTACTCGAAGGAGTCGACGGCATGCTTCGCAAGCCCCTCCAGCTTCGTATATCCATATGATGGATTAAGCGTCAAATATTTTAAATAAAAAGGCAGAAGCGGCTCGCCGTTCACTTTAGCATGCAGAGATTGCTTGAAATCAACCTCGCTGTCCTCATTGTAATGGCCAAGCTCCTGCAGGCTCATATGAAGGACGATATTTTTCGGCTTATACTCGTCTACAATATAACGAAGCGTTTGCTCGTAATCGTAGAAATCGCCGCCGTACATCAACATGCTGTAGAAGCTGGCGCCGTCGCCGTAATATTGATTCAACAGCTCGGGCGAGATGGAGCTTGATTTGGAGCCGCCAATAATATAGGAATTGTACCGGTCATGGTACTGATCCAAATAGCCGATCTTCGCAACGCGCGGGTTGTTGACCATATTGTAGGAATGCCATTTTAAAAAGCGGTCGCCGAACACCCCGAACGGGTCGGCGACAAAGTTGAAGCCGCTGAGCAGCAGGGCGGCGACCGCAAGTCCGCCTATAAAGGAATAAAGCCATTTACGAAATCGCATAATACACCTCAGAACTGGAAGTATAAGAAATTGGATACGCTCGTCATCTGCGACAGGGAAATGCCGAACAGGACGGCGGCGGCAGCGGCATGCCAGTATTTAGGCTTGTATTCGTTCATCAATTGAGTCGTGCTGCGGCCGAAGAATGAAATAAGCATCGCTACGATCAAGAGCGCAATAACATATAAATGATAAGCCGCAAATGTTGCGACATGATTCAACACAAGGGACATGTCCATATTGGCGAAGTCTTTGGCGCTGAACATCGTGCGGAATACCTGCAGCGACTCCTTCATGCTGTCGGATACGAACAGGATGCGCGTGCCGACGACGCCGGCAAATGTAATGACCCATGCGATAATGAACGGAAGCTTCAAATTGTTCCGGTACATGAAATGCGACATACATACGAATACGCCGTTCAAAATGCCCCAGAGCACAAATTGCCAGCCGGCGCCGTGCCAAAAGCCCGATACGAGGAAGGTAACCATGACGGCAAAATAAAAATTGAAGCTGCCCTTCCCTTTGCGATAGACGCTTCTGAAAATGTAGTCGGACAAAAAGCGCGACAGCGTCATATGCCAGCGTTGCCAGTATTCACGGAAGTTTCTCGCTTTGTACGGCGAGTTGAAGTTGGAAGGAAGCTTAATATTGAAAAACAGCCCCAGTCCGATAGCCATATCGGCATAACCCGACAAATCAAAATAATACGACAGCGTGTAGCTGAATGAAGACAGCCATGCCGTCAGCGTGTCGCCGCTCGCCGTGTCGTTGAAATAGCCGACGGCATAGCCGGTCAACGGATCGGCCAGCAATATTTTTTTCGCGCAGCCAATCGAGAACAGCACCATGCCGAGCATCATATTGGTCTTATTGAACAGCGGCTGCTTTTTGTCATTGAATTGAGGAACGACGTCCGTCTGATGGACAATCGGCCCGACAATCAGCTGCGGGAAAAACGTAACGAACAGCAAAAAATCGATTATAGAAGTTTCCAGCGCCTTCCCGCGGTAGCAGTCTACCAGATAGGCGATGAACTGGAACGTAAAAAAGGATATGCCGAGCGGGAGCGCGATTTGCAATAAGGCAAACGTCTGACCGGTGAAGAAGTTAATATTTTCGATAGCGAAGTTATAGTATTTATAGTAACCGAGAAATAGTATATTCGCGGCCAAGCCGACAGCCAGCAATATGCGCTTGTTCCAAACTGCGTTAGCCTTTTGCGCTTGTATAAGCTGGGCGCCTACCGTCAGATTGAACAAAACATCGGCAATGAAAATCCATACGAAGGATGCGCTGCCCTGCGCGTAAAAGTAAAGCGACGCAAACACAAGCCACAGCTTGGCCACGTCGTACAGCTTGAATGCGTTGAAAAGGCGGTAGCCTAAAAAAGTAATAGGCAGAAAGATTAATATGAACGAATAGGATGAAAAGATCACGGTTATTCTCCTTTAAATCTCCCAAATCGGCGCTCGGGAGTCGGAACTCTAGTTGCGTTTTTCATGCGGCAACCAGAATCTATTGTATCACAGCTAATCGTTGAATACCTACTCTATCAAACCGTGAACGATTTCCAGCATTAGCGAAAAAAACGCCTCTTGGCAGATGCAAGCTCTTCTGCCAAGAGGCGTTTCGTATGATGATAGACAGAGTTTCGGCCTATCCGATACGCTTCTTTTCCCGGTACTGGCCGGGCGTAATCCCTTCCTGCTTGCGGAAGGAGCGGATAAAGTTTTGCGGATTGTTGTAGCGCAGCTTCGTGGCGATATCCTTGATCGGTATTTCCGTGTCGGATAGCCATTTTTTCGCCATTTTGAACCGGTACATCGATAAATATTCGCTGAATGAATAGCCGGTTTCCTTGCGGAAAACGCTGCTCAAGTAATTCGCATTGTAATGAAGCCGCGAGGCGCACTCCTCTAGCGTTAGATCGGTATCGTAATGATGCTGGACGAGATCGATAATTTTTTCGCTGATATTGTGATATTGAGCCTCCTGCCTGCCTTTGAAAATTTTAATCATCGGATAGACGACGTTCGTCCAGAACCAGTCGTCGATCTCCGCCGCCGTATGCAGCCCGAGCAGCTCCTCCAGCAGCGAGCTGTTAACCGGCTGCAGCTGATTCATGCTGACGCCCGATTCCTGCATGACGATCAGCAAGTTGTTCAGCAGCCGGGCAAGCGGAATCTGATATTCCTGCGGGGACAGCTCGGCTGATAAGATGTCGCTCAGCAGCCCTTTAAGCAGCTCCGCCGCTTTATCCTTCTCGGCGAGCTTAATCGCATCGATCAGCTCGTTCTCGATATGGGACGGGTAGCTGATATTCAAATATTGCTTGCCGGAGCTCATATTGTCATATTGAATAATGATGCCGGCGCCCAGCTTAATGCGCTGCTTCAGCGCCTCCAGCCCCTCGCGGTAGGCTGCGGCAAGCTCGGTCAGCGATTGATAAGGCTGGCTCATGCCGATGCTGACATGAACGTCCAGATAGCTTGATATTTGGCTGTGCAGATGCTCGGTCAGCGCGTATTTGGCATTATGGAACTCCGCCGGGTCGCTTTCCACGCTTCCGATTATGGTCACGATGGTATGATCCATCATGACCGGTGCGAGCCGCTGCTCGCCCGGAATAAGCTCCTCGATCATATTGTGGGCGGCGAACAGCAGCAGATCCAGATCCTGCTTGGCATAGCGGCTGTTCTCGCGAAAATCGATTTGGAGCGCGATTGCGGCCATATGCTTCCACTCATGCAGCTGCTTGCTGTAGCCGAACTGCTCCAGCTTCTCAGGCAGCTCGCTCAGCTTGATATTGCCCTGCAGCGCCTTCATCAGATAAAAGGTTCGAACCTGGTGTAGATGCTGCTTCGCTTCCTTCTCCAGACGTTTGTTCGATTGAAACAGATTGGACAGCTGATCGCCGATCGCCTGGAATTCGTTCGTATTGCGCTTGCGAATGTCGGTAATCCGCTCTCCCATCTGGTTAAGCAGCCGCTGAATCGGCGAATACATCTGCTTCGAGCCCAGCCATGCGAGCAGCATCGAAATAACGAGCATCAGGACGCAAATGTACAGCGTATAGGTGCCGATTTTGTTCGATTCCTTGGTCATGCCAGCGATCGAAGTCGCGGACAAGTAGATCCAATTGTTCAGGCCCGACCGGTAATAGCTGATCGAATAGTTGCTTTGCCCGATCATCGCCGTGAACTGGCCGGATGCGTCCGTCAGGCTGCCCGCTATCGACAGGCCGGCCGCCTCGACGGGCTGTCCGACGAGCGAAAGATCGGAGTGGAACATAATGCGGCCGTCGCTGTCCAGAATCATAATATCCGAGTATTGCTCCGCTTCCTGCTCCAGCAAATCGTCCATGCTGCATACCGGAATGTTCGCCAGCGCCAGCCCGTATTTTTCCAGGCCGGAGGTTGGCAGCTTTTTGACGAGCGAAATATTGTACGGGCAGGCCGCGCTGCCGGAATTTTCCTCGCTGTAGAACCACTGGGAAGGAGTGAGCGTCCAAGCGGAGCTTCCCTCCAGCGACATCAGGCTCATCAACTCCTCATAATAGCCGTACTGCTTGAATGGGTAGAGGCCGGAATTTTTAATCATCCAGTTGTGCCGGTCGTTGATCAGAATAACATCTTCAATTTTCGTATCGAAGGACTGCATATGGCGGATCTCGCCCCGCAGGTCGTTATACATCATAAAATCATCGACTGTAAGCGGTTTCGAAATTGCTCCTTTTAAGACGGTCGAGTTGATCACTTGATTTAAAGTATGGTTGACAGTCGTTAATTTCTGCTCTACATTGGAGTTGATTTGCATGATCAGCTGTAATTTTCCTGAATTGACATTTTTCTGTATTTCATTGGAAGAAGTCACATATGCGAAAGTGCCAATGAAAATAACCGGAAGCGTGCTGAGCAGGAAGGCAAAGATAGTCATCTTGCTTAAAAATGTTAATGATCGCACAGCATCCACACCTTATTCCAAATATTTAAGAGTCATGTGTATTATTTTAGTTTAGAAGTCGGCAGTGAAACAATAATCATCTGCTCAGGGGATAATCATTATCTTAGAATTATACATGGAAAAGGCCATTAGACAAGGGGGAGCATCGATGTTCAAAGGCTGGAATAAGCTTGCGGCGCAGGCTGGGGCTGCAATAATGTTATTGCTTGTCACGATGATTATTGTAACCGCTTGCTCAGGAAACTCTGCATCTGAAGACCAGAAGGGGAAAAATCCGGTCATTTCCATCATGGCGCCGCTTCATTTTCCTGACACGCCGAGCAAAGAGATTATCGAGCAAATAGAAGAGCTGACGAACATGAAGCTTGATATTAATTGGGTGCCCGACGGCATTTATACCGACAAGATGATGACTGCGCTGACGACTAATTCGCTCAAAAAGGCGACTTTTGTCAAGCATACCGATTACAAGCTCGTCAAAAATGCGATCCGCTCCGACGCCTTTTGGGAAATCGGGCCTTACCTGGAGCGTTTTCCGAATTTGCGCCATTTAAATGCCGGCATTAACAGCCAGGCTGCAATAGACGGGAAGGTATACGGCCTTTATACAGAGCGCCCTTCGTCACGCCAGGGCATCATCATTCGCGAGGATTGGCTGGAAAACCTCGGCATGGAGAAGCCGAAGACGCTGGAAGAGCTGTACGAGGTCATCAGGCGGTTCACTGTCGATGATCCGGATCGCAACGGCAAAAGGGATACAGTTGGGCTGACCGACAGAAACGATCTCGTGTTCGGAGCGTTCAAGACGCTGAGCTCCTACTTCGGAACGCCTAACAACTGGGGAATCGCCGGCAATGCTGTCGTGCCGGAATTCGAGACGCAGCCTTATATGGATACGATGAATTTCATGCGCAAGCTTTATACGGAAGGGCTGATGAACGGAGATTTCGCCGTTACGAGCAAGGAGCTGCAGCGGGATCAAATTATTCGCGGCGCGGCGGGCGTCTACATCGGCAGCATGACAGACGTGCAGCGTCTATCGCTCGAAGCGAAGGAGTTTAACGAGAATGCCCGGTTTACAATTGTGAATCGGATATTAGGCCCCGACGGCTATAGAGTGTGGTCTATACCGAACTATAACGGGCTATATTTGTTTTCCAAGCAGGCGATACGAACGGAGGAGGAACTGCTGGCTATGCTGGCGTTCTTTGACCGGACGATGGACAAGGATATCGCGAACATTTTGAAATACGGCCTTGAGGACAAGCATTACATTTTGAAGGATCAGCAGGTTTTGCTGCCTGAGGAAACGTCGCAGCTTCGCGTGTCGGAGATTAACGCGCTGTACACGCTCATGATTGCGGATTTAAGCAATCCCAACGTGATGAGCGTCGCGGAAAAGGAGTCGATGATGTCGCTGGCGGAGAGGCTGAGCGAGGACAACAATAAATTTCTTGTCAACGATCCGACGATCGGCCTGGAGTCGATGACTTATGACGAGCTGAACCAAGAGCTGTTCCAAATTATATCGGATGCGACCTATAACTACATTCTCGGCAATATCGGCGTCGAAGGGTTTCAAGCGGAGATCGAGCGCTGGAAGCGGAAGGGCGGCGCCCAGGTCGTGAAGGAGTACACGGAAGCCTATTTTCAAAAGCAATAGATTCATTGCCCGCTGCGCCTGACGCAGCGGGCTTTTTTTGTCATTTTGGCATGGACGTATCATCTTTTCAGGTAATAATCATTGGAACAGATCAGGCGCTTCCGCCCGCCAATATGAATAAATGATTGTTTCGGCACCGGCTGCCGGGGTGCTACTTTTAGATGGCAACATACAAAACGATATATTGGAGGTCAAAGCAGTATGAACAAAAAATCGTTTTCGATTATGGTAAGCGTGCTCCTTGTGCTAAGCATGGTGCTCGCTGCATGTTCGAGTAACGGCAACGGCGGCAAAGCGACAAACCCGCCGACGAACGACTCGGGCAGCAAGGGCAATGAAGCGACAGACAAACCGGCAGAGCCAGAAAAACCGACAGAATTTACGATTATGCTGCCTCTTAACATTTCGGAAACACCGCCGGACACGATTAAAAACGAGGTTGAAAAGCTGACAAATACGAAGCTGACCTACAATTTCTTCCCTGCGGATACGTATGAGGAGAAGCTGAACACTTCGTTTGCTACAGGCTCGCTGCCTGAAGTTGTTTACTTGAAAAACCAAGCTACCTTCATTCAAATGAAATCGGCGATTCGCGACGGAGAGTTCTGGGAGATCGGGCCGTACTTGAGCGAATTCCCTAACCTCAGCAAGCTGAAGCCTGAAATTTTGAACAATACGATGGTAGACGGCAAGCAATATTCGCTTTATATCGGCAGACCGCTTGCGCGCCAAGGGCTGATCTACCGTAAGGACTGGGCGGATAAGCTTAGCATCGAAGCTCCTAAAAACGTCGACGAGCTTTACGATATGCTCGTGAAATTCACGAACGAGGATCCGGACGGCAACAAGCAAAACGACACGATGGGCCTTTCCGACCGTAACGATCTCGTGTACGGCGCCTTCGATACGATCGCTTCTTGGTTCAAAACGCCAACAGGCTGGGGAGATGTGAACGGTGAGCTGCAGCCTGACTTCATGTCGGAGCAGTACGTTCAAACGATGGATTATATGAAAAAGATCCGCGATGCGAAGGCGATGAACGTTGAATTCGCGGCTACTTCGAAGACCGATCAGGTTTCACTGTTCACAAGCGGTAAAGCTGGCGCCTACATCGGTTCCATGCAGGATGTTAACTCGCTCGTGAAGGACTTGGTTAAGAACGTTCCTGATGCAGTCGTTGATGTGCACAGCATGATTGCCGGTCCGGACGGCTCGTTCGCGACATGGGCGATTCCTGGCTACAACAACGTTGTATTGTTCTCGAAATCCGCTATTAAGGACGAGGCTCAGCTGAAGAAGATTCTTGCCTTCTTCGATGCGATGATGACGCCGGAAGTAGCGAACTTGATGTACTGGGGCATCGAGGGCACGCACTATGAGGTTGTTGACGGCATGGCTAAGGTGAAGGATTCCGAGCTTGCAGAGCGTGAGGTTAAAGGCTTTAAGGACAGCGTAATCGGTGAATCGGCGACTAACGGCATGCTGGAAGCTTTGATCGATCTTCCTGCACGCGTTCATGCCGAGCAGCTCATTATCGAGAACGAGAAAATCGCAATTCACGATCCGACATCGCCGCTTGACTCCGCTACATTTGCGGATAAGGGAACGGAGCTGCAAACGATCATTACTGACGCAACTTACAAATATATTTATGGCAACTTGGACAGAGCCGGCTTCGACAAAGCGATTGAAGAATGGAAGAAGCGGGGCGGCGACCAAATTATTGCCGAGTTCAACGAGGCTTACAAAAAATAAGAAGCGTCCATTGAAACAGCTAGCGTAATGCCAAGAAGGCTGCTGAGCGCGCTCGGCAGCCTTCAATCTAATATATGAACTCATCACGGCCGCGTTTTGACGGCTTCTCAGCCTCCCATGGAAAGGAAGGACAATTATGCAGGATGCAGCAATCGAGCTGAAAACCAAGAGCAAGCCCAAGCCGCCAAGCAGTGAGCTGAAGAAGCGTCTGTGGAAAAATAAGCTGCTTTATATTATGGTGCTTCCGGGCATTTTCTATTTCATTATTTTCAAGTATATCCCGATGTTTGGACTCGTTATTTCCTTGCAGGACTACAAGCCCAACAGAGGCATTATGGGCAGCGAGTGGGTAGGCTTTAAGCATTTTGAAAGGCTGTTCACCGAGCCAGACTTTCTCAATATATTGACGAATACGCTCATTTTGTTCGGTATGAATCTTCTCTTTTTCTTCCCGATTCCGATCATATTGGCTTTGATGCTCAATGAGGTGCGCGTCGCCTTCTTCAAGCGTACCATTCAAACGCTCATTTATATGCCGCACTTCTTGTCCTGGGTTATTATCGTGTCCATCAGCTTCGTCTTGCTGACGATGGACGGCGGCATCATTAACGAGCTGCTCGTTTATTTTGGATTCGAAAAAGTCAGTTTTCTGCTCAATCCCGATTGGTTTAGGCCTACTTATATTATCCAAGTCATCTGGCGGGAAGCGGGTTGGGGAACGATCATATATTTGGCGGCGATTGCCTCCGTCGATCCGCAGCTGTATGAAGCGGCGCGCATGGACGGCGCAGGCCGTCTAAGACAGGTATGGCATATCACCTTGCCGGCGATCCGCAGCGTCATTATCATTTTGCTCATTTTGAAAATCGGCGACGTGCTGGAGCTTGGCTTCGAGCATGTGTATCTGCTCCTTAACTCGATGAATCGCGAGGTAGCGGAAATTATCGATACCTATGTCTACACCGCCGGCGTCAAGCAGGGCAAGTTCAGCTACAGTACGGCAGTCGGCTTCTTTAAATCGTTTATCGGCTTGATTCTCGTCATGCTCGCCAACCGGCTTGCCAAGAAAATGGGAGAAGAAGGCGTTTATTAATCGAACGTTGGAGGGAAAGCGAACATGGTAGAAGACAGAACGCTGGCCGGTCGATTGTTCTCAATTGTCAATATGACGCTGCTGGCTATAATCGGAATTGTTACAGTGCTTCCGTTTATCCACGTCGTGGCGGGCTCGTTTACGACGAGCGCGGAGCTGGCTGTGAAGAAGTTTATTCTCATACCTACTGTATGGAGCTTCGATGCTTATAAATTTATTTTTTCGACCAATACGATCTTTAAGGCGATGGGCGTATCGGTCGGGGTAACGCTGTTCGGAACATTATTCAGCATGCTTACGACGGCATTGATGGCGTACGGGCTGTCGCGCCGCGATCTCGACGGACGCAGATTGATCATGTTTCTGGTCGTATTCACGATGCTGTTCAGCGGCGGGCTCATTCCTACGTTTCTCGTCGTCAGGGAGATGGGGCTTATCGACTCATACCTGGCGCTCATTATTCCGTCGACGATCAGCGCATTCAATCTTATTATTATGAAAAACTTTTTCCAGAACGTCCCTGAGGGGCTGGAGGAATCGGCAAAAATTGACGGCTGCAACGATTTCGGCATTTTATTCCGCATTGTGCTGCCGCTGTCAATGCCGGCGATCGCGACGATCTCTCTCTTCTATGCGGTTACGTACTGGAATACGTACTTGAGCGCGATCCTCTATTTGGACAGCTCGGCGAAATGGCCGATTCAAGTATTGCTGCGCCAAATTGTCGTATTGGCGAGCGGCTTGGAATTCAGCTCGGACTTGGATTCGGCCGTTCCGCCGCCGGATCAAACGATTAAGATGGCGGTAATCGTCGTGGCGACTATTCCGATTTTGCTCGTATACCCATTCCTGCAAAAGCATTTTGCCAAAGGCGCTTTGATTGGCTCGATTAAAGGATAAGGGAGAGAGCTTCCGAATGATGGGCGATGCCACAGTATACAGCTTGCTGAAGGATATGGAGGGGCTTTACAAGGAGCTCCCGGAATGGCTCGGAGGGCAATATGACGAGGAAAGCGGCGGCTTCTTTTATGCGCGCAGCTCGCGCAGCCAGAAGGGGCGGACGCCTGATATCGAATCGACGGCGCAGGCGCTCAATATGATTGTTCGCCTGCGGCTGCTGGACAGGCTGCCAGAGGCGGTGAAGCAGCGGCTGATTGCCTTCTTCCAGCAGAAGCAGGATAAGGAGACTGGTTATTTCTACGACGCCGATCCGGCGATGCGCGAGGATGAGGTTATGGTTGCGAGAGCGATCGGGTATAGCGTGAACGCGCTTCGCTTGCTGGGAGCAGCGCCGCTCTATCCGCTGCCGGGTGCGGCGGATCAGGCTCCGCGATATATGGAGTCGCCGGAGAGCTATTTGCGATGGCTGGAAGGCGTCGAGCTCAGCAACAGTTGGCGCGGCTGCGACCGGCTTTCCTGCTCGCATGTCTATGTGAAAGCATTGGAACGGGAGAGGCAAGCCGCTTATGTAGAGAGCGCGCTGCGCTTCTTCGAGCGTATTCAGCATCCCGATACGGGACTATGGGGAGAGGGCTCGCCGTACGTCCGCATATCGGGCACGTTCAAGCTGCATATATTTTACAACAGCTTCAAGACGCCAATGCCGAGAAGCGCAAAAATCTATACGAGCATTCTTCAGGCGCTGCGTCATGACGAGGCGGTTGATATGTGCTATATTCGCAATCCGATCCATTTATTATCTTATTTGAAGCCGAATATGCTTCCAGTGGAGCTTCATTTTATTTTGCAAACGACAATTATTAATATGAGCAGGCTGCTTCGCGGCGACGGCGGCTTCTCGCGCGAGCTTCAGCATTCGCCGCCGGCGCCGAATGTGGCGCAGGTGAAGGAGGGCGAGAGCTATCCGGGCATGCCTAAGCCTGTCTACCTGGGCGAGGGACTGGCGGAAGGAGATATGAACGCTGCAACGCAGTCGCTTCTTATCCGCTCTCTTTGCTATGAGACGGCGGGGCTGCGAGTGCCGGAGCTTGGCGAGAAGGAGGCGGAGGCGTTCTGCGCCGCTTTGTCTGGCCAGAGCATGCGGTCTTAGCAGACGGTGAAGCAATTCAATGAACATCAGGTGGGAGAGGAGCGCGTAATTATGGACGATCGTACAGCTTTGACGCCTCTTGGATGGGCGAGAGCCGCTTGCGATTCTTTAATGAGCATGTATTTGCCGGAGGAGCTGCCGCCGGCGAATCGCTGGCATTATCATCAGGGCGTATTTCTGTGCGGCATGGAGATGCTTTGGGAGAAGGTGCGCGAGGAGCGCTACGATGCCTATATTAAGCGATACGTAGACAAATTGGTGGATGAGCAGGGCAATCTGTATTTCGCCCGCGACGAGCTGGATGCGATTCAGGCAGGGCTGCTGCTGTTCCGGCTGGATGAGCGCAACCGCGATATTCGATACCGCAGCGCTGCGAACAAGCTGCGCAATCTGTACAATACGCTGAATCTTACGTCTGAGGGCGGGTTCTGGCATAAGGACAAGTATCCGTATAATATGTGGCTGGACGGCTTGTACATGGGCGGCGTGTTCGCGCTGAAATACGCCAATGCTTACGGTGAAATCGGGCTGCGCGACATGGTGCTCTATCAGGAGGAGCTGATGCGCCGTCATATGAAGGATGAGAAGACCGGACTGCTCTGCCACGCGTGGGATGAGAGCCGTAAAATGCCTTGGGCTGATCCGGAAACGGGCCGCTCGCCGGAGTTTTGGGGCCGCTCGCTTGGCTGGTACGGGCTGGCCGTTGCGCAATTTCTGGATGAGCTTCCGGCCGAGGACGAGCGGCGCGGCGCGCTCGAAGCTTCGCTGGCGGAGCTCTCGCAGGCGCTTATCCGCTATCAGGATGCGGAGAGCGGCCTTTGGTACCAAGTAGTCGATAAAGGCCATTTGGAGGATAACTGGCTGGAAACGTCCTGTACGTGCTTGTTCGTCTATGCGATTGCAAAAGCGTATAAGTTCGGCCTCGTCGGCGAGGACGGGCTTGCCGCCGCCCGCAAGGGCTACGAAGGGCTGATTCAAGTGCTCGAATCCGACGGGCAGGGACGTTTCGTTTTGCCGGACATCTGTATCGGCACCTCGGCTGGCGATTACGAGAACTATGTAACCCGGCCGACGAGCAAAAACGATCTGCACGGCGTCGGCGCTTTTGTTATGGCCTGCGTCGAGATGGAAGAATTGGCGAAAGCATAGAGAGAGGCGTCCCGCAGGCCGTTCCCGGCTTGCGGGACGCCTCTTGTTGACTGCCGCGCTCAAGCGCCTGCGCTTACTGACTCTCTTCCGGCTGTTGACAGCCTGATGCCCCGCTAAAGGATTGTACTTGCGCAAATAAGCTCTCGCTTCGTTAATACTGTCCCGAGAACGGACTGACGTTCCGTTATTTTCGGAAAAGCGCCTTTTTTGGGCTGGCTGCGGATCGAGATTCCGTTATTTGCTTTAAAACCACGTGAAATAGAGTGTTTTCAGTGAAATAACGGAACCATAGTCCGATTGTACAGGGATAAGAGAAAAAAATGACAAAATAACGAAACCACGGTCCGCAGCATGTATGTGCAGCAATACCGGTATCGAAATACGGGCGACTAAGACTGTAAACTGTATTGCTGCTATGGCGACTGCCGTTCAAGAAGGTTGGACTTTTACTATTAGATAGTTTGGATATTGATGGAGGAGTATTGTGCGTTTTGCGCGGGCTGCGTGCATTCGAGTCGTTGGTTTATGCAGCGATATGTTACCGTTTGCTCCATTTATTTTTATAGAGCTGCGTGACCGTTACATTTACAATTCCCGACTCGTTTATGTCAATTTCGTTGTTGTCATAAGCCTCGCCCGGGAAAAGGTAGAAGAAAAAGTCGTCTCCGTCCCGATAGTTTAAACCGCTCAGGCCGGCAACTTGGCTTGTATAGCTTTTGCCTTTATAGTCGGCTGTCATTACGGCGGACATTGTCGTTGTGAAGGTATTGTCGTTGACGGTCATATGGTGTATTCCTGAGACTAAAGTCGCTCCGTCTAATGAGCTTTTACCGCTCGATCTAAAGCCGATCTGGTAGCCGCCTGATTCAACGCTGCTCGCATCCAGATAAAAAACATATATGCGATGAGTGCCGTCATTGTACAGCTCTTTGCCGATGTTGCTCTCCAGATCGGACAGATCGATGGCGACGGAATAGCTGCCTTGTACCGTTTCTCCGTGCGCATCGGTATATTTTTCGGTATTATCGACAATGACGGCCATGCCGTCGGTCCATAAGCCGATTAGGCCAATCTGTTTGAGCGTTAAAAAAATGACCGCAATTGCTAATGCGCCAATGAAAAAAGTACGTTTTGCCCTCATTCGTCTTTTTCCTCCCATTCTAATCGTGCTGGCTGCATGAAATGTAATATACACCAATTTATACTAATGCAATAAGCGCAGCGGCGTCAATGTCGCTGGCACATACAAAAATGAGCGTAAAAAAAGGGGCGCTAGGGCCCCTTCTAGATGATATGTTATCACAGCAGCAGGCTTGCGCCTGCTACAGCACTTGGTTGAGGAAACGGACGGCGCGCTCGCTTTGCGGATTGCTGAAAAATTGCTCCGGAGCCGCCTTCTCGACGAGTCTGCCGTCGTCCATGAAATAGATCGTATCGGCCGCCTCGCGGGCAAACTTCATCTCGTGCGTCACGATAACCATCGTCATGCCGGTATGCGCCATGCTTTGAATAACGTTAAGCACCTCCTTGACCATTTCAGGGTCAAGCGCCGAGGTCGGCTCGTCGAACAGCATAATGTCAGGCTCCATCGCGAGGCTGCGCGCTATGGCAACGCGCTGCTTCTGCCCGCCTGACAGCCGCGAAGGATAGCTGTCGGCCTTGTCGGCGAGACCGACACGGTCGAGCAAGCTCAGCGCATTCGCGCGCGCTTTGCCATCGGGCATCCCTTTGACGGTACGCGGCGCGAAAGTAATGTTGTCGATGACCGTCATATGCGGAAACAGATGAAAATGCTGAAACACCATGCCGATCCGCTGGCGCACCCGCATAACATCGGTTTTTGGGCTCGTTATTTCGGTATCGGCTATCGTAATTTTTCCGCTTGTAGGCTTTTCAAGCAAATTCAGACAGCGCAGAAAGGTCGATTTGCCCGAGCCTGACGGCCCGATAATGGCAACGACTTCGCCTCGGGCGATCGTTGTCGTTATCCCCTTCAGCACCTCTGTTTTGCCGAAGGTTTTCGTAATATCGGTTACTTTAATCACTGCGACGCATCCTCCTCTCCAGCAGCCTTGCGAGCGATGTCAGTATAAGCACAAGCACATAGTAGATGGCCCCTGCGAACAGGAGCGCTTCGAAGGCGCGGAATTCAAGCGATTGAACGACGCTGGCGCGGCGCATCAAGTCTTGCACCCCGATAACGGAGACGAGCGAAGATTCCTTGAGCAGCGCAACGCATTCATTGACAAGCGCCGGCAATATGGAGCGCAGCGCCTGCGGCAAAATAATTTTGATCATCATCGTCCGATAGGGGATGCCAAGCGCCATTGCGGCTTCCTGCTGGCCCTTGTCGACAGCTAAGATGCCGCCTCGAATCGTCTCCGACAAATAAGCGGCGGAGTTGAGGCCGAAGGCAAGCCCGGCGGCCATAAGCGGCGAAATGTCGTAATTGATCAGCTGCGGCGTCGCATAGTAGATCAGCAGCAGCTGCAGCAGCAGCGGCGTGCCGCGGAAGATGGACGTGTACACGGTTGCGAACCATTGCAGCGGCTTAATGCGGGACAGCTTGAAGAACGACAGAACCGTTCCCCAGATGAAACCGAACAAAGCCGACACGATCGTGAACAGCAGCGTGACATAAATGCCGCGAAGGATGTAGGGAATGTAGTCCTTCAAAATGCTGAAATCCAAATTAAGTCCCAGCGCGGAGCCCTCTGTTTCCTTTTGCATAGGGAACCATGTGTTGATGAGCGAGTCAAGCTTCCCGCTCTCCTTCATCTCGGTAATGATTCCGTTAAAATCATTGACGATTGCAGAGCCTTTCGGGAAGGCGATGGCATAGCCGTTCTCATCCGCTTCCGCGGGCAAAAATTCGACCGTAAGGTCCGAATTGGCGTTCACATAGTCGATAGCGACGGCATCCTCGACGATCAGAGCGTCGACCCGGCCGGTTTTGAGCTCTTGAACGAGATCGGGAATTTTGTTGAGCTTCTTAAGCGAGGCCCCCGGGATTGTCTCCGCGAAGTAGTCTTGCGTAGAGCCGAGCTGCACGCCGATTGTTTTGCCGTTCAACTGCTCAATCGAATCGTAGGCGTTGTCCTTCGTGGAAATGATGGAATTGCGCGCCGAATAATAGATCATAGAAAAGTCTACGCTTTCCCTGCGCTCGTCGGTAGCGGACATGCCGGACATGACGAAATCGACGCGGCCGGTCTGAAGGGCGGCGATGAGGCCGTTGAAATCCATATTGATAATTTCCAGCTTATAGCCCAGCTGTTCTGTGATATACTTGGCGATATCGATATCCAACCCGACATACTGTCCGCCGTTTTTGGCGTCCACGCTCTCGAAAGGCGGATAGTCGGCTGACGTGCCCATAACGAGCGTACCCTTTGCGTCGTTTGCCGCAGCTCCAAAAGCTTGCGACGGAAGCAGGCCGCCGGCGACAGCAACGATGAGCAGCGCCGCGATTATCGCCGCTGAGAACGTCTTTAATACTAATTTAGGCATAGTGGGCTCCTTTCTAAGATGCTGCCTGAAGAGTGAAACGTAATCGTGCTGGAAGCGTATAACAATCATTATGGCTAAGCTTTAAAGGAGGTGAATGCATTGTTCGAGATAGAGCTTCATGATCTGATACCTTACATTTTTTCTATTAGTATCCTGTACTCTTTCGCTTATTTATACTCGGCGCATGTGCAGGCTGTCGTGTACAAGCGATGGGAGAGCGCAAGAACGGAGACTCCGCCCGCCGCAACGGCTGCTATGCCGCTCTCCCGTCCTAGGCCGGTCCAGCATTGGCTGACAAGAAGAGTGAAGCGCAAGGAAGCGCCTGATGATGACGGTTCAGCCTGCATGTCCTCGTTTGTTAACGAAAGCTTCAACAAACGAGGAGGAGAAATATGCAAACGAGCAATGTATTCCCTTGGTTTAAAAATAGACGTATCGCATTAGCGGTTATTATGCTTGCTGGACTGCTGCTTATGAGCGGCTGCAGCACGCCAACAGGCACGATTGATAGTGAGACGCCAGGCATATTCAATCACTATATCATCTATCCGCTTTCTGCGACAATTCAATATTTGGCTGAAATGGCAGCCGGGAGCTATGGCGTAGCGATCATATTAATTACGCTGCTTATACGTTTGGCGCTGCTGCCGCTCATGATGCGACAATACCGGTCCCAGCACCAAATGAGGAGCAAAATGGCGGTGCTGCAGCCGGAGCTGAAGCAGCTTCAGGAGAAATATAAAAATAAAACCGATGACGCTTCAAAGGCGAAGCTTCAGCAAGAGACGCTTGCTTTATATCAGAAGCATCAGGTTAATCCATTGGCTATCGGCTGTCTGCCTATGCTGCTGCAAATTCCGATTTTAACAGGGCTATATTCGGCTATTAGGCTGACGCCTGAGATGGCGGACCACTCTTTTCTATGGTTCCAGCTGGGCTCGCCTGATATTATTCTTCCCGTGCTTGCGGCCGGCGTGTACTTCCTGCAATTTAAAGTGACGCAGAAGCAGCAGCCGCAAACGGCAGCAAGCGAAGCGCAGCAAAAGCAGATGGCCTTCATCGGATATTTGATGCCAATTATGATGGGAATTTTCGCGTTCACGGCACCAGCGGCTATATCGCTGTACTGGGTAGTCGGCGGACTGTTCATGATCGCCCAATCCTATTTGGCTAATAAAATGTATTCGAAGCAAGCCGCGGTCAATGCGGATGCGGCTTCTGCGACGGCAGCCGGCACGAAAGCCGGGAGCCGTCAATCATAATCGTCGAAGGAGTTTGTTCATATGACAGTAGGCGTTTTAGCGCATTTATTTGGTAGTCTGCCTTACAAGGAGCTCGCAGCGAAAGTGGGAGCCGCCGGATTTGGGCATGTTCAGCTTGCTTTGTGGAAGGCGATTGACGATGTCGATTTCAGCAAGCCGGGCAAGCTAAGCCCGGGGCTCGCGCAATCAATTGGCGAAGCGTTCGACAAGCATGGTGTATCGATTTCGGTGTTGGGCTGCTATCTTCATATGTTTGACCGGAATGAAGAGGCGCGGCGCGTTAATGTCGCCAGATTCAAGGAGCTGCTCCGCTATGCGAAGCATTTCGGCGCTCCGATGGTCGCCTTCGAGACGGGCCGCAACGAGGATAGTACGTACAACGCCCAAGATTGGGCGGTTATGAAGGCGGTGCTCGAGGAGTTGGTCGAGGAAGCCGAAAGATGGGGCGTATTTATCGGCCTCGAAGCGGCGAACGATCATTTGGTCGGCACGGCCGCCGAGCTGCATCGCATGCTGGAGGAGGTGCCGTCCTCGAATATCGGAGTCGTTATCGATCCCGGCAATTTGCTGAAGACGGAAAACCTTGGGCGTCAGAACGAAGTCATTGAAGAAGCATTTGAGCTGCTTGGCGACCGAATTATCGCCGCGCACGCCAAAGACCGTATTATTGGGGCGGATGGCGAGATCACTACTGTCCCTGCGGGATTCGGTTCGATGAATTATGAGCTGTATATGAAGCTGCTCAATCAGTACAAGCCTGGCGTCAGCATTATTATGGAAGAAGCCAAGGAGCACCAGATGGCGCAGTGCAAGTCATTTATTGAAGAAATACGCGGACGCGTATAATAAAGATGGCGATCACCCGCAGGGGTGGTCGCCTTTTTTAGCAGAGTACTATTAGCATTTACTGAGATCGTGCGCATGTTCTCGCCTTTGTGCCAGCGGGGCTAACGCTAACGGAATAAGAATCCGTTACACGCGGAAGGCGGCAAAACGGGGGGCGCTAACGGAACTAGAATCTGTTAGAAGTGCGGAATTTTCCGTTATAACCATATTGATCTTCTAACGGAATGAGGTACCGTTAGCGCTCTTAAGCAGTCGAGTCGATACGATAGCTAATGGAAGCACGTTCCGTTAGGGCTATTTGAGCTGAAGCATCGTCTATTTTTCAAGCAGTTCGTAATCCCACCAGCGGTGGCTTTTCTTAGCAGATATATTGGTAATCGTATTGCTGTTCCAATCGACGGAGTATATATGCCCTTTTTGGTCGACATAGGCTGTGCCGCGCTGGGATTCCGCTAATTTGCTCTTCTTTCCGTCCGAGCCTAGCTGATAGAAGCCGTCAGTGGAAAGCGCTTTGCTCTTATCGATTCGATCATTATAGGCTTTAATGATAACGGTGTTGTTTTTGGCATATAAGAGGTCGATATCTTCTGCTTTAAGCTCGTCGTTTATTGAGCGGGAATTGCCGTTCTTGTCGATGTAAGCAAGCTGTCCGCGCATGTCAAAGTTGTAAGTGGCGAGCTGATCTGAGGGCGGAGCATTGTTGGCAATCCAAAACGTGCCGTCATCGTTCTTAATAATTTGGGTAGTCTGCTCCGTATAACCGTTTACCGGGACGGCTTTTCCGTCAGCCAGCAGCATATATGAATAGGTGTCGGTTGGCGTATACGGAGCTGGAATATGGGTGAAATAGTGAATATTTAAGGTGAGAAGAAATAGTTCCTCGCTCAGTTTAATCGTATTGGTGTGGTAGTGAAGGAAAGTTCCTGTCTCTGACCACAGGTCGGGCTCCTTTTCCAGCAGCTCGGCAATTTTATCTTCATACGGCTTCAAGGACAGAATGTTTTGTTCATTATAGTAGAGAGCTCCGTCCTTATGGATAACTTCAGTGTCGATAGGCTCTTTTGTTGGCATGACATCATATCTTATTTTCGCGGATGCTTTATCTGTCACTGCTTGCTTCTCGGACTCGGACAATCGTATGAACTTGCCGTC
>Ga0180215_1001296_pt1 | contig 27954 bp, 25 predicted proteins | sample eDN3rd37CBELigBY_FD_128871 | JGI IMG/M metagenome (GOLD analysis project Ga0180215, IMG submission 128871) | Enriched backyard soil microbial communities from Emeryville, California, USA - eDNA 3rd pass 37_C BE-Lig BY (version 2) (version 2) | ecosystem: Environmental > Terrestrial > Soil >...
ACGAACTTGTCACGCGGAGGAAGTTTGAACGACTAGTACGTCTCCTTTGTAACATACATACCAAAAGGATTTACATAATATGGTGTAAGTTACTCACAAAGGATTTTGTTTGCAAACTTAGTGCGATTAACCCCTGAAACCGTAACAGGATCGCCCCGTTTCAATATCCTACGACGAATCCGATGCTTTCTCCGGAGTCAGGGGGGCCTCTGGACGATACATATTTCGATCTGGGTTCGTTGACATAACCAACCAACAACTGATACTTCCGGTCTTGCACGTTAGAACGTACTAGCCCACCTTAACCCACTTGAATCAGAAATAAAGGAAATATATTAGAGCTACCAACACGATCCGATAAATGGCGAATGGTACGAGCTTCACCTTATCGATCAACTTCAAGAAGAAGCGAATCGCCAACAATGCGAATACGAACGCACTAATGAACCCGACGATAAAGAATGGCAAAGCCGAAGCTGTGAAATACTCCAGATTCTTAACGAATGAGATTAAGCTAGCGCCGGCCATGATCGGTACAGCCATGATGAAGGTGAAGTCCGATGCTGTTCGATGACTCAAGCCGAATATGACACCGCCAGAGATTGTCGCGCCTGAACGCGAGAAGCCCGGCCATAAGGACAATACTTGAACGAAGCCTACAGCGAGCGCCTTCTTATGCGTCATCTGGTCGACCGTCTGAATCTTCGGTACTTTCGGCCGGAACAGATCAGCCGCGATCATGAACACAGCGCCTGCCAACAGTCCGATTAGCACCGTCTCCATCGTGAACAGATGCTCATCGATATAATCCTCGAATAGTACACCTAACAGACCAGCCGGGAGCAATCCGACGATCACATGCGTTAACTTAAGATATCCTTGCGAGCGATCTACGCCTGTTCCGTTCTTCAGCAATCTACTCATTCCCAGCAGATCGAAGAATCGTCTCCAGAACACGACGACCACTGCGAGTATCGAGCCTAACTGTATACATACCTTGAACGTATTAGCAGGATATTTACCTAGGAACTCTGCGGACCTTAACCACATATCATCCACTAGAATCATATGTCCGGTCGAAGACACCGGAGCAAACTCCGTCAACCCTTCTACTAATCCTAATATGACTGCTTTTAACATCTCGATAAAATCCATACTCCGACTCCTTACTCCCATAAATTCATAACAATGGTTATATACAGGCTTTATTCATTGTATCACGATTGTATCCCAACTTTTTATCCCTCGCAAAAAATAATTATCAAAAACGAAAAAGGAGAGCACCGGGCCTCCCAGCTCCTCTCCCTTTAGTCATATCTACATTCCATTCTCTTAGAATTAGAAATATCCCACTCAGGTACTGATCATATTCTACTGATGAGAGTACGGCTTCTTCAGCTTGCCATGATCAACTATGATACATCAGTAAGTATATATGGTCCTTCCTCTCAGAATCCCTGCTTCTTCGGCGTTATCTTCTCCGCTTCCAAGCGGATTCTCCGCGCAACCTTCTGTTCTATCACGGCATCCACCGCGATACGATCATCCGCATATGGTGCCAACTGCTCATGATGCCCGATCATCACACTATACCTGGCACGTCGGAACATCTCGATATCGTTGGCATCGTTGCCGAAGGCAATATAGCTCCCTTCAGATAAACCTAGCCAGCTGAGTGCGCTCCACTTGGTAATGCCCGGCGGACTGATATCTAGACTAGGCGAATCTCGATGCTGATGCACCACGACAGGCAACCCCTTGAGCTGATCTTCGACCTGCTTCATATTAGACGCTGTTAGGATCAGAATCTTCACGATAGAAGGAAGCGCGGCCAGTTCGACCTTGCGAGCGAGCCCGCCCCCGTCTACATACTGCAGGATCGGATGATCGACGGGCCCCGTATAGGCATAATCCCAGTCGCTGTCGATTAGATAGGTTGCTTGCTGAGCATCGATCAACGTCAGCAGTTGGGACAGAACCTCATCGGAGAATGCGAATCGATGGACGATCTGACCGTCTATTGATATAAGCGAACCGTTTCCTCCGATCATCGGGCAATGGTGAAATCTCTTGTCGATGACAGGCAGCATATCTCGTATCGGTCGGGCCGAGGCGAAGATGATCGCATGCCCTAGATCTAACAGGTCCGACAGCGCAGTGTTGATTGTGTCCGACAAGGGTTTCCCCGCGAAGCAGATCGTACCGTCCAGATCGAACACGAAGTTTGTTTTGGTTGTGGTTGGTTCCACGTGGTTTCTCCTCCTACCCAACGAGGGCGCGATTCTTCGACTGAGAGACGATTTTTTCGGCTCTCGCACCTCTATCTGCGCGATTCTTCGACTGAGAGACGATTTTTCCGGCTCTCACACCTCTATCTGCGCGATTCTTCGACTGAGAGACGATTTTTTCGGCTCTCACACCTCTATCTGCGCGATTCTTCGACTGAGAGACGATTTTTCCGGCTCTCGCACCTCTATCAGCGCGATTCACCGATTACTCCCCCAGCGCAGAGATGCGGCTCATCTCCTCCTGAGTCAGCTCGAAATCGAAGATCTCGGCGTTCTCCCGCATCCGATCCTCTCGGCTCGACTTCGGAATCGTCGTGACGTCGTTCTGGATGTGCCAGCGAAGGATGACCTGCGCAGGTGTCTTGTTGTACTTCGTCCCGATCTCTGCAAACAGAGGTAATCCAAGCAGACGGCCCTTGCCTAGAGGCCCCCAGGCCTGTAGCTGGATGTCGTGCTCACGACAATAGGAAAGAAGCTCGCGGCGGTCACGCTCCGGGTTATATTCAACCTGGTTAACGACCGGCTTCACTCCTGTCTGCTCCGTGATGTATGCGATCTGCTCAGGTTCGAAGTTACTTACGCCGATCGACTTCACTCTTCCTTGCTTCTGCAGCTCGATGAGCGCCTTCCACGTCTCAAGATTTAACTCGTCGGTATCCGGCCAGTGAATGAGATACAGATCTACATAGTCCAGTCCGAGCTCTGCGAAACTACGATCGAACGCCGCTAGCGTCTTCTCATAACCGAGCTCACTCTTCCACACCTTCGTCGTAACGAATAGCTCCTCACGCTGCGCGAGGCCTAGCTCGATCGCACGACGCACACCCTCGCCTACACCCGCTTCATTGTTGTACAACGTTGCCGTATCGATCAGTCGATACCCGATGCGAATCGCACTCAGTACGGCATCGGCAACATCTCCCTCGATCTCGAACGCACCGAGTCCTAATATCGGCATCTGAACCCCATTATGTAAGTTTACGTTAGCTGTCTTCACATTCGTCATGGATGATCGCCTCCCTGTTTCTTCCCATCGGTTCTACTAATAACATTCTAATATGTCATGACCCAAAACACTAGACCATCCATCTGTCATCCGATGCAATGATTTACTCCATCCAACCTCCTTCTAGTCAAACTGCTCAATCCCATAATCAGCTCTCATCATACATTAAAGTACGAGAACAACAAGAAGTAGCATTCTCATGAGCCACCACCACCATCAGGCTGTATCAATCGCATCAACTGCCGTCGACATCAGGCCTTAGCATTCGCATGAGCTATCACCAGCAGGTTATATCAATCGCATGAACTAACCTCGACATCAAAGGAGTGATCATCATGCCGCGTATCATCGTCGATCTATCCGATCGTCAGTTATATGTGTTAGAGGGAGACGTAGTCGTACGTGCATTTCCGGTCGGGATCGGGAAGATGGTAACCCGGACCCCCGTCGGAGAGTACACGATCATCAACAAGCAGGAAAATCCCGGCGGACCTTTCGGCGTACTATGGATGGGATTATCTAAACCACATTACGGCATCCACGGCACGAACAATCCCGCCTCGATCGGTCATGAAGTATCTGCAGGCTGCATCCGCATGCATAACGCTGATGTGTTGCGGCTGTCCGCTATGGCACCGGTCGGCACCAGGGTAACTATACGACCCTAAACACATAGACGAGACAAACCAACGTCCGCCCCCCCCCAAACATTAACCCAAACCAACGTCCGCCCCCCCCAAACACGAACCCGAGCTGACGTCCGCCCGAATCCAAACCCTAATCCGACTCAACTTATCGTGCTACCTATTCCCATCCCTCATGTATCCCCTCTAACACGAATAGCCATCCTTAGGCCACAGCACCGTACGGATGGCTTCGTATGCATATGGAACGCAGGGGCAAGTGAATCCGCATCGACTGTCCCGTACACTCGTATCACTCGGGATGTCGGCCTCTACTCGAAGATCTGAATCAGCATCGACTGTCCCGTACACTCGTATCACTCGGGATGTCAGCCTCCACTCGAGGATCTGAATCCCGCTTGGTCCAGCACATCGTGATGGTCATGCTGTTGACCTTGATCTTGAGATTGGCCCGTCTTCGTTCAAAATACGACGCCTGAACAGCTACTCATCCTACCCCTTCACCGATCCGGCGGCGATCCCTTCGACGATCTGGTCGCTCAGGAACAAGAACGCGATCAAGATCGGCAATATGCTGATCATCAGTGTCGCACCAATCGCCCCCCAGTCTGTCGTATACTGGCCGATGAAGTTCTGCACCCCGACCGTCAGCGTCTTATAGTGATTCGAGTTGATGAATGTATTCACGAAGATGAACTCATTCCAGTTATAGATCATGTTGATGATCCCGGTCGTCGCCACTACGGATGTGGTCATCGGTAGGATGATGCGGAAGAACAACCGATTGATCGAGCAACCGTCGATGACCGCTGCTTCCTCCACTTCCCGCGGCAGCGCGTAGTAGAACCCGAGCAGGATCATGATCGTGATCGGCATGTTGAACGCCACGTATGCTAGGACCAGCGAGATCGGATTATCGATCAGCCCCCAGCTGTTGAATAAGCTGAACAAGGGGATGAGCGTCGAGTGGACAGGGATCATCATCGCGACCATGAATAGTCCGAGTACTAACGAGCTACCCTTCCACTTCATCCTAGTAATCGCGAACGTGACCAGACTGCCGAACAACACCGTTAATGCCGTCGCCGCAACGGTAATCCATACACTGTTGAAGAAGTACAGATCGATATCTCCGACGTTCCAGACTTTGCTGTAGTTTGCCCAACGAGGATTCGTTGGCAGTGAGAGCGGCGGAAGATTGAATATCTCCTGATTGTTCTTAAGTGAGAAGAATAACAGCCACACCAACGGAAATAGCTGGAATGCTGCTACGACGATCAGGAGGATGTACAGCACGAGAAAACCGATCTTGCCCGCAATATTCGTCTGTGGTTGCTGAAGCCTACCTGCTGCTGTTGCCATCTTCCCATTATCCTTCCTTGCGTATAGTCAGTGCCTGTTCATGAATATTGAATCTTCTCTTCAGACGCTGTTGCTTTACGTATAATCCACGTCGCAACCAAACTGATCACGAGCAAGAAAAAGCCTATCGCACTGCCGTATCCAAAATCATACGTACGGAACGCCGTATGGTACATATAAGAAGCCATAACCTCACTGGCACCGTTCGGTCCTCCGTCAGTCATGATGTAGATCAGGTCAAAATATTTCAGAGAACCCACTACAGCAAGTACGATCGTTACCTTCACGACTTCTCCAACTAACGGCAACTTGATCCTTAGAGCGATCTGCCAAGAGTTGGCGCCATCGATCTTCGCGGCCTCTTCGATCGAAGTCGGGATATTCTTCAGTCCCGCGTAGTAGATAAGGATGTAGAAGCCTGCATATTGCCAGATGATCGGCACGAATAGCGCATAGAGGACGATAGAAGGATCGGCAAGCCACGCTGGCGGTAGATCGACACCGAGTGAGACGAGCAAGGAGTTCAGTATGCCATTCGTCGGATGGTATACCTTGAGCCACAGTTGAGCGATCGCTACGGAAGAGAGGAGCATCGGGATCAGATAGATCTTGCGGAACATGTTCGCTCCCTTAATATGAGAAGCGAGGATCATCGCCACCGCTAGATACAGGATCAAGCTAAGTCCGGAGAATAGCGCAAGTAGGAATGAATGCCATGCACTGCTCCAAAACATACGATCTCCAACAAGCTCCGCATAGTTAGCCATCCCGAGAAATTTCGGATCTCCGATCCCGTTCCATTGTGTTAGCCCGTAATATCCCGTGAAGAAGATCGGGATATAGACCAACCCCATGATGAGCGCCAAAGCGGGAAGGATATATAACGCGATCATTTTTTTGTTCGACATGACTTTGTCCACCTAATCTGCCACCTCCCGTGTGTTGTTCGATCCCGCTGTAGCGCGGAGCCTGGCTTATCCGCACAGGATATCGCCAGCTCCCACGCCAAGCCTATTAGTCAGAGACTGCATCATCATGTGTCTTGGCAAATTGTTCAGGTGTTACCGTCTTGCCGAACAACGCTTGGATCTGATTCAAGTGCGTCTCCGCATCCGCAGCATCCATCTGCACGTCTGCATACAGCGTAACACTAGTCGCTCTATTCATATCCTCAAGCACATCGATGTAGAGTGGAGGCAGATCCAGTTGTTCCGTGTCCACCTTCGTCGCCGGGATCACGCCCGCACCAGTCACAGATTGTTCGCCCCATTGTTCGATGAAATATTTGACGAAAGCTTTCGCCTCCTCCTTCACCTGCGATCGCTCGGCTACGAATAATCCCACGCCTGGTCCACCAACCCAGCTATTTATATTCCCTTTACCGCCTTCTACCGTAGGGAACTTAAAATAGCCGACGTTATCGCGAAACTCTTGTGGAATGTCCTCGTTCGTTGTGAAGTTGGGCAGGTCCCAAGTACCCATCAGGTACATCGCAGCTTTCTCGTTCAGGAACTCTGCCTTCGCTTCCTCGTTCCCTAGTCCGTTAAATCCTCTTACGAACCCGTTCGCATCGACAAGCGATTGTAGTTCAGAAGCTGCTTGTAACATATCAGGATCGGCGAAGGAAGATTGACCTTGGATCGCGCTTGCCAATGCTTCTTGGCCAGCGATTCGATCGGCGAAGTACATATACCACATCGACCCTGTCCAACGATCTCTGTTCCCAAGCGCGATCGGCGCGATACCGTTCTCTGACAACGTCCGCACGACCTGCTTGAATTCGCTATACGTCTCAGGTACTTGGAGATTATATTGGTCGAATATTTTCTTGTTGTAATAGATCGGTGCTACGTTAAACTCTAACGGTAGTGCATATGTGCTTCCATCATCAGCAAATGCATCAGTCGTACCCGCTACGAACTGATCACCTAGCCCACCGTTCATCAGATCGTCGAGTGAAGCGAACATGTTGCCATCCACATACGGCTGCATGAAACCAGCTGCCCATGTAACGCCAACGTCAGGCAATTTATTCGAAGTAGATAACACCTTCAGTTGGTTTTTATATTGCTCATTATCTAAGACAGTCTGCTTGATCGTCACATTCGGATTCTCATCCTGATAGCTCTTGATAATCTGGTTCACGATACGGTTCTGCCCTGCGGATACGCCTTCTGGCCATAGATGCATGAAGTTGATCGTTACTTTATTGCCACCAGCGCCTCCCGTCTGATCGCCGTCACCTTGGGTATTATCCTTGTCAGTCGCTTGACCACAGCCCGATACAAGAAGCAATAAGCTCATGACTACCGCCACTATGCTCCATCTCTTGTTTAACACGACTTCAACTCCTTTTCCTGTTGTCATCAACCATGAATACTTCGGCGAGATCTACTCCTTAACAAGGCTTATTTTTTGCCACGAACAGCGCAGTTATTCAGAAGTCACACAAATAAGAGGAGCCCCTTGTCACGATGGAGCTCCCCTTATATACAGTCATCCTATGTCGTCTATTGTCTTATCGTCGCATACCTTATGTAGATGACGCGGATCGATCATCACCCATTGATGCGATCTGATCATAGATCGTCTTCGTATACGTTGTAATCGCCTGATCATAGTCTGGATATGGATATCCAAGAGATGCTGCCACCGCCTTCGAATATTTGCGGAACAGATCGTAGCAGTTGAACAGCGACTGCCACATCTCCTGATACCCCTGCTGGTTATACGTGGACATGAGCAAATCCCAGTCCTGACGAGACATATAGCGATCGATGAATTTATAGTTCTTTCCGACACTGAACGTATAACCACGCTCCGAACCGATCTGCCAAGCGATCATCCTGAGCAGATTCGATCGTACGTTCTCGCTAAGATGATCGATCGCGAACAGGATCTCTCGTCTCGCTAGCCCTTTCACTACATAAGTAGATACGAACCAGAACTCGTTGCAACAATCATCGAACTCTCTGGCCGTTGGCTTCCTGATCCAGTATGTGCGATCACTTGCTACGACTTCAAGTTGTATGAGGCCATCCTTGTCCAGCAAGACCTCGACGAGCCCATCGCTCTTCGCGAAATAGTCATCCACCTGTTGGATAGGAATCAGGGACAAGTCAATCTTCACCCCGTCCTCGAAGATCATCAGATACGAGAACCAGCCCTCAAACTCCGGTGGGAATAGCTCCATATCTTCGGGCTTCTGCATCATGATGCGGGTGCCGAACACGTCCAACCACTGGTCATCCGCTTGGAAGGATGCCATATCTGTCACAAAATATGAGATATCATAGTCCTGAAACTGGTCTGGCTGTATATTCCGATTCGTCCGAGACCCTTCTAGTGTGACGAGCCGTATGCGTTCATCTTGTCGTGCATAGTCGATCACAAGTGCCATGATCTCTGCTTCGCTTCGCAAGATCCTGCACCTCCTGTATATGTAGCTTGCATCAAAGATTATATAGCGAAGATCAACATGACACAATTCAGGGAGGACGCCGTGTCCGAGTTCCAGCAGACAGATGACCGCAGTGAGACATCTTGTTGTGATTAGCTACATCGATCACTTGGTCTAAAGGATCTCGCGTATAAACATACGCACGACGTCACCAAATGTCAGAGTGCTCACCTCCGTAGTGGAGATGAGCACTTCACTGAACCTAAGATAAAAAGATATGATATTATGCCTTCCAGTTATCCCATACCTGCTTGTCGACCATCCGCACACCGTACACACTACCTGCTACCGTATCTGCCGACGAAGCAAATCTCACTTCTACTTGACGCTTGCCCTGAGTTAATTCGAGAGGAATATCGTAGTTCACTTCGAATAGCTCATCCGGACGTTCATGTGACAGCTTCTGACGAGCGATAACCGTACCGTCGATGACGATCTCGAAGTCACGCTGACACAGCTTCCCATCGATCCATCTCGGACCGTCACTGCCGAAGTACGTTACCTGTAACAGATGTGGTTGATCCGGCTTAACAGCCATCCGATAGCTGAAGAATCCGCCGCGACCCGTTTCACGAAAGCTCGCTTGAGAGTGTGCGCTATATCCTGATCTGGAGTCCTGGGATTCGATCTGATGCTCAACCTCCGACTGCTGTTCATGTGGTCTCACTTCATCCACGGTCACCGCAGATAGCTTCTCTCGCAGCTCTCTCTCATGATCGGCATAGTTCGCATATTCCTCGCTGTTCAGCAGCGTCCAGTAGATCGTATACCGCTCGTGATGCAGGTCGTAGAACGGGATCAGCTTCACCTGTACGTCACCCGGCTGCCCGATCGCATCGGTGAGGAACGTAAGTGACTCGCCTTCTACTGGCTTCACCCACTTGCTCACGTCTTGCTCATCGGTCACGAGGATCGGCACATCGATCCGCGGATAGTTGTGTAGGCTCATATGGTTACCGATGATGTCGTTCTCTGGGAAGTTCTCACGACCGAGCGCCCCTGCAAGCACGACCGGACCATACATGATGCCAACTTTATGGTCGTCGTCCTTCGCCCGATAGACATGTAGATTCATCGGAAGCGTTACTTCGACCGTATCCCCAGCGTTCCACTTGCGAGTGATCGCGACATATCCATCCTGCGCTTGACCTTGTGTCGCCACACCATTCACAGATACGCTGAGCTCACCAGCTAGCCAGTACGGTACACGTATGCGGATCGCAAGCTCCTCATCTCTCGCTTCCTCGATGATGAGCTTCGTCGTATCCGACCTCGGGAAGTCTGTCTGCTGCTGCACCATGAGGCCCAGCTCTGGGAAGCTCGCCTTCGAGCCGATGAACAGATTCACATATACGGCATCCTTCACCGCATGGTAGATCTGATGCGTGTAACGCGCTGGATTCTCCATGCCTGTACCGACACAGCACCAGAACGAATCATCATGCGTACAGTAGATCTTGAAGTGTCCAGGCTCCGTCGAGATGAAGTACATCTTCATACCGGAGTCAGGATCCTGCGAAGCTAAGATGTGGTTATAGAGCGCACGCTCATAGAAATCCATATATTCCGACTTCGGATTCCAGCGGAACAAGATCTCTGTCAGCTTCAGCATGTTATATGTGTTACACGTTTCGAGCGTCTCGACGCCTAGCTTCTCACTGTTCTTCGGACGGAAATGCTCGTTGATGCTGTTCCCGCCGATGATATACGAGCGAGTGCGTGTCACGACATCCCAGAAGAACTCCGCCATCTTCCGGTAAGACTCGTCACCGGTAATCTCATACAGCTTGGCCGCACCGATCACCTTCGGAATCTGTGTATTCGCATGCTTGCCTTCGAGCTCATCGATGCCTTGTGCGAGCGGATTCAGGATCGCATCATGGCAGAACCGCTTCGCCAGATCGAGATAGTCCTGGTTGCCCGTCAGTACATATAGATCCGCCATCGCTTCGTTCATCCCGCCATGCTCACAGATGAGCATGCGCTGGAACTGCTCGTCGTTCAGACGATCGGTGCCACGCTTCGCCCAGTCAGACAGCTTGATCACCGTCTCGAGCGCCTTCTCGATGCCTGCATAGCGATAGGCATCGATCAGTCCAGCATAGATCTTATGAATGCTATACCACGGTACCCATGACCCTCCGAGGCCGAAGTTATGTACCTCGAACGTTCCTGTGAATGTCTTGTCGAAGCACCCTCTCGGGAATCCACTCACATACCCGTCTGGATCATGCGACTGGACATAGGCTAGCTCGTCCACAGCGTAGACAAGCTTCTCCTTCAGCTGCTCATCTCCGGTTGCCTCGTACATCGTCGCAGCGGCCGATAACCAGTGGCCGATCGAATGTCCCGCGATCTGGGTCGATTCCCATCCACCGTAGCGTGGCTTCTTCGCCTTCAGCGAAGCCGCCTCATAGCACGGCGCCATCAATCGATCGACGTCTAGTGTGTATAGGAACCCTTTCCCCGTCTCTTGCGAAGTCTTGAATATCCCCTCTAGCAGCTTAACTTGTGTCATACTCGATCTCCTCCTCTTATAACCGCGCTCACACGATCCATGAGTCGTCATATATCGTACTGACTGCCTAACATTCTATTAGATTATCACAATCTCAACCTACACTACTCCATTGTAAGCGATCGCATACCGCTGTACAATGAAGTATTTAACTATAAGTTTGCACAATCTCACACAGGAGGGAGTAGGTATGTACAGGTGGGTATGATTTAGAAGTCATTTAGACTTATAGCGTTTTGATCCCCTGAGATCGCAAGCAATCCGTTTCGCGCCATGGCAAAAGAAGTCGCAAGGAGATGGATTCATCCAATCCACCTCCTCGCAAGTTGCTACTTCGATAAGCTTTTCTGGAGTTGATCCAATCAGCTCCCGATTCCCCACATCATATATTGTGAATCTTTCCATATTTTCGCCTTTTCTTCTGGGTAATCGACTTTTATAAGCTCGAAGTTGGCAGAACCATGTTTTTCGATCCTTCCGAAGCCCTCCATACGACTACTTTCTATCCAAATCACACGGCCTTCTGAATCCAACCAAGCAAGCACTAACATCGCTTCATCAACGGGCTCGCCCATATTTTTGAAGCCTGCAGCAAATTCGTATGAATACTCTCCTTCTCCTCTTTCGTGGCCTTTTATAAATTGATCACCAGCCCCTGCTTCCCAATAAACTTGAAGAACTAAGTGACGAGAATGCTGCTCTGGGTTGGACTCATAATCTAATTCCCATTCTACTCTAGATACTTCCTCAAAGTTTACTTGTGACATAAGCTCGAAAGGAGCTGGTTCACCAGGCCTTATCCAATCTATGAGTACTTTCCCTTGTACTTCGTCGAGGAGAGCATCTTTACGATCGTATAACTTGGCTATTACTGTCGATTTGCCGATTGGCTCTAAGGTGTGATTCCTTATGAGTCCTCTAGCACTCCAATTATGATCTTGAGACGACTCTTCGATAATTGAATTCTGAATAATATCTACAGATGATCCCTCGACATATGTTAGATAATAAGGACCTTCAAAACCTAAGTATGACTGGTAAGAGTATTCATCCTCCAATTGTTGTTCCTCTAATTCAACTTGGGGGGTAACAATAGATGGTTGGTATAAATTTTTATCAACCCAAGGGTATTGTTCTGTAAAACTAGGAATCTCGTCTTCTGTTACTTTCACCCATTGTGTACTGGTTTGAGCTGCTGCGTGTGCGAAGATAGCCCAGAAAATACATGCAACAAACAGCGAGAAAGATACAGCTAACATCGCGACTCTTTTTTTCACAAAACATACCTCCTATTAACGCGCAAGCTCATAACTGATATTTTTAATATATTAGTAATTCGCATCCATTAATATTCATTATATTCCATACTGATTGAAGCTGCCTATCCCTTTTTGATTATCGACGTAGATCACACTCCCTTTTTTACTCACACTCTGTCAAATGGTCCTTCTCCGTCTACGATGACAACCGGCCGTACATCATTGTCGTATAACGTCATCAATATCACTAACGGTGAAGAGAACAAAAAAGCACAGTGAGCATCTCAAGTGAAATGCCGCACTATGCTTCTGGAACTAGACCATCAATCAATTATGGTGCGAGACCCCCTCACAGTCTAACGAATCTCGATAGATCACCGATCACCTGTCTCACTTAACTCCTCAACCTAACACCTAACTCAACGTACTGCCTAACGCTTCTTGCACGCGTGTTACACCCTGGCTCATCGCATGAGCTCCGCCAAGTGCCGCCGCGACGCCGACCGCCTCTAATACTTCATCAGCCGAAGCCCCTTTGGAGATCGCCTCCTGCACATGATAGTACGTGCATACTTCGTTGTTCGAGAACAACGCGATCCCGAGCGCGATCAACTGCTTATGCTTGGCGCTAAGCGACCCTTCCTTGAAGCATTCTCCCGTGAACTCGTGATACGCTTCGACGAGCTGCGGTTGCTTGTCATTCATATGTCCGATGCCGATCTTGTAAGCATCGACCTTATGATCCATTACACCCGTTGACATGGTTGATCGTGCCTCCTTATTCATACCGCTGTTAGCTTCTCCATGACTTCCCTCTACTATGCATGTATATAGCCCGCTTCGAGGTCCAGATCAGCCCGCAACTCGTAACCGCCATCATACCTCATACCGCCTTCCGCTGAAAATACACATACCCTACCAAGAAGAACAGCACGAAGCTGCCCCCGACTACGGTCAGCAGTTGCTCCCACGGCACGAAGAATACATCCTCCTGACTTCCTCCGATAAACATCATCGAGAACGGCTGCGCCCATGGATAGTACGGTCCGAGCTGCTCGGAATTAATCACCATGATCGACGGCAAAGTAAACACAACATTCACAGCGAACGGGGCGGCGAAGCTCTTCCACATGATCGATAACCACAGCTGCAAGGCGACCAATGGGAACGTCGCGATCCATCCGCCGAGGATGCATCTCCACACGATATCGAGCGGGAACGGCTCTGCGAACCCCTTGACGACGCCTACCCCATATACCGCTACGAGATAAACGAGCTGCATGACGAGGATGAGCAGCATGATGATCGTATACTTCGCCACGAACAATTGACCTCTCGTGATCGGCATCGCAAGCAGCTGCTTCCAGCCCCCCGCCTGATGCTCGTATCGGCATATAAGACCGGCATATACCCCTGTAATGAGCGGTAGGAACAGCAGAGCGTAGATCAGATTCATCGCGAACAGCGGCATAACCCACTCGTTCACACCGGCTGTCTCCTCGATCGAGGATGCTGCCACACCAGCGGCAAAGGCGATCATCGGACCAACGAACAGCGCCCAGACGAAGCTCGACTTCCGTAGCTTCATCCACTCTGAGCTTAAGATTCTCAGCATCTACCTCACGTCCCTTCTCGCGAAATCTATCATCCCGGCCACATACAGCACTGCTCCTACACCCAGTCCGAGAAACGCACTGACGAGTGGTTCGTCCCAGCTGTTCATCAGTGTCGGCCACTTCCAGATCAGCCAGTCTGGTAGCGAGTGTGCTGAGTATGCCAGGATGAAACTTACCACACTGAGCGTTATCGGGATACCTTGATTCTCACTAACCGTCGCCACCCATAGCTGAAGCGCGAGGATCGGTAACGATGCGAAGAACGGATAGAAGCTGATCTGCAGCAGATGGGCATAAGGAATCTCTGGACCTAGCTCAAGATACATGCCTAACCCAGCTGCAGCGACCATCAAGATGCAGGAAGATACGAGCAACAGCACCGCGAGCACCGTGAACTTCGACAGATAGACACTCATCTTACGAACTGGAAGTGACATCAGCTGCTTCCAAGCATTCGTCTCGTTCTCGATACTGGCCATGGAGGATGTTAAGATCGCGATACCTAATACGAGAGCAAGCGGCGTGAACGAATGAACCCAGTCCAAGTAGTACAACCAGTCATCGTCGCTTTGTTGTAATAGATAGTCCTTTCGCACACCATAATTCACAATCTGCAGCGCCACGACGCCGATCGGTCCGAGGAAGGTAAGAAACCATAACCCTTTGCGCTTGATCTTCAGCAGATCGACACGGAGGAGGCTTCCGATCATACGATTCCCTCCTTGCCCGTCATCTGCAGGAAGACGTCTTCGAGTGAGCGCTTCTCTTCCTCGATCCGATAGACCGATACCCCATCCCGTACGAGCGTGCGAACAGCTGCCGCGATCTTCTCATCCGCATCCTCTTGCAGGATCAGCACGTCATCGCTGTATTCCGCCTTGATGCCTGAGGCGATGAGCGAGCGCCATGCGCGATCACCCTGACTAACACGCATCTTCACCTTCTGCTGCGAATATCGGCGCATCGATTCGATCGAGCCTTGGTAGATCAGCTTCCCCTTGGCTACAACACCTACCGTTGTCGCGATCTGATCGATCTCCGACAGCAGATGACTCGAGATGAGCACCGTCATCCCGTACTGCTGCGGCAAGCTCTTGATCAGATTCCTCATCTCGATGATCCCGGATGGATCGAGGCCGTTCGTCGGCTCATCTAGGATCAGTAGCTCCGGCTTGTTGAGCAGCGCCGCCGCGATGCCAAGTCGCTGCTTCATACCGAGCGAGTATCCCTTCACCTTCTTATGTGCTGCTTCTGTCAGTCTGACGATGTCTAATACTTCATAGATGCGAGACTTCTCACATCCGATAATCTTCCGCAGCGCTTCTAGATTCTCATACGCCGTTAGATGCGGGTAGTAGGATGGGTTCTCGACGAGTGCCCCAACCTTCTTCAGGATGTGCAGCTTGTGCTTCTGCATATCTTGCTGGAAGATGTGGACGGTCCCCGCACTCGGTCTCATCAGTCCGAGCAGCATGCGGATCGTCGTCGTCTTGCCCGCCCCGTTCGGCCCGAGGAATCCGTATATTTCACCCTTAGGGATCTTCATATCCACGCGATCTACTGCTGTCTCCTTACCGAACTTCTTCGTTAACTGCTTCGTTTCTACGATGTATTCCACTTCGATCACCTCGAAAGACATTATAGTAGACCAAGGTTAAATCGAGGTGTACGAGAAGTTTAAGTTTTGTTTAAATAAATATTGAGAATTGTGGTTCATGCCAACGTGGACGCATCATATCGACTAGAATAGCGGAAGCCAAACTTCCGCTATTCTCATGCCCACGCGCTATGCCGGTGAATAGCGGAAGCCAAACTTCCGCTAAGCGCATACCCACGCGCTATGGCGGTGAATAGCGGAAGCCAAACTTCCGCTATTCTCGAATTCACGAGCTAATGAACGCCATTCAATATGAATAGCGGAACATTAACTGGGAGCATACTTCCGCTATCTCTTTTGCGTTCATCATCCAACAGAAAATAACGGAAGTTTGACTTCCGTTATTTTCTGACCACATCATTAACCGATGACCACACAGTGGCTCTGCAACAATCCTCCCATCGAGAACGTCATGATGGTAAAAGGAGGCATCGTCTATGAAGCGCATGTTCATCCTGATATTATCACTAATCATCTTGCTAATCGGGTGCGGCCAAGCCGGCCCTGACATGCCAGAGGAGATGCCGGAGGATTTCGACTTCAGTGTTCGCTTCGGGATCACCGCTCGTAACGAGATCAACACGTTCGAGGATCGTGTGACGAAGGATCTAATCGCGAACGGAACGGCGACTGCCCAGCTGTCCCTCACGGAAGACGAGATGAAGGGGGTCTACGAACGTATGAAGAAGATCCGTATACTTCGAGACCTTCGATTAGAGGCGCGAGACGGCTGTTTACAGGTTCCGTATGAGGAAGAATATTGGACGATCCAGATCGATGGGGAGATTCGCGAATATTATTGGACACAAGAAAAATGCACCCTCACGAAGGATGCACAACAGCTAAGAGAGCTACGTCAAACGATCTTCAACATCGTGAAACAAAAGAGTGCGTATCAGGAGCTGCCCGAAGCTGTAGGTGGATACGACTGAGCAAGAGCATACCGTGTGATTCCATCCTCACGCGGTATGCTTCGTTGCGTTGAATTCGTTGTAAGAGCTGGGATCGACTCTCAAGTCATCCTCTCACTCGCATCACCTTCACCGACGTTCCATTCGGATCCGTACGGATATCCCACTCGAGCTGCATCCCCTTCAGCATCCGATCGACGATCGATAGGCCGATACCCGCGCCTTGGTCCTCTGATCGATGACTTGGTGACGCATGATCGCCTTCATCCATCGTCCGAGCCTGATCTCGCTGCGATGCCACGTCCTGGACTCCTGATGATTCGACATGACGCATACCCGCACCTCGGTCTTCGATCACGATCGCATCATACGTATCCGTCGATTCGGAGGTGACGCGAATATATCGCCCTTGCTTCGCATGACGCAGTACGTTCTGATACAGGTTATCCAGCACGCGACCCATCCAGAGCGGATCGATCGTCCAGCTCGGATGTTCGAGCTTCTCCAGCTCCACCTCTACCTCGAAGCCTTCCTTCTCGAACAGCGGGTACCAGGTCGCCAGATGCTCCTTCACGAACCGCAAGATATCCACTTGTCGCGCTTCGAGCTTATATTTATTCGCCATGAGCAGTGTGTACGCCATCAGGTTGTCGATCAGACGGTCCATGTTGACGACCGACCGCTCCATCGCTTCGATCGCCTGCCTTCCGTCTCCCGAGAGCGATTCCTTACCGATCGTATATGCCTGCGCTCTAACCTTCGTAAGTGGTGTACGCAGATCATGCGAGAGGTTGGCGATCAGCTCACGACGCAGCTGTTCCTCCTCCTGCTCACGCCGCTTACTATCCTTCAGCTCGACGACCATCTCGTTGAAGGATTGTTCCAGCTGCCCGATCTCATCGTTCTTCCTCACATCGATCTGCACGGGCAGACCATCGACGTCACGGATCGTCATCGCTTCTTGGAGCTGAACGAGCCGTCTGCGCATCCCGCGGAAGAACAAGTATGAGATGAGGACGAACAGCACGACGACCACGATCAGTCCGATGATCAACCATATTCCGTATACGTTATACACCTTATTGATCGGTGGCTCGAACAGCTCCCTCGTCACCTCGAACACGATGAATCCGTCCGTGCCTTGCTGACCGACGAACGCGATCACAGTGAACGGATCACCGCCATAGCGGGATTTGATGAACTGTGCTGTATAAGACGCTGTCCAGATGGACGGGAGTTCCTCCTGGACAGCCAGCTCTTCCGCTAGATGACCTTTCCCATCTACCCAGAACATCCTCGCATCGGGGTACATATCCTTCCACTCCACGAACAGCTCTTGCACCGAACTTGCCGATGCGTCGGACAGACGCCCCGCTGCTTCGTGCCACTTGCTTTCGATCGCACTAGTACTCGGCAACTCACCTGTACCCGAACGATCATCCCCCCCATATAGATCGAGTCCGATCGACATGATGATGCTGATGATGAGATACGACGCTTGCACCAGGAACAGCGCCATGAAGATGATGAGCATATATCTCGCTTGCAGCGAGCGGAACCAGCCCTTCATCGTCTCACCCGATAGCCGATGCCGCGGATCGTCTCGATGATCTGAGGCTGTGCCGGATCGATCTCGATCTTCTCACGCAAGTATCGGATATGCACCATCAACGTCTTATCACCCTCGATATACGTTTCGCCCCATACCGCTTCATACAGTTGCTCTTTCGTAAGGATGTGATTCAGGTTCTTCAGGAAGTATTGGAAGAGATAGTATTGCTTGCCTGTTAGGACGATCTCACTGCCATCTCGCTTATCGATGATTCGCCCATCCTTCATATAGATCTTCAGATGACGTAGCTCAAGCACTTCCTCATAGCGCTGCGCCCGCCTCAGTAGCACTTCGATCCGCGCAGCTAGCTCATCGGGGTGGAACGGCTTCGTCAGATAATCATCTGCAAATCCCAGTCCTTCGATCTTGTCCTCTACCGCACTTCTCGCCGAGAGCATGAGGATCGGTAGCTCCGGCGCCTCTCGCTTCAGCCGCTTGCCGACAGAGAACCCGTCAAGCCCCGGCAGCATGACATCCAGTACCGCGATATCCGCCTGAGAGACATGCTGCTCAGCGGCTTCACCTGTTGTCAGCCAAGTCACCTGATAGCCTCTCTCTGTCAGATCCCGCGTTACCCAGCTGCCGATCTCGATCTCGTCTTCTACATATAAAATGTGAACCATCGTACCTCGCACCTTCTGTCTATTACACTTCTAAATATCGTATTTCACGTCTATCGTATTTCTATCTCTCGTACTTTGTCTATCGTATTTCTATCTCTCGTAATTTGTCTATCGCACTTCTATATCTCGCACTTCTTGTCTATCGTACTTCCGTCTATCGCACTTCCGTCTATCGTACTTCCGTCTATCGCACTTCTATCTCTCGCACTTCCGTCTATCGCACTGCACTTCTATCTCTGTTACTTTCTCCCCCCAAGTCTATCAGAACACCGCTCGATCATCCACCTATGACCGAATCCATAAGCATCATCGACGATAGACCACCGCTGACCACCTATCCACCTAGGATCGGTGCGGCCCCCCCTCACTCCACCTTACTTCTACGCTGATGATAGAAATAATACATACTTAGCGGCCACCACAGCATGCCGAAGATCGGATAGATCGCCCACACAGCATCCGGCGAGGACACTATGTTAGCCGCAACGAAGAAGATGATACTGAGGAGGCTGATGACTACGGATAAGCCGAAGTAATCTCTCTTACGCGAGTAGTGGAGTGCAAGCGGCCACAACAGCACACCGTAAGCCGGATAGATGGCCCATGGATAACCGGGGGATAGGGACGCATTCAGCACCGCATAGTATGCGATCGTCGTCAGTGCTCCGATCCAGGCAAAGCTCACCGTGCCTGCCCACCTTCCACTGAATACCGACAGCGGCCACCACAGGAACGGATAGATGGCGTAAGGAAACCATAGGCTATCAGGCGAGTACATCCAGTTGATCGTGATGAGTAGTGCGATGAACAGCCCGCTTCCGAACAAGGCGAAGTAGGCATACTGCCTACGGTAAGCGAAGATCAACACAGCCGGCCAGAACAGTAGGAATAACGATGGGACAACATACCATGTCGTATCTGGAGACGTCATCTGATTGATGGCCCAAAGGAAGAGGATACTCATCAGACAGCCCATGACGGAGAACCACATGACACTTCTATCCTTACTCATTCACAGCACCTCCTACCTGGACCTTAACCAATAATAAAACATCGAGAGCGGCCACCACAGTACTGCGAAGGTCGGATAGACGAACCAGATCGTATCGGGAGAATAGTAAAAATTAATAAACACACACAACGCGATGATCAACACACTGCCCCATATCGAAAATCCGAGATTGAGTATGGCGTGATTCTTCTTGCGCGGTTGGACGACTGAGCCTAGCTCCTTCTTGATCTCCTCGATATCCCCGAACTCCACGATCGCTTTATTGACGGCATCCTCATGTGCCTTACCTTGCGCCATCAGGTCGAATACCTTCTCTTCGAGATTGTCGATAATCTCCTGCTTCACGACTTCCTTACGCTCGCTGTCTGGCACATCGCGGAACAGCTCCTCTACATGCTGCTTGATTGTCTTCATGATAATCCCTCCATGAACAGATCGATAATCGTTTTCGTTTCTTTCCACTCTAGCACGAGCTCCTTCAGATACGCCTTGCCTAGTGATGTGATGCGGTAATACTTTCGTTTGCCGCCGTGTGTAATATCGCCATAGTAGGACTCGATCAGCTCCTTACTCTCCAAACGTTGGAATACCGCGTACAGCGTGGCCTCCTTGATCTGGAATCGCTCCATCGTTCGCTCACTGATCTCCTTCGATACCTCATACCCATAACGATCCTTCTCCAAGAACAGACTTAGAATGATCGGCTCCAGATGTCCTCGTATGATGTCACTCCGAATCGTCAATCTCGATCCACCCCACTTACGAACCTTATTTACTCTATCTGATGGAGTAATAATAACCGATATTACTCTGCGTGTCAAAGTAATTTTTCCAGCATCACGCAAAAAAACAACCACACCTAACATGCAGTCGCGCCATATAAATCTTCTTCATCAAGTTCAATATGCCATAAAATAATGAGATGCCCACCCCTCTCAGGATGAGCATCATCGTTCGTTACGTTCAGCTATTTCGCACCGCGCGCAGCTCCTAGCGCAAGGTATTGCGATGCATGACGACGGTCGGTCCACCTTCAACCCCCCGGCTTTAATGCCCCGTCGCAGTCAGGCCAATCCGCTCGATCAGTAGCTTACTATCTTCGTTTAGTCCAGTTATCGTCACTTTTTTGCCTAGTAGCTCATATTTCGTCACGACTTTCGCTAGGCCGGTCACCGCCGACTGATCCCATACGTGGGAGGATGACAGGTCGATGATCACCTCTTGCGGGTCATCCTTCATATCGAACAGGTCGACGAAGTGGTTCATCGTGCCGAAGAACAGTTGACCAGATATCGCATAGATCTTCGCGCCTGATGCGTCCATGCTCGTCTTCGCACGGATCTTCGCCATCTTCCAGCCGAACATGACAGCACTCAGGATGACACCGGCTAACACCCCTCGTGCGAGGTCATTCGTGTAGACGACGACCGCTACTGTCACGACCATGACGACCGTGTCCGATAACGGAACCCTTCTTAGACTACGCAAGGAGCCCCAGTCGAATGTACCGATCGACACCATGAACATGACGCCTACTAAGGCACCCATCGGGATCTCCTTCACAACATCACCAAGCACCATGATCAGGAACAACAGGAACACTCCTGCTACAAGTGCTGACAAACGACCACGCCCGCCAGACTTCACATTAATCACGGACTGTCCGATCATCGCACACCCTGCCATACCGCCGAAGAAACCGGTCACGACATTGGCGATGCCTTGACCACGGAACTCTACATTCTTATCACTCTTCGTCTCCGTCATCTCATCGACGATCGTCGCAGTCAGCCCCGACTCAAGTAAGCCGACGATCGCAAGCGTGATGGAGGTCGGGAGTATGATCCATAGCGTCTCCAGATGAAGCGGAACCATCGGGATATGGAAGATCGGTGGTGTACGGCTGATGTCGCCTAGATCGCCCACGGTTCTAACATCTAATCCCATCAATACCGCGACTGCGGTCATCACGATGATCGCGATGAGCGCCGAAGGAACCGCCTTCGTCAGACGCGGTAGGATGTAGATGATCGCGAGCGTTGCCGCAACGATCGCATACATGACCCATGTCGCACCTTCGAAGTGAACAAGCTGTGCCATGAAGATCATGATCGCAAGTGCATTCACGAAACCTATAATGACCGGATGCGGGATGAACGTGAGGAATCTACCTGCCTTGAATATGCCAAGTAAGATCTGGATGACGCCTGTTAGGACGGTAGCCGCGAATAAATACTCCAGTCCGTGCTCCTTCACCAGGGTGATCATGACGAGGGCCATCGCACCTGTCGCCGCCGAGATCATCCCTGGTCTACCCCCGACGAATGCGATGACGACCGCTATGCAGAACGATGCATACAACCCTACCATCGGATCGACACCCGCGATAAGTGAGAATGCGATCGCCTCAGGTATAAGCGCAAGCGCAACCGTCATGCCTGACAAGATATCCATGCGGACGTTGCCAAACCAAGAGTTTTTCAGTTGTTTGAGATTCATTGTTTCTTCCTTTCTAGTTGTTTGATTGTTTCTTGACTTTTCCCTCTCAGAAAAGTCGGGGCCCGTTGTTCACAAGGTTTAAGTATACACAGAAAGCTTACATTTCGCCATCCGATATTATTTCGTTAATGCGCTTGATCATCTGTATTGCTCTTGATTACTCCTGGTTTCGACAATTTACTTAGTCATCCTCTTGTCCGGCTTGCACTCGCCTAACTCACCTAATCCCGAATAAGGCCATCTCAGCCTCGGTAGAAGAGTGTGCGCATGAGAACATCGTCTGACGCCGTTATGCGCCATGAGAACATCGTCTGACGGCTTCATGCGCCATGAGAACATCGTCTGGCGGCGTTATCCGCATGAAAACATCGTCTGACGACGTTATGCGCATGAGAACATCGTCTGGCGGCGTTATGCGCATGAGAACATCGTCTGGCGGCGTTATGCGCATGAGAACATCGTCTGACTGCGTCTTTTAGGTTCGCGTATCGAGTTCATGCGTGCTCGCTCCGCGCGCCGGGAGCTGTGCGTTAATTCCTAACGGAACTGAAGTGCGCTATTCAGCTGTTTTTCGTACAATCTCAGGTCCTAAACGGAACTGGAGTGCGCTATTGCATCATTTTAAGCTATAAAACTCCCCATATGTCCCAAATAAGGTACTGGTGTTCCGTTAGGGTGCGAAAAAAGGTCAATCTACGCATAATAAGGCACTGGAGTTCCGTTAGCCTGATGACGACCGACTTCGCCTTCCTGCGAGGATCTCCTCACGAGAAAACAAAAATGAGGCGGAAGCCCTTCCCACCCCAACTTGTAGATTATTATATACCGCGTCAAGCGGAAGGTTATATCGCCTATAGAAAAGTCTCGCCACGCTTATCGCTTTAACGAAGTGAATGTTCCTATGTGGCTGTGATGAGAAAATCGCCCTGCTGATGGAATATCAGCGGGCGATCTGGTCGATCAATATCACTTCACGATCAAGACGGGACAGTGGGCACGCTTTGCGACCTTATGACTGACACTGCCGAGCACGAATTCTTGTAGTGTATTCAGTCCCCTACTGCCGATGACGACGAGATCGAACTTCTGCCGGTTCACATACTCGACAATCGCAGGGCCTGGTTTGCCATGCAGCATGACGACTTCCTTCGTGATATCAGCCTCTTCTATCAACGACTCGATCGGTTGTAGCCTTGCTTTCCTCTTAGCTCCAAGATCTAGGTGATTCCAGTTCTCCAGCACTTCATGCTTGGTCTCATCGGGATCTGCGACGAAGACGATCGTGATATTGGCATCTGGTGCATGCTTCGCGATCGCGATCGCTTTCTCCGCTGCTCGTATAGCGTGCTCTGAGCCGTCTGCGGCAAGTAAGATCTTCTGAAACACGTCGATTCGCTCCTTTCGGCGGACTATGATACCACCATTATAACAAATCAACTATTTGCCTGTTGGGTTTTATTTCATGATGGGATTCTACGATCCCTGCTATCGCCTGCTCCTCCCTCTCATGAGTCGCATCCCGTTCAGCGCTACGATCAGTGTCGCACCCATATCGCTTGCGATCGCGATCCATAGCGTTAACCAGCCGGGCACCACGAGCAACAGCGCCACGAGCTTGATCGCTAGAGAGAATGCGATGTTCTGCTTGATGATGGCGAGCGCCTGCCGGCTCAATCTCACGGCGAATGGAAGCTTCTCTAGATCATCACCCATAAGCGCCACATCTGCCGTCTCCAGAGCCGTATCTGTTCCCGCTCCGCCCATCGCGATCCCTACTGTCGAAGCGGCTAGTGCTGGCGCGTCATTCACTCCGTCACCGATCATCGCGACTTTACCATAGTCTGCTCGAAGACGCTTGATCATGTGCAGCTTATCTTCAGGCATGAGCTCTGCCCGCACCTCGGTTACGCCTGTCTGCATCGCGATCGCACGCGCAGTCGCTTCGTTGTCCCCAGTGAGCATCACCGTATGCTGAATGCCGAGCTGGTGCAACCCGCGTACTGCTCTGGCGCTTGACCCGCGCACTTCGTCAGCGACAGCGATGATCGCACATACGCCTTGCTCCGTACCGGCGATCATGACCGTCTTGCCAGCTTGCTGGAGTCCGTTCTTATACGCTTGCTGCTCTTCGGTAAGCTTGATAGCCAGCTCCTCATACAGCTTGGCGTTGCCTACATAGTAGCGTACCCCATCGATCTTACCTTGAATGCCTCTGCCCGTAAGCGATGTGAAGTCTTCGACGATGACCGCCTCATAAGGCCAGCCTTCCCGCTCCGCCCACCGTACGACCGCAGAGGCGAGCGGATGCTGGGAGCGATGCTCGAGCGCTCCGATGATGGCGAAGAGATGCGACGAAGGTGCCTCCGTCTCACGACCGGCGATATCTGTTGACGCAGTATGCTCGGTTACATCGAACACCTTATACTCCGTAACCGTTGGAACACCTCTCGTCAGCGTCCCAGTCTTGTCGAAGGCGACAGCCTTCAGCGCGCCAAGCTCCTCCAGGTAGATCCCTCCCTTGATCAGCACACCGTTCCTCGCTGCTGTACCGATCGCCGATACGATCGAGATCGGAGTCGAGATGACGAGCGCACATGGACAGCCTACGACTAGTACGGACAACCCTTGGTAGATATATGTTGACCAATCACCGCCGAAAAGCGGTGGCACGATGGCAACGATCGCCGCGATGATCATGATGATCGGGGTATACACCTTCGCGAATCGATCGACGAATGCCTGAGCAGGAGCTCGTTCCCCCTGCGCCTCCTCGACGAGGTGGATAATCTTCGCGATCGTCGTATCGTCGACCAGCTTGGTGACACGGACCTCTAACAATCCCTCTTCATTCAACGTACCGGCGAACACCTCATCGCCTATCGACTTATCTACCGGTACAGACTCTCCCGTGATCGCCGCTTGGTTCACGGCCGAACGACCGCTTGCCACGATGCCGTCCATCGCGATCTTCTGTCCTGGCTTGACGATGATGATGTCACCGACCTCGATGTCCTCCACTCGCTTCGTCATCTCATGACCGTCCTTGCGAACGAGTGCTTCTCGAGGCGCGATATTCATGAGCGAACGGATCGACTGACGCGCTCTATCCATCGAATATCGCTCTAACGATTCACTGAATGCGAACAGGATGACGACGACCGCTCCTTCTGCCCATTCGCCGATGATCGCTGCACCGATGATCGCGACCGTCATCAGCGTCCGCATATCGAACTCCAGACGCAGTAAGTTCTGCAGGCCCGTCTTGAACAGGGAGGCGCCGCCGATCAGGATTGATGCCGCGAACAGGAGCGTCGTCACGACGTTATGCTCACCGTTCGCGAAGAGCGATACGTAACCGATAAGCAGGAACAGCGCGGAGCTCAGTAGGATGATGTGACGTTCAAGGAATGACTGCTTAATCCGTTCATGTCGCTCGCCCATATCTGTTGCCGTTACATGTTGCTCTCCTGGTGCAACAGCAACGCTTAGAGACCCTGTTCCTTCGAAGTCGCTGCTAGGCTTACCTGCCTCGCGCTTCGATCTCTCTGGTCTCACCTTCAGTTTCTCAAACGCGCCCGCATGCTCTAAATCCTCAACCGTTGCACTTCCCACGACCGTAATCTTCGAAGCACCAAAATTAACCCTAGCATCTACTACACCCGGCAGCCGCTTCACATTCCGCTCGAACTTCCCGGCACAGTTCGCACACGTGAACCCCTCCACTCGATAGACAGTCGACTGTTCTGGTGAGGGTACGGATTCAGTCAACGCTAATCACCTCCCGCTGATGCTCGATCGCTAAGCGAATGAATGGCTTCAGCTGTTCACCCCTTAATGCGTAGAAGACGAGCTTCCCTTCCTTCCGATGCTTGGCGATCCCCATATTGCGTAACAGACGCAAGTGGTGGGAAGCCGTCGCGGTGCTAGAACCGATGATATGTGCCACGTCACACACACATAGCTCCTGCTCGTCACAGAGCGCATAGGCAACCTTCAACCGCGTCTCGTCAGCCAGCACCTTGAACACCTGTGCCATCTCTTGAAAATCATGCCCGTCCAGCCGCTCTTTCACACGTCTAACCTTCGGCTCGTCAAAACAGAAGATCTCACATGCGTCTGTCGAGCTCGAGCTTGCGCGTGGTGCCGTTTCCGCATCCGTCGAGCTTGCGAGTGGTGCCGTTTCCGCATCCGTCGAGCTTGCGAGTGGTGCCGCTTCCGCATCCGTTGAGCTAGCGCGTGGTGCCGTTTCCGCATCTGCACCAGCCTGTAGCGGTTGTGAGAATTGATTATGTCCGATCCAGCTGGAGTTATAGTTATCCGCCTTAGTCATTCGATCACCTTCGCCGTTATGATATGTGTGGTTAAGGCAGCTCGCAGTGTCAGCCAGTACCTCATGCATGTTCAACGGGAAATTTCCCGTTCATTCGCGCCTATGGAGCGCCCTGCGCCCATTTCAACGGGAATTTTCCCGTTCATTCGTGCCTATGGAGCGCCCTGCGCCCATTTCAACGGGAATTTTCCCGTTCATTCGTGCCTATGGAGCGCCCTGCGCCCATTTCAACGGGAATTTTCCCGTTCATACACCTACATTCTAACAATCATTTGATTATTATTATATGAATCGTTGTTAAGATGTGTCAACGCAGACGTATGATTGAAATTCCGTTCTATCACCAAAGGAATCGGATGAGCGTAAGAGCTGCTTGGTCACGAGGTTAATCTTGAGGCTTCCTTACAAAACTGCTAGAAGGGAGGAGTGTTACACTGATGAGAAATACGGAAAGGGATTTCCAGATTTACGGCGAAGTAATATAACTGCTATTACTTACCGATCGTTATTAGGAGGAACATTGCGTGATGAACCATCAAGCGATAATCGAATATTGTCTCTCCAAAAAAGGTGCCAGCGAGGACCATCCATTCGGCCCGGATCCACTAGTCATCAAAGTCAGTTCTAAGATGTTCGCCTTGCTCTCTGATACTAATGGGACTATGAATATCAGCCTCAAGTGTGATCCCTACTTGGCCGAGAGTCTTAGGCAGCAGTATCTCGCCATCGCCCCTGGCTATCACCTGAACAAGAGTCACTGGAACACCATCACTCTCGATGGATCAATTTCCGATGAAGAACTAAAGGATATGATCGATCATTCCTATGAGTTGGTATTCAAGGGGTTGAAGAAAGCGGAGAGGGAATCTTTAACTTAAAAAGTTGTGCGAATTAATGCGCCGACCGATCGATCCTACTGCACTTTTGTGCCTCTTCTGCACCTCTTGCACGCCGACCGCCCGGCTCTACTGCACTTTTGCAGTAGATCTGCATCGACTGTGCGCCGACCATCCGATTCTACTGCACTTTTGCAGTAGATTTCCATCCACTGTGCGCCGACCATCCGATTCTACTGCACTTTTGCAGTAGATTTCCATCGACTGTGCGCCGACCATCCGATTCTACTGCACTTTTGCAGTAGATTTCCATCGACTGTG
>Ga0180215_1001297_pt1 | contig 27943 bp, 22 predicted proteins | sample eDN3rd37CBELigBY_FD_128871 | JGI IMG/M metagenome (GOLD analysis project Ga0180215, IMG submission 128871) | Enriched backyard soil microbial communities from Emeryville, California, USA - eDNA 3rd pass 37_C BE-Lig BY (version 2) (version 2) | ecosystem: Environmental > Terrestrial > Soil >...
AGCTCTACTACGACCCGGACGGCACCGGCCATGCCGCCCAGCAGCTCATCGCCCTCTTCACCAACAAGGCCGCCCTCACCTATTCCGAGTTCACGATCATTTGAGGTGAGGCGATCGAGCCGCGAGATCTCGTGCATCCGGGCCGATTGAGACGTCCGAGCCGGACGCTTCCGGCTCGGCGAATTCGCTAGAACAGCGCGCCCTGCTCTTCCTTCACGGTGAGCTTGGGCTTCACCGGTTTCGGGCGGGAGCCGATGCGCCCGCCCGTGGCGTCGACCGTGCCGTCGGCGAATTCGAGCACGAGGGCCTGCCCGTCGAGCACCGCGTCCGCCGAGCGCAGCGGCTGCCCCTCGGCATCGCGCACGAGGGCGAAGCCGCGCTGGAGCACGGATTTGTAGTTCAGGCTGTCGAAGAGCTTCGACACCGCCTCGAGCTTCTCGGCCTTTCGGGCGATCTGCCCCTTCAGGGCGGGCACCAGGCGCTCGGCCACGCCCTGTGTGAGTGCGGCCGATTGCGCAAGGCGCGTCCGCTCCGCGCGCAGCAGGGTCTCCCGGGAGACGACGAGCCGGCGATCGAGCTGCTTGAGGGTCTCCTGGCGCAATGTCACCAGACGGCAGACCGCGTTGTAGGGCCGCGAGCCGACCGCATCGAGCTTGGCGCGCATGCGCGCCACGTTCGCGACCGGCGACACATGCGCGAGCTGGCGAGCGGCTTTCAGCAGCCGCTCTTCATGTCCGCGCGCATTGCGCGCGAGCGCCGGATAGAGCTTGGCCACCGCAAGGTCGAGCCGCTGGCGCTTCGGCGAGAACAGGGCTTCCGGCGTCGGCAGGGCGCGCGCCGTGGCGCGCAGGTCCGAGCGGCGGCGCTCCATGAGCCGCAGCATCGTTTCCGTATGGCGGCGCGCGAGATCGTTGACCCCGGCCATCAGCTCGACACGGACCGGCACGACCATCTCGGCGGCGCCAGTGGGCGTCGGCGCCCGCACGTCCGCCGCGTAGTCGATGAGCGTCGTATCGGTTTCATGCCCGACGGCCGAGACGAGCGGGATCTCGCTGTCGGCAGCGGCCCGCACCACGATCTCCTCATTGAAGCCCCAGAGGTCCTCGATCGAGCCGCCGCCGCGAGCGACGATCAGCACGTCCGGCCGCGGGAGCCGGCCGCCCGGCTCCAGGGCGTTGAAGCCGCGGATGGCGGCGGCCACCTCGGCCGCGCAGGTCTCCCCCTGCACGCGGACGGGCCAGACCAGCACATGGCGGGGGAAACGATCGTCCAGTCGGTGAAGGATGTCGCGGATCACCGCGCCCGTCGGCGACGTCACGACGCCGATCACCCGCGGCAGGAACGGCAGGCGCCGCTTGCGCTCGGCCGCGAAGATCCCCTCGGCGGTCAGCTTGCGGCGGCGCTCCTCGAGCAGCGCCATGAGCGCCCCGACGCCGGCGGGCTCCAGGCTGTCGACGACGATCTGGTACTTGGACGAGCCCGGAAAGGTCGTGATGCGCCCGGTCGCGATGACTTCCATCCCCTCCTCGGGACGGATCTTCAGCTTGGCGAAGGCCCCCTTCCAGATCACCGCGTCGATGCGGGCGTTCTGATCCTTCAGGCAGAAATAGGCATGGCCCGAGGAATGGGGCCCGCGATAGCCCGACACCTCGCCTCGCAGACGCACGAAGCCGAAGGCATCCTCGAGGGTGCGCTTGAGAGCGCCCGCGAGATCCGAAACGGACCATTCCTGGGCATTGGAGGGAGCTTTTGCTGCGAACATGAGGTGAACCTAATGGCTCCGCCCCCGCTCTGCCAAGGCCGGTTGGCGGGGCGTGAACAGGCAATCCTCATCGAAATCACCATTGTCCACTGTCCGAACGCCGCAGGCTCGGGTAAGGGCGCTGCCGTCCTCTTCGCCAGGGTCGACAAGGGCCTGAAGATGACGGCCGCCGATTTCTTCGTCATCCGAGTGGAGGATTCTCCCTCTCGTGGCCGGGCCTCCATGAGGATCAGCCCGCATTTTCGGGGTAGGCGAAAAGCGCCCGAGCGGCTATGAGCCCCTCGTCTCCACGGAGGGCTCACAGCCATGAACATCCTTCTCATCGGTTCGGGCGGCCGCGAGCATGCCCTGGCGCGTTCCCTGTCGGCCAGTGCCCTCTGCCAGCGCCTTTTCATCGCTCCCGGCAATCCGGGCACGGCGCAGCACGGGACCAATGTCTCCCTGGACGTGACGGACCATCGGGCGGTGATCGATTTCTGCCGGGTCATGGCCATCGGCTTCGTCGTGGTGGGCCCGGAAGCGCCTCTGGTCGCTGGGCTCGTGGACGACCTGACGGCCGCCGGAATCAAGGCCTTCGGCCCCAGCCGGGCCGCAGCGCAGCTCGAAGGCTCGAAGGCCTTCACCAAGGACCTGTGCGCCGAGTTCGGCATCCCCACGGCGGCCTATCGGCGTTTCACGGATGCCGAGACCGCCAAGACCTATATCCGCAACTATGGCGTGCCCATCGTGGTGAAGGCTGACGGTCTCGCGGCCGGCAAGGGCGTCGTGGTGGCCATGTCGTTCGAGGAGGCGGAGGCCGCCATCGACATGATGATCGGCGGCGGCCTGGGGGCGGCCGGCGCCGAGGTGGTCATCGAGGCGTTCCTCGAAGGCGAGGAAGCGAGCTTCTTCGCCCTGTGCGACGGCACCCACGCCATTCCCTTCGGCACGGCGCAGGACCACAAGCGCGTGTTCGACGGCGACCAGGGACCGAATACCGGCGGCATGGGAGCCTATTCGCCCGCGGCGGTTCTCACGCCCGAGCTGCAGGCGCGGGTGATGAGCGAAATTATCGAGCCGACGCTCAGGGGCATGGCGTCACGAGGCATGCCCTACAAGGGCATCCTCTATGCCGGGCTCATGCTCACCAAGGATGGACCGCAACTCATCGAATACAACGCCCGCCTCGGCGATCCCGAGACGCAGGTGCTCCTGCCGCGTCTCGATTCCGATCTCGTGGAGGCCTTTCTGGCCGCCTGCGAGGGCAGGCTCGACGCCGTTTCGCTGCAATGGTCCGATCGGGCCGCGCTCACCGTCGTCATGGCGGCGAATGGTTATCCCGGAACGGTCGAGAAGGGCTCCGAGATCCGCGGGCTGGACAAGGCCGACGAACTTGACGGCGTGATCGTCTTCCATGCCGGCACGAAGCAGGACGGCGACAGGATCGTGGCCAATGGCGGGCGCGTGCTCAACGTCACCGCCCTGGGCCGGACGATCACGGAGGCGCAGGCGAAGGCCTACGAGGCCGTGTCCAGGATCGACTGGCCGGAAGGCTTCTGCCGGCGCGATATCGGCTGGCGCGCGGTCGAGCGCGAGCGGGGGTGACAAACATCCCGGCCTCCCTAAGTTCTGAGAGACCACTTCCCTGACACCAGCGAGCGGTCCTTCATGAACAATGAACTCTTCCCCGGATTCGAGACCCATTGGATCGATACGGAGATGGGGCGCATCTTCGCCCGCTCGAAGGGAGACGGCCCGCCGCTGCTCCTGCTGCACGGTTTTCCGCAGACCCACGCCATGTGGCATCACCTGGCGCCGACCTTGGCCGAGACGCACCGGGTCGTGTGCATGGACATGCGCGGCTATGGCTGGTCCACGGCGCCGAAGGGCGATGGGAATCACGAGACCTATTCCAAGCGCGCCATGGGCCAGGACGTGATCCGGGTCATGGAGGCCCTGGGCCATGTGCGGTTCGCCGTCGCGGGCCATGATCGCGGCGCCCGGGTGGGCTACCGCCTGGCCCTCGACCACCCCGGCCGCGTGGAGCGCCTCGCCCTGCTCGACATTCTCCCGACCTATCACGTGTGGGAGCTCATGCGCGCGGGGACGATCCAGGAAGCCCATTGGGGCTATCTCTCGCAGGCCTATCCGAAGCCGGAAGAGGAGCTCTCCCGGGATCCCCTGCCCTATTTCGAGGGGCTGATGAAGGCATGGTCCGCGTCGGGCGACCTCGGAATCTTCGATCCCCGCGCTCTCGAATCCTACCGGCAGAGCTGCAACGACCCCACGCGCATCCACGCCTTCTGCGAGGATTACCGGGCCGGCGCGACCCGGGACGTGGAGGCGGACGAGGCGGACCTCGCGGCGGGCAGGACGATCCAGTGCCCGACCTATCTGATCTGGAGCGATTACGAACTCGTCAGCGGGCCGGTCGGCCATGCCCGGTCTCCGCTGGAGATCTGGCGAAAAAGCTTCGCTCCCGGCGCGCACGGCATCGGAGTCACCTCAGGGCATTTCGTGGCGGAGGAGAACCCGAGCGCCACCCTGGAGGCTCTACGGGAATTTTTGGGGTAGGCCGAACCCTCACTGCATTATATCGTAGCGCAATGAAACGCCTCGCTCTCCTTGCCGCCGGTGCTGCCGCATGTCTTGCGGCGATTGCCAGCTTCGGCGCCCTCTACATTCGCTTCTATGAGCCCAGCCGCGCCGATTATCCCGTGCGCGGCATCGACGTGTCGCATCATCAGAAAGAGATCGACTGGCGCAAGGTCGCTGCGGACGACGTGACGTTCGCCTTCATCAAGGCTTCCGAGGGCGGCGATCACCGCGACACGCGATTTGCCGTGAACTCGAAGGAAGCCCAGGCCGCCGGCATCAAGGTCGGTGCCTACCATTTCTTCACGTTCTGCAGGACCGGCAGCGATCAGGCGAAGAACTTTCTCGATGCGCTCGGAACGGACAAAGGTTCATTGCCGGCAGCGCTCGATCTCGAATTCGGCGGGAACTGCAATGCCACGCCGGAGCCCTCGGCCATAAGGGCCGAAATCGACAGCTTTCTCGCGCCCGTTGAGCGTCATACAGGCAAACCCGTCGTACTGTATGTCACGCCCGAGTTCTGGGAGGCCTATCACCACATCCTGCCCAAAAGGCCGCTCTGGATCCGCTCTTTGTTCCGGAAGCCACACCAGGAGGAATGGAGTGTCTGGCAGTATCACAATGCGGGCAGCGTTGACGGCATCGTGGGCAGTGTCGATCTGAATGTCATGAACGATCCGAACGCGCTTTCAACCGCCGCGAATTAAATTCAGCGACGCCCCTCGAAGAACGCCTTCAGCAGGGCCGCCGCCTCGCTTTCGCGGATGCCGCCATAGACCTCCGGCGCATGGTGGCAGGTGGGCTGGTCGAAGAAGCGCACGCCATTGTCCACCGCCCCGCCCTTCGGATCGTGTGCGGCATAATAGACCCGTCGGATGCGGGCGAAGGAGATCGCGCCCGCGCACATGGTGCAGGGCTCGAGGGTCACGTAAAGGTCGCAGCCGGACAGCCGCTCGTCGTCCAGCGCCTCGCAGGCGCGGCGGATGGCGAGCATTTCCGCATGGGCGGAGGGGTCCCGCAGCTCCCGGGGGCGGTTGCCCGCGCAGGCCACGATCCGGCCGTCCCTGACGATCACGGCCCCGACCGGCACCTCCCCGCGCGAAGCGGCGGCGCGCGCCTCCTCGAAGGCCACGCTCATGGGATCCGCCCTGGACGCCCCCTCGGCCGGATCGGATGGATTGTGCTCGGCGTTGTTCATGTCGCTCGCTTCTGTTCCCTTCCTCTGCTATCAGGCTCCCATGACCGACAGCAACGACGATAATCGCAAGGGCCGTTCCTCGGGACGCTCCGACCGTGGCCGCACCTCCGGTGATCGGCCCTTCCGCAAACCCCGCGAGGATGGCGAGCGCCCCTTCCGCGCCCGAGGCGACGACGACCGCCCCCGGAAGCCCCGCGCGGCGGGAGACAAGCCCTTCCGCAGCCGCGACAACGACGAGCGCCCGCGCCGTCCCCGGCCGGAAGGCGACAAGCCTTTCCGCGCCCGGCGCGAGGATGGGGACCGTCCCTTCCGTGGCCGCGGCGGCGACGACCGGCCGCGCCGCTTCGACCGCTCGGCCGAGGATCGCCCGCGCCGTCCCCGTCAGGAGCGCGCGGAGGTCGAGGCCTCGGCGCCCCAGGAGCCCGTCGAGGACCGCATCGCCAAGGTGATCGCCCGCGCGGGCGTCGCCTCCCGCCGCGACGCGGAGGTCATGATCGCGGAAGGCCGCGTGACCCTCAACGGCAAGGTGCTGGAGAGCCCGGCCATCAACGTGACCGCGGCCGACACCATCACCGTGGACGGCGAGCCCCTGCCCACGAAGGAGCGCACGCGACTGTGGCTCTACCATAAGCCGCGCGGCCTCGTGACCACCGCCCGCGACCCGGAAGGGCGCCCCACCGTGTTCGACAACCTGCCCGAGGACCTGCCTCGCGTGGTGGCGGTGGGCCGCCTCGACATCAACACGGAAGGGCTCCTGCTGCTCACCAATGACGGTGGCCTCGCCCGCGTGATCGCCCATCCCGATACCGGCTGGCTGCGCCGCTATAAGGTGCGCGCCCACGGCGACATCACGCAGGCCGATCTCGACGGACTTCGCGACGGCATCACCATCGACGGCATCGAATACGGCCCCATCGAGGCGCGCCTCGACCGGGTGCAGGGCGACAACGTGTGGATCACGATGGGCCTGCGCGAGGGCAAGAACCGCGAGATCAAGCGCATTCTCGAGCATCTCGGCATGCAGGTGAACCGCCTGATCCGCATGTCCTTCGGCCCCTTCCAACTCGGCGATCTCGAGCAGGGCCTGGCCGAGGAAGTGAAGACGAAGGTGCTGAAGGACCAGCTCGGAACGGCCCTTGCGGCCGAGGCCGGCGTCGACTTCGAGAGCCCCGTGCGCGAGCCCATCGCGCCCTTCGGCTCCCCGAAGGACCAGAGGGGCCGCGAGGACCGCGACGAGCGGCCTGCACGCTTCGGGCGTGACCGGGACGAGCGTCCGCGCCGTCGCGGCGACGATGAGAAGCCTTTCCGTCCGCGCGGCGACCGTTTCGAGCGCGAGGAAGAGGACCCCAAGAAGCGCCCCTCGCGCCTCGACGTGAAGAAGAGCGTCTGGCGCGCCGGCGAGACCGACGAGAACGCGCCGCGCAAGAAGGCTCCGCGCCGCGGAGCCGATCCGCGCGAGGCGCGCGCCGCCAGCGCGGAACGCCCGCGCGAGCGCGTCGGCGCGATCGCCTCGTCCGAAGGCCGCAAGGTCGTGGTGGAGCGCCTCGTGCGCCAGCCGCAGGAGGAAGAGACCCCGGCTCCACGCGGAGGCCGTGGCGACGAGCGCCCGCGCCGCCGTGACGACCGCGATTCCGGACCGTCCCGCTTCAAACGCGAGCCCGGCGCAGGCCGCACCCGCCGCGACGAGGACGAGCGTCCCCGCCGTCCCGCCGGAGAGCGCCCGTTCCGTGCGCGCGAAGGCGGCGAGGATCGACCGCGCAAGCCGTATGGAGACCGCCCCTTCCGCGCCCGCGAGGGCGGCGACGAGCGGCCGCGCCGCGGCCCGCCGCGGGGTGATGGCCCTTCGCGCGGGGGACCGCGCGGCGGAGGCGGTGGCGGTGGCTTCAAGGGGGCCCCGCGAGGCGCATCCAAGGGCGGTTTCAAAGGCGGTCCCAAGGGTGGATCGAAGGGTGGCTCGAAGGGCGGCCCGCGCGGTCGCAGGTAAAGTTCCGCTGGCCTCGTCCTGAGGAGCCGCGAAGCGGCGTCTCGAAGGATGAGGGCTTCGGACAAGTTTCTGTACGGGGAATCAAGGCATGAGAATTGTGGGCGGGCGCTGGCGCGGCCGCTCGCTCAAGGGGCCGAGTTCGGACGCCATCCGCCCGACATCGGACCGCCTGCGCGAGACGATCTTCAACATCCTGCAGCATTCCTACGATGACCCCGTCGAGGGCGCGCGCGTGCTCGACCTGTTCGCCGGCACGGGCGCCATGGGCCTGGAGGCGCTCTCGCGCGGCGCGGCCTTCGCGCTCTTCGTCGACGACGGCGCCCAGGCGCGGGGCATCATCCGCGAGAATGTGGAAGCCTTGGGCGCGGGCGGCGCAACCCGCCTCTTCCGTCGCGACGCCACCCGCATGGGCGACGCCGCGCCGAACGCGCCCTTCTCCCTCGTGTTCTGCGACCCGCCCTACGGCAAGGACCTGGCCCCGAAGGCGCTGCGCTCCTGCGCGGAGGGCGGCTGGCTCACGCCCGATGCGCTCGTCATCGTGGAGGAAGCGCAGGGCATCGAGGTCACCCTGCCGGACGGCTTCGAGGAGATCGAGCGGCGCGATTACGGCGAGACGAAGGTGGTGTTCGGGCGTTTCACGGCATAAGTGTGCACTCGCTGCCGCTGAATCCTGTCCCGTTGATCCGCGGCATCCTGTGGCGACCACGCGGCTGTCGAGGCCAACACGCGGGCAAAATCGTCCGGCGGCAAGGACTCCCGCCGCCGGATCGCGAGCTGCCCCGCTCGCAAGAAGCAGGTCTCAGATCACCCCGAGAGCGCTCATCGACGCCGCCACCCGCTCGAAGCCCGCGATATTGGCGCCCAGCACGTAATTGCCCGGCGCGCCATATTCCTCGGCCGTCTCGGCGCAGGTATCGTGAATGTTGCGCATGATCGTGGCCAGGCGCTCCTCGGTCTGCTCGAAGGTCCAGCTGTCCCGCGAGGCGTTCTGCTGCATCTCCAGGGCGGACGTCGCCACCCCGCCCGCATTGGCGGCCTTGCCGGGCGCGAACAGCACGCCGGCCTCCTGGAAGATGCGCACGGCCTCAGGGGTCGAGGGCATGTTCGCCCCCTCGCCCACGGCGATGACGCCGTTCTCGACGAGCTTCTTCGCATCCTTCCCGGTCAATTCGTTCTGCGTGGCCGACGGCATGGCCACATCGCAGGGCACGTCCCAGATCGAGCCGCCTTCGATATAGTGGGTCCCCGTGCCCTTGAGCCGCGCATATTCCGAAATGCGGGCGCGGCGGACCTCCTTGATCTCCTTCACCAGGGCAAGGTCGATCCCGTTCTCGTCGATCACGTATCCGCTCGAATCCGAGCAGGCCGCGATGGAGCCGCCGAACTCGATGATCTTCTCCATCGTATAGATCGCCACATTGCCCGAGCCCGAAACGACGGCGCGCTTTCCGTCGAAGGTGGTTCCCTTCGTGGCCAGCATGCGCTCCACGAAATAGACGGCGCCGTAACCCGTCGCTTCCTTTCGCGCGCGCGAGCCGCCATACACGAGCCCCTTGCCGGTCAGGACGCCCGCCTCGTAGCGGTTGGTCAGGCGCTTGTACTGGCCGAACATGTAGCCGATCTCGCGGCCGCCCACGCCGATATCGCCTGCAGGAACGTCGGTGTGCTCGCCCAGGTGGCGGTAAAGCTCGGTCATGAAGGATTGGCAGAAGCGCATGATCTCGCCGTCGGAACGGCCGCGCGGGTTGAAGTCCGACCCGCCTTTGCCGCCGCCGATAGGCATTCCGGTCAGCGCGTTCTTGAAGGTCTGCTCGAAGCCCAGAAACTTGATGATGCCCAGATTCACCGACGGATCGAATCGGATGCCGCCCTTGTAGGGGCCCAGCGCCGAATTGAACTGCACCCGGAAGCCGCGGTTGATCTGAACCTGGCCTTTGTCATCGACCCACGGAACCCGGAAGATGATCTGGCGCTCGGGCTCGCAGATCCGTTCGATCAGGGCGTCGTCAATGTAATGCGGATGTTTCGCAATGACGCGGCCCAGGCTCTCCAAGACCTCGATCACGGCCTGATGGAATTCGGATTCTCCGGCGTTGCGGCGCAGGACGTCGTCGAGGATGGGTTCTAGTTTTTCGTCGATCTTGGTCAATTCGGGATTCTCATCAGCTGAAGCGGCCTGTCCGGCCGGCGGAACGAATGATTTTGAAAAGAATCCTCAACATCGGGGAAGCCGGGGACTGCATATTTCAAATTCACGGAGCAATTCGTACTGAAAGTTCGTTTTTTGGGAAGCCGCCACAGAAGGTGGCATTGCCGCAAAGCAATGCATGAGTGTCATGGCTACGACGTAACAGCAGTGCGTTTCCAAGTTCACCGAGGCGCAGCTCATCCAGAGGTGAGCGGCGGCGGCAGCGTCCCCGATAGAGAGATTCCGACCTTGGCTCGCGTTTGCTCCGAACTGGTTAGGTCGCTATACCGCCCATTCGTGTCACTCACGCATGAAAGCTTCGCCATGAAAGCCGTCCTTTTCGAGCAATTCGGTCAGCCGCCCCGCGTTCAGACCGTGCCGGATCCGGCGCCGTCGGCGGAAGGCGTGGTGATCAAGGTCGAGGCGACGGGCTTGTGCCGGAGCGACTGGCACGGATGGATGGGGCACGACCCGGATGTGGTGCTGCCGCATGTGCCGGGACACGAGCTTGCGGGCACGGTTCTTGCCACCGGCAAGCAGGTCACGCGCTGGAAGAAGGGCGACCGCGTCACGGTGCCGTTCGTCGGCGGATGCGGCCATTGCTTCGAGTGCAATTCCGGCAACCATCAGGTCTGCGAACACCAGTTCCAGCCGGGCTTCACGGCCTGGGGATCCTTCGCCGAATATGTGGCGGTGGATTACGCGGACACGAACCTCGTCGCACTGCCCGAGAGCCTCGATTTCGAAACGGCCGCGAGCCTGGGCTGCCGCTTTGTCACGTCGTTCCGCGCCATCGTCGACCAGGGCCGCGTCGGGCCGGGAGACTGGGTGGCCGTGCATGGCTGCGGCGGCGTAGGGTTGTCGGCCATCATGATCGCCACCGCCATGGGGGCGAACGTGGTCGCCGTCGACCTGACGCAGGAGAAGCTCGACTTCGCGAAACAGATGGGCGCGGTGGCGACGATCAATGCGCGAGAGGTCGCCGATGTGGTCGCGGCCGTGCGCGAGATCACGAAGGGCGGCGCGCATGTCTCCATCGACGCGCTGGGACATCCCACCACCTGCTTCAACTCGATCGCGAATTTGCGCCGCCGCGGCCGTCACGTGCAGGTCGGCCTCATGCTGGGCGATCACGCGCGCCCGCAGGTTCCCATGGACCGCGTCATCGGCTGGGAACTCGAAATCCTCGGCAGCCACGGGATGCAGGCGTTCCGCTACCAGGCCATGATGAACATGATCGAGACCGGCAAGCTCGAGCCCCAGAAGCTCGTGGGCAAAAGGATCAGCCTGGACGAGGCCCCTGCCGCTCTCATGAACATGGACAGATTCGAAGGGCTCGGCATCAGCGTCATTACGCAGTTCTAAGAACGTCGCACGCGCGGTTCGTGCGTGAACCGCGCGTGGCTCCAACACTACTGCTTCGGCAGCGCGTAGGCGATCACGTAATCGCCCGCCTTCGTGCCGAGAGAGCCGTGTCCGCCGGCAACGACGAGCAGGTATTGGCGGCCATCCTCGCCCGTATAGGTCATCGGCGTGGCCTGACCGCCCGCGGGCAGGCGGTCCTCCCACAATTGCCGGCCGTTCGTGACGTCATAGGCGCGCACGTAGTAATCGATGGTGCCCGACAGGAACGCCACGCCGCCCCCGGTCATGATCGGCCCGCCGAGATTGGGCACGCCGAGCGGAAGCGGAAGCGGAACGGGCGAAGCGTCGCGCGTCGTGCCGTTCTTGTGCTTCCAGATGATCTTGCCGGTGGTGAGGTCTGCGGCCGCCACATAGCCCCATGGCGGCGCCTGGCACGGAATGCCGATCGGCGACGTGAAGGCGTAGAGCTTCACCGCGAAAGGCGCGCCGAAATTCTCGTTCAATGCCGGCAGGCTGCCTTCAGGCCTTTCCTCACCCTGCACGTAGAGCGACTTGTCGTCCTGCCGCGGAATCAGCTGCGACACGAAGGCCAGATAGGCCGGCGTCGTGAACGCGATCTGGCGCTGCGGATCGACCGCTATGCTGCCCCAGTTGAAGACGCCGAAATTGCCCGGATAGACCAAGGTTCCCTGCAACGACGGCGGCGTGTAGCGGCCCTCGTAACGCAACCGCTTGAACGCGATGCGGCAAGCGAGCTGGTCGAACAGCGTCGCGCCCCACATGTCGCTCTCCTTCAGGGGCGGCGGATCGTAGGACAGGGCGGAAACCGGCTGCGTCGGCGCCGTTCTGTCGCCCTGAGCGGCGCCCTGCGGGGCGGGCTTCTCGGTGACGGGCAGCACAGGTTGCCCCGTGCGTCGGTCAAGCACGTAGAGCTCGCCCTGCTTGGTGGGCTGCACGAGAGCAGGCACGTTCTGTCCGCCGATATTCAGGTTGATCAGGCTCGGTTGCGACGGCACGTCGTAGTCCCACAGGTCGTGATGCACGGTCTGAAAGACCCAGCGCAGTTGCCCGGTCGCGATGTCGAGCGCCACCACGGATGACGAGAAGCGGTCCACGTTCTCGCTGCGCTTCCCGCCCCATTGGTCCGGCGGCTGGTTACCGAGGGGCACGTAGATCATGCCGAGTTCCTCGTCCACGCTGGAGATCGACCAGCTGTTGGGCGAATTCGGCACATAGGTTTCGTTCGGGGCGATCGGCGTGGTGACGTCGGGATTTCCGGAATCCCAGTTCCACACGAGCGCACCGGTATTCACGTCGAAGGCGCGGACGACGCCGGATTGCTCGCTGGTCGAGACGTTGTCGAGCACCGTGCCGCCGACGATGATGACGCCCCGCGCCACCACGGGCGGTGACGTGGAGTAGTACGCGCCGGGATTCACGTTCGGCATGTTGCGCCACAGGTTGATCTGCCCCGTGCCGCCACCGAAGCTCGAGCAGACGGCACCGTTCTCGGGATTGATGGCGATGAGGCGGCCATCGGCCGTCGGCATGAAGAGCTTGGCGTTGCATTCCGCTGCCGTCTGCGCGCTGGAGCTCGCGGCCACGGGCAGATCGGGCACGGGCCCGGCATCCGCCGCCTGCGGCGCTGCTGACGAAGCTGGCGCGGCGGCCGTTACTCCGTTCCCCGGGTAATAGGATACGCCGCGGCAGGTGAGATGCTGAAGCGCGAGCTCGCCGCGCACTTTGGGCTCGAAGCGCCAGATCTGCTGGCCGGTCGTGGCGTCGAGGGCGATGACATCCTGGTGCGGCGTGCACAGGAAGAGCCTGTTGCCGATTTTCAGAGGCGTCACCTGGAACGTGGTCTCGACCGGATCGCCGGGCTGTCCGCGCACGTCGCCCGTGCGATAGGTCCAGGCCACCTGGAGATTGGAGACGTTGGCGGGCGTGATCTGGTTCAGAGGCGAGTAGCGCTGGCCATACCCGGTCCGTCCATAGGCATGCCATTCGCCGGCAGGAACGCCGAGCGCATCGGGAGGCACCTGCGCGCGCGCCTCGGGGGCCGTGCCTTCGATCGAGCGGGAATCGGTGAACCAGGAGGCGATGGCCACCACCAGGGAGACGCCGAGGATCGCGCTCAAGGGCAGGCCCGCGCCGCGAAAGGCCCCCACGCGCGACGGGACGGCGCGGGCGGACGCCGCAGGAGCATCCGGTCCCGACCTCAGGGCGCGCGTCACCCAGGGCGTCAGCAGGAACAGGCCGACCAGGAAGACGATCCCTCCGCGAGCGCCGAGCGGCCACCAGTCGAGGCCAACCTCCCACAAGGCCCAGAGCAGCGTGCCCGCGACGACGATGGCGAAGACCCACAGGGCAGCGGGTCGCGCCGTGACGAGGAGATACGCCGTCAGAAGAAAGCCCAAGCCTGCGAGGAGGTAGTACCACGAGCCTCCCAAGGCTATCAGCCAAAGGCCGCCCGCTCCCAGCGCCAGCCCCATCAGCGCCACGACGATGCCTGTTCCGAGAAGAACAGGGCTCCACGAGATCTTGTTCATGAGGGTTCTCCCGCAGGCCCATCCGGTCCCCCGCTAACGCGGGCTCATAGGAATTGTTCGCCAGGGCCTGAGCTTTTCCGAAAGACTTTGCCCGTCTTGGATCTGGATTACGGCCTCTCTCGACACAGCCATGCCGCCTGTGCGAGCCTGCCGTGCAAATCGCTCCTGCATAAAACATTCCCGGAGGAAGCCATGGCCTACCAGCCCGCAGCCAACCGCTATGATGAAATGATCTACAATCGTTGCGGCCGGAGCGGCCTGAAGCTCCCGGCGATCTCGCTGGGGCTCTGGCATAATTTCGGAGAGGACAAGTCGGCGGCGAACGCACGGGAGATCTGCCGTAAGGCTTTCGACCTCGGCATCACGCATTTCGATCTCGCCAACAATTACGGCCCTCCTCCCGGTTCCGCGGAAACATTGTTCGGAGAGATCCTGCGCAGCGAGTTTCACGGGCTGCGCGACGAGCTCGTCATCTCCACCAAGGCGGGTTATCGCATGTGGCCGGGGCCGTACGGTGAATGGGGCAGCCGCAAGTATCTCCTGTCCAGTCTCGACCAGAGCCTCAAGCGCATGGGCCTCGACTACGTCGACATCTTCTATTCTCACCGCTTCGATCCGGAGACGCCGCTGGAAGAGACCATGACGGCGCTGGATTCGGCCGTGCGTCAGGGCAAGGCGCTCTATGTCGGCCTGTCCTCCTACAACAGCAGGCGCACGCGCGAGGCCCTCGCCATTCTGCGCGACCTGAAGACGCCCTGCATCATCCACCAGCCGAGCTATTCCATGCTCAACCGTTGGATCGAGGAGGACGGACTGCTCGATACGCTCGACGATCTCGGCATGGGATCCATCGTGTTCTCGCCCCTGGCGCAGGGCATGCTGACCACGAAATATCTCAACGGCATTCCCGAACACAGCCGAGCGGCGGAAGGCAAATCCCTCAGAACGAGCTTCCTGAACGAGGACAATCTCTCCCGCATCAACAGCCTCAACGCCATCGCGCAGCGGCGCGGCCAGACCCTCGCCCAGATGGCTCTGGCCTGGGTGCTGCGCGGTGGACGCGTCACCTCCGCTCTCATCGGCGCGAGCCGGCCCGAACAGGTGGTGGATTGCGTCGGCGCGCTGAAGAACCCGTCGTTTTCTCCCGAGGAGCTGGCGGAGATCGACCGCCATGCCACGGAGGGAGGCCTCAATATCTGGGCGGCCTCCGCGGAACGCCAAGGACCGTCCCGCTGACGGCATCCTTATCTTCGACCGCTCCGGAACCATACCCCTGCGCAGAGGATCGACAGCGCGCCCATTCTTTGTCCAGCGAATGACCGGTAACAAGGCATCCCCGGACCCCGGCTCCGTTGACGTCGCCGACCGGGGAAATACCATCGGAATGCTGCTGTTTCGCTTGCAGCGGCCCACGCCCTGGCCGCGGGAATAGCCTCTCTCGGCCAGGGCGCCCACCCTGACCGCCATCATCACGTCATATGAGGCGCCTAGATGGCCGGGAGCGGGGACGAACAGGGGCGGGCTTCACGAAGGCATTGGAGTTCACCCTTCCCCACATCCGTGAGAGGACGGGGAGAACGATTGAGAATGAACCGCGACGAGCCGACCTCCTGCCCGAAATGGTTTCCCCTCTTCCTGCTTGGCATGGGCTTCGTAGGCGCTCTCGCGCGCCAGGTCCTCATGTAGCGCCGCGCGGGCGCGCCGACCGCAGGGGGTCTCCTGCTTTGCCTTGGCCTGAAGCTCATGGGGCCTATCCGTTCGAGGCACAGGAGAGTTATCCGTTCGAGGCAATTGGAAAATGGTTAACGCAAAGTTAACACCAAGCGTGGCGTTAACCATTTCAGCGGATCGGGTCCATGGGCTCTTGCGGCCAACTCGCCAATCGCCGGCAGGCCAGACGTTTTCGTGCTCAGCATCTCGCCAAGATCGTGCTGGGACCCGATTCCATGGTCTCCTGCCGGGTTGAGGACATCTCGGAGGGCGGCGCGAGAATCACCCTCAAGCGGCACATGCCCCTGCCTGACCACTTCGATCTGTTCATCGCCGCTCACGATCTCCAGGTTCATCGGGCACGATTGTGCTGGCGCCATCAGGATTCTCTCGGCGTCTGCTTCCTCCGCCCGACCGACCGGCAGGAGCAAGTGCATGCTGCCCTGCGTCTCAGCGTAGCCACGCCGGGCTCGTTCCTGGACGAGTTCGAAAGAATCCGGGTCGAAGTGGAGCGCGATGACAAGCGGATGCCAGCATCGATGCAGCGCGACACGGCCTAGGACGAGGGGTGTCTCGAGACCTTCGGTCAGTTGCGCGTCGAGACGCTGACAGGGATCCCGCGAGCCAGCGAATTGCTCACCGTCGATATTTCCTGAGCCCTGCGGATCACGGCGTCCAGGTCGGCTTCCCGATCCGCAGCTTCGACGGCGATCTCGACATGAGCAGAGGTGGCGCGCAACGGATCACCCTCGAACGTCACCCTCACATCGACCGCTAGAGCGGTCAGTGCGACATTCATTTCATGGGCCACATGATAAAGGTCGTTGCACAGGCAGCCGCCGATCGCCAATCCAAGCAATTGACCGCCATTGAATCCGAGCCCCTGGCCTCCGGCCTTGCCTTCGGGGCGGTCCACGACGACGGAGTGGGCTCCGGCCCATCCGATCGAAGCTTCCGTATCGGGGATACCGCGCAGCCGGACGACCATGTCGATCATGGGGCCCCTCCTGTTCCAGCGTTAGGCCCGGCCGTCCTCACATGCGCTATCGCCGTCCGAACAGGCGTTCGATGTCGGTGAGCTTCAGCTCCACATAGGTGGGCCGACCGTGATTGCACTGGCCCGAGAGAGGCGTGGCCTCCATCTCGCGCAGCAAGGCGTTCATCTCCTCGGGCCGCATGTGGCGCCCGGCCCGGATGGAGCCGTGGCAGGACATGCGCGAAAGGACGGCGTCGAGCCGCTCCTCCAGCGGATTGGCGGCTCCCTGTCCCCATTCCGCGAGCGCATCGGCCACATCCTGCACCAGCGCCTTGATGCGCCCGCCAGCGAGGGCCGACGGCACCTCGCGCACGAGCAGCGCCCCATGCCCGAAGGGCTCGACGACGAGGCCTAGGCTCTCCAGCATCGCGGCTTCCGCGAGCACCCGATCCGCGTCCACCGGATCGAGATCGACCACCTCGGGAATCAGCAGCAATTGGCGCGCGATGCCGGACGACGCGCGCTCGCGCTTCAGGCGCTCATAGACCAGGCGCTCGTGCGCGGCATGCTGATCGACGATGACGATGCCGTCCTGCGTCTGCGCGACGATGTAGGTACCATGCAGCTGCGCACGCGCGGCGCCCAGGGGCGCGGCCTCCATCTCGGGTTCAATCTCGGCAAGCGTGGCGCGGCTGTCGGCGGACGGCGACGCGAGATCCGGCAGGGAGGCCTGCGCTTCGGCCAATCCGGAAGCGGGCGCATGCGCCTGCGGAGCCGGATCGAGGGGTGCCTGCCAATGGGCGAACCCGCTCGACGGGCGGATGATGGAAGGACGATGATGCCCGAAGGCCGGGCGGGCCGGCAGCGCGCCTTGCGGGCGCAGGCTCTCCAGCGTGCGCGCGCCCACGGTCGAGGACGCGCGCGTGGAAAAGCGCGTGATCGCCTCCCGGATCGCCGCCACCACGAAGCCGCGCACGAAAGCGGGATCCCGGAAGCGCACCTCCGTTTTCGCCGGATGCACGTTGACGTCCACGCCACGCGGATCGAGCTCGACCATCATGGCGAGAACCGGATGACGGTCGGAGGCCATCACGTCGGCATAGGCGCCGCGCACCGCGCCGAGCAGGAGCTTGTCGCGCACGGGCCGCCCGTTCACCACGAAATGGATCGCCGTGGATGTGCCGCGGTGATAGGTGGGCAGGCTCGCGAAACCGGTCAGCCGCACGCCTTCGCGCTCGACGCCGATCGACATGGCGTTCTCGTTGAAATCGGAGCCGAGAACCCGCGAGAGGCGGCGCAGGAAGCCGTGCTCACCGGGCTCCTCCGGCGGATAGGTGAAGGACGTGATGTGCTCGCCGGACAGCGTGAAACGCACCGTCGGATGCGCGATGGCGAGGCGCTTGACAATCTCCGCGACGGCCTGCGCCTCGGAGCGGTCGCTCTTCAGGAACTTCAGGCGCGCGGGCGTCGCTGCGAACAGGTCCGTTACCTCGACGCGTGTCCCCTTCGGCGCGGAAGCGGGCCGAACGGGATGCTTCACGCCGGCCTCGACCACGATCATGGAGGCTGTTTCGGCATCCTTCGTGCGTGTCGTGATGCAGAGGCGCGCAACGGCCCCGATCGACGGCAGGGCCTCTCCGCGAAAGCCCAGCGTGTTGATGGAAAACAGGTCGCCATCCGGCAGCTTGGAGGTCGCATGGCGCTCGACGGCGAGCTCCAGGTCCTCGGGCGTCATGCCCTGCCCATCGTCGACGATCCGGATCAGGCGGCGGCCGCCCGCCTCCACGGTGATCTCGATGGAGGAGGCGCCCGCATCGACGGCGTTCTCGACGAGCTCCTTCACGGCAGCAGCCGGGCGCTCGACAACCTCGCCCGCCGCGATGCGGTCGACGAGAATGGGATCGAGGCGGCGGACGAGCATGGGGCGCTTCACGTTCGAGGGATTCGGAACAGGAAAGATAGGGGCTGAGGATGTCCGAGACCATAAGCCGCGACGTTATTCCCCTGCCATTCGTCGAGCGACGCCGCGTCCCCCGCCATGGCCAGGACAAGCCCGGCCATGGCGGGAGTGCGATTTCACCCCTGCGCCAGGTACTGCTTGGCGAGGATCTTGCCCTCCTCCACGGCCGGCTGGTCGAACGGATCGACGCCCAGCGCATAGCCGGTGAGGATGGTCTCCAGCATGAAATGCATCAGCACTTCGCCCATGGCCCGCTCGTCGAGCGTCTCGATGTGAATGCGCCGGGTCGGGCGGCCGTTCTTGGCGAGCGTATCGGCCGTCGCCCGGCCCTGGGCCGCCACGAGATCGCCGATGCGCTTGCCCCCGAAATCCGCCTCGCCCGCGCGCTTGGCGAGCTTCTCGTCCATGAGCGGGCCCTGCCCCGCCACGCCCGTGGTCATGACGGTGAAGAGCTTGTCGTTGGGCCCTGCGAGATAGAGCTGGAGCTGGCTGTGCTGATCGACTGGACCGATGGCCGCCACGGGCTGCGTGCCCTTGCCGTCCTTGCCGATGCTCTCGGCCCAGAGCTGGACCCACCAGCGGGTGAAGCGCTCCAGGCGGTCCGCATAGGCCATGGTCACGGCAATGCCCTTGCCCTCCCTGGCGGCTGCCACGTTAAGCGCGGCGCCGAGGGCCGCCGGCGCATCCTTGGCAGCACTTCCGTTGCGGAATGGTTCATAGGCCTCCGCGGCGCCCTGCCGGATGGCGGCTATGTCGAGGCCCAGGACGGCAGCGGACAGAAGGCCCACATTGGTAAGCACGGAATAGCGCCCCCCGATGCCCGTGTGGTGCTCCAGGAAGCGGACACCCTCGGGCTCCAGAAGGTCGCGAAGGGCGTTCCTGCCGCCCTCCTTGCGCGGTTCGGACAGACCCAGGAACATATCCTTGGGCATGGCCTTCAGGCCCGCCTTGTCGAGGGCGGAAAGCACCGCGATCGTCTGCATCAGGGTCTCGCCGGTGCCGCCGGATTTCGAGATTGACACGAAGCGCGTCGACGACAGCGGCAGCTTGTGCAGCATGCAGTCGAAGGTAAGGGGGTCGAGATTGTCGAGGAAGTGGATGCGCGGGCTCTCGGTGAAGCGTCCTGCCCCAGGCACGGCGTAGTCCTTCAGCTGGGCCAGGGTCTGTCCGCCCAGGCTCGAGCCGCCGGTCCCGAGAAACACGACGTCCGTCGCATCCAGGCGCAGCCAGGCGGCTGCCTGCTGGATGGAGGCGAGATCCTCCGTCGTGCGCGGCATGTGGAGCAGTGGAAGGCGGCCCGACGCATCGTCGTCCGACAGCCGCCCCATGGCCGTGCTCACGGCCTCGAGGGATGCCTCGAACGCCCCTTGCGAAAGACCGCCCGTCCCGATGGTGGATGCCAAGGCGAGATCAATCGATTGCTGCAGGGCCATACGGGATACTCCGACTCTTTCTGTGGGAAATTGCAAAGCGGAACTTTAGGGCAGAGACGGTGCCTCGACTAGGGGACAACGACAGGTGGCATCGCCTGCCCTGGGCACTCGATATGAAAAAGGAGCCGGGAGGCTCCTTTCTGGTTGCATTCGTCAGGCCGGGCTCAAAGCCCCGTCGGCCGCCCTGCGATGACGGTGAGCATCCTGCCGTCGCCGAAGATGCGATCAGCGGCCTCGCGGATATCGCCCTGCGTCACCGCGGAAACCAACGCGTTGCGACGGCCGATATAGTCGATCCCGAGCCCTTCGAAGGCGATCTGGGCCAGCGTGTGCGCGATCTTCGTCGACGTATCGAAGCCGAGCGCATAGGAGCCGGTGAGATAATCCTTCGCCTTCTGCAACTCCTCGTCCGACGGACCTTCCGCCGTGAGGCGCGCCATTTCGCTGGCGATCACATCGAGGCATTCCACCACGCGCTCGTTCTTGGTGGCGGTGTAGCCCCAGGTCATCGCGGCCGCGCGATAGCTCACGAGCGAGGTGCCGACGCTGTAGGCGAGGCCACGCTTCTCGCGCACTTCCTGGAAAAGGCGCGAGGTGAAGGAGCCGCCGCCGAAGATGTGATTGAGCACGTAGGCCGGGATGAAGCCGGGATCGCGCCAGGCGATTCCCGGCGTGCCGAAGCGGATGACGGATTGCGGCACGTCGAGATCGACGACGATGCGCGAGCCGGTCTTCTGCAGCGATGTCGTCTCGACGACGGGGAGCGGCTTCGCCTCGGGCAGCGAGCCGAAGACCTTGTCGAGAAGCAGCGACAGGTCGTCGGCCGAGATGGCGCCCACGACCGCGATCTTCACGCGGCCGCGCGCGATCATGGCGCGATGCATTGCCACGAGATCGTCGCGGGTGATGGCGGCGACGCTTTCGGGCGTGCCCGAGGTCGGGCGCCCATAGGGATGGCCGGCGAACCCTTCCTCGAAGAAGCGGCGCGTGGCCATGACGCCCGGATCGTTCTGCTGATAGCGCAGGCCCGCGATGGTCTGGGCGCGAACGCGCTCGATGGCATCCTGGTCGAAGCGAGGCTCGGCCAATGCGAGCCGCAGCAGTTCGAAGGCTTCATCCGCATGCTTGACGAGCGTCTTCAGCGAGCCGCCGATGGCGTCGTTGCCCGCATTGAAGGAAAGTTCGATGGCGTGCGCGGCCAGACGCTCCTGGAAGGCATCGGAATCGTGTTCCCCCGCACCCTCGTCGAGCAGGCGCGCCAGCATCTGCGCGACGCCGGGCTTGTCGGCGGGGTCATGCGCGGATCCGCCCTCGAAAATGAACGAGACGGCGATCAGCGGCACCACGTCGGATTCGACATGCCACGCCTCGACGCCGGCGGCGGAAGTCAGGGCCCTCACGGTCGTGGGGGATGAGGACAGGGTTTCAACGGAAGCGGTCATCTTTTCCTCGGGTCTCAAGCAGGCGGTCAAGAAGCCGACTTCTGCAGATAGCCCGTCACGGAGCGGCGGGCGACGAGATAGCGCTCGGCAGCGGAGGCGAGATCCTCCTTGAACACGGTTTCGATTTCAATGGGCCAGCGGCGCACGTCCTCGATCGTCTCGCCGATGGCGAGAGCCGAGCCGTAGATGCGTGCGAGCGACGACTGGCTGTCCGTGGAATAAATCGTCTCGGCCACGAGGCGCGTCTTGGCGCGCTCGATGGAATCGGGATCGAGCGCCTCGTCCGGAATGGTTCTCAGCACCTCGTCCAGCGCCTCCTCGAGCGCCTGCAGCGAAACGCCCTCGGACGGGACCGCATAGACGCAGAAGCGCGTGTCCTCCATGGCGGAGGACATGTACCACGCGCCCGCATTCACCGCGATGCCGCGCTCCATCACGAGCTTGCGGTAGAGATACGAGGTCGGGCCGCCGCCGATCACCTCGGCGAGAAGCTCGAGCGCATAGCAATCGCGCTGCGTGGCAGTGCGGCAGGACGGCACCAGGTAGAGCCGTTGCAGCGTGGGCTGCTCGACCTTGGGATCGGACACCGTGATATGGCGCGCGGCTACGGGCTCGGGCTCGCGCGGACGCAGCCGCACCGGGCGCTTGCCCTGCGGCGCGATGCGGCCATAGGTGGCATCGGCGAGGCGGCGCACCTCGTCGGCCGTGACGTCGCCCGCGACGACCAGAATGCCGTTCTCGGGCGTATAGAAGCGCTTGTAGTAGTCGAGCGCGTGCTCACGGTTGAGCGTCTCGATCTCGTGCATCCACCCGATGATCGGAATGCCATAGGGATGATGCACGAAGAGGGAGGCGGCCATCGCTTCGGAGAGCTGGGCGGAGGGATCGGTCTCCACACGCATGCGGCGCTCTTCCAGAACCACGTCACGCTCCGGGCCGATCACGGATTCCTCGAGCAGCAGATTGGTCATGCGGTCCGACTCGAACTCCATCATGACTTCGAGATTTTCACGCGCGACACGCTGGAAATAGGCCGTGTAGTCGAAGGAGGTGAAAGCGTTCTCCTGGCCGCCGAGGCCGGATACCACTTTCGAGAACTCGCCCGCGGGATGCTTCTCGGTGCCCTTGAACATCAGGTGCTCGAGAAAATGCGCGATGCCCGACTGACCGATCGGATCGTCAGCCGAGCCGTTACGGTACCACACCATATGCGTGACGACGGGAGCGCGATGATCGGGAATCACCACCACATCGAGGCCGTTGTCGAGAGTGAAGGAGGACAGATTTGGGCCGCTGCCTTCCGTGCGCCCGAAGGACGGGGCGTCGGCTTTGAGGATGGGCTTGGAGGCAGTCTTCATGACGGTTCAACCTTGGAAGCATCAAATCGTTTCGTAGGGCGATTCCTACGGGCATAGTCCAATCGGGGAAGCAAGCAAGCGAGGCAGGACGCCTTTTGGTGCGACATGGTTCGCGTCCGAGGGCATGAACAGGCTTGACTTTGCGAAGCCCCAAGAACGATTTCAGGCGAAGCGGGGATGCCCGTTCGCCTGAAAAGAAAGAGCGGTGGCAAAGCCTTATTGCCTGCGCTGCTGCTGTTGTTGAATGAAGGCCTGCGGGCTGTCGGGATCGCCCATCGGCGTCGGATCGGCGGATGCCCTGAGAGGCGCGCCGGGGGCGGCCTTCAGCAGGCTCTGCGGCGGGTCGCTCAGGTAGCGGCGCTCGAGCCCGTCACCCTCGAGTTCGACCTTCTTGTTCGTGGAGAAGGCGCGCAGCTCGTCCGGCGTCATGCGGGGATTTTCCTTGCTCCAGCCGGCCCCTGGCTGCGGAAGGGAGTCACGACTGTTCGGATTTCGGCCGGCGCGGACCTCCTCGATGGAGAGCCGCTTGCCCTCGCTGAGCTTGTAGAGCTCGGTCTCGGAGTAAGGCGTCCTGGCCTCCTTGGCGGCCTTGCGGCGGGCCGCCAGGTCCGGATCCTTGGGCCAGTTCGCGTTGTTCGCCTCGGGGCCGTTGGGAGCGGCCGGAGGAGGCAGATCCATCTTGGGCGGCAGCACCAGGGGCGCGCGCTCATTGTAGATGATCGGCTCTTTTTCCTTGGGAATGATACCGATGCTGCCAAGCAGGCTCTTCACGACCTCGCCTTCCTGCGCCGAAGCGGGGGACACGGCGAATGCGAACGCCAAAACGCCCGCGAGGCCAAAGATCTTCATTCCCTTCATGGCACACCCACCATTGTTTCTCGTTATGCCCGGAACGCCTGATCGCTCTTTAGGGCGAACATAAGGCAGCTTGTCCGGCAGCCCGGGAGTTACCGACCCCGCCGCCCTTCCAGAAAGAAAGAGTCATAAAGCAATCCGATCACACCCGCAACGATGGCCGCGTCCGCCACATTGAACACGTACCAGGACCAGTCGCCCACGTGGAACTGGATGAAATCGAACACGGCTCCATACCAGAGACGGTCGATGACGTTGCCGATGGCGCCGCCCACGATCAGCCCGAGGGAGGCCGCCAGGAGCTTGGCCCTGGTGCGGCGGATCCAGATGGACAGCCCGATGGAGGCCAGGATGGAGACGACGATCAGGGTCCAGCGCCCCCAATCCCCGTCCTGCTGGAAGAGGCCGTAGGAAATGCCCCGGTTCCAGACCACGATCAGGTTGAGGAACGGCGTCAGCACGAGGGGCTCGTTGACCGGCAGATCGAGAACCCGGTAGGCATAGATCTTCGTCGCCTGATCGAGGATCAGGGTGATCAACGCCACGGAAAAGCCGAGGATCGCAGCCGCCGAGAGCCCGCTCCGGTCGGCGCGGGCCCTGCCCCTCCCCTTGGAAGGCCGCGGCCTCGCCGCCGCGCGGGGGCGCTGCGGAGCGGTCTCGGGGCCGTTCGGGCCCGGCCCCGCCCCCTGGGAGCCTTCGCCTTTGATCATTCCGCTGCCGCCTTCAGCCGGTCCCATTCGCGCAGGGCCGCCGCATCGCGCGGCGTCACGTCCGGATAATCCGGATCGCTGCCCACCTCGGGCGTCACCTTCCACGACCGGGCGCATTTGCGGCCCTTGGCGAGCTCAGGCACCACGGCGACGCCCTTCACGTCCTCGAGACGGAAGGCCTCCGCGGGCCCCTCGCCCTGCACCACCTGGATCGCCGAAGTGATGCAGATCTCCGCCATGTCGAGGCCCTGGACGGCCTGGAAGAGGTCCTGGTCCGCGATGGACACCACGGGAGCCGCCTCCAGGCTCGCGCCGATGCGCTTCTGCGCGCGCTCGATCTCCAGGGCGCCAGTGACGACGCGGCGCACCCGGCGCACCTTGGCCCAGCGCTCGGCCAGGGCATCGTCGCGCCACTCGGCCGGAACCTGCGGGAAGGTTTCGAGATGCACGGACTGCGCCTCCGGAAACCGTGCGAGCCAGGCCTCTTCCGCCGTGAAGGCGAGGATCGGCGCGATCCAGGTCACCACGCAGCGGAAGGTCTGGTCGATCACCGTGAGGGCGCTCTTGCGGGCGACGCTCGAGATCGGATCGCAATAGAGCGTGTCCTTGCGCACGTCGAAGTAGAACGCCGACAGATCCGTGGTCATGAACGAGTTGAGCAACGCGACCACGCGCTTGTAATCGTAGCCCGCATAGGCCTCGCGCATCTCGCCGTCGAGTTCGACGAGGCGGTGCAGGACGAAACGCTCCAGCTCCGGCATGGCGCTGAACTCGACCTTGTCCGCCTCGCGGAAATGGGCGAGCGAGCCCAGCATCCAGCGGATCGTGTTGCGCAGCTTGCGGTAGGTTTCGGCCGTGGTCTTGATGATCTCCGGGCCGATGCGCTGATCGTCCCAGTAATCCACCGAAGCCGTCCAGAGACGCAGGATATCGGCGCCGTATTCCTTGATGACGGTCTGCGGCGCCACCGTGTTGCCCAGCGACTTCGACATCTTGCGGCCCTGCTCGTCGAGCGTGAAGCCGTGCGTCACGACGATGTCGTACGGCGCGCGTCCGCGCGTGCCGCAGCTTTCGAGCAGCGACGAGTGGAACCAGCCGCGATGCTGGTCGGAACCTTCCAGGTACATCACCTGGTCAGGGCCGCCGTCGACCTTGCGGGTGACCTTCAGATCGGGGCGCTTCTCGAGCGCGAAGGCGTGCGTGCAGCCGGAATCGAACCACACGTCGAGAATGTCGTTCACCTTCTCGTAATCGTTCAGGTCGTAGCCGCCGGCCTTCAGGAAGCGCGACCCGTCATCCGCGTACCACGCATCCGCGCCCTCCTTCTCGAAGGCTTCGGCGATGGCGGTGTTGACGCGTTCGTCCTTGAGGATCTCGTTGGTGCCCTTCTTCACGAAGACGGCGATCGGCACGCCCCAGGCGCGCTGGCGCGAGACCACCCAATCGGGACGGTTGGCGATCATGCCGGTGATGCGGTTCTCGCCGGATTCCGGCACCCACTGGGTCTTCTCGATGGCCCCGAGAGCGCGCTGACGCAGCGTGTCACCCTTGCCGTCGAGCGGCTTGTCCATCGAGATGAACCATTGCGGCGTGTTGCGGAAGATGAGCGGGCCCTTCGAGCGCCAGGAATGCGGATATTGGTGCTTCAGCCGCCCGCGCGCGATCAGCGCGCCGACCTCCACGAGCTTCCTGATCACCGCCTCGTTCGCGCCAGCATCCTTGCCCTTGTCGTCATAGATGCGCTCGCCCGCGAAGAACGGCACGTCAGGGAAATAGGAGGAATCCGGCGCCACCGTGTGCGGCACTTCCCTCGTGCCGCAGGCGGCGAACACGTCGCGATGCTTCACGTAGGTGTTGTAGTCGTCCGCGCCGTGGCCGGGAGCCGTATGCACGAAGCCCGTGCCGGCGTCGTCGGTGACGTAATCGGCGGGCAGCATCGGGACCGCGAAATCCCAATAGCCGTTCGCCCCCTCGAGGCCCCGGAACGGATGCGCGCAGCGCTCGATCATCACCGGCAGAACGTCCTTCACGCGCTCGTAGCCGGCGACCCGCGCCGCCTTGAACACGTCGGCGGCGAGCTTGTCGGCCAGCACCAGGCGGTCGCCCACCTTCGCCCAGTTGTCGTCCGCCGCTTCCGTCACCCTGTAGAGGCCATAGGCGATGGTCTCGCCATAGGCGATGGCGCGGTTCGCCGGGATCGTCCAGGGGGTCGTCGTCCAGATCACCACCGAGGCTCCGTCGAGATCGCCGTCGAGGGTGTTGGTGATCTTGAACTTCACCCAGATCGTGGTGGAGGTCTTCTCGTGGTATTCGACTTCCGCCTCGGCGAGAGCCGTCTTCTCGACGGAGGACCACATGACCGGCTTCGAGCCGCGGTAGAGCTGGTCGCTCACCGCGAACTTGATGATCTCGCGGGCGATCTGCGCCTCCGCGTTATAGCTCATGGTCAGATAAGGGTTCGACCAGTCGCCGCCGACGCCCAGGCGCTTGAACTCCTCGCGCTGCACGTCGATCCACTTCTCCGCGAAGGCGCGGCACTCGCGGCGGAACTCGACGATCGGCACCTCGTCCTTGTTCTTGCCCTTGGAGCGGTACTCCTCCTCGATCTTCCACTCGATGGGAAGCCCGTGGCAGTCCCAGCCCGGCACGTAGTTGGAGTCGAAGCCCAGCATGCCCTGGGAGCGGACGATCAGATCCTTGAGGATCTTGTTGAGGGCATGGCCGATATGGATGTTGCCGTTGGCATAGGGAGGGCCGTCGTGCAGCACGAAGCGCGGGCGCCCCTTCTGGACCTCGCGCAGGCGCTCGTAGAGCTTCATCTCGTTCCAGCGCTGGAGAAACTGAGGCTCGCGCTGGGGGAGACCCGCCCGCATGGGGAAGTCGGTCTGCGGCAGGAAGAGGGTTTCGGAATAGTCGCGAGCGGCGCTCTCAGGTCTGTCGGTCATAACGGTCAATCGATCCAAGCGGCCCCGGCAGGGGGCTCCAGTTCAGGCTGTGTTTGAGGCGAACGGCAAAGATCCCGGACCTTCGCGGGTTACGCGAGGGCCGGGCCGATAATTCGCGAAGGCCGGACACGGGCCGTGAAAGGAGCCTGAAAATCCATGGGCATGGGTGCCTTTTAGCAGCGCCGTGCCGGATAATAAAGCGTGGTGATTGAGGCGCAGGCTGCCTATGTATGGGCCGAGACCCCACCCGCGATGAGGATTGACCCATGGCAGAGATGACCACCACGCAGACCAGGCGCTCCCGCGCCGGCTTCGACCTGACGCCCCCCTCCGCCGAGCAGTTCCGCGCCCTCGTGGACAACCTCGACGACGAGGAGCGCCGCGTGCTCCTGGAGCACGGCACCGAGCGGCCCTTCTGCGGCATTTTCAACGAGGCCAAGGACAAGGGCACCTATTGCTGCCGCCTGTGCGGCCTGCCCCTGTTCAACGCGGGCACCAAGTTCGAATCCGGCACCGGCTGGCCGAGCTTCTTCGACCCCATCGACCGCGACCACATCGCCTTCGTGCGGGATACGAGCTACGGCATGGTCCGCACCGAGATCCGCTGCGCCCGCTGCGAGGGCCATCTGGGGCATGTCTTCCCGGACGGCCCTCCCCCCACCGGCGAGCGCTACTGCATGAACTCGGTGTCCCTGCGCTTCGTGGCCGAGGGCGATCCGCTGCCGGACGAGCTGGGCCGGGGCGCGCCCGAGGGCGAGGCGATCGCCTAATCGATCATGGACGGGGTTCGGTCCGCCGCCAGCATCCGCCTGGCTTCTTCCGAATCCCGGTCCATCTGGGCGATCAGCGCCTCGATCCCGTCGAATCGCTCCTCCCCGCGGATCCAGCCGATGAATTCCACATCGAGGGTCTTTCCGTAGAGATCGCCCTTGAA
>Ga0180215_1001298_pt1 | contig 27905 bp, 21 predicted proteins | sample eDN3rd37CBELigBY_FD_128871 | JGI IMG/M metagenome (GOLD analysis project Ga0180215, IMG submission 128871) | Enriched backyard soil microbial communities from Emeryville, California, USA - eDNA 3rd pass 37_C BE-Lig BY (version 2) (version 2) | ecosystem: Environmental > Terrestrial > Soil >...
ACTCCCCGCCGTCGAGTCCCTCGGCTCCGCCACCGTCATCTGCACCGACAAGACCGGGACCCTGACCGCCGGCGAGATGACCGTCACCACGATCCTCCTCGGCGGCCACGACGGCTCCACCCGCGAGATCACCATCACCGGCTCGGGCTACGAGCCGACCGGCGACTTCCTCGAAGACGGCGAGCCGATCGACCCCGCGCGGGACACGCTCCTCGACCTTGCGCTCCGCGCCGCCACCCTCTCCAGTCGCGGCGATATCGTCCACACCGAACGAGGCTGGGAGCCCCGAGGCGACCCGACCGAATCGGCGATCCTCGCCGCCGCCCGGAAGGCAGGGCTGGACCCGGCCGAGCTCCTCGAACGCGAGCCGCGCGCGGGAGAGATCCCCTTCTCGAGCGAGCGGATGTACGCCGTCTCGTTCCACCAGGGTGACGGCATGCGCCAACTGCTCGGTACCACACCAGACGATGCCGCACCCGGCGGGCGGCTCACCGCGTACGCCAAGGGCGCGCCGCGCCGGATACTCGAGCTCTGCGACGCCGTCCTCACTCCGGCCGGCCGGGTACCCCTCGACCAGATCGCACGCGAGCGCATCCTCGACCAGAACGCTCGCCTCGCCCGGCGCGGGCTCCGCGTCCTCGCCATCGCCGCCGGCCCCGCTCCGAGCGCCGACCCCGACGAGCTCCCGCCGCTCGCCTTCGTCGGGATCATCGGGATGATCGACCCGCCCGCACCCGGCGTCCCCGAAACCATCCAGCAGCTCCGCGCCGCCGGGATCCGCACCGTCATGCTCACCGGCGACCAGCGGCTCACCGCCGAGGCGATCGCCGACGAACTCGGGATCCTCGGATCGGGGGAGGGGACCACCGACGGGAAGGAGCTGGCCGGCAAGAGCGCGCGCGAGCTGGACGGGATCGTCGCCCATACCGGTGTCTTCAGCCGCGTCGACCCCGCCCACAAGCTCGACATCATCGCCGCACTCCAGAACCACGGCGAGATCGTCGCCATGCTCGGCGACGGCGTCAACGATGCAGCGGCGCTGAAAAAGGCCGATATCGGCGTCGCCATGGGGATCCGGGGCACCGACGTCGCCAAGGAGGCGGCCGACGTCGTCCTCCTCGACGATCGCTTCCAGACGATAGCCGCCGCCGTCGAAGAGGGGCGCGTCAGCTTCGGCAATATCCGGAAGTTCGTCTTCTACCTCTTCAGCTGCAATATCGCCGAGATCTTGGTGATCTTCATCGCCGGGCTGGCCGGCTACCCCAACGTGCTCCTCCCGCTCCAGATCCTCTGGCTCAACCTCATCACCGACACCTTCCCGGCCCTCTCGCTCGCCTTCGAGCCCGCCGACCGCGACGTCATGCGGCGCCCGCCCCGCGAGCCGGACGCCGGGATCCTCTCCCCCCGCTTCACCCTCGCGATCCTCACCTACGGCGCCCTCATCACCGCCGTCACGCTCGTCGCCTTCTTCTGGGCCGCGACCCCGGAGCATCGGGTCACTATGGCCTTCATGACCATCGCCCTGGCCCAGATATTCCACCTCGCCAACGCCCGCAGCGCCGAGCACATCCTCACCCCGCGACGGCTGGTCGCCAACCGCCACGCCGTGGCCGCCGTGCTCCTGACCATCGGGCTGCAGTTCCTCGCGGTTTACCTCCCCTCGCTGGCTGCCGTGCTCCGCCTGACCTTGCTTAACGCCACCGAATGGCTCCTGACCTTCGCACTCGCCCTGGTCCCGGTCGCAGTCGGTCAGCTCGTCAGGATCTTCGGCGGCCCCTCCGCCTCCGGGATTTCCGGCTGAACGTCGGAATGTTGTGTTGGACGATGCAGTCTGCCCCTGAACCACTTTGGAAACTAAATTTGGACTACGATTGGCAGAACGCGGTGATCGCGCAATTTTACGGAAGAGTATGTTGGACTTTACATGCAAACTCGACGCGGGTGCCAGGCACCATGCCATCCCATGGCTTGAGGCTCTGAACATTGAAATGTCGCGGCTCCTCGACAGTCGATCGATCGACGAGGAAAGCTATGCTCGCGCTGATAATTCCCGTAACCTCCTCGTATTTCTGCCGAAATGAGCGGATGAAAGTCAAGCGCTGCCCAAGCCAAGGGCGCTATACCCGTTCCCCAAGCTACCCTCAGCACGCTGTTCGGCCCAAGTTGTCTCATTATGCTATTCCATCTTCCAACATCCGAAACCATTTTCCCACCATGATAACCATTAGCATCAGCGTCTCCTATCCGCAGGACTGCGGTCTTGAGCCGTACACTGTCACGTTTCAGCTGTGGGAGGGGTATGGGTGCCTCGATCCAGTTGAGGCTATAAAAGTTGTGCTGACACTACTTGTTGGTCCACAGCCCGCAAAGGTAATGGATGGTAATGGAGAGACATGGGAATTTTACAGTGAAACAGTATGTTGTGTGGAGGCGTGGGAGTAAACCTCCCCGGCGCCTAGGCTAATTCTCTGTCAATGATCGGTCTATAGTCAATGGGATTATGAACTGTTTTAGCACCGCTGATTACAACCAGAAATGTTAGAGTGTGTTGAGAAACCGCTCATCCTGGGCTCAGCCGCCTGAGCATGAGGCGGATCATCGCGAGGCGGATCCAGGCGATGCTGCTCGAGATCGTCGCCTCGTAGTCCCTGGCCAGCCATCAACACTTCATGAGCCAGGCAAAGGTGTGTTCAACGATCCAGCGATTTGGCGGCACGACCAACTTATGCTGCTTCCGCAACTTGGGGACTATAACCAGCCAGAGGTCCAGTTGATCAGCCGTCCAGCCTTTGAGCGGACGCTGGTAGGCCGAGTCGGAAAAGACCACCCCGAGTCCCGGATACTCATCCCAGCCGAGTTGGGAGAGGGTGGGCGTAGCACCGACCGAGTCGACCACATCGGCCTTGTGGATATGGAGCGCATGCATGAGACCTATGGTATCCACAACCAGGTGGCACTTTCGCCCGGTTACGAGCTTGTCGCCGTCGAAGCCGCGGATCCCCCTTTTTCCGTCGTCTTCACCGACTGGGAGTCGATGGTCATGTCGCTCGGCGTGGGCTCCCTACCATCCTATATTCGGACCTCGGCACGGAGTGCGTCGTGAATCCTCTCCAGCGTGCCGTCCCACTTCCAGCGCCGGAAGTGGTCGTAAAGGTTGCCCCAGGGCGGCAGATCATGTGGGGCATCGCTCGCCAGGAGATGCCGCCTCGCAGTACATACAGGAGGCCGTTCATCACTTCGCACAGCGGGTACGTACGTGGGCGCCCCCATTTCGAGGGATCACGCTCCAGCAGCGGGAGAAGCCGCTCCCACTGCGCATCGGTCAGGTCGGTTGGGTATCTATGTCGGTTTATACCAACGAGCTACACCCGGTAGACCTCGCGGTTTCTCAACACGCTCTTACAGCCATTACATCCTTCCGGGGGGCTCACCCCCGGAGCAGATCTGCGCCTTTACATATTTCAATCTGGTTGACAGAATTAAGATGCATATACCCACCAGAGGGATCCCCCCATTACTTGTCCTCCTCATCGGTCTCCTGGTCATCCATGATGTACTCCTCATCGCCGCGGTGATCGATAGCATCGCTAAACCTTAGCATCGCTTGCTTATATGCTTCAGCAGCGAAACGCAGGCTCGCACGGGCTCGAATTATGTCCGCTATCAGAAGCTGCTGAAGATCTCGGTCCGCGGGGAAGCAGATCTCTAGAGCTTCGAAATCGGCGATTTGGGTACGGCGGCGATTACTGTGTCCGGTTGTGATTGCACGAAATGCGCGTTGATAGTAGCGGCTTCTGAGAAGGCACGATAGAAACTCTGGATCGAGCCGGTTGTCTGTAATCCGATAAATTGGAAACTCGTTCGTCACAATCGCGCCATCAAATTCATCTGGAACAACAGCGATACAACCCTTCCACAAATCAATGGAAGAGAATACTACGTCCCCGGCACGCGCGGCATACCACGTAGATGGGCTGTCTTCGAAGTACATCCCTAACCATTCCGGCGGATTGCGTCCCTTACCAGCTTCGCGGGCGCGGATTTCTCCCGTCTGCGAGAGAGTCATGACCGTGACGGGAGCATCGGGGCTATCCTCCGGGTGTACTTCCTCTTCACGGCGCTCGAGAACCTGCGATAGTGGGACTCGGATCCACCCAGCTGGTGTGATGGTGCGTTCCTCTCTCTTGAAGAGCAAATATTTCGGATCAAGGCGGTGACTCTCATGAGCAGTCCAGAGATCAACAATGCTTATCCCCATACAGTCCGGTGAGGTCCGGCCGCCATATCCTGCAGGATTGTCTTTGAACCTCATATACTCACCGAGTATTGTTCCGGACTGGTCATCTTCGAGCCGTCCTCCCGATCTACCGCGATAGAGTTCATTCCGGTCTGAGGGCGCGCCCGTCGATGTATAACCGATATGGTTAGCCTCTGCGAGAAATACCCAATAATTCAAGGCACGCAATCCCGCGAGAATGGCCGCTTCGTCATCAGCCCCATCGACCATTGCACGATTATACGCCCGATCGAAGCGGACTTTCTCCTCTGCCGTGAACTTCCGATAGAAGAGGATTGAAGTCTTATTCTGCGCACCTGATCGACGGAATGCGTAATCGGGAAGCGAGACGATTGCCAGGAAAATCCCATTCTTAGCTAGAAATCGACGGACCTGCGGGCAGTTAGATGCCTCCCCCTGATTATTTAGCATTCCATCTGGAATGACGAGCCCCAGGCGTCCCCCCTTCTCCAACATATCTATAGCGCGTTCAATTACCAGATGCTCAGATGGAACCTTCGATCTTCCCCGCGCTACTTCAAAGTTGGACAAACTGTTTCGCCCGAGTTTGTCTTCGTCCCCCGCTTCCACGTCATCTCCAAACGGAGGGTTACCTACAACAACGGAGAATTTGTCACGGAAATTCTGCAACCGCTCTAGACCGAAATGCGAGTCCAGGCAGCTTCGATCTCCCTCAATATGAGTGTGGCCATCATGATGCAGCACCATGTTGATCTTGCATATCCGGGCAAGGATCTCATGGATTTCTATACCGTAGACATTGATGTGTGAAAAGTCATACTTAAGCCGCTCAACTTCGGCCTGCCCCTTGTATTGACGATCAATTGAGTGCCAAACCTGAAGGAGGACTTCGAGCAGGAACCCGCCACTCCCCGCTGTTAAGTCGATCACAAAGTCCAGCGGGCTCACTTCGAGCATTGCCACTGCGAAGCGCGCGATCTGGCGCATCGTAAAATACTGGCCCAACTCGCCCCGAAATACCGATCCGAAGAAAGTCTCGAATGCAGTTCCGATACTATCAATGTCGGTATGAGAGATGCTAATGTCCTGCAATGTTCGGGCAACTTCATAGATCTTCTTGTCTGGGAGATTGATCCGAACGTCGTCAGGGAATATCGTGGGGTCACGCCTCACTGCTTGGCGGAATAGTCGATGAATGCGGTTGGCTACAGCGGCTGTAGTCTCGTTCGTGCCTACCTGAAAGCTCCTGGGCTTGCCACTCGGAGTATGTCGCTCATCCTCGACCTTTGCGAATAGCAACTTGCTCCACTCATCGAATGCCATTAGAGGGTCGCGCTTTCCTCCCGACCATATCAGAGAGTGTGTACGGCGAATTTTGTTTTCCAATGTATATGGTAGAGCAGGTCGGATGTCAGAATCTGTCCCTGCGATAAACGCATACTCCGGTGCTGCCCCATACTGCTCCGGGATCGCCTGCCATGTCCCCTTGATATTCTCGCTTCGCTCAGTAGGCGGATAATTCCCAATGTCATAGAAGATGCTCTCGGACCACTCCGTATAGAGTCCGAACGGGGCGCGGAGAGAATTGGCATTTCCGAAGAGCTGTTCAATCCCCTGCAGTCGATCCTGTCTTCTTTGTCCATCTCTTTTGCATTCGACGACCAAATATGGATTTCTACACTCGTCGTCTCGATATACAACTATATCGGCATTGTCACTTGGCGTTCGCCGAGGGACCGGCGCTTCCGTCCGCATTCGGTTAGGTGGGTATTGTTTGACAAGAATGAGTTGGGCAAGGGTAATGCACCTAACCCATTCCTCTGGGTCCGTCCAGTCGTAACTCTTTTTGTGATGGAGATGGTACGTCACGCGGCCGTTCTTGATCTCGATAACTCCACGATTGATCGCCTCAAGAACATGCTCTTGGTTCTCCGCCTGCTCACGGGTCAATGCCATGGCATCCTCTGATAACCATATTGCTGTTAATACCTCAAGTTACGATAGGTGAATATATGCGCATGCCTGTTTGGGGTCAAGCAGAGCGCGCGACTCTGCTTTAGGTGCATGTTGTGGTCAATCTGACAATTTGTTGTGTCACCGAGACGTGATGCGCTGCGTGTATGATGCAGGTATCAGATGGACGACGTGGTTGTCGATCCGGAGCTCAGTGCCCTGGTTGTTGGAGGATGACCGAGGGCGATGTGAATATACGCTTGAACAAAGCCGCTGTTGAGCTGCCAACTAGGCTGCGGTCACCTTGGTTCGCGCCGAATGTCCTACGCAGGTCCGCATCTCCGAGCGCCTGTGGCACCTGATCGCGCGTTTGACACCGCCACCCTCCCGATCTACGTTGCGGTCGGATCCATCTCCCCGCCGCCCACCGGGGTCAGGTTTACTCGATATAAGGGAGGACCTCCGAGATGAAGCACTCCATCAGGCTCGTCGCCCTGGCCGCCCTCGCCCTCGCCGCCACCGCCGCACCGGTCGCCGCGCAGACTACGGCGCCGCACTGGCCGAAGACCTGGCAGGAATTGCACGACTACAAAGCTGGTCCGACGCCCTTCCAGCACCTCATGGAGTTCTGGTACGAGCTCGACCGGCTGAGCCCCGAGGTCAGCATCCGCCCCCTCACCATGACCCTCCTCGATCGGGAGCTCACCCTCGTCGTCGTCTCTCGCGATCCGGTCCTCGACCCCCGGGACGCCATCCGCTCCGGCAAGACGATCGTACTGATCGCCAACTCGGTGCACGGCAACGAGACCGCCGGTAAGGAGGCCAGCCAGCTCGTCGCCCGTGACCTCGTCGCCGGCGACCTGCGCCACATCCTGGACGACGTCATCGTCCTCTTCGTCCCGCTCCTCAACCCGGACGGCGGCGAGGTCCGCATACGGACGAACGAAGAAGGGTTCGACATGAACCGGGACTACATCAAACTCGAGTCCCAGGAGATCCACGCCCTCGTCACCAAGGTCATGAACGAGTGGACCCCGGACATCCACCTCGACACCCACCACGGCGGCTCCGTCCCTTACACCGTCACCTGGCAGGGCACCCTCAACCCCGCCGCCGACGCGGAACTCCGCGCTTATCCCTACGAGAAGATCTTCCCGCGTATCCGTGAGGCACTCCGCAAGCACGATTACGACGGCTTCGACTACCAGGGCGCACGCGTCGTCGACGGTGTACCGGGGTGGGGGTCTACCTCCGTCGAACCCCGCAAGCACCACGTCTACACCGGCCTAGTCAACTCCATCGGGATCCTGGTCGAGACCCCTCGCAACACGCACCGGCTGCGCAACAACGGCACGGTCCTGGAAGAGATCCCCGCCGAGGAACGCTACTACCACCAGGTCCGCGGCCAGGAGATCCTCCTGCGCACCGTCCTCGAATTCGCCGCCGAGCACCGCGAGGAGATCAGGAAGCTCACCAACGCCGCCCGGCTTCGCGCCATCCGCAACGGCGCCCATTACTCCGAGGATGACAGGATCGTCCTCGAGTACCGCCTGGTCTCACGGGGCAAGGAACAGGTCTGGGTACGAGACCGGAACGCCCCCCTAGGGTACCGCCCGGAGCTGCGCGACATCTTCCTCTCCTACGAGGTCACCCGCACCACCACCCGCCCCCTCGGCTATGTCCTCCCGCCGTCGATGGCCAAGGTCGTCCCCCTCCTCCTCGACCACGGGATCGTCGTGCACCGCTTCACGAGACCGACCACCCTCGAACTCGAGGTGTACGACGCCACCGAGGTCCGCCGCACCGAGTACTTCCAGGGGCACTACCTGAAAGCCGTCACCGTCACCAAGTCCACGCGGCAGGTCGACGTCCCGGCCGGCGCCTACTACATCTCGACCGCGCAGTCCCGCAGCAACCTGATCTCTTATATCTTGGAGCCCGAGACCGACGACAACCTCATCACCTGGGGCTACGCCGACCACCTCCTGCGCGTGACGCCCCCCGCAGTCGACTCCACCGTGATCGTCAGCTCGGGGGCGACCAATACGCGCAACGACCGGCGTCCCCAGCGGGTACCGATGATGAGGATGATCAAGGAACAGCCCCTGCCGCTCCTGCAGGTCGTGCCGTTCAACCAGTACGAACGCAACCGCTACTACCAGACATGGTGATATCAGCCGGAGACAACCACGTGCTCAACCCGCTCCTCCGCCGCGACCGCCTCGTACCCTTCCCGGAGGTCACCCCGGACCATATCGTCCCGGCGGTTACCGAGGCCGTCGCGGAGGCCGAGGCCGCCATCCGCCACGTCGTCGAACTACAGGGCGCCCGCACCTACGCCAACACGGTCGCCCCACTCGACGAGGCCATGGACCGCCTCGAACGCGTTCTAGCCCCCGTACTCCACCTCACCCTCGTCGCCGATTCACCCGCGCTCCGCAGCGCCTACGCCGAGGTCGAGCCGCTCTTCTCCGCGTTCTACGCCCGCATCTCCCGCGACCAGGGGATCTGGCGCGCGCTCCGCGACTTCGCCGACACCCCGGAGGCCAAGTCCCTCACCGGGATCCGGCGCCGTAACCTCGAGCGCAAAATCCGCGACATGCGCCTCGCCGGCGCCGACCTCCCCGACCCCGAACGCGCTCGCCTCGAGGAGATCGAGGTCGAACTATCTACACTCTCGACCACCTTCCGCGACCACCTCCTCGACGCGACCAACGCCTTCACCCTCGATATCACCGATGAGAGCGACCTCGCCGGGCTGCCACCCGACGCCGTTTCCCAGGCCCGCGCCGAAGCCGAGGCCGCCGGCATCGACGGCTGGCGCTTCACCTTGCACCAGCCCTCGTACGTCGCCTTCATCACCCACTCCGAGCGCCGTGAGCTCCGCCGTATCCTGCACCAGGCGTACGTCAACCGCGCCTCGGAGGGCGAGACCGACAACCGTGCCACCATCGCGCGCATCCTCGAGCTCCGCGCCGAGATGGCCCGTATCCTCGGCTGCGCCTCGTACGCCGACCATACCCTCCGCGACAGCATGGCCGGCTCCGGCGACCGTGCCCGCTCCTTCATCGCCGAGCTCGAAGAGCTCACCCGCCCCCACTTCGAACGCGAGTCCGCCGAGCTCGCCGACTTCGCCAAGACCCTCGGGATCGACGAGCTCCAGCCCTGGGACACCGCTTTCGTAGCCGAGCGGATGCGCCGCGAACGCCACGGCTTCGACGAGGAACTGCTACGCCCCTACCTCCCCCTCGACCGCGTCCTCGCCGGCCTCTTCGAGATCGCGCACCGCCTCTACGGGATCACCATCACCGAGCGCCCCGCGCCCGAGGCCTGGCACCCTGAGGTCCGCGCCTACGAAATAGTAGACGACGCCGGGCGCCACATGGCCACCTTCTACACCGACCTGCATCCGCGCCCCACCAAGCGCGATGGCGCCTGGTTCGACAACCTCCGCCACGCCCGCTTCCACGAGGACGGCTCCCGCGAGCCCGGCGTGGGCCTCATCGCCGCCAACTTCACCCCCTCGACCGGCGACCACCCCGCGCTCCTTACCCACCAGGAGGTAGAGACCATCTTCCACGAGTTCGGCCACCTCCTCCACTTCGCTCTCTCCGAAGTCGAGGTCCCCTCCCTCGCCGGCACCAACGTCGCCCGCGACTTCGTCGAACTGCCCTCCCAGATCCACGAGAACTGGTGCTGGGAGCCCGAGGCCGTCGCCCTCTTCTCGGGCCACTACCAGACCGGCGAGCCGATGCCCGCCGAGCTCCTCGACGCACTCCTCGGCTCCCGCCGTTTCCGCGCCGCCAGCGCACAGATGCGGCAGCTCGGCTTCGCCGCCGTCGACCTCGCGCTCCACAGCGCCACCGGCCCCTTCACCCCCGACGGCGTCGTCTCGACCGCCCGCGAAGTCGTCGGCCGCTTCGCCATCCGCCCCGACTTCGCCCACGACCACTTCATCTGCACCTTCTCCCACATCTTCGGTGGCGGCTATTCCGCCCGCTACTACTCCTACAAGTGGTCCGAGATGCTCGACGCCGACGCCTTCACCCGCTTCAAACGCGAAGGACTCTTCAACCGCGTCACAGGCCGCGCCTTCGTCGAGTCGATCCTCTCCCGCGGCGACGCCGAAGAGCCCGACGCACTGTACCGGGAGTTCATGGGGCGCGACCCCGACCCGAAAGCGCTCGTCGAACGCACGATCGGGCAGGCATAAGGCGAAAAAGCACATACGGTCGAGGCCATGGCCCCTCCCGCCATGGCCTCGACCCACACCCCCTCCCGTTGACTCCCACCCGCCCCGATAACTACTTTTCCTGGCTATGAATACGACGAATCAGATACGTGTCCGCTTCGCGCCGTCCCCCACCGGCTATCTCCATGTCGGTGGCGCGCGTACGGCTCTCTTCAACTGGCTCCTCGCCCGGCGCCACAACGGCGTTTTCGTCCTCCGTATCGAGGACACCGACCGCGAGCGCTCGAGCGATCTCATGACCCAAGCCATCCTCGAAGGGATGACCTGGCTCGGCCTCGATTGGGACGAGGGCCCCTACTTCCAGGCCGACGGCCTCGAACGCCACCGCGCCGACGCGCTCCGCCTCCTCGAGACCGGCCAGGCGTACCGCTGCTTCTGCACCCCGGAGGAGCTGGAAGCCAAGCGCGCCCGCGCGCAGGGCGAACAACTCGCCTACCGTTACGACCGGACCTGCGCTCTCCACGTCTCTCCGGAGGAGTCCGCAGCCCGCGCCGCCGCCGGCCAGCCCTTCACCGTCCGCTTCCGCGTACCCGAAGGGAAGACCGCCTGGGACGACGCCGTCCACGGCCGTATCGAGTTCGACAACTCCGATATCGAGGACTTCATCATCCTCCGCTCCGACGGCACCCCGATCTACAACCTGGCCGTCGTCAGCGACGACATCGAGATGCGTATCACCCACGTCATCCGCGGTGACGACCACATCTCGAACACACCGAAGCAGATCCTCCTCTACCAGGCGCTAGGCGCCCCGCTCCCGACCTTCGCCCACGTCCCGATGATCCTCGGGCCGGACGGCAAGCGCCTGAGCAAGCGCCACGGCGCCACCGCCATCGGCGAGTACCGCGACCAGGGGATCCTCCCCGAGGCGATGACCAACTTCCTCGCCCTCCTCGGCTGGTCGCCGGGAGGCAACGAAGAGGTCTTCACCATCCCCGAGCTCATCGAGCGCTTCTCCCTCGAGGGGATCAACAAGAAGAGCGCCATCTTCGACCCCAAGAAGCTCGAGTGGATGAACGGCCAGCACCTCTCGCGCACCCCCGCGGAGAAGCTCGAGCCCGAGCTCACCGCGCGGATCGTCGCCGCCGGGATCGCCTCTAGCGACGCCCTGGCCGCGCGTCGCGACTGGTACCTCTCCCTCATCGACCTCCTCAAGACCCGGGCGCGCAACCTCGACGAGCTGGCTCGCCACGCCACCGCCTATCTCGTCGACGACGTCGCCTACGACGAAGAAGCCGTGCGCAAGCACTGGAAGGACCCGGAGACGGTCCACGCCCACCTCGGCGCCCTCAGGCAGCGCTACGCCGTCGTGAAGTCCTGGGACGAAGCGACGCTGGAGTCCGAGCTCCGCTCCCTCGCCGACGAGCTCGGTATCGGCGCCGGCAAGCTCATCCACCCCCTGCGCGTCGCTCTCACCGGCCTCGCCGTCTCGCCCGGGATCTTCGAGGTCCTCGTCGCCATGGGCCCCGAGCTGGCCATCCGCCGTATCGACGCGGCGTTGCGCGCACTCGCCGAACAGCGCTGAGCGACACCCGGCCCGCTACCGGAATGGTGGCGGGCCGGGCGGTTGACAGAGCCATGCCCTCCACCTACAATCACCCCCGACCCCGTCCGCGACCTACGTCGGCGCGGTCCGCATCGGCTGGGCCGAATAGCCCGATCCGCTCACAGTCGGCCGGCCCCGGCATCCACCTGCCTCGTACCAACCCTACCATGTGGGAGGCACTGATGCTCGAACCCCTGACCGAGATCGAACGTGGTATCCTCGAGTACCTGATCGGCTATCTACGGCAGCACACCTACCAACCCTCGCTCCGCGAGATCGGCGACCGCTTCGGCCTCAAGAGCACCAAGACCACCGCCGAATACCTCCAGGCCCTCGAGGACAAAGGTTGGATCGAGCGCAACCCCGCGCGCTCCCGCGGGATCCGTATCCTCGGGCTCCAGCTCGACACCGATGCCGTCGCCGTACCCCCACTCACCCCGGCCGGCTTCTCGCGCCCCCAGCACGACCAGGCCACCCCCGGCCAATACCTCACACTCGACCGCCGCCTTGCCGGCTCCACCCGCGTCGGCTACGTCTCCATGCCCGATGACTCCCTGACTCACCTCGGTATCCGGCGCCACGACCTCCTCATCGTTGGCCCCGTCGCCACCGAGGACATCGAGCCAGGCGACGTCGTCGTCACCCCCCTAGGCGACGACCTCTACGTCCACGTCTGGGAGAACCCGCCGCTCCTCCTCGAGCCGCCCATCGGCCGCGTCGACGCCGTCATCCGCCGGCTCCGCAACCCGGACGCGCCGCTCGCCGAACCAGAAGTCATAGATGTAGATGCAGAATCCGCCCACGCCTGACGCAGTATTCTCGCCGCCGCACCCCGAAGACACGCTCTGGATGCAGCGCGCCCTCGAGCAGGCCTACGCCGCCGCCGCCATCGGCGAGGTCCCGGTCGGGGCCGTCGTCGTCTCGAATGGTCGCCTCATCGCCGAGGCTGGCAACCAGACTAGGAGCCGTAAGGACCCCGCCGGTCACGCCGAGGTCGTTGCCCTGCGCCGTGCCGCCGAACGCCTCGGTTCCTGGTGGCTCCCCGACGCCACCCTCTACGTCACCCTCGAACCCTGCGCCATGTGCGCGGGCGCCATCGTCCTCGCCCGCATCAAACGCCTCGTCTTCGCCGCCACCGACCCCAAGACCGGGATGTGTGGCTCGCTGGGTTGTATCGTCCAGGACCCGAGACTCAACCACCGCGTCGAGATCTCTGCCGGCGTCCTAGCCGACCGATCCGCCCTCCTCCTCCGCTCCTTCTTCCAGAGCCGACGCTGATTTCGCGCACGCCACTTGCACCGATTCATACATAGACCGGCGCCGGCCGGTCCGCGCGGACCCGTGCCAGGAGGAGGACGATGCCCAACGTCGCAACATTGGTCAGCTACGTCAAAAAGCCCAAAACCAGCTTCGTGCTGAAGCACCCGTTCAAGGCCATGCGCGCGGCCAAGGTGCGCCACGATCTCAAAGAGGCGTTCCAACCCAAGCGCGTCGCCATCGGCCTCGGTGCCGCCGCTCTCGCCGTACCGATCGGCCTCTGGATCGGCAAGAAGTTCGGACCATCGGAGGAAGAGGTCATGACCTCTTCTGCCATGGCTTGACCGGGTGGCCGCCCGGCTCCGGCCGGGCGGCCCTCGATCTCTTTCTGTCGTGGCCGGTAACGGCGAGCCGGTCACTGTAGTATAGATTTGGAGGGCCGGATGTTCACGGTATTACGCTGGCTACTGGCACTCGCTCTGCCTCTCGGCGCGCTGATCTCCTCCTCGAACGACGCCCTCGCCCAGAACCGCGAACGCAACGCCTCCCGACCAGCCATCCTCTCCTTCGTACTTCGCCATGCCGGACACGCGACGCTCGACCCGTTCGCCAGCTCCGGCAGGAGAGAGGTCCTCCAGCTCATGGCTGGCCCTGAGCCGGAGCGCGGCTCCTTCCGCCGCGCTCGCCTCGATCGCATCGGTGAGGGCGATTGGATCGAAGAGGGGTGGTACGAGATACGGGGCAACGTCATCCAACTCTATCACCACGACCGGAACGGCAGCGCTACCGGCCGCGTCGACGTCGGGCGCTACCTCGAAGAGACGATCTGCCTCCAAGACCCAGACACCGGACTCCCCCTCGCCTTCGAGTTCCTCGCTCCCGCCCACGATGCTGGCCAGCTGGCTGAGGCCGGCCGATCCGTGCCAACGGATACGACGAGCGGGAATCTGGAAAGCACCGCGACCACGAACGCCTCCCACACCTCGGACCCCGACGATGGCCAGGACACCGAGCCCGAATCCACCAACCGCTGCGCCCCCGCGGACGAACGGACTACCTGAATAGGCGGCCGGCGGGTCGCCCGACCCGCCGCGCCGTTCCTTGACACCCCATCTGGTGCTCCCTACCTTCCCCTCGACTCCCCCATTTTCGCGCCACACCGATCGACGGCGCCCGGAGGCGCAACCCTCCCCGGGCGCTGTAATGCTTTTCACGGAGATACCTCATGACTCACGATCGCCACGCTTCGACACGCCGCCTGGCACTCCGCACCGTCATAGCTCTGGTGGCGGCACTCCTGACCAGCATCCTTCCAGATGAATCCTTCGCCCAGAACCGACGCGCCTCCCGGACCACCGTGGAGATGGACCCGGATCGCGCCGCTCGGCTCTACGTCAGCAACCGCCCGGAAGACCACCCGACGGCCAAATACGAGGCTCACATCCAGGAAAAGGCCCGTACGGACAGCATCTTCGCCGCCGTCTCCGCAGGGGTGCTCGACTACCGCAAGGTCACCTACCGCAGTCGCATCGGTGACATGGACATCCCCGCCTACGTCTTCCAGCCCCTGCAGAAGGGCGGAAAGGCTGCTCACGCCGCCATGATCTGGGTCCACGGCGGCGTGCACGGGAACTGGACCGCCAACTACTGGCCCTTCATCAAGGAGGCCGTCGAACGGGGGTACGTCATCATCGCGCCGGAGTACCGCGGTAGCACCGGCTACGGCAAGGAGCACCACAACGCTATCGACTACGGCGGCTACGAAGTAGACGACGTCATCTCCGCCTATGACTGGGCCGTTGCCAACCTCCCCCACGTCGACCCCGACCGCGTCGGCATAATGGGTTGGAGCCACGGCGGCTATATCTCCCTCCTGGCCATCATGAGGGACGAGCACCCCTTCAAAGCCGCCGCCGCCATCGTCCCGGTCACCAACCTGATCTTCCGCCTCTCGTACAAGGGGCCCAACTACCAGCGTAGCTTCGCCACCCAGTCACGCATCCAGGGGCTCCCCTTCGAGAAGAGGGAACTCTACGTCGAACGATCCCCCGTCTACCACGTCCACAAGATCCAGGTCCCTGTCCTCGTCCACGTCGCAACCAACGACACCGATGTGGAGTTCGAAGAAGCATCCATGCTGATCTGGGCGCTTCGCGCGCAGAAGCCGGATCTCGCTGAGACCAAGATCTATGTCGATCCTACCCCCGGTCCGGTCAGCGGCGGTCACACCTTCAACCGCCGCGTCAACCCGAAGACCCTCGAGCGCGAGGATTCCCCCGAGCAGCGCGACTCCTGGAACCGAATCTGGACCTTCATGGAGTGGAATCTGCGACCATACCTCAACCTCCCCGCGGCCACGTCCGCCAACTGATCCCTGTTCGGCCGCTGCGAAAACATGGTCGACCGGGAAAGCAGCGCGCCGCCGCACTCCCGTGCGGCGGCGCGCCCACATCCTCGAGGCTGTCAGCACCTGTACCGACACCTCTGTGCCGGCTGACAGGCCCTATCACGTAGCCTACTGCTCCACCACCACCCTCTCTCCAGTCTCTACGACCGCCACCGGCACCTCCACCGGCTTCCCGACCACACGGAGGATCGCCCAGATCGCCACCAACCCGACTGCTAGCGAGATGAACGGATTCAACCCGAACGCCGTAGGTATGTCCCCGACCAGCATCGCCACCGCCGCTACCGTGAGTGCGTACGGGAGCTGTGTCCGCACGTGGTCGATGTGGTCGCACGCCGATGCCATCGAACTCATCACCGTCGTGTCCGAGATCGGTGAGCAGTGGTCCCCGAAGATCGAGCCCGCCATTACCGAGCTGATCACACCCAACAGAATGGTGTAGTGCTCACCGCCATCGAACCCCACCCCGGCCCCCATCGTCACCGCCAGCGGTACCACCACCGGGAAGAGGATCGCCATCGTCCCCCACGACGTCCCCGTCGCGAACGAGATCAACGCGGCCACGACGAAGACCAGTACCGGCAGCACCTGCAGCGGCAGCGTGTCCTTGAGCACCGTCGAAATGTAAGCCCCGGTCCCCATCTCCTTCGTCACCGCACCGAGGCTCCACGCCAGCACCAGGATCACCATCGCCAGCATCATCGAGCGCAGCCCCCCGAGCCACGCCTCGATCGCCTCCGTCGGCTTGAGGATCCGCTGCGAGACCGCCATCACGATCGCCACGATGCACCCCGTCAGCGACGCCCAGAGCAACGACTTGAACGGGTCCGCCGCCCCGACGATCGCCCGCAGCCCCGACTGCCCCTCCGCCAGCCCCGCCTTCCCGGTGGCGAAGATCCCGGCCAACGCCACCACGATCACCGAGAGGACGGGCACGGCGGCGTTGTACCAGCGATGCGGCGCCCCCTCGACCGGGTCCACCGCACCACCCGACGTGTCCGTCGCCGGCATCGACCCCGGACGAATCACGCCACCCCCGGACCTCGCCCGCCGCTCCGCGGCCAACATCGGCCCGAAATCACGACCGGTCGCTGCCACCAGCAGCACGAAGACCACCGCCAGGATCGGATAGAAGAGATAAGGAATGGAGTGCAGGAAGACGTTGAACGGATTGGCGCTCGCCACAAGCAGCTGCTCCGCTACTACCGGATCCGTCGCCTGGCTCGCCGCGGTCCTCAACGAATCACCGATCAACGAGATCTCGAAACCCACCCAGGTCGAGATCAGCGCAATCACCGCGACCGGCGCCGCCGTCGAATCCACGATGTACGACAACTTCTCCCGCGACACCCGCAGCCGGTCCGTCACCGGCCGCATCGTGTTCCCCACGATCAGCGTGTTCGCGTAGTCGTCGAAGAAGATGAATATCCCCGCCAACCACGCCATCACCTGACCACGCCTGGGTGTGGTCGCCAACCTTCGCAGCGACTCCACTATCCCCTGCGTCCCCCCGCTCCGGCCCATCACCCCCACCATACCCCCCAGCAGCAGGCTGAAGACGATGATCGCCGCATGGTCAGAATCCGCTACGGCACCTATCACGAACCGGTCTATCACCGAGAGCGTCCCCGCCACGGGATCGTAATTCGCCAGGAAGAACGCACCCAACCAGATCCCCGCGAAGAGCGAAATCACCACCTCGCGGAAGATGAGCGCCAGTACGATCGCCGCGATCGGCGGAACTATACTGAGCCAGCCTGGCTCGATGACTGTTGCCATTGAGACTCTCCCGGTATGGGATGGATGAGATGGATGATAGGTATCCTATACTAAGCCGATACCATCGTCGAGTAAAGTATGTTGCCCGGATAGCCTGTCTACCCCGGCCTCCACGCCGATACCCGTAGCACACCCATCCGGGTCCCAAACTCCCATGACCCCCGGTTGACAGCGGGCACCGCCCCGGCTAACCTTGCCCGGCGACGAATCTGTACTCACCCTGGGGTGAACCGATGCAAGCGAACGGGCGACAACTCCTGCTGGATCAGCGCGCCGTCGAGCGCACCCTCGCGCGTATGGCCCGCGAGATCGTCGAGCTCAACGGCGGCACCGACCGCCTCGCGCTCCTGGGGATCCATCGCCGGGGCGTGCACCTCGCCCGCTATCTCGCCGCCGAGATCGAACGCGCCGAGGCCAGACCCATCCCGGTCGGCTCGCTCGACATCACACTCTATCGCGATGATCTCATGGCCATCGGCCCCAGACCCGTCGTCGGGGAGACCAGGCTGCCGCCCGGCGGCGTCGATGGCAAAGCCATCGTCATCGTGGACGACGTCGTCTACACCGGACGCACCGTCCGCGCCGCCCTCGACGAGCTCACCGACTTCGGTCGGCCAGCGCGCATCTACCTCTGCGCCCTCGTCGACCGCGGCGGCCGGGAGCTCCCTATTCAACCCGATATCGTCGGACGGCACGTCGATGTCTTACCCGGCCAGGCCATCGAGGTACTCGTCCCCGAACTCGATGGTCGGCTAGCCGTCGAAATCGTATCCGCCACAGAGGCATGATGCCTGGATCAACATACCTGGGGAAGGACCTGATCGGCCTCGAACACCTCGACGCCGCCCAGATCAACGCCATCCTCGATACCGCCGAACCATTCAAGGAGATCAGCGAGCGCACCATCAAGAAGGTGCCGGTCCTGCGCGGCAAGACCATCGTCAACCTCTTCTTCGAGCCGTCGACCAGGACCCGGATCTCCTTCGAGTTCGCCGAGAAGCGCCTCTCGGCCGATACCGTCAACATCGCCAGCGCCGGCTCCAGCGTCCAAAAAGGCGAGGGGCTCGTGGATACGGCGCGCAACCTCGAGGCGATGCGCATCGACATGGTCGTCATCAGGCACAGCGCCTCCGGTGCCGCCCAGTTCCTCGCCGAGCGCATCCCCTCCAACGTCATCAACGCGGGGGACGGCAGACACGAGCACCCGACCCAGGCGCTCCTCGACCTCCTGACGATCCGCGACCAACTCGGCCGGATCGAGGGCGTCCGCGTCTGCATCGTCGGCGATATCCTCCACTCTCGCGTCGCCCGCTCCAACATCTGGGGGCTCACCCGCCTAGGCGCCGAAGTCGCCGTCTGCGGGCCGCGAACCCTGATTCCACCCGAGATCGAGGCGCTCGGCGTTCAGGTCTTCCCCCACGTCGAGGACGCCATCCAGTGGGCCGACGTCCTCAACGTCCTCCGCCTCCAGCTGGAGCGGATGGAGACCGGGTACATCCCCAGTCTCCGCGAATACAACCGGGTCTTCGGTGTCACTCGCGCTCGGATCGAGCGCGCGCCCCGGGACCTCCTGATCCTACACCCCGGCCCGATGAACCGTGGGGTCGAAATCGACAGCGATGTGGCCGATGGCCCTCATTCCGTCATACTCCAACAGGTGACTAACGGCGTGGCAGTTCGTATGGCAGTACTCTACCTACTCGCGGGCGGTGCGCCCGAGACCGCGGAAACCGCCAAGCGCGGAGTCGCGCAATGAGCACGCACCCCATCCTCCTGCGCGGCGGCCGCATCGTCGACCCGTCGCAGAACCTAGATGAGGTCCGCGACCTCCTCCTCGCCGACGGCAACGTCGTCGGCAGCGACCGCGAGATCGCACCACCCGACGGGACCGAGATCATCGACGTCTCCGGGCTCGTCGTCACCCCCGGGCTCATCGACGTCCACGTCCACCTGCGCGAGCCCGGCGGCGAGCACAAGGAGACCATCGCCACCGGCGCCATGGCCGCCGTCGCGGGGGGCTTCACCTCCGTCTGCGCCATGCCCAACACCGACCCCCCGATAGACGACCCTGCCGCCGTCGGCTTCGTCCTCGCCGCCGGGATCCGCGCCGGGACCGCCCGCGTCTACCCCGTCGGCACCATCTCCGTGGGGATGAAGGGCGAGCGCCTCTCCGAGGTCGGTGAGCTCGTCGAGGCCGGCGCCGTCGCCATCACCGACGACGGCCGCCCCGTCACCGACTCCGGCCTCATGCGCGTCGCCCTCGAGTACGCCCGCACCTTCGACATCCCCGTCGCCTCCCACTGCGAGGTCCTCTCGCTCTCGCGCGGCGGCTCCATGAACGAAGGGCTCGTCTCGACCCGCCTCGGCCTCGCCGGTATCCCCACCATCGCCGAGGACGTCATGGTCGCGCGCGACCTCCTCCTCGCCGAGTACACCGGCGGCCGGATCCACATCCAGCACGTCTCGACCAAACGCTCCGTCGAGCTCATCCGCGAGGCCAAGGCCCGCGGCGTCCGCGTCACCGCCGAGGCGACGCCGCACCACTTCACCCTGACCGACGAGGCGGTCGAGGGCTACAACACCAACGCCAAGATGAACCCGCCGCTCCGCTCCGCCGCCGACCGCGACGCGGTCCGCGAAGGCGTGGCCGACGGGACCCTCGACACCATCGCCACCGACCACGCGCCGCACCACTACGACGAGAAGGAGCAGCCCTTCGACCAGGCGCCGTTCGGGATCGTCGGGCTCGAGACCGCGCTCGGCCTCGCCATCACCGAGCTCGTCGAGAAGAAGGTCATCACCCTGAACCAGCTCGTCGAGCGGATGAGCTGCGCCCCGGCCCGGGCCTTCAACCTCCCCGGCGGGACCCTGAAGCCCGGCACCCCGGCCGACGTCACGGTCTTCGACCCCAATGCCGTCTGGACCGTCGACCCGAGCCGCTTCTACTCGCTGAGCCGGAACACCCCCTTCGCCGGGTGGCAGCTCCGCGGCCGGGCGGTCCTCACCATCGTCGGCGGTCGCATCGTCTGGCGCGGGGACGACGCTCGATGAACCACCCCACTCGCACCACCCCGGCCGCCGAGGAGTCGCGTCTCCCCTCGATCGCGGAGTGGCTCCAGGGTGAGCCCTGCCCCTGGCCGGGGGTCGACGAGCCAGGCGAGGGGGCGCGGTACGCGGCGTGTTATCTGGTCGAGAGCAAACAGCTCCTCCGCACCAAGGACGACAAGCCCTACCTCCGCCTCCAGCTCACCGACCGGAGCGGGACGATCGAAGGGCGCGCCTGGGACGACGCCGAGCGGATCGACGCCCGCGTCCAGGTAGGCGCCTACGTCGGGGTCGTCGGCAGGATCCAGAGCTATCGCAACCAGCGCCAGCTCAAGATCGAAGAGATCGCGCCGGTCCACGTCGCCGACCACGAGCTCGACCTCTTCCTCCCGGCCTCCGACCTCGACCTCGAGGCGCTAGAGGCCGCGCTCGACGAGCTCATCGACTCGGTCGCCGACCGGCCCTTCCGCCAGCTCCTCCTCGAGCTCGCCGGCCCCGACACCGAGACCGGGCGCGCCTTCCGCCGCGCCCCCGCCGCCAAGCGCAACCACCACGCCTACATCGGCGGCCTCCTCGAGCACACCGTCTCCATCACCCGCGTCGCCGACGCCCTCGCGCGCCATTACGGCGACGTCGTCGATCGCGACCTCCTCATCACAGGCGCGATCCTGCACGACATCGGGAAGATCCAGGAGATCTCCGTCACCGGCGGCTTCGCCTACACCGACCCCGGCAAGCTCCTCGGGCATATCCTCCTCGGGCTCGACCTCGTCCGCGATGCCGCCCGGCGTATCCCCGACCTCGAGCCCCGGCGCCTGCTCCTCCTACTCCACCTGATCGCCAGTCATCAGGGGAAGTACGAGTGGCAGAGCCCGCGGCTCCCGCACACTATCGAGGCGCTCCTCCTCCACTTCGCCGACGATATCGACGCCAAGGTCAACCACGCCATCGCCCTCGTCCAGTCGGTCGAGGAAGGGTGGACCCCGTACGACAACAACTTCGGCCGGGAGTTCCTCCGTCACCGCAATACGGTCGGTGCGGCGGCCGCTGCAGTGGACCCGCTCGGACCCGCCGCCGAAGAAGACGGAACGGAATCGTTGCTCGCCGAACAGATCGCCGCGGAGGCGGCCGATGCCGAGACGGTGGCTGCGGAAGGCGTGGAAGATGCACTCGATCTCGTCGAACGGAGCGCTTTCGACGATTGGTTGGCCGCGGCGCCGACCGAGCTGAACGGCGCTGACACCGATCCATGGGAAGCCGAACCCAGGCCAGCGCACGCGCCGGAACCGGTCGAGGCCGCATCGGAGGATGACGAACAGAGCAGGGAACCGGACCCCGCCGCCCCACCCCACGACCCGGCGCAGGTGTCGATCTTCGACCTGCTCTGAGCCTGGTCACGGAGGACTGCCTATGACCCGCGATCTCCGCTGGATCCCCCTCGCCGAGTACGGCACCAGCTACGAGGCCGAGCTGGCCGCGGGGATCCTGCGGAACGCCGGGATCCCCGTCCTCCTCCGCGGCCCCGAGGTCGGGATCTTCGGGCCCGGCTTCGCCGGCGCCACCAGCCGCGGCGTCACCCTCCTCGTCCCCGCCGACGCCCTCGACCTCGCTCGCGACCTCCTGGACCCCGAGGAGGAGTGACACCAATGAAAAAGCCCGCCAGTGGCGGGCTCTTCAGGACTGCATCCGAACGCGATACCACGCCGGAGTTACGGCTGGCCTCCGAGAGACAAGACATACCGAGCCAACTGCGACTTCTTGCGAGCCGCCTTGTTCGGATGAATCAGCCTGCGCGTCGCGAAACGGTCGAGCATCGCCGCCGCCTCACGGTACGCCTGCAAAGCCGTACCCGCGTCCGTGGCCGCGGTCACCTTCTTCATAGACGTCTTCAGACGCGAGCGCTGCGCCCGATTCCTCAAACGCCGCGCCTCTTCCTGACGAATTCGCTTCTCGGCACTCTTCGAGTTGGCCAACCGATCCTCCCCAGATGACGTTGCTGGGCTTGCCCCATACAATCGTAGCCTCATAAACTATTGGCCGATACACCACCTGTCAAGACACCCGCCGGATCACAACCCCCGCAACGCTACTGCGCTACTTCACCAGCCACGTACCCCGACCATATTTCCCGTTTCCTGGCCTAGAAGGTACTGGCGCCCCGCCGCCCGGCGCCATTAACTTCCCCAGATTATGGATCTCTTGCTCGCCGTACCGGTGCTCCTGTTCGCGATTACGAGCCATGAGTTCGCGCATGCATATGCTGCTCTGCGGCAGGGGGACTATACGGCCTACCAGCTCGGCCGGGTCTCGCTGAACCCGCTCCGGCACATCGACCCGGTCGGCACCATCATTCTCCCGGCGATCCTCTTGCTGACGAAAGCCGGATTCCTGTTCGGGTGGGCGCGCCCGGTGCCGGTCGACCCGAGCAACTACCGCGACTATCGCCGGGGCGACATCATCGTCTCGCTTGCCGGAATCGCGGCCAACCTCATCCTGGCCGTCGTCGCCACGGCGGTCTTGCTCCTCCTCATCCCCCTCGGACGCGCTCTCCCAGGACTTGCCACCCCCATCGGCATCCTGGGCGCCATGGCCGAGTACGGGATCGTGATCAACCTCGTCCTCGCACTCTTCAACCTGATCCCGATCCCGCCCCTCGACGGCTCGCACGTCCTGTATCACCTGCTCCCCCCGCGCCTTGGCGCCCGCTATCGCGAGCTCGGGAGGTTCGGGATGCTGATCGTGATCGCGCTCGTCGTCTTCGTCCCCGGCGGGCTCCGCATCCTCTTCGCGCCCGTTTCTTGGGTCATGCGGGTGGTCTGGCAGTTGGCTGGAGCGATCTGATGTCCGTGGAGTTGGTTGCCGATGCGCCGCTGGTGGTGGAGCTCGAGCGGTTCCAAGGGCCGCTCGACCTGCTCCTCCACCTGATCCGTTCGCAGGACATCGACATCTTCGATATCCCGATCGCGCGGATCACCAACCAGTTCCTGGCCGCGATCGAGGGGATCGAAGAGCTCGGCCTCGACCACGCCGCCGAGTTCCTCGAGACCGCCGCGCTCCTCCTCAGGATCAAGGCGCAGATGCTCCTCCCCCGCCACACCAACGAGGAGGGCGAGTGGGAAGACCCGCGCGCGGAGCTGGTGCGCCGGCTCCTCGAGTACGAGCACTTCCGCGAGGCCGCCCAACGTCTCGCCGAGGCGGAGGCCCGGCGCCAGCGGCTCTACCCGCGCGGCTATGTCCCCCCGCTCCCGGAGCCGGATCCTGTCGACGCACCGCTGGAGCTCGACTGGGACGACATCTGGAACGCTATCCTGCGGCTCGAAGAAAGGGTCCGTCCCCTCGAGGAGTACCGCGTCGTCCCGCGCGCCGTCCCGATCACCGATAAGATCAAGCTGATCCTCGAGGTACTCGAACGGCAGGCGCGCGTCGAGTTCCGCGAGCTCATCAGGCCCTTCGCCGACCGGCTCCACAGCGTCGTCACCCTGTTGGCCACCCTGGAGCTGGCCCGGCGGCGTGCGCTGGCGATACGGCAGCAGGCGCACTTCGAGCCCCTCTGGCTATATCGTCTGGACCGTTCTGATACCGAGGAGTAGCAGTGAACCCCGCGCGTATCGTCGAGGCGCTCCTCTTCGCGAGCGACGCGCCCCTGACCGCCGCAGACATGGCCCGTGCCGACGAGGCGCTCGACGAGGACCAGGTCGAGGCCGCCATCCAGGAACTCCGTGCGGAGTACGACCGCGAGGCCCGCGCCTTCCAGATATTCGACATCGCCGGGGGGTACCAGATCCTGACGCGCCCCGAGTACGCGCCGTACTTGGAGCGCTTCGCGACGATCCCCCAGTCTGGCCGCCTCTCCGCCGCCGCCCTCGAGGCGCTCGCCATCATCGCCTATCGACAGCCGATCGGCCGCGCCGAGGTCGAGGAGATTCGCGGCGTTGCGTCTTCGGGCGTCCTGCGCACCCTGCAGGACCGCGGCCTGATCGACATCGTCGGCCGCGGCGACGGGCTCGGTAGACCGCTCCTCTACGGCACGACCTCGCGCTTCCTCGAACACTTCGGCTTCCGCTCCCTCGCCGACCTCCCCCGGCCGGACGAGCTACCGGTCGTCCTCAGGGCGCGCGACCAGGCAAGCGCCGGCGGAGCCGAAACACCCCGGGAGGGCGCGGAAGCTGCAGCGGCTGGCGCTGCCGCCACCAATGAACCGACCACCGCAGGCGGCTGAACCATGGGTGAGCCGATCCGTCTCCAGAAATTCCTCTCCCAGGCCGGAATCGCGTCCCGCCGCGCCGCCGAGGAGCTGATCCGCGCCGGTCGCGTCGTCGTCAACGGCAAAACCGTGACCGAGCTCGGCACCAAAGTCGACCCCGACCGCGATCGCATCGAAGTCGACGGCCGCGAAGTCGGCGCCGCGGAGCGCATCTGGATCGCGCTCCACAAGCCCCCGGGCTACGTCGTCTCGCGCCACGACCCGCAGGGCCGGCCCACGATCTACGAGCTCATCCCCGCGGAGTTCTCCGGCCTCTTCCACGTTGGACGGCTCGACGTCGACAGCGAGGGCCTGATCCTCCTCACCAACGATGGCGATGCCGCGCACCGGCTCCTCCACCCGAGCTACGAAATGGATCGGGTATACGACGTCGGCGTCCGCGGCCGCCTCACCGACGAGGAGCTCGAACTCCTCCTGACCGGCGTCGAACTCGAAGACGGACCCGCCCGCGCCATCGCCGTCCAGCGTCGCCCCTCCCCGGGGCCCCGCGCCGATCGGCTCCTCGTCACGATGCGCGAGGGGCGCAAACGCGAGGTCCGCCGGCTCTTCGCGGCGATCGGACACCCGGTGCGGCGCCTCGTCAGACGACGCTTCGGTCCGATCGAGCTCGGCTCTCTCAAGCGCGGCGCCTGGCGTCGGCTCTCGCCTCGCGAAGTGACCGCGCTCCGACGCGGGTGGCGCAAACTCAGGAGATAGGGTTGAAGCCATGGAGATCAGAGGTCGAACGGTATTGATCTTGGGCGGTTCCAGTCTCGTCGGACGCGCCGTCGCCCGGCGGCTCCTGCACCACGAACCGCGCGCCATCGTCGTCCACGCCCTTACCCAGCACGAAGCCGAAGCCGCCCTCGACGAGCTCCGCCGCGAAGGTGCCGTCCCCGGCGGTACCGATCTCCACGCCGTCGGCGGCGACCTCTTCCTCCCCGTCGCTCTCGGGGACCGGTCGTTCGACGAGGTCCTCGCCGATCCTGCGGCACGCGCGCTCTTCCTCGACGACCTCTACGGCACCGCCGGCGACGACCCGGTGGCGCGCTCCAAGCTCGGCGCGATCCTCCTCGAGCACGAGCCCGAGATCGTGATCGACTGCGCCGATACCGCCATAACCGTCGCCGCGCACGACATCTTCGCCGCCGCGGCCCGGCTCCGGGAGGAGTCCCGCGCCGGTACCGCCGACGCGGACGGGATAGAACGGCTGCTTGCGACCCTCGGACTCCCACGCCTCATCCGCTATATCGAGGTAGCCCACGAGGGGATGCGGCGGGTCGGTACCAGGGTCTACGTCAAGGTCGGCGCCACCGGCACCGGGGGGATGGGATTCGACACCCCCTTCACCGACGCCGTGGAGCGGAACAGCCGGTCGATCCTCACCACGATGGGGATTGCGGGTGCGCAAACGCTCTCCCTCTTCCTCATGGCCCGTAACCCCGGCGGCCCCGCAATCAAAGTGATCATGCCGACCACCGTTGTCGGCTGGAAGCGAATCGCCTACGGCGAGATCAGGAGCGGAGGGTGCCCGGTAGAGAGGTACGACGCCACCCGCGCCGTCCCCCTCGATGAGGCCTTCGACCACGCCGCCTCCTCCGCCTTCACCGCGACCGGCGGCACCCTCGAAGGGGTATTCCTCGACGCCGGCGAGCACGGGCACTTGAGTCTCGGGGAATTCGAAGCTCTCACCTCCCTCGGGCTGATGGAGTTCACCACCCCGGAGGAGATCGCGCTCGACGTCGAACGTGAGATCCTCGGCCACCCGACCGGAAAGGACATCATCGCCGCGCTCGAGGCGGCTACCTACGGACCTAGCTATCGCGCCGGCGTCCTCCGCGAGGTGGCGCTCGAACGGATGGAGGCGCTGGAACGCGAACGCGGGATCTACGCCGTCGCCTACGAGAGCTTCGGCACACCCCGCCTCGCCAAGCTCCTCTTCGAGGCCGCGATCCTCGATCGCCTCTTCCCCGACCTGCCCACGGCCGCCCGGCTCGACCCGGCCGATACCGCCACCGCGGCCGCCGCCCTCATCGAGGAGGATACCGAACTCCGCGTCCGCGCGCTCTCCGCCGGGATCCCTATCCTCCTCCCAGACGGCAAGCACCTCCTACGCGGTAGCCATATCCGCCTCGCCCCCGCCGCGGGCCAGCCCCCCGACGACCCGCGCCTTCGCGACCACGGCTGGATCGACCTGACCGCCGGCAACTGGGAACGCTGGCGGACCAGACTAGCCCGGATCGCCGCCGAGATCGACGCCGCGCGCCGCGCCGACATCGGTTCCCGACTCGATCTCGAGCCGCCATCCCGGGCGTCCGCCCTCCGACCCGGCAGACTAGCCGCCTGGGTCCTCCGCCACGAGGACCAGGGCGGGCGGATCGAACGCTGACGAGCAACGACGCGAGGGATACCGCGGCGCAGCATTGGTCACTCCGAGCCGCCCGCGGCTCGGAGTGACTCTTCTGCCCGCGCTCCACCGCTCAGCGACCCGGGAACCTTGCACCCTTCTTGCGCGGTAACAATCGCGGACCGCACCGGGATACCCATTCACTCCAGGGGAGATTCCAGAGTTGAACCAGACGGCTTATTCGGCGGAGAACGAGGCAGGACGGGATCTGGCGCAACGTATCTTCAACGAGATCCGGAAGCGCGTCTTCGGCCAGGACGAGATGATCGAGCGGCTCCTCATTGGGTTGCTCACCGGCGGGCACGTCCTCCTCGAAGGCGTCCCCGGGCTCGCCAAGACCCTCACCGTACGCTCCCTGGCCGCGACCATTGACGCATCGTTCCAGCGCATCCAGTTCACCCCCGACCTCCTCCCGGCCGACGTCATCGGGACCATGGTCTACAACCAGCGCTCCGGCGAGTTCACCCCGAAGCGCGGCCCGATCTTCGCCAACCTCGTCCTCGCTGACGAGATCAACCGCGCTCCCCCCAAGGTCCAATCCGCGCTCCTCGAGGCGATGGAAGAGAAGCAGGTCACCATCGGCGGCGAGACCTTCTCCCTGCCGTCACCCTTCCTCGTCCTCGCCACCCAGAACCCGATAGAGCAGGAAGGGACCTACCCGCTCCCGGAGGCGCAGGTCGACCGCTTCATGCTCAAGCTCCGCGTCTCCTACCCCGACCGCGCCACCGAGAAGGAGATCATCCAGCAGAGCGCGGCCG
>Ga0180215_1001299_pt1 | contig 27900 bp, 24 predicted proteins | sample eDN3rd37CBELigBY_FD_128871 | JGI IMG/M metagenome (GOLD analysis project Ga0180215, IMG submission 128871) | Enriched backyard soil microbial communities from Emeryville, California, USA - eDNA 3rd pass 37_C BE-Lig BY (version 2) (version 2) | ecosystem: Environmental > Terrestrial > Soil >...
ACATTTACGCCAACGAGCTCGTTCACGATATCGTATACCCGTCCATCGCGCTGGTCGTATCAGGCGGCCATACGGAGCTGGTGCTGCTGGAGAGCGAGGGCAAGTTCGTCATGATCGGACGAACACGCGACGATGCGGTCGGCGAGGCTTACGACAAAGTGGCGCGATCGCTCGGACTTCCATATCCCGGCGGCCCGCACATCGATAGGCTCGCTACGGAGTCCGAGGAAGCGATTAGCCTGCCGCGCGCTTGGCTGGAGGCTGACAGCTACGATTTCAGCTTCAGCGGCTTGAAATCGGCTGTCCTCTCAGTCATTAATCAGGCCAGAATGCGCGGCGACAAGCTTGACGAGGGGGCGCTTGCGCGGGGCTTCCAGGAGTCTGTAATAGAGGTGCTCGTGACGAAGGCGCTGCGCGCGGTGAAGCAATACGAAGCCAAGGGACTGCTGCTGTGCGGCGGCGTTGCGGCCAACCGCGGGCTGCGCGCTGCGCTGACGGCCCGCTGCGAGGAGGACGGCGTGCCGCTTCTTATTCCGCCGCTCTCGCTATGCACGGACAATGCGGCGATGATAGGAGCGGCTGCGCAGCTCAAGCTGAAGCGCGGGCAGTACACCGAGCTCGATATGCGCGCAGACCCTTCCATGTCGCTGGAGAACTGGTCTGTCGAATAAAAATGTATTTTCAGAATTGACAGATAATACACAAAAGCATATAATGTGTTTCATACCTTTCAATCTTAATATGCGAAACGCAAGGAACAGGAACAGTAAGGATGATCCGGGAAAGCAGAGAGCTGCGGTATAGGTGCAACGCAGACGAAGGATGCCTGAAGCTCGCCTGGGAGCGGAGCGATGGAAGCAGAGAAGCCTGAAGGCTTGCTGCGCGTACATGGCTACGGCTAATCCCCGTAACGGGATGCATTGGAGCTAATATCCGGAATTAGCCCCAATCTTAAGGTGGGTGTTCACTGTCCATTGCCGAAGCAATGAATAGAATGCCAACAAGGGTGGTACCGCGCGGGTCATTATAGCCTGTCGTCTCTTGAATAAAGAGATGGCAGGCTTTTCTTGTTGCCTGAAAGGTTGCTGCGCGAGCGGCGCGGCACAAAGCTTGCAAACCGTTTGTAAACCGAATAATAGTGAAAACGCAATGAACAGGAACAGTAGAACATAGGCTGGTAAAAGGGGGACGGTCATCGTCGGCTCGTAAATGAGCTGATAAGGGCCGCCGCCATACAGAGAGCTGCGGGACGGTGCGACGCAGTCAAGGCCAAGGTTCGAAGCTCGCCTGGGAGCGGAATGATGGAAGCGGCGCTTTAACCGGGGCAATGGCCGGAGGCGCGCAGCCAGTACATCATTACGGCTAGCCATCGTGACAGGGCATATAAGCGGGCTCGAATTTTTTTCGGCCAATTAGAGTGGTACCACGGCAGCGAAGCTTGTCGTCTCTTTCCAAGAGACGGCAAGCTTTTTTTCGTTGAACGATCTGCGAAGCGCTGCTGCTGATGACAATCCCATAAACATTTTAGGAGGAATTAACGATGAACCAAAACATGAAAAAAATTCAAATCTTCGATACGACATTGAGAGACGGCGAACAATCGCCGGGCGCTTCGATCGCTCCCGAGAAAAAAATTGTTATCGCAAGGCAATTGGCGAAGCTGGGCGTTGATGTTATTGAGCCGGGCTTCCCTATATCCAGCCCCGGAGAATTCGCGGCTGTGCAGCAAATATCCCGAGAGCTGCAAAATGTTGAAATTGCCGGGTTTGCCCGCGCGATCAGAGGCGACGTAGACGCCGCCGTCAAAGCAACGCAGGATGCCGCAAGGCGCCGGCTGCATCTGTTCATTTCCTCCTCGGACATCCATCTGGATTTCCAGCTGCGCAAGTCGCGGGAGCAGGTTGTGCAAATTGCGCGTGAAATGGTCGCTTACGGCAAGCAATTTGTCGATGAAATCGAGTTCTCGGCCATGGATTCTACGCGCTCCGGCCGGGAGTTCGTCATCGAGCTTGTCGAAGCGGTTATCGCCGAAGGCGCGACGATCATTAATCTGCCGGATACGCTTGGCTATGCGCTGCCTGAGGAAATGACGGAGCTGTTCAGAGCCGTTCGCCGGGAGGCGAGAGGCGGCGACACGGTCAGATACAGCGCTCATTGCCATAATGACCTCGGCCTTGCCGTGGCGAACAGCCTGGCAGCTATACAAGGCGGCGCTACGCAAATTGAGGTAACGGTTAACGGCATCGGGGAACGGGCCGGCAACTGTTCGCTTGAGGAGCTGGTTATGGCGATTGAAACGCGCAAGGCTGCGTTGGGCGCAGAGACGAATATCGATGTCGGGCAAATTTACGAGACGTCAAGAGTCGTCAGCCGCAGCATGAATTTCCCGATCGCATACAACAAGCCGATTGTCGGCCGCAACGCCTTCCAGCACGAATCCGGCATTCATCAAGACGGATTGCTGAAAAACCGCAATACGTACGAGATTATGGATCCCGAAGCGATGGGCATTCCGCGCAGCATGATTATATTGGGCAAGCATTCAGGCCGCCATGCATTGAAGCACCGGCTGTCGGAGTACAGCGTTTCGGTTACGGATGAGCAGCTTCAAGAGGTGTATGACCGATTCAAGGAGGTTGCCGATGTGCAAAAAATAGTAAGCGACGCCGAGTTGGTCCGAATTGCCGGCGAGCTTACAAATACGCAGCCTGATCCCTATGTGCTGGCCGATTTGCAGGTTCAGGCAGGGACGCACCGGTCTAGAACGGCAACCGTTACGATTCGCGAGAACGAAGGCGGCACAGAGCAAGCTTACATCGCGCTTGGCGCAGGTCCGCTGGAGGCTGTCATTGCTGCGATTCAGCAAGCCATTCCTGTAGCCGCCGAGTTTGAGGATTTGGAGCTTCATTCCTTGTCTACGGGGGAGGACGCATATGGCGAAGCAGTCGTATCCGTCCTTCATATGGGCGCTCGCTATCGCGGCTCAGCCATCCATAAGGATATCATTTTGGCAGCTGCCCAGGCGTACATCGCCGCTTGCAACGGCGCCGTCATGACTTCCGGCGTACGGGAGGAGAAGGCCGCGAATTAGAGCCGGGCCTGCTTCATTTTTGCATCACAGCAACTTGTACACAAAGTTATCCACAGGCAAGAGGGATATGTGAATAATTTTGTTAAAATACCGTAAATACGGCATTTTATCGGTGGGTGACCTGTTAGGGAAAATGGGATAAGTTTTTCACACCCCTCCTGTGGATAATGTGTATAAAGTGGATATTTAACCGCATGAATAATGACTTTCGACCGATAAGCCGATTTTTGTAGTCATTCCGCTATGATTTTAGCGCGAATATCGACAGAATTAACTAACAATTTATACAGAACTGTGGATAAGGTTGTTTATAACTTCCTTATCTTTTTTGTTTAAAAAAATGCATCAATTCCTCCTGGTGGCAGGCTCGTTCGTGCACGCAAAAAAATTGCGGAAATTACTAACTATTTTTTCGGTGATAAAATACTAGATTTCAGTTATCGTAAAGTTAGTTGGTAAATGCAATAGTCCTATGCGGAAATGGAGGAAGATGACATTGGATAAGCAAATAGTCATAGATGTAGAGAGAATTTCTAAGTATTACGGCATAAAGGCAGCTATAAGCCATGTTAGTCTTCAGATTGGGCAAGGTGAGCTGTTTGGCATCGTCGGCGGCAACGGCGCGGGAAAAACGACCCTGCTTGAGCTTATTTCAGGTCTGAAAATGGCCGACCAGGGCAGCATTACTATACTTGGCAAGGATGTATTGTTTCAGTATGATGAGCTTAAGGAAGAGCTGGGCATGCATATACAAGGCACGGGCTTAGTGGAAAGCATGAACGTTCGCGAAGCGCTGACGCTCTTTCAATCTTTTTATAAGAAAAAGTATGGGGCAGACAGGCTGATCGGGCTTCTAGGTCTGGAACCTTATGCGGATAAAACGATAAAGCGGCTTTCGGGCGGACTGCGGCAGCGGGTAACACTGGCTATTGCGCTCGTCAACGATCCGACCGTTATTGTGCTGGACGAGCCGACAATCGGCCTTGACCTTGAGGCTAAGGAGCAGTATTGGATGCTGCTTGGCAAGCTGCGTGACGAAGGCAAGACGATCGTCATTGCATCGCATGATATGGAGCAGGTGCAGCGTTATTGCGACCGCGCGGCCGTCATGCGGCAAGGCCAGCTGCTCGCTTGCGATCCGCCTCAATCCCTTATATCGCAGCTTCCGGGCGGCGGTATGACAATGGAAGCCGTGTACATGTATCACTATTAATTCTGTTAAGCTGGTCATGGAGGTTCATTGTGGATGTTAACAAGCAAACAATAGGCGCGCAGATGCGAAGCATTGTGGAGCAACGGTTTGTATCGGATAAACTTCGCCGTCATGCGCTTCATTTTATAGAGGAAAAATTAGAGCAGTCCGTTCGATTCGGCATGCTGACGCTGCTGCATTACGAATTGTCGGGCGGCAGCGGGGATGAAGCATACAGGGCTGCGGCAGCGGTAGAGCTGTTTATTTTGGCCACTGATATTATTGACGATTTGCAGGATCAGGACGTTGCCGATTATGTTTGGATGAAGGTTCCGCAGCCGGAAGCGCTTCATACGGCGGTTTCGTTGCTGACGCTGTCGCAACAGGCTTTGCTGTCCAGCACGGCGCATGCTGACCGGGCGCTGATGCTTGCGCAGATGATGAATGAGCAGCTGCTTCATGCAGCCAACGGGCAAATGAGCGATATTATGAACGAAGCCGACAGCGAGGAGTCGTATTTGAGCATTGTAAAGCAGAAATCGGCCGCTATTATGGTATTCGCCTGCATGGCTGGCGTTATGCTGGCAGGCAAGCCGTGGAACGATACAGTTGCCAAATACGCGACGGAGATGGGAATAGCGGCTCAAATTCGAAATGATTTGCGGGATTTGACGAGATGGGATGAGAAAAGCGATTTCCTGAAGCGTAAACGGACGCTCTTAACGTTATTTCTAATAGAGTCTGACTTGGGAGAAGACCGCTGGATCGCCGACTATTTCGAGAACCGGATTGCATACGAGGACATTAAAGAGAAGCACGCCAGCTTTGAAGCGGTATGCGAGCGTACAGGGACGCTCCTTTATGGCGCTGTAATGGCCAGGCTTCACGCTAATAATTTCGAAGAACTACTGAATACGATGGAATTAGGAGTTTGGAGGGAGAGATTCCTCGAAATCGTTAATTGATCACGCGGAGCATGAGCAAATCGGACTAAATAATTCATAGCGTAAATTATCAACAATACTATATATTGTAAATAACTTTTTTCGATCGCAACGCACGCAAGCAGCAAAAGCCGCATAAAACCGCGCTTTTTGACCATATCGCGCAAACCACGCAATCATGACTTCGGAAAATACCAATCACTTTTGCGTTTTCTAGGACGAAAATACCTGCTATAGTAAAATTGCAAGGAAAATTTTATTATATAGTAGAGATGGAGGAGTTTAAATGTTAAAGGATGCAATTCGTCAATTGGTAAGCGGTACCGAGAATATGATGGGTGGACAACTTCAATTAGCAGGTGTTTCTGCAGCAGAACAAAAGGCTCTTCTGGGCGAGCTTAAGGACAAAGCGGACAAAAAAGAAAACTACCGCATGGCGTACTGGCTGTAATATGCCCTAGCGGCGACAGGTTATGGAGGAGAAAGGATGTATACATACAAAAAACGAGCAGCTCTTCTTGGTATCCTGTTAGCTATAATAGCAATCGTACTCTACTTAGTTAATGTTGTTGTAAGCCAGCCTTTTATCGGAGCGGAGATCGTTCAGACGAAGGATGGGAATTATGAAGTGAAACAAATAGAGCCTGCCGGGCAAGCCCTCATAAAGGGCATTCAACAAGGTGACCGAGTGCTGCTTGTGAACGGCCAGCCGGCAGGCCTATACAAAAACGTAATCAAATTCGGAACGGTCGAAATGGCCGAAACGATACGGATCGAGCGACCCAATGGCGTGCAGGAGGACATTCAGTTTACAGGCGGATGGTCAGGCGACCATTCCAATTGGGAAAAGCTCATTCAGCTGTACATACCGCTAGCATCATTTGTTTTATTTTTCTCGCTATCTATCTTTCTATATATGCAACGCCGAAACGATCGCGCAGCACTTATGCTGATGCTTTTTTTTGTTGCAATAGGATTAAGCTATTTCTCGTCGGTTGCATCCTATAGAAGCGAGCCGTTCGGCATATCCATCATGTACATCCTTATTCCGAACATTCCAACTTTGTTTATGCTGTTCATGAATAAATACTTGGAACGGTTTTCGGTCATTTTTATTAGCAAAAAAGCTCTTATTATAATGTTTTTCTTTTCTGCAGCGATCAGCATAAGCTGCCTTTTTCATGTATGGACGGATTTGATGACACGCGAGCTGTTCTTATATATTTCAAATATATTTTACGGTTCGCTCATAATAGGCAATTTCATTATTATTTTGCAGCTATTCCGAAAATTTATATTTTACCGCAATACGAAGCACAACTCTCTGTTCAAAATAACACTCATTTCGCAGCTTGTCGCTTTTACTCCGTTTACGACGATGAATTTGCTGCCGCTGTTTATTGGAGGCGGACAGCTTTTGCCTGCTGCTTTTACTTCGTTGTTCTTATTCGTTCTTCCAATCGTTTATTTTTATTTGCTGACATCGAACCAGCTGTTTGATATCGACTTTATTTTGACCAGGTTTAAATACTATACGCTTCTGTCGCTGTTCCCATCGGCAGCGATCACGACTATTATTTTGCTCATTATACGTGGGGACGGCTATCAGTTCGCCTGGAGCCAGTCGATGCTGTTGTTCCTCGTTGTGTATGCAGGAATCATTGTGTTCTTGTATTTGAAGGAGCAAATTGACCATCGCTTCCGCCCGAAGCTGTTTAAAGCAATGTACAGCTATCAAGACAGTCTTGACCGTTTCTCAAGAAAGATAGCCCGAGTCATGAAGCAGAGCGATCTGGAAGAGGTGCTTAGACGTGAAATTGACGAGCTGCTGCCCGTCAACCGCGTTAGCTTCTTGCTTGTGGATGGCATAGAAAAGGAAGTTTATCCGATCGGCAACGATATGGAGGAGCTCATTACCGCGGAGTTTTTATTGGCCGCTTCCGATTCGCTGCAGATCGGCGAGTTGATCGATTTGCCCTACGGGCTGGGGCTTGTCATCGGACGCCAACGGTCTCGTTACCATGTGTTATGGATCGGCAACAAAACAAATCACACGCGCTTTAATTCAGACGAGCTTCGCTGGCTGAAGACAATGTCCAATTACGCGAGCATCGTATTTGAAAATCTGTACTTGATCGAAGGCTTGATTGAGGACTTGGAGACCGAAGTGAGCAAAGAGCATACGACTTCGCCATGGGTATTGCGGCTGCTGTTCTGTCTGTCAGAGAATGAGCGGAGGAAGCTGGCTGCCGATCTTCACGATTCGGCGCTGCAGGATCAATTGCTCTGGTACCGCAGGCTGGAGGCGCTTATGATCGATCATCCGATGTCCGACAAGCTGGAACATGAATTGGAGGATATTAAGGAAGGCCTGCTTGATGTCATCCACCAAATCCGCGAGACGTGCAATGAGCTTCGCCCTCCGCTGCTGAAGGAAATGGGCGTAGTCGAGGCGGTTGAATCGATTATCGAGCATACGCAGATGCGGGTTAACTTCGCAGTCGATTTCAAGGCTAAGCCTTATGCGATGCCAATGAATGAAGAACAGATTACGGCGATATATCGAATCGTTCAAGAGCTGCTGCGAAATGCCGACAAGCATTCAGGAGCAAAGCTAGTTGCGATGGAGCTCGAGCAGCGCGACGACAATGTCTATTTCCGCTATCAAGACGACGGCATCGGCATGGATGTTAACGGCATGGTCGAATCCTTTGAACATATGGGCTTATCGGGCATCAAGGAAAGGGTAAAGAGCTTGGAGGGTGAAATAACCTTTGATTCGCAGCCGGGCAAAGGTTTAGAGGTCGTTATTATATTCCCGCTTGCGATGACGACCGGGTATAGTGAAAGGGGTATCATGCGTGATTCATATCTTATTAGTTGACGATCATCCATCCGTAGGTGAAGGCACCAAAAAGATGATCGAGCAGGATCAGGAACTAAGTGTAACGGTTGTATTATCGGCGCTGGAAGCTTTGGATGAGGTGAATAAGGAGCACTACGATCTTATTTTGTGCGATCTGAATATGCCGGGCATTAGCGGCCTTGAGCTCACGCGGCGGCTGATTCAAACGGACCCTGAACGAAAAGTGCTCATTTATACCGGATATGAGATCAGCTCGCACTATAATTTGCTAGTGGAGTCGGGCGTATCCGGCTTTATTTCCAAGACAGCCTCCCGCGAGCAGCTGAACAACGCGATACGCTGCGCAATTCGGGGCGACGCCGTCATTCCGATTTCCTTATTGAAGCAGCTGCGCAGGCAGGAGTTCACGGTTGGCCGAGAGCTGATTGCGGAAGTGTCGATAACCGAGAAGGAGCAAAAAATTTTGCATGAGGTTGCGATGGGCGTCGGCAATAAGGAGCTGGCTATTAAGCTCAACGTAAGTCAGAGAAACGTCGAATATCAATTAACGCGCATATTCGAAAAGCTGAAGGTCCGCTCGCGATCCGAAGCGATAGTGGAAGCGAAACGGCTCGGGCTTATTAGCCTGGAGCAGTACTAACAAGCAAGGGCTGGCCCGCTAGCAGATCAAACTGCTGAGGGCCAGCCCTTTTCTAAATTCTAATAATTGTTGGCTTATTGCATGTACTGCTCCCATTCCTCGTAGAGCTTTGCCAATGCCGCTTTATCGGTCTCGATTGCCGCTTGTATTTCTTGCAGCTTCAAATAGTCGTTGAAAAAGTCCGGGTCGGCCAGTTGTTCCTCGCGAGCGGCTATTTGCTCCTCAAGCACGGCAATTTCTCCTTCAAGCTGCTCCAGCTTTCGCTGGCGCGAACGCTCCTCCCGCTTGGCTTGTTTATCCGCCTCGTATGAAGTGGTTGGGGAAGCAGCCGCTTGCGATGAAGCATTCGTCCGTGCAGCTTGCTCCTTGGCGAGCGCTTCGAGCCTCATCTCCTCTAATTCGCGCTTTTTCTCGAGCATATCATCATAATTTCCTAGGAAATGATCGACGCCTGTCGGTTTCAGCTCAATGATGCGCTCAGCCATTTTGTTAAGGAAGTAACGGTCATGGGAAATAAAGAGCAAAGTGCCGTCATAGTCTAGCAGAGCCGATTCCAGCACTTCCTTGCTGAAGAGATCCAAATGGTTGGTAGGCTCGTCTAGGATGAGCATATTCGCTTCGATAAGCATGAGCTTGGCGAGCGAGACGCGTGCTTTTTCTCCTCCGCTTAACGAAGTGATTTTTTTCAGCACATCCTCGCCGCTGAATAGGAAGTTGCCCAGCACCGTCCGGATTCTCGCTTCTTCCATATGGGGATAAGCGCCCCATACTTCTTCCAAAATCGTATTGTTTCCGTTAAGATTCGTCTGCTCCTGATCATAATAGCCGATTTTTACATTCGTGCCCCAATGAACCGTCCCGGTATTAGGCTTCATTTGACCGACTAAGGATTTTAGCAGCGTAGATTTGCCTATGCCGTTAGGCCCGATAAGCGCGACCACCTCTCCGCGTGTAAGGTGGAAGGAGACATGCTGGAACAAAGGGATGTTTTTGTTTTGGAATAAAATGGATAGATCGGAAACCGAAAGCACGTCTTTGCCCGACATCCGTTCGATTTCAAAGCTGAAATGGGCTTTCTTCAAGCTTCCGAGCGGCTTATCGATTCTGTCCATTTTCTCCAGCGCTTTGCGGCGGCTCTGCGCGCGCTTTGTCGTAGATGCCCGAACGATATTTTTTTGAATAAACTGCTCCATCTTGGCGATCTCATCCTGCTGCTTTTCGTACACTTTCATGTTAGCCTCGTAGTCGGCAGCTTTCAATTCAATATAACGGCTGTAGTTGCCCGTATATCGCTTTGATGTATGGCGCTCGATTTCAATAATCGTTTGAGCCATCGCATCGAGAAAATAACGGTCATGAGAGACGACGAGAATGGCGCCCGGATAGCTGCGCAAGTAGCCCTCAAGCCAAGTCAGCGTTTCAATGTCCAAATAGTTAGTCGGTTCGTCGAGCATGAGCAAATCCGGCGCCTGCAGCAAAATGCGGGCGAGCGCAAGCCTTGTTTTCTGGCCGCCGCTTAACGTGGAGATGCGAGTGTCGGGCGGAAATTCGCCAAAGCCCATGCCATGCAGGACGCTGTTGATGCGGGTGTTAATTTCAAAACCGCCTTGTTCGCGGAACCATTCCGAGCGTTTGGCATAGCGGTCCAGCGTATCGGCATATTTTTTCTCGTCATTATGCAGGGCGGGATCGGCGATCTTTTGCTCTAGGTCCCGCAATTCCTGTTCGGCCTCCAGCAAATGAGAGAAAACGGCTCGCATTTCAGCTTCAATCGTCCGTTCCGTTTGCAGACCGCTGTTTTGTGCCAAATAACCGATTTTTGTCTCTTTAGCTCTATGAATGCTGCCGGAGTCTGCGGACATCTCTCCGGCAATAATTTTTAATAGGGTCGATTTGCCGGCCCCGTTCACGCCGACCAGGCCGATTCGCTCGCGTTCGAGCACCTGCAGCGTAATATTGGTTAATACAGCGTTAACGCCGTAGCTTTTCGAAATATTTGAAACCTGCAGCAGCATTTGAATGAAACCTCCACGAAAAATTTGCAACATTCTGTTGCTGTGATCATACTTAGTTTACCATAAGAAAAGCTTCTATCGGAGACTATTCGAAGATGTTGTCGAATTCATCATTAGCGGCAGCTTTTCATGCGACTATTGCACTGTGTTGTTCAGCTTCGTGAAATCATCAAAAAACAGCACTGACATTGGCGAAAGTTGTATAAGAGTGGTAAACTAAAGGAATGAACAAGCTTAATCGGGTGATTGCAAATGGAAAGCCGTAAGCATGAGCTAGACAAAGCAGCCTTCCGCAAACAAATGGGGAAGCAGAGAAGCGGGATAACCGGAGAACAGCGGGCGCTTCGTTCGGCCGAAGCCTGCAGCCATGGGGCCGCATGGCTTGAGGGGCGGGGCATCTCATCCTTCATGGTCTACTTGGCCATCCGAAGCGAGCTTGATTTAACGGAGCTGATCGAGTGGGGCTGGAGAACCGGGCGGCAAGTTGTCGCGCCGCGCTGCCATGAGTCCGACCGGTCAATGACGCTGTACCATTTGGAGAGCTGGTCGCAGCTCGAGCAAGGGGCGTACGGCATTATGGAGCCGTCGCGGCAGCTTGCACGGGAAATTCCGCTTAGCGATGCGCCTGAAGCGATATTCGTTCCCGGACTTGCATTCGATAGAAGAGGCGGACGGCTGGGCTATGGAGGCGGTTATTATGACCGATTCGCTCAAGCCATTGCCGGTCAAAGGGAAGGGAATGCCGTCAAGCCTATATGGATAGGAGCGGCCTATGAGGAGCAGTTGACAGCTGCCGTACCTCTTGAGGAGCACGATGCCGTCATGGACGGCATCGTTACAGAGAGGCAGCTTTATATAATAGAGTAGAAGCTTATAAGCAGGACAGACCGTGAGAGGAGGAGCGGCAAGTGGAGCTGACGCATTTTAACGAACAGGGCAGAGCGAAAATGGTCGATGTATCGGAAAAGGATATTACTGCGCGCACTGCCGTCGCCCGTACGACGATCACGATGAACCCGGATACGTTCTCGAGAATTAAGGCGGGAACGGTCAGCAAAGGAGACGTGCTCGCGGTCGCGCAGGTAGCTGCGGTCATGGCCGCGAAGAAAACATGGGATATTATTCCGATGTGCCATCCATTGCCGCTTACCGGCATTAATGTAGAGTACAGCGACAACGGCGCAGATGAGCTCTATATAGAGGCGACCGTCAAAACGACAGGAAAGACAGGGGTGGAAATGGAAGCGCTGACCGCCGTTTCGGCAGCAGCGTTAACCGTTTACGATATGTGCAAGGCGCTGCAAAAGGATATGGTTATAGGGCCGACTCATCTTGTTTCCAAGACTGGCGGCAAAAGCGGCGATTACCGAATCTCGTCAAACCCGTAATCGGAGGAGGCATGATGTATGCAGTGGAAGGTTGCATTATTGACAGCAAGCGATAAAGGCTCGCGCGGCGAACGCGAGGATACGAGCGCGCAGGTTATTCGCGAGCTCGTCGAGGAGGAGCTCGGCGGCGAAATCGTCGACTACCGGATCGTTCCCGACGAGCAGGATGAAATTATGGCCGCACTCATCGAGATGACGGAATATTTTCAGGCCGATTTGGTGCTGACGACAGGCGGGACAGGCCTTGCTCTGCGGGATGTTACGCCCGAGGCGACATTGAAGGTGATCGACCGCGAGGTTCCGGGCATCGCGGAAGCGATGCGAATCGGCTCGATGCAGAAAACAAGGCGGGCTATGCTTTCGCGAGGCGTATGCGGCATTAGGGGCACATCGCTTATTATCAATCTGCCCGGCAGCCCGAAAGGCGTTCATGAGAGCCTGATGGCCATTATGGATCAGCTGCCTCATGCGCTTGGCATTTTGTCCGGCCGGCTGGGGGAGCACAACGAATGACAGAGCAACAACGCAACAAGAGTGACGGAACCGAGCAGGTAGGAACAACTTTGCTGAAGGAAGTATCGGTGTATGACGCAATCGGGATGAGACTCGCCCATGATTTAACGCAGATTATTCCCGGCGAGTTCAAAGGCCGATTGTTCAAGAAAGGGCATGTCGTTACCGAGGAGGATATTCCGAGCCTGCTCGATATCGGCAAGGAGCATATTTACATTATGGAGCTTGGCCCGGATGAACTGCATGAAGATGAGGCGGCAATCCGGATGGCGCAAGCGCTGCAAGGCGACGGCCTTACGCTTTCGGAGCCCCATGAGGGCAAAGTAAGCATGAAAGCAAGCTTAACGGGGCTGGCGCAAATTAATCAAGGGATTGTCGAAGCCATTAACAGGCTGGGGGAAATTGCGTTAGCTACTGTGAAGACGAATACGGTCGTCCAAGCCGGAAGGCCGCTTGCCGCAACCCGGACGATTCCGCTTATTGTCTCCAGATCCAAGGTGGAACAGGTTGAGCGCCTTGCGGAAGAATACCGCACGGCCAGCGGCGGGCAAGCGCCGTTATCCGTCCGCCCGCTGCGTAAGCTTCGCGCCGGCCTTCTGACGACCGGCGGTGAAGTATACAGCGGCCGCATTGCGGACAAATTCGGCCCCGCTGTCGCCGGCAAGCTGGAAGCGCTTGGCTCGGAAGTGGCCGAGCAGCGGTTCGCGCCGGATGACCGACAAATAATTGTCAAGGAAATACACTACTTGCTAGATCAAGGCTATGATATGATAATAGTGACAGGCGGTATGTCGGTCGACCCCGATGATCGGACACCTGGCGCCATTAAGGCGGCGGGAACGGATATTGTCAGCTACGGAACGCCTATGCTTCCAGGGTCGATGCTACTGGTCGGCTATTTAAAAGGAGTTCCAATTATGGGTTTGCCAGGCTGCGTGATGCACGATCCCTATACGTCATTTGACGTGCTGCTGCCGCGCATCCTTGCTGGAGATACGATCGTACGCGAGGATATTGTCCAATTGGGCTACGGCGGACTTTACAACTGCTAGGCCTTGAACGGATGCAAAGATCGATAACAGTCATGAAGGAGGAATTACAAAATGGGTGGAATTGGAGCGACAGGCATTATACTGCTCGTGCTCGTAGCGCTGCTGCTGTTCGGACCGAACAAGCTGCCTGAGCTGGGCCGCGCGCTTGGACGGACGATGAGAGAATTCAAATCAGGAGCTCGCGATTTGATTGATGACGACGACCGCAAGGATAGAACGGCGAACGCATCAGAGGTTCAGCATTCCGACAATAGCGAGAAAAACAATAAGCGGCTTCCGGACTAATCGGGCCCGCTTTTTTCTTGTTGACAGCACCTGAGAACGGAGGTAACGGCAGTTGAGTACAGGATCAGAGGGCAAGGCTGAGAAGCCTTTGCGAGTAAATAAAATACGCGAAGAAGGGCTTATGTCGCTGTTTGAGCATATCGGCGAGCTCAGAAAGCGTGTTATATACGTCATAATAACGCTCGTCATTGGACTGGTGCTGGGCTTGATTGCTGCTAATCCGGCCTATGATTACTTGATGAGCAAGAAGCCGGCAAACACGATTTCTTTACATACGTTCTCCTTATGGGACGGTATCGGGATGTATATGAAGTTTGCGTTTGTGATCGCGCTAATTTTTGCGCTGCCGGTCATTTTTTATCAGCTGTGGGCATTTGTCAAACCCGCGCTGCGTGAATCGGAGCAGCGTTCTACGCTCAAATACATTCCGTTTGCGCTTATTATGTTTTTGATCGGGCTGTCGTTTGCTTATTTTGTTGTGTTTCCGCTCGCATTTCATTTCACGCGCAGCGTATCGCAAAATTTACAGCTACAGGAAACGTTCGGCATCGCGCAATATTTCGAGTTTTTGTTCAACATTGTCATACCGATATCGCTGCTTTTTGAGCTGCCGCTCGTCATTATGTTTTTGACGGCGATTCGCATTCTTAATCCGATCAGGCTGCGCAAAATGCGCCGCGTCGCTTACTTCGTGATGGTGTTGATCGGAACGATGATTACGCCGCCGGATATCGTATCGGATTTGCTCGTAGCGATTCCGCTTGTACTGCTCTATGAAGCAAGCGTATTCCTGTCGGGAGCGGTCTATAAAAAGCAGATTGCCGCTGCGGAGAAATGGGAAGCCGAATACGGTGAGAATAGAGAAGGCGATGACCGGAGCTTGAGCGAGGCTTAGTTCGCGCAATAAGCGCCGTTCGTAAGCAATAGAATGAACGAAGAAGAGGCTGCACGCTCGGCGCAGGACTCTTCTTTTTTGTTTTTTGATCATTCAGCCATTTACAGAAAAGTTCAGTTCCTTTAATATATCTCTTGAGGAAATTAAAACCATTAAAGGGAGCGAGCTTTGATCATGTTTGAATGTGAACGAATTACAAGAGATGTAAGTAGTTTTGCTGGATTAAGCTTCTCTGGACCTTTCCCGCAATCATTTCCATCGGAAGCTGTAAAGGTTTCTCAACAGCTCGGAAGCAGGAAATCTGAATTTTCTACAAACATAAATACCGATGTTGTTTTCTGTCCCTATTACGTGTGCGACAATTTGGCTACATATTTCGCCTGTTATGAAGTGCTTGAAGGAAGCGTGATTCCTGAAGGCATGGTATGCTTTAGTCTGCCTGCTCGCACCTATGCAAAGGCGACATGCACGAATAAAACAATTGGCGACGGGTACGGACTTGTATTTGATTGGATTCAAAAGCAGGGGTATAAGCAGCTAAACGACGCCTGTTCGATTGAAATTTTTTATATTGAAGAAGAGGGCGAAGAGAAAGTAGAGCTATTAATACCTATCGAATAACAATTCATAAACAGTATGAAGTCTTCATTATTTTACTAAATAATATAAATCCATTTCCCGCCTTTTCATCAAGGCGGTTTTCTTTTGGTTGAGTGAATGACGGCGAGAGAAGCGGAATAATTTTCTTTATATAAGCTTTTCATTGACGGATCGGATTAGATGCGTTATATTTTAAACAAAAGTTTTAAACGTTCGTTTTAAACGGTTGTTTGAGACTAGATAAAGAATAGGAGTGATCTACTTGAAATCGGCATTTCAATCATTTTTTAAACGTCCGACCACTTGGGTCGGCATCATTACCGCATTAATGTTTCAGGTCATTTTCTCCGTTATTTGGATGACGGGCTATGACGGCGTTACGGACAATACGAATAAATTAAAAATTGCGGTTGTGAACGAGGATGAGCAATTAGGCGCTCAGGTTGCGACGGGGCTGCTGCAAAGCTTGCCGTTCGACGTAGTGCAGGCGGATAGCCTGGATCAAGCGAGGAGCGAGCTGAACGAGCGCAAGCTTCATATGGTCGTTTATATTCCCGGCGATTTTTCCGCCCGGGCGGTTGACGGCCAGTCTACCGCAGCGATTCAATATTTGATTAACGAGTCCAATCCTGCGCTTACGAAATCGATTATGAACGGGGTTGCAGCGCAAATTACCGGCAATGTGAACAGTATGGCGGTTATGAACGGCATTCAGGGGATGCTTGCCGGCCAGCCGGTCAATATGCCGGCCGAGCAGGCTGCCGCGGCTGCAAGCGCCTTGTCCCAGCGGGTTGTTGCTGATATCCAGCTGGAAAACCGCGTACTGGGCATGAACAATCAGATGGTGCCAATGATGCTTGTGCTCGCTTCTTATGTCGGGGCGATGATAATGGGGATGAATATGGAGCAGTCCGCAATGGCAGTCAGCGGTACGGTCGGACGCTGGCAACGATTTGCGGTGCGAGGCGTCATTAACGTCGTAGCGGCTCTATTGGTCGCCCTTGTCGGCGCTTCGCTGATCGTTGCCTTCGGCGGTCAAATCGAGCACGGCTTTTTGAGCCTATGGCTGTTCCAATCGCTCTTCCTGCTGACGTTCATGTTCGTGGCTCAAGCGTTTCTCTATTTGTTCGGAATGGCAGGCATGCTGTTCAACATCATTATGCTTTCCTTACAGCTGGTGTCATCCGGCGCGATGGTTCCGCGAGAGCTTTTGTCCGATTTCTATATCCGGCTTGGCGAGCTGCTGCCAGCTACCTATGCCGTTGAAGGGCTGATGAATATTTTGTTCGGCGGTCCCGGCATTGGCGCAGACGCCGGAAAGCTTGCTATAATAGTAGTTGCAGCGATCGCGGTAAGCGTGCTGGCCGTTTCCTTGAAGAGGCAGCCGGGAGGCCAGCTGCGTGCGGCGGCTGTTATCCATTCTAAAAAATAGAAAAGTCGGGGGAGAGCGATGACAACGGTGGACTTGGATGTTCGAATGCGCATATTGAAAGCGGCGAAAAAGCTGTTCGCGCTTCATGGCTTCGATGGGACGTCGGTCCGGCAAATATGCGACGAAGCGGGTGCTAACGTTGCGCTTATATCCTATTATTTCGGTGGCAAGGAAAGTCTGTTCATGGAGCTGATGAGCAGCTATTCGCCCGATCAGCGGGTGTCGGAAGTACCTGAGCAGATGGATCCGGTAGAAGGCGTCAAATTGCTTATACGCGAAGTAACCTTGTTTCGCACACAAGATCCCGAGTTCATTACGATTGTACAGCAGGAGATTATAAAAAATAGTCCGCGCATCCATCTCATTTACGAGAATATGAGCTCGGTATGGCTGCTGCTGCGAAGATTGCTTGAGCAAGGGAAGCGGCAGGGCCGATTCGAATTCCGCTCGCTGGACACCGCTTTTTTATCGATAGTCGGCATACTCATTTTTCCGCGCCAGACGACCTATTGGATGACGATGTGTGAGCAGGAGGAGCCGGACATCGAGAGCGTAATCGAAGATTTAACCCGATTCATTATGAGCGGCCTGCAATGCAAAGAATAATAAATCGCTAGGCGAAAGCCGGCTTCACGTATCGTGAGGCCGGCTTTTTTGCTTTCCGTCCATCATGAGAGCGAAAAGGTAAAAATAGTTCTATAGGTTAGCAAAATATCGTTACAGCGGGCAGGAGCTCTTTTTCTATAATTGATGTAAATGGAAATAGAAATGGGGTGACGGCGTGGGGGAAGTTGAAGCGGCGGCGAAGGAACTGCGGCCGCATAAAGATGCACCGCCCAAAAGGCGGATCGGCTCGCTGCAAATGAAGGAGACGCTGGCCGGGTTTCTGTTCATTGGGCCGATGCTGATCGGCGTATCGGTGCTTACGCTCATTCCGATCATCGCTACGTTTGTCCTTTCCTTGGCGGACTGGAACTTTGTAGCGGGCTGGGACGGGCTGAAATGGACGGGCTTCGACAATTTTCAGCGGCTGTTCAAAGACGAAGCTTTTATAAAATCGCTGACAAACAACGGCTTGTTTCTGCTGACGGTGCCTGTCTATATGGCAATTGCGATGTTTCTTGCAATCGTAATAGACAAGCATGTCTACATGAAAAGCTACTTCAAGGTCGCCTTTTTTATGCCGTATATTTCAAGCGTAGTGGCGGTTGCGATCGTATGGCAGGTGCTGTTTCATCCTTCGGTCGGGCCGGTGAATCAGACGCTGATGGCGCTTGGCATCGACAATCCGCCTAAGTGGATCGCCGATCCGAAGTTTGCGCTGGTGTCGCTCATGATGATATCGGTATGGATCTCGATAGGCTTCAACATGATCGTCTATATTGCCGGCCTGCAGTCTATTCCGCGGGATCTGTACGAGGCGGCTGAAATCGACGGCGCGAATACGTGGAACAAATTTGCGAAAATTACGTTTCCGCAGCTGTCGTCCTCCTCTTTTTTTCTGCTTATTACCGGCATTATCTCGACGTTTAAAGTGTTTGATCTTATTGCGGTGCTGACGAAGGGCGGCCCGATCCGCTCGACAAGCATGATCGTATGGCATTTGTACGAAACGGCTTTTGTCAATTTGAAGATTGGCTATGCCTCCTCGATGGCCGTCGTCTTGTTCGTTTGCGTTCTCATCATTACGATTTTGCAGTGGCTGCTGCAGAAGAAGTGGGTCAATTACTGAAGAAGGGGGGAAGCCTTGTGACTGCTGCAAAGCTAGGTCTATTCCGAAAAGCGGTCCTTACGCTGCTGATGCTGGCATTGAGCCTATTGTTTCTGCTCCCGTTCTTCTGGATGCTGTCGGCGTCTTTTAAAATAGAGGCTGAGGTATTCACTTTTCCAATCAAATGGATACCGACAACATGGCATATGGCCGAAAATTATACAGAGGTATGGGTGGGCAAATTTCCGTTTTATAAGTACTATTGGAATACGATTAAGGTCAGCGTGTTGACGACGCTGCTATCCTGCCTCGTTTCCGCGCTTGCCGCCTACGGCTTCTCGAAGGTGAGATTCGGAGCCGGCAAATATTTGTTTCTCGTCGTACTGGCGACGTATATGGTTCCGCAGCAGGCGATTTTAGTGCCGCAGTTTATTTTGTACCGCTCAATCAACTTTTTTGACAGCCACTTAGGCCTTATTTTCCTCGGAAGCTTCAGCGTGCTCGGCACGTTCATGCTTAGGCAGTTTTTCATGGGCATCAACAATGAATACATCGAGTCGGGCAAAATCGACGGAGCGAGCCATTGGCGCATTTTTTGGCGGATCGCCTTTCCGCTGGTAAGGCCGGCCATCGCAACCTATGCGATCCTTCGCTTCATATGGACATGGAACGATTATCAAAACCCGCTCATTTTTCTTCGGACCGACGCATTGTATACGATTCAGCTTGCCATTCAGAAGTTTACGACGATTAACGGCGAATTTTACTCGCTTATTATGGCGGGAACGGTGTCCGGCATTGTGCCGCTGCTCATCGTATTTATAATCGGGCAAAAAAGCGTTATTGAAGGAATCGCGCTCGGCGGGGTAAAGGGGTAGGCGGCTCAGACGTCTTACCCATTAGTCAAAATAGTTGTAATTGTAGTCAATATAGTAGTATAGCTCCATCTTCGGGCGTTGCTACAATGTTATCGAGCAAGGGCATATACAATGAGGAGGGTTTCATTGATGAGAAGAATGAAAGTATTATTCCTTCTAGCATTGTCAGTCATAGTAATAGCTGCGGGCTGCTCCGGCAAGGGCGGCAACGAAGGCGCGAAGGCGACCGATCAGCCGGCGGCTACGGATAAACCGGCGCCAGCCGCGACAGATAAGCAGGCGGAGCCCGTCACAATCCGGCTGCATACGTTCGGCAACGAGGCGAATTACAATTGGGAGCAGACGATTAAAGCATTTGAGGAATCGCATAACAATATTAAGGTAGACCTGATCGTACTTAGTGAAAAGGGAGATTCGCAGGAGGCGCTGCAAAAGCTTGACCTCGAAGCGTCCTCGGGAGCGGCTATGGACGTGCTCATGTTCAGCGATCCGGCGAGCTATGCAGCGCGCGTTGGTCTAGGCATGGTCGCCCCATTGGATGAATTCATCTCTAAGGAAGGCTATAAGGTTAATGAAGAGTACAAGGTAGACACGACGCTGGACGGTAAGGTGTATGCGCTTCCGGGGAAATTCAATCCATGGTATGTGCTGCTCAACAAAACGAAGCTGAACGAAGCGAATTTGTCCGTTCCGACAGACTGGACATGGGACGATTTTGCTTCCTATGCGAAGCAGCTTACGAAGGGAGACGGCGCATCTAAAGTATACGGCACTTATTTCCACGGCCCGCAGAACGGCGGCTGGATGGAGTTTATGAAGCTGGCGCTGGCGAACCAGCCGGACAATACCGAGTTTCTGAAGGCGGACGGAACGAGCAATTTGGACAATCCGCTGTTCAAGCGGACGCTGGAGCTGCGTGTTCAGCTGGAGAAAACCGATAAATCGGCAACGCCGTATACCGATATGATTTCGCAAAAGCTTCATTACCGCAGCCAGTTCTTCAATCAGGCGGCAGCGATGATTATGATCGGAAGCTGGATGAATACGGAACTGGGAGGCACCGAGCAGTTCCCGCTTAACTTCGAGGTGGCGGTGGCGCCGATTCCGAAGAACAGCGCTTCCGATCAGAGCGGCTATACGATGGTAACGACCGACTATGTTGCGGTAGCTGCCTCCTCGAAAAACAAAGAAGCGGCTTACACCTTCGTCCGTTGGTATACGACGGAAGGACAGATCGCGCAGGGCAAAAACGTTCCAGCCTGGAACGGGGTGGAGGATTCACAGCTGGAGTCTATCGTCGACATTATTTTGAGCGGAACGGTAACGCCTGACAAGGTGGATAAGGCATCGCTGATCTCAGTTCTCTCGACGGCTAAATCGTCCAAAATTATTCCGCCGGTGTCCTATCAATCGGAGGTATACAAAGTGATCAATGAGGAATACGAGAAGCTCATCTTCGATCAGCAGGATATCGACAAGACGATCGCTGCCATGCAGGAGCGGGTGCAGCAGATCATCGACGCGAACAAGTAACGGCTCAAAAAGCGGTCTTTTTGAAAAATGGCCGGTAGGATATAATTAGAAGAGTTGGCAGAAGGAGTGCGCGGCAGTTTGCACTCCTTTTTGCGCACATTACGGACGCGGAGCGGGGGGATGCGATGCTGCATCGAATATCGAAGGGGCTGAACGGGCCTATATCCTTTCGCACCAAGCTCATTTTAACGTCTATCCTATGCATCCTGCTGCCGGCTCTTATTACGCTGTCGATGTACAACACGCTGACGAAGGCGGCTGTGAAGGAGGAGGCCGTCCTGCAGTCGGAGCAGCGGCTTGAGCTGATTGACGGCTATTTGACGAATCTATTCGATTACATGCTGTATACGGCTAACAACATCCATATGGATGCGGGAACGAACGCATTATTGAAAGCGATCTCGTCCGGTAAAAGCTACGAAGGGCCTAATGCTGAATACGAACGTTTTAACGACCGGCAGTCGATTACGACGAAGCTGGACAATATGAAGCTGCTCGGCGATAAGCTGTACGTGACAATTTTGCTGAAAAACGGCGATTCCTTCGACAACTACGGGAAAGACGAATACGACGCCAAGCTGTTCTGGGAGGAGCCCTGGGTCGCCAAACTGAAGGATTTGTCAGGGCTTCAATCGCTATGGATCGAGACGACGCCGACTGTTTTTTTCAGCGAGCAAAGCACGAGTCCCTACCAGTTGTCGATTGCAAGAACGCTGCGCGGCCAAAGCGTTAATCCGTATGGCTATGTGATCGTTACCATACTAGAAACGCAAATTAGCGATATTTTTAAGCGGGTAAGCAAGGGGCAGGAGACGATGCTGCTTGACGGCGACAACCGCATCCTGTCGCATGCCGATTCCGGACGAATCGGAGAGCCGTTCCCTTATCTGGAGGAGGGAGCTAGGCAGAAGCATTCCAGCATTGTCGTAATCGGCGACGAGAGCTATATTTTGTCGGCGCACTCGCTGTCGCTGTCCGGCTGGAAGCTCGTTTCGCTTACGCCTTACAAGGCTGCGGTATCTAAGCTCAACTCAATTTTCAGCAATGTGTCTCTATTCCAGCTCGCCTCCTTCCTCGTCTTCCTGCTGCTGTTCGTCTATTTGATCGGCACATATACGAGGCCGCTCGTACGTCTTGGAAGAGTAGCCGAGAAGGTGCAGCGCGGCAATCTGGAAATCCGTTCGGGCATACGCGGAGGCGATGAAATCGGCTATTTAGGGCATTCATTCGATCAGATGCTTGATCAAGTCAAGGCGATGATCGCCGAAATTACGATGACGCAGGCGCGCAAGCGCGAAGCGGAGCTGGCCATGCTGCAGGCGCAGATTAATCCGCATTTTTTGTTCAATGTGCTTAATTCCATTCGAATGAAAGTGATGCGCGGCGGCGATCTGGAAAGCGCGGATATGATCAGCTCGCTGTCGAAGCTGCTGCGGATGACGATTAGTGAAGAGAAAGGCGCGATTCCGCTCCATGAGGAAGTCGATACGGTCGTCGATTATGTGAAGCTGATGAATATGCGCCAGAAGGAGCAGCTGGAGCTGAAGCTGGAGCTGGCGGCGGAGACGCTGCTGCTTCCTGTGCCGAGGTTCTGCCTGCAGCCGATTATTGAAAACGCCATCATTCACGGCCTTAGCCAAAAGCATGGCACGATAACGATTCGTTCTCTTATCGAAGACCAATATGCCGTTGTATCTGTGCTCGACGACGGCATGGGAATGAATGAAGCGCAGGTCGGCATGCTTATGGGCAAGCTCGAGCGAACCGGGCAGGCGAAGGAGGGTGCGGGCAGAGCTGGAGCCGGCTTCTCGGGAATCGGCCTTGTAAATGTGTATGAACGGCTGAAAATGACATACGGCTTGCAGGTCAAGCTGGAGGTGAGCAGCGAGCCGGAGCACGGTACGGAAGTGACGCTGTATATTCCAAAGCAGGCGGTGATAGAGGATGTATAAGGTTATGCTTGTTGATGACGATTATCCCGTATTGGAGTACATGGCTGATGCCGTTGATTGGGAAGCGATGGGACTGCAGCTCGTCGGCATGCATGAAAACGGCGCGAGCGCTTTGGAGGCCGCCCAGCGGAATATGCCGGATATCGTCATTACCGATATCGGCATGCCGCGCATGGACGGCATCGAGCTGCTGCGCAGGCTGAAGGAGCGCAAACCGGAGCTGCGGGCAGCCATTCTGTCCTGCCATAGCGAGTTTCATTACGCGAAGCAGGCATTAAAGCTGCATATTCAGGACTATCTTGTAAAGGATACGCTTGATCTTGCGGAAATAAAAGCGCTGCTGCAGCAGTTTAGCGCGTCGCTGCAGGCGGAAGCGGAGCTGCAAAAAAGGCAGCAGGCGATGAGGCTGTCCGCAGACCGTTCAATAACGGTAGTCAAGGAGCGGTTCATTCGGGCTGCCATTCATGAGCCGATGCTGGACAGCGCCAAGTGGCTGGAGGAGCTCGGCTCCTTCGGGCTTCATTGGAGGCCGGGCGAGCATATGATTGCCGCCATAGCGGCCGTAGACCATTATCGCAGTGCGCAGCAGCGCTTTCTGACCGACGATATGCTTCGCTTCGCGCTGGACAATGCGCTGGAGGAGGCGCTGCGCAGCAACGGCAGCGCGGCTGTTCATTTCGTATACAGCCAGCAGCAGTTCGTGCTGCTGCAAGCCTTCGCGCCGGGGCTGAAGGTGAACGGCTATGAGGAGCTGACCAGGCTGCTAAGCAGCGTGCAGAGCATGCTGCAGCGTTCGGTCAAGCTGACCTTCTCCTATATGCTGGGCGAGCGCTGCGAAAGCCCTTCTGCGCTGAAAGCCTCGCTTTCCGGCATGCTGGCGGACTCGGCGCAATGGTTTTATCGCGCTCCTCGGGCTGCGCTTCGAAGAGGCGCGAATCGCGCGGCTGCGCAGTTTGATTTGTATAATGCTTTCGGGGCTGTCGGCGAACGGCTGCAGGAGCAGCTGCTCCGCTGCGATAAAGAGCAGGCAGGCCCGGTTATCGAGCAATGGGCAGCAATTGCCGCAGAGAGCAGGTTTCCGCCCCAGCTCGTCAAGGATTGGGCGCTCAGGCTGCTGCTTGACGCCAAGCAGAAGCTGCAGTCGCGGCAGCATTATCGCATCGCCCAGTCCTTGGAGGCGATTCATCAAGAAATATACACGATCGCCACGCTTACCGAGCTTACGGAATGGTTCCTCCAGAAATTCCAATCGGTTATCGGGGCGGCGGCGGCAGGCGCCGGACGCAGCAAGCGCGCGGAAATAGTCGAAGCTTATCACTATGTGAGCCGCAGTCTGGACAAGAAGATCAGCCTTGAGGAAGTAGCTGAGGCGCTGTATATGAATCCGAGCTATTTCAGCAGGCTGTTCAAGAAGGAAACCGGCGAGACGTTTATCGAATATGTAACCCGTATGAAAATGCAACGGGCGATGGAGCTGCTGAGTTCCACCGGCGCTCCCATCGGCAAAATATGCGAAACGCTCGGCTATGACAATCCGAGCTATTTCATCAAGCTGTTTAAATCCTATGCGGGAATGACGCCGGCCGAATATCGGGGACAGAGGAAGCAAGGATAGTAAAAGCGAGAATAGAAAAAGCCAGGATAGGAAGGGCAAGGAGGGGTTCAATCTATGGGAACGCTGAATGCACGGGATAGAGGCAGGATTGCGGCCTGCCTGCTGCAGGATCGGCCGCGTGGAGCGGAGCTGCTGGCCGGCGGAGAATCGCTGCCGCAGCTTCGAGCACGCCTAAATAATGACTCGGCGGCCAGGGAGCTGCTGCAGGAAATTGAGCGGGAAGCGGAACGGCTGCTAGAGGAGCGGGAGCCGGAGCTTCCCTTCTCGCTCTTTCGCCAGTTTGATGAAGCCGGCGAACGGCTCGCTTACGAGCGCGTTTATTTTACAAGGCGCAGAAGGCTGAACAGCTTTGCGATTATGGCTTTTATGCACCCTCATGAGAAGAAATACGTCGCGGCATTGTGCGATACGATATGGTCGATTTGCGGAGAGGTAACCTGGTGCTTGCCGGCGCACGCCGGCGGCTTGGGCGGCAAGCAAGAGCCGATTGATCTGTTTGCCGCTGAGACGGGCTTCGCTTTGAGCGAACTGGCAGCGCTGCTTGGAGAACTGCTGCCGGATATGCTGCGGCGCAGAATCGCGCAAGAGGTGGAGCGCAGGCTGCTGGCTCCTTTTTTGGAGGACGGGCCGTATGGCTGGGAGACTTCGGAGCATAATTGGGCCGCCGTGTGCGCAGGCTCGATTGGCGCTGCCGCCCTATATGGCATGGAGGACGAGGAGCGTCTTGCCCTGCTGCTGGAAAGGGCGCTCGGCGCGCTGGATTGCTTCCTTGCTGGGTACGGCGGCGACGGCGCATGCGCAGAGGGCTATTTGTACTGGCAATACGGCTTCGGCTACTTTGTTTATTTCGCGGCGCTGCTTAAAGAAGCATCCAGCAGTGCGCTTGATCTGTTTGCAGATGAAAAGGTAAAGCAAATTGCGCTATTTCAGCAGAAAATTTTTACAAGCGGGCGCTTGGTCGTCAATTTCTCGGATTCATTGGCGGCAAGCGGCATTTTTATGGGGCTGAGCAGCTGTCTTCGCGAGCAGTACGCCGAATTCACGATGCCGGATATGTCGCTGCGCGCGGCTTATGCCGACGATCACTGCTCCCGCTGGGCGCCGGCCATTCGCAATTTGGTTTGGGTCAAGGAGCAGGCAACGGCTGCGAAGGACGGGAACGAGCCGTTATGGCCAGCCGCCGCCTATTATATGCCTGACGCCCAATGGCTGCATTCGCGGGCAATTGCCGGTGAAGGTATTTACAGCTTCGCCGCAAAGGGCGGCCACAACGATGAGCCGCATAATCATAATGACGCAGGGCATTTCATCCTGCATGCCGACGGCGAGGCGTATTTGGCCGATCTGGGGAGCGGGAAATATACGGCGCACTATTTTGGCGAGGAACGCTATACGCTTTGGTGCACCGGCTCGCAAGGGCATTCGGTTCCGGTTATCGGAGGAGAGCTGCAGCGGCAGGGGCGGCAGTACCGGGCGGAAGTGCTGGAGCTTGAGTTGTCGGAGGATCGGGATACTTTCGCGCTCGGGCTTGGGGCGGCTTATCCGCAGAAGGAGGCGGGGCTGGCAAGCCTCGTGCGGCGCTTTCAATGGCATAAGAAGGGCGGCGGACAGCCTTGGCTGGAATTGACGGATACGTTTGCGTTCGGCACCGAAGGAGGAGCTGCCGTTGAACGGTTCATCACGCTAGTAGAGCCGAAAGCGGCAGGCGATGGGGAGCTTATTATTGCCGGCATGCGAAAGCTGCGTATTTGCTTTGACGAGGAGCAATGGGCGCCGGAGTTGCGGCGCTGGACCGATATCGGGCATTTTGGCGAGGAACGCAGCTTTTATACATTGGATTTTATAAGCATAAAGGAGCAAACAAATCCATTTAAGGGAAGGTTTCTATTCCGCTTTGAAGAATAGATAGGTAAAGGGGAGATGAACGGTGGGGAACAGGGAATGGGTGCATGAAGCATGGATGGCTGCATATAAGAAGGCAGCTCGTACGAGCAAACGGATCGGGGCGTCGTTTCCGCATGCCAGCGTCCAAGGCCAGTACGTGCTGGAGCCGCCGCATTGGTGGACGGCCGGCTTTTGGCCGGGGCTTCTGTGGCTGCTCTATGGCGATCAGCGCTCGAAGGACGAATCGTTCAAGGAAATAGCCGAGAGCTGCGAGTCGCAGCTGGACGATGTGCTGCATAGCTACGACAGGCTGGATCATGATATCGGCTTTATGTGGACGCTGACGAGCGTGGCCAGATACAAGCTGCTGGGCGAGGAGCAGTCGCGCCGCCGCGCCTTGCTTGCAGCGAGCGTGCTGAGCGGGCGCTTTAATGTGAAGGGCCGTTTCATCCGGGCGTGGAATCCTTGGCGAGAGGGCGACCGCAATGACGGCTGGGCAATTATCGACTGTATGATGAACTTGCCGCTGCTATACTGGGCGTCGGAGACGATAGGCGATCCTCGCTTCAAGCATATCGCAATTGAGCATGCGGATACGGTGCTTGCCCATTTTATTAGGCCGGACGGATCGGTTAATCATATCGTTATTTTTGACGCGGACAGCGGCGAGCGGGTCGGCGTGAATGGAGGCCAAGGCTACGCCCCGGATTCCGGCTGGTCGAGGGGAACGGCTTGGGCGCTGTACGGCATGGCGCTAAGCTACAGATATACGAAAGAAGAACGGTACTTGGAGGCGGCGAAGCGGGTAGCCCATTATTTTATTGCTAACTTGCCTGAGGACAGCGTGCCGCGCTGGGATTTTCGCCTGCCGGAGGGAGTGCCCGATTATCGCGATTCGTCAGCCGGCGCTTGCGCCGCATGCGGCCTGCTGGAGCTTGGCGATATGCTCGGCGATGCCGAGTCCGGGATGTACCGCCGCGCAGGGGAACGAATATTGCAATCGTTATACGAGAGTTACGGCACATGGAATAACACAGCAGAAGAAGGGATGATTTTGCACGGCACGAGCCATTTTCCGGAAGGCAGAAATATTGATGTGCCGCTTATTTACGGCGATTATTTCTATGTGGAGGGGCTGTACCGTCTGAGCGGCAATAAGCTTTTGTTCTGGTAACGGCCCTAGGGGTTGGGCAAGCCGATTGTTGAATGCGAATAGCGAGGAAGGGAGCGGGAAGCGATGAGGAAGGAGCAGAGCTACGGGCCGGGACAGCGAGACCGCAGCTATTGGATCGATCAGCTGCTGCGTGTCGGAGAGCCGGTGCTGACAGCGCTGGCCGAGCGAAGGCTGCGGCTGTCGATGACGGTCGAAACGGCGGCGGGCGTAGATCGTTCGGAATATACCTATTTGGAGGCG
>Ga0180215_1001300_pt1 | contig 27897 bp, 21 predicted proteins | sample eDN3rd37CBELigBY_FD_128871 | JGI IMG/M metagenome (GOLD analysis project Ga0180215, IMG submission 128871) | Enriched backyard soil microbial communities from Emeryville, California, USA - eDNA 3rd pass 37_C BE-Lig BY (version 2) (version 2) | ecosystem: Environmental > Terrestrial > Soil >...
CGTGACGAACTTGGTGCCGGGGGTCACCGGCAAAAACCACCCCTGGGGAACGGCGAAGTCGATGATCTCCGCCAGGCTGAGCCCCGCCTCGCAGGTGAGGACGCCGGTGGTGCGATCGAAGGCGATCAACCGGGAGAGGCCGCGGGTCGCGAGGAGGGTCCCCTCGTCGTTCAGGCAGCTGTCGCCGTAGCTGCGGCCCAGGCCAAAGGGGAGGCAGGCCCCCTCCACCGGCGGCAGGGGATCGCTCCTCCATTGGAGCGGCAGCACCTCCTGCCGGGTCCGGGGATATCGTCCCCACGATTCGTAGCGCGCGGTCACAAGCCCTCTTCCTGCAGACGTCCCTTATACAACGGGTAGCCCCTACGAATGGGCCACCTTGTAGACGATCGTCAGGACCGCCGCGAGCCACGCCGCCATGTTCAGCACGAAGGGGAGGTCGGTGATCAGCGCCTCCGTCGGGCTGCTCGCGCGGCTGGCCTTGGTGAGGAGCTGATGGAAGCGCCAGATCCCGAAGGCAGGGAAAGGGAGGGTGAGGGTGAGGAGATAGCGGAATCGGGTTACCGTGTCCGGCGCCACCGTGTAGAGGAAGTAGGCCAGGAGGGCCAGTGCCCCCGCTGTGGTCAGCGCCAGATCCAGCCGCGGGATCGTATAGCCGCCCAGGGCCTTGCGGGTGGCCACGGCGTCGTTTCCTGCGCCCCGGGCAGCGAGGATCTCGTGCTTCCGCTTGCCGAAGCCGAGGTAGAGGGCCAGCGCGAACGTGCAGACGAAGATCCACACCGTGGGCTGCACCCCGATGGCGAGCGAGCCCGCCAGCACCCGCAGCACGAAGCCGGTGGCGATGATCCCCACGTCGACGAAGGCGATCTTCTTCAGCCTCCAGGAGTAGGCCACGTTCATGAGCGTGTAGGCCAGGAGCACCGCTGCGAACGAGCCGCCGAGGAGCGCAGCCCCTCCGCCCAGCGCGAGGATCGCCAGGACCGCTGCGGCGAAGGAGGCCACCGGGATCGCGAGCTTGCCGCTGGCGATCGGGCGGTGCCGCTTGACCGGATGGAGCCTGTCGCTCTCCACGTCCAGCACGTCGTTGCCCAGGTAGACCGCGGAGGCGATGAAGGAGAAGAGGAAGAATGCGGCGACCGAGCGCAGGACCAGCTCGGGATCGAAGAGCTCATGGGCGAAGACGAGCGGCGCGAAGAGGAAGCCGTTCTTCACCCATTGGTGCGGCCGCATCCCTGCGAGGAGGTGGCCCACCTTGGCAAGGAGCGAGGACCTGTCGTCTTTCGCTGCTGCGGTGACGGCCTCGGGCCTCGCGTCCGCGGGATCGGCGAGCCCCACCTCGTCCAGCCGCTCGTTGGGAACACTCATCGCTTCCCATCATCGCGGACGCGGAGCCGGCGCGCCAGCGCTGGATCCGCGATCGACGGAGATCCGGGGGTGGCTTTTCCCCGATTCAAGACGTTGGCCCCCCGAGGAGGAAGGCGAGGGCCCGCTCGTCCCGGAAGTCCTGGAACGCAGCGGTGGCGCCGACGGCGAGGAGCTGGGCCGGGCCGAAGGAGCCGGTCCCGACCCCCACCGACTCGGCGCCCATCGCGCGGGCGGCGTGCACGTCCTTGGGCGTGTCGCCGATGATGACCACCCTGCAGTCCGAGAGGGGCACGCCCAGCTTCTCCGCGCCTCGCTGGGCCCCCTTCCGGATCAAGGTGGGGCGATCCTCGTGATCGCTGCCGAAGCCGCCGAAGGAGAAGGCGTCGTAGATCCCCACCCGCTCCAGCTTCAGCCTGGCGCCCTCCTGCACGTTGCCCGTGCCCAGCCCCACCGCGAAGTTCGAGCGGGCCAGGGTCTCGTCGACCGCCTCGCGCATGCCGTGGTGGAGGCGGTAGTAGGGGGCCTGGGCCACCTCCTCCGCCAGGAGCCCGAGGTAGACGTCGAGGAAGGCCTCGATCGCCGCCTCGTCGCTGGGGAGCCCCTCGTTCTGCAGGGCTTGGCGCACGATCGCCCGGTCGGTCATGCCGTCGAAGGGGAAGCGGAAGGCATCGGCGACGCCGAAGGCCTGCTGGAAGGAGCGCTCGATGGCGCGGCGGGCGGCGCCACCGGTGGAGACCAGGGTTCCGTCGATGTCGAACAAGAGGATGGTTGGGCGCATGCTGTCTTTCATGGTTGGTGGGGATCCCGACCCGAGGTCGGGATCTTCGTCGTCGGCTCGATCGTGCGCGGGCCTGCCGGCGCAGCGATCGGGCCTGCCTCGCGGACGCCGGGGCGAGTGCCGTGCCTCGGCTGCCGCAGGGTCCGGGCCGGGACCCGCCTTCGCGAACGCGGCGGGGGCCGGATCTTCGGACCTGCTCAGCTCCCGAAGAGCGCGTCCACGTATTCCTTCGGATGAAACGGCCGCAGATCGGCGAGAGATTCCCCCACGCCCACCAGGCGGACGGGGATCTCCAGCTCGTCGCTGATCCCGATGACCACCCCGCCCTTGGCGGTGCCATCGAGCTTGGTGAGCGCGATGCCGGTGACCCCGAGGGCCTCGTGGAACTGGCGCGCCTGCTGGATCGCGTTCTGCCCCATGGTGGCGTCGAGGACGAGGAGGACCTCGTCCGGCGCCCCCTCCCGCGCCTTGCCGATCACCCGCTGCACCTTCTTGAGCTCCTCCATCAAGGAGGCCTTGGTGTGGAGCCTGCCGGCGGTGTCGCAGATCACCACGTCGAAGTCCTCGCGCACCCCCCGCTGCACCGCATCGAAGAGGACCGAGCCGGGATCCGCCCCCTCGGCGCCCTTGACCAGGGGGACCTGGGCCCGCTCCGCCCAGACGTCGAGCTGCTCGGTGGCGCCAGCGCGGAAGGTGTCGCCCGCCGCGAGGATCGTCCGCTTGCCCTCCGCCTCGAGCTTGGCAGCGAGCTTGCCGATGGTGGTGGTCTTTCCGGCGCCGTTGACCCCGACCACCATGATCACCCAGGGGCGCCTGGCCTCGTCGAGGGGGAGGCCGAGGTCTCGAAAGAGCGGGCGATCGTCCGAGGCCCGGGCCTTGGCGAGGATGCCTTCGATGTCCGTGCGGATCGAGGCGCGCAGCTTCTCCGGGCTCGCCAGCTCCTTCTTGCGCAGCCGCTCCTGCGCCCCCTCCACCAGGCGCATCGAGGTCTTCACCCCGATGTCCGCGGTGAAGAGGATCTCCTCCAGCTCGCCGATGGTCTGATCGGAGATCTCCCCGCCGGCGCCTCCGAAGAGGCCGGCGAGCCTGGCCATGAAGCCGCCCTCGCGGGTCCGGGCCAGGCCGTCCTTGAGGGTCCGCCCCGCCTCCGCGGCGATCTTGCGCTGGCGCTCCTCCTCGAGGCGCCTGGCCTCCGCCTGCCGCTCGGCCTCGGCGCGGGCCGCCGCCTCCTGCCGGGCCTTCTCCGCAGCCGCCTCCTCCTCACGGCGCCGCTGCCGCTCGGCCCGCTCCGCCTCCTTGCGCTCCCGGTAGGCGGCCTTCCGCGCCGCCTCGTCCAGGGCCTTGGGGCTGGGCTCCTTCCGTTTCGGCGCCTCCGGCTGCGGGGGAGGAGGCCGCTTCTCCTCCAGTTGGGGGGGGACGGAGGGGGGCGCCTGGAGATCGCGTGCCTTCTTCCTGGCACGCGTGCGCCAGATCACGAGGGCGATCACCACGGCGGCGAGCGCCAGCAGAATCATCCAGAGCTGGCTGGAGGAGAGGGTCTGTTCAGGCATCTTCGTTCAATCTTTCGCTGCGCGAGGCGCTCCCGCCGCCGCCTGCCGACGGCGGTGCCTGCGCCTGGAGAACCAACCCCTGGCCCATGCGAAGCTGCCAGGGACTCTTCATCGATGGCGGCAAGATAGCCGACTCGAGGGGCAGGTTCCTCCGAAAGTGCTTGCTGCCTGGCGCCCTACCCAGGAAGCTGCCGTGGAATGAGTGCCTCGACGGACGGGTTCGCCCTCGAAGAGAGGCGAGAGAGGGAGTCGGACTTGAAGAGAAACACACGCCTGGCGCTCGGCGTCTTCGCAGGGACCATGGTGCTGGACGCCATCACCAAGGTGGCGGCGGAGCGCCAGCTCAGCGGGGGGGCGATCACCCTGGTGGAGGACTGGGTCTGGCTCCGGCTGGCCTACAACCGCGGCGTCGCCTTCTCCATCATGGAGGGGGTGCCGCATTGGGCCCTGGGGATCGGCGCGATCCTGCTGCTCGCGGTGGTGGTCTGGAACCTGCGGGAGCTCGCCCAGCGTGCAGTCGGCGCCGTCTCCCTGGCGTTGGTCGCTGCAGGGGGGCTGGGGAACGCGCTGGACCGCCTCCACGACGGGCAGGTCACCGACATGCTCTCCGTCTGGAGGTGGCCTGTGTTCAACGTGGCGGACATGGCCATCACCGTCGGGGTGGGGCTGCTCTTCCTGGCCTCCCGCTCCCTGAAGTCCCCCCAAGCGGAAAAGACCCCTGTCGGCGGCAGCCTCCCGCAACAGGACGAGCCCTGAGGCAGCGCGCCCGCGCGATTTCTTAGAGGAACGCGAAGCAGTTCGAGGGCGGCTGTGTTATCTCCTCGGTTGCTGAAGTCGTCCGGGCGGACGCCGGTGGGTGCAGGAAACGGCCCACGGGAGGCAAAGTCCGGGCTTCGTAGGGCAGGGTGCTGGCTAACGGCCAGGCGGGGCGACCCGACGGAAAGTGGCACAGAAAGGAAACCGCCGGACCGAGAGGTCCGGTAAGGGTGAAAGGGTGCGGTAAGAGCGCACCGCGCTCCTGGTGACAGGGGCGGCAAGCCAAACCCCACCTGAAGCAAGGGCGAATAGGGAGGCGCCCTCCGTGAGGAGGGCAGGGGCGGCCCGTCCCGAGACCTCCGGGTACGCCCGCTCGAGCCTGTCGGCAACGGCAGGCCTAGACGAATGTCCGTCGCCCACCGCGAGGTGGGATCCAGAACCCGGCTTATAGGGCGGCTTCGGCGTTTTTCTTCGGCCCTCCACGTCCCGTGACGTGGGGGGCCTTCTTCTGGGCCGGCAGCCTACATCCGCTCGTCGATCGCGCGGTTCGACATCTCGTCCGCTTCGAGGTTCAGCTCGCGCCGGACGTGGCTGAGCTTCACCTTCGAGAAGCGGCGCAGGAGCGCCTTCGCCTCTTCGAAGAGCGGGATCAGATTGGGCGCCTTGACCCGGTAGACCCCCTGGAGCTGCCGCACCATCAGCTCGCTGTCCGCAAAGACCTCCACGGACTCGGCGCCCAGCTCGTGGGCCCGCCGCAGGCCGAGGATCAGCCCCATGTACTCCGCGTAATTGTTGGTGTTCTGGCCCAGGTACTTGCCCAGCCGCTCGACGATCGTCCCGTCGGGGCTCATCAGCACCGCCCCTGCCCCTGCGGGGCCAGGGTTTCCGCGGGCCGCTCCGTCGGAGTAGACCCGCAGCGCCGGGTGGGGAGAGATCTTGCGAGGGGCAGGGGTGGAGGCCGCCTCTGGGCCGCCAGCTCCCGGTCCCGGGGGGGAGGACGCACCGCCCGTCGCCGCCGGGCGCCTGGCAGGTGCAGCCTGGGAAGGAGGGGAAGGAAGGGAAGGAGGGGAAGGAGGGGAATGAGTTCGCGAGGAGAGGGTGGACGCCTCTCGAGCCGTCGCCGCCTCGGCGACTGCGTCGAGGAGCGACCGCAGCTCCGTCTCATCGACCGATGGGAAGCGGCGGAGCGTCCGCTCCAGCGGCTCCTCGGTCGCGATGTAGCGCAGCACTTCGGCGGGGGAGGGCTTGGTCATGGCCCGCAATCTGCCATGCGCCGCCACCCGCGCAAGCGCTTATTCTGCGACGCGCGCCGCCTCTTCCGCATGCTCGAACGCCTCTTCGGCGTAGATCATCCTGCTGCACGAGGGGCAGACGTCGATCTTCGCGTTGGCGCGGATCTGGTTGTAGAGCTGCGGCGGCAGGTTGAGGTGGCAGCCGTCGCACGCGCCGTTGTGGGCCTGGACCAGCACGGGACCGCGCCGCCTCAGCACCGCCTCGTATCGCTTGAGGAGCATCGGAGCGACGACCTTCGCCGCCACCGCCCGGGTCTCCTCGAGCTTCTTGCGCTTGTTCTCCTGCTGGGTCATCGCCGAGCGGATGGTCTTCATCTCCTGCAGGAGCTTCGCCTCCGTCTCGGAGAAGGCCATCTCCGCCTCGCTGAGGGCCTCGTGTGCAGCCTCGAGCTCCTTGGCCAGCTCGACGATCTCTTCGGAGGCGGTGGTGTTCTGCTTCTTGGCGATGTCGATCTCCCGGGCCAGGGCGGTGTACTCGCGGGTCGAGCGCTGCTCGGTCAGCCGCGCCTCCCATTTCTTCACCTTCTCGCGATCCGTTGCGAGGAGATCTTCGGTGGACTTCTTCTGCTTCTCGACCTCGGCGAGCCTCTCTCGCTCCGCGTCGACGGCGGCTCGCCCTGCGCCAAGCTCGCTCTCGAGCTCTGCGAGCCGCTTTGGGTTCTCCGAGCCGCTCTTCTCCAGCTCGGCGATCTCTGTATCGATCTTCTGCAATTCAACCAGCGCATTCAGCGTGTCACGCAACTTCTGCTCCTTCCCTTTCCTCTTCTCGCTACGTCATGTGGTGGGCCCAGCAGGATTCGAACCTGCGTCGGATCGATTATGAGTCGACGGCTCTACCGCTGAGCTATAGGCCCATTTCAAAATCACAGGCCTTATACGCCTGCGCCGCCTCGGTTGTCACCGACGCGGCGCAGGGAACTTCCAATTATGTGTCCACGAAGCTCTTCAGACGCTTCGAGCGGCTGGGGTGCCGCAGTTTGCGGAGCGCCTTGGCTTCGATCTGCCGGATGCGCTCGCGGGTCACCTCGAAGTCCTGGCCGACCTCCTCGAGGGTGTGGTCGCTCTTCTCGCCGATGCCGAAGCGCATCCGCAGGACCTTCTCTTCTCGTGGGGTGAGCGTCGCCAACACCTTCCTCGTCTGCTCCGCCAGGTTCATGTTGATCACGGCGTCCGCCGGGCTGACGATCGCCTTGTCTTCGATGAAATCGCCGAGGTGGCTGTCTTCTTCCTCGCCGATGGGGGTTTCCAGCGAGATGGGCTCCTTGGCGATCTTCAGGACCTTGCGGACCTTGTCCAGGGGGAGCTCCATCTTCTCGGCGATCTCCTCCGGCGTCGGCTCCCTGCCGATCTCCTGTACCAGATAGCGGCTGGTGCGGATCAGCTTGTTGATCGTCTCGATCATGTGCACCGGGATGCGGATGGTGCGTGCCTGGTCGGCGATCGCCCGGGTGATCGCCTGCCGGATCCACCAGGTCGCGTAGGTGGAGAACTTGTAGCCGCGCTTGTACTCGAACTTGTCCACCGCCTTCATCAGGCCGATGTTGCCCTCCTGGATCAGGTCCAGGAACTGCAGGCCGCGGTTCGTGTACTTCTTCGCGATGGAGACGACCAGGCGCAGGTTCGCTTCGATCAGCTCCTGCTTGGCGCGGTCGGCCCTGCGCTCGCCCAGGATCAGCTCGTCGTGGGTCTTGCGCAGCTCCTCGACGCAGAGGTCGACGCCGCCGGTCTTGCGCTCGAGCTTCTCGCCCAGCTTCGCCTCGGTGAGGGCGTTGCGGATCCGTCGGTTCGCGCTCTTCACCTGACGCTCGAGCTCCTCGATCTCGTCCTCGGTGAGCTTGAGCTTCTTGGCGGTCTTGTTGGGGGCCTTGGTCTCGCGGATCTCCTTGGCGAAGTCGAGGAACTCCGCGGCGCTCATCTTCGTGCGTCGCTCGACCTCCTTGATCTCGGCCTCCGCCTCCTCGACGCTCCGGATGATGCGCTTGAGGTCATCCACCACCCGGTCGATCTGCTTCTTGTTGAGCTTCAGATCCTCCAGGATCTCCGACATCTGATCGAGGTTGGCGCTGAGCTCGTTCTGCAGGGCCTTGGACTTCGCCTCGGAGAGCTTGCCGCGCTCGAGCTGCTCGTCGATCTTCTGGCATTCCTTGTCCAGGTGCTTGAGCTGCTCGATCGCCTTGATCACCTGCTCGGTCTTGTTCGCCTCGGCGCCGCTCTTCACCTGGGCGATCGCCTCCTCGTCGAGCTCCTCCGACTCGTTCTCGGACTCCTGCTCGCCCTGGGGCTCAGGGGCGTCCTTCACCACGTCCCGGACCCGGATCTTGCCCTTGGCGAGCTTCTCGCCGAGCTCGACGATGGTGGCGATCGCCATCGGCGCGCCGAGGACCGCGCGGAGGATCGCCTTCTCGCCCTCCTCGATCCGCTTCGCGATCTCGACCTCGCCCTCGCGGGTCAGCAGGGAGACCGAGCCCATCTTGCGCAGGTACATGCGCACGGGGTCGTTGGACTTGGTGGCGGAGTCGTCCTCCTCGTCCTCGTCCTTCTCCTTCTTCTCCTCTGCCTCCGGCTCCAGGCTGGCCTTGGCCTGCCCGGTTCCCTGGCCCAACGAGCCCACCTTGGCCGCGTCGACCACGGGGATCTCGTGCTCTCCGAACATCGACATCACGTCGTCGATCTGATCGGAGGAGACCATGTCGGCGGGCAGGGAGTCGCTCACCTCCTCGAAGGTGAGGAAGCCCTTCTCCCGGCCCAGGTCGAGGAGCTGCTTGATCTCCTTGCGATCGCCGGGGCGGATGTCGTCCTCGTCGTCATCGTCGAGGGAGAGCTCGAGGTCCTCCTCCTCCTCCGGCTCCTCGCCGGGGAAGGGGAGCCGGGCGCGCTCCACGGAGGTCATGGGGCGCTTGCGGCGGCCCGCCTCGGTGGTCTTCGTCTCCTCCGCTTCGCCGGCCTTCGCCTTCGTCGCCTTGGACGCAGACTCCGCCTTGCCCTTGGCCTTGGCGGTCTTCGCTCCGGCCTTCGCGGTCGTGGCCTTTGCGGCTGATGCCTTGGTCGCTGCGGCCTTCGTCGCCTTCTTGGCTGCAGGCTTGGCGGGGGCCTTCGGGGCCGCCTCCTTCGCTGCGGCCTTGGCGGGGACCTTCTTCGCCTCGTCCTTCGCCTCGGCTGTCTTCACCGCGCGCTTCTTCGCGGCCTTGGGCTCCTCCTTGGCTGCGGCCTTGGCGGGTGTCTTCGCCGCGGTCTTCGCCTTGGTGGTGCGCTTCACTTCTTCCTTGGCTGCGTTCTTCGCTTCCGTCTTGCTCACTGCTTTCACCGAGTCCTTGGCTGCCGTGGAGGCAGCCTTTGCCACGAGCTTTGCCGCTGTCCTGGATCTTCCGGAGGCCTCGCCGGTCTTCGATGCCTTCGTCCCGCTCGCCTCGATGGCGGCGGACTTCGCCTTCGTCAGGGGGAGCCCCTTCTCCTTCGACACCTTCTTCGCCGTCTGCCTCCCGGCCGTCTTCGCCGCGGTCTTGTCGGACTTCGCGGGTACCTTCCTCCCGGCCTGTGCGGAGGAGGTCGTCTTCTTCTGTGCCATCAGCTCTTCCCCTTGGGTTTCCGTCCGGCATCGACCGCTCGTGCGGCGAGCGCTCCTTGGTCTTCGCGGTTGACAAACGGCATCCGGACGCCGCCTGTTCCCGCCATCGTCTTCATGCCGCCCCCCGCAGCCTGGCGCGAAGCTGCTCCATCTGATCGCGGAGCTGGCCGATCTGCCTGCTGCATTCTTCCAGGGACGATTCCAATTCTTCTCGCTCCGCCGGCTCCGTGGCCCGGGCGAGCATGGTCTCTAATGCCTCGCGCTCGTCGATGCTCGCCTTGCGCTCGATCTGCAACCTCTCGAGCTCGAGCTGCAGCAGGCCGTCGTCGATCTCCTGGCGCCAGTCCTTGTCCGAATGACGCCTCGCCTCGCGCACCCGCGCGTGGAGGGCGCCCGCCAGATCGCCCTCCAATCGGGCGAGGATCTCCTCTCCTTCGAGTTCGCCTGCCTGGAGCAGACCCACCACCTCCCGCAGCCCGTCGTCGGAGATCGCCGCGGCGATCGGCCCCGCGTAGGTGGGGACGAGGGAGGCCTCGGCGAGCAGGCAGGCGACGAGCTCCAGCTCCCGGCGACTCCCGGGGAGGCGGCGCCGGGGGGCGGGTCCCCGTGCCGGGCCGCCGGGGCCGAACGGACCGGGGCCGGGGCCGGGCCCGGGTGGAGGGGAGCCCGGGCGTCCGGGGCCCGCCGAAGGAGTTGCCTGGGTGGGGGCGGGGCGGTCGCCGCGAAAGAATCGGTCGACGTCGTCGGCTCCGATCTCCAGCCGCCGCGCGATCTCCGCGAAGAAGAGCGAGCGTGCGGCGTCCTCCGGGAGCGCCGCCACCACCGGACGAAGCTCTCCCAGCGCCCGGACCTTGTCTTCGAATGTCTCCAATTTCTCGCCGAGGGCGGCGCCGATCACGAAGTTGGAGAGGGGCTGGGCCCGGGCGCTGCGCTCCTCGTAGCCGGCCCTCCCGTGCTGCGCGAGGAAGGTGTCTGGGTCCTGGCCTTCCGGGAGATCGAAGACCCGGGTCGCGAGGCCGGTGGCGAGGAGGGGGCCCGCCAGCCGCATCACCGCCTTGCGCCCCGCCAGATCTCCGTCGAGGAGGAGCACGATCCGGCGGACCTCCAGGCGCTTGAGGAGCTGGAGGTGATCCGGGGTCAGCACGGTGGAGCAGAGGGCGACGGCGTTCGAGATCCCCGCCTCCCAGAGGGCGATCGCGTCGAAGTAGCCCTCGACCAGGACCGCCTCGCCGGAGCGGCGGATCGAGTCCCTGCCCACGTCGAGGCCGTAGAGCACCCGGCTCTTCACGTAGAGCGGGGTCTCCCTGCTGTTGATGTACTTGCGATCGTCCTGGCCCTCGACCACCCTGCCGCCGAAGGCGATCACCCGGCGATCGGGATCCCGGATCGGGATCATCAGCCTGCCGCGGAAGATGTCGTAGGCCTGCTCGTTCTCCGCGCGCTGGTCGTCGTCCCGGTTGCGTAGGCCGAGGAGGCCCGCGGCCACCGCCCTCGCGACCGGCACCTTCTCCCGGATCAACCGATCTCGCAGCGCGTGGTAGCCGTTGGGGGCATAGCCGATCCCCGCGGCGCGGGCCGTCGCCTCCGAGACCCCGCGGGCTGCCAGGTGCTTGCGTCCCGCTTCTCCGCGGGGGCCCCACAGCTCCTCCTCGAAGAAGCGCGCCGCCACCTGGCAGGCCCAGAGCAGCTCCCGCCTCTCGGCGAGCCTGCGATCCTCTTCGGGGTCGAAGACGATCGGGACTCCGGCGTCCCGGGCCAACTCGCGCACCGCGGTCATGAAGTCCTTGCCCTCGTACTCCATCAGAAAGCGGATCGCGTCTCCGCCCTTCTGGCAGCCGAAGCATTTGTAGCTGTGCCGATCGGGGGTCACGTAGAAGGAGGGGGTCCGCTCGCCATGAAACGGGCAGAGGCCCTTGTAGCTCCGCCCGGATCGCTTGAGCTGGACGTGTCGTCCGATGAGCTGGACGATGTCCGTCCGCTCGACGACCTCCCGAATCTTATCCTTTCCGATCAGCAAGGAATCCTGTCGTCTCCTGTGTGGCTGGGTTCCACTTCGTCCGACGCTGCGCTCACCCCGACAGCTTCTGCCTGACCAGATCGGCGGCGACCTTGCCGTCTGCCCGGCCCTGGATCCGGGGGGTCAAGACCTTCATCACCTTGCCCATGTCCTTGGGGCCGCCGGCCTGGGCCTCGGCGATCGCCTCGTCGACCATCTTCGCGAGCTCCGCCTCGCTGAGCTGCGACGGGAGGTAGGTCTGCAGGATCTCCAGCTCCGCCTTCTCCTTCGCTGCGAGATCGTCGCGGCCGGCCTTCTCGTACTCGGCGATCGAGTCCCGGCGCTTCTTCGTCTCGGAGACGATCACCTGGAGGATCCCCGCGTCGTCGAGGGAGCCCTTCGAGCCGGGCTCGGTCTCGCGATACTTGATCGCAGACTTGACCAGGCGGACGGTGGAGAGCCGGAGCTGATCCTTGGCGCGGAGGGCATTCTTCATATCGGCGTCGAGCTGCTCACGAAGCGACATCGGCTTGCACCTCTCTTGATTCTACCGAATTCGGATCCGTTCTACCGAACGGCCACGCGCCCGAGGGCCGATGAGGCCGACGGGCGCGTGCTGGGTACGTCGGTCCAGGGCATAACCACCAGCCCTGTCCGGCGCATCGGATCCCGAGAGAGCCCGGGATCCGATCTGCTGGGAGGCGATCAGATCGACGCCTTGCGGAGCTTCTTCATGGCGCGCTTCTTGGCAGCGATCGCCTTCTTCTTCTTCTTCACCGAAGGCTTCTCGTAGTGCTCGCGCTTGCGGATCTCGGAGAGGATTCCCGCCTTCTCGCACTGCTTCTTGAAGCGCTTCATTGCGTTCTCGAAGCTCTCCCCCTCCTTTACACGTACACCTGGCATCCAGTTACACCTCCCCTCGGCCTGTTGGGCCGCTGTCTCGTCTTGGACAGCGGCTGGAGATATGAAGTTTCGTTCGCCCTCGGGCCAGATGAGGCCGTCTCGAGGAAACGGGGCACTTTAAGCAACTGAGGCCTTCTGTCAAGGCCTCGTTGCCCCATACGGAGCCTTCCTCTCTCGACCCTCCACCTCGCGGTCTCGGAAGGCGGCCGCCCCGTCCGGGGGCAGGGCCCCTACTCCAGGAGCGGCTGGGCCTTTCGAGCGGTCTCGCATTCCCGCAGCTGGCGCGTGAGGTCGCGGATCCGAGGATCGTGGGCGATCTCGTCGGGATCCTTCCCCTCCCCCAGGAGATCGGTGGGCCAGCTCTCGTAGGTGTGGCGGGGGGGCTCCACGTCCCGCAGCTCCACCTCCATCGGGGGGGCCTGGCAGTCCGGATCGCTTGGGAACTCGGCGCAGCGGCGCATCGCCTGGAGCAGCCGCAGCGCCGTGGCGTCCTCGGCGTTCTCCACGTAGGCGAAGGCGGTGCGCTCGGCGCCGATCCGCTCCAGGTAGGCCTGGTATTCGGCGATGGCGGCGCGGATCCCTGCGCAGGGGTCGTCCGGATCGGCGACGGCGTCCGGGGCGGGGGAGGGGGAAACCTCGCCGGCGAGGTCGCCGTCCTCCGCCTGGCCTCGGCGAGGGCCCATCCGCAGCTGTGCGGGAGGAGCCGCTCCCCCGTCGTCTTCGTCGGTGGCGATCACCGACGCGAAGGAGCCCTCTTCCTCGTCGGCCCCCTCGTCGCTGAAGCGAACGCCCCGCAGGAGCTCGGCGAGAGTGGGCTCCTGCGTGCGGGCGGAGGCGGGCTCCTCCTCGACCTGGCTCGCCTCCCGGGCGGCGTCCGCAGCGAGCGCTCCCGGCGCGTCGACGCGCTGGTGGAGGAAGGAGGGGATCTCGTTCTCCCCGGGCAGCGGCGCGTCCTCGTCGTCGGCGACAGCGACAGCCCCCCCCGGGGGCGCCGGCACCTCGAACGCTGCGACGGACCCACCTGGCTGCGCGGGAGGGTCGCCGTCCGGCCTCCCCGGCTCCGCTTCGAATGCGGGTGTCCGAGCCTGCGCCGGGTCGGGGACTTCGAGTGCAGAGCCGCCTGCTGGATCCGCCGCGCCGGTGCAGCCGAGCGCGGCGAGCCCTCCGAGCAGACAGAGGAGGGAGCGGGCGGCAGAGCAGGCGCCCCTCCCTCGGCTCATAGCCCCTGGACCTCGTCGAGGTCGTCCGCGTCGCCGTCCCCGTCCGCGTCGAGGGGCAGCGGCTGGCCTGCGTCCCGGTTCACCCTGTCGCGCAGCTCCTTGCCGGTGCGAAAGAGGATCCCCCGCTTCGGCTTCACCGGGATCACCTCTCCCGTCTTCGGGTTGCGCCCCTGGTAGCCCTCGTAGTTCTTCACGTGGAAGGCGCCGAAGCCTCGGATCTCGATGTTCTCCCCCCGGACGAGGGCGTTCTTCATGGAGTCGAAGAGGGTCTCGACCGTGGCCTCCGCCTGCTTCTGGGTGATGCCCTTCTTCTGGATCAGGATGCTGATCAAGTCGGACTTCAACATGTCGGGGGCATCTCCTGCGGGCGAGCGATGGCTCGGCTTGGGTCGGCAAGTTGCTCAACCTTATCAGAACCTTAGCGGCTCGCAAGGGCCGCGGCGTCCCCGGGCGCATCGGGCTCCAGGGACCGCGCGAAGGTGGCGAGATCGAGGGAGAGCGCGTCCAGGGACGCCCGGTCGCCCCGCCCGAGGAGCTCGTTGAGCGCGCGGTTGACCGGATCCCTTCCGCCGGGGCGTCCGCCGCGGACTGCGCGCAAGATGGCGCCGATCTCGATGGCGGCGGGATCTTGCCCCAGGTGGATCCCGCCTTCGACGGCGAGGAGGCCCGCAGCCTCCAGATCGTCGATCACCGCGTAGACCATCTCGTCCGGGAAGCCGATGGCCTGCGCGAGGTGGTGGGGCGCCTCGAAGCGCGCGCCGTTGCAGGCGAGCATCACCCGCAGGGCGCAGAGCTCGATCGCCTTCGCCGCCGCCCGGGGATCGGCTGCGAGGCGCAGGCGCTCCGGATGCTGGATCGCGAAGGAGAGGCGGGCGCCGAAGAGGACGATCAGCCAGGAGAGATAGATCCAGACGAGGAAGGTCGGAAGCGCGGCGAGGGGGCCGTAGATCGAGCCCTCCCGCAGGGAGTAGACCGCGTAGGCGGCGTAGCCGACCTTGGCCCCTTCCCAGACGGTCGCCGCCACGATCCCCGCGACCAGCGCCGCCCGCCAGCGCACCCGGGAGGCTGGTGCCACCTTGTAGAGGAGGGTGAAGCCCACCGCCGAGAGGACGAAGGGCACCACCAGGAAGATCCGCTGGCCGAAGGGGACCCCGGTCACCGCCGCCCAGGTCTTGAGGGTGGCGGTCACCGCCAGGGAGAGCCCCAGGACGATCGGCCCCGCGATCAAGAGCCCGATGTAGAGGAGGAGCTGCTTCTGGATCGGCCGCATCTGCTGCCGGCCCCAGAGCTCGTCGAAGGCCTTCTCGATGTTGCGAAGGAGCAGCACGGCGGAGAGGCCCAGCACCAGCAGCCCGATGCCGCCGGAGGAGAGCCCCTTCCCGGCGTTGGACATCAGCTCGGTGAGGTGCTGCGCCACCTCCTCGCGGACCCCAACCGCGAGGTTGTCGAAGATGAAAGTGCGGGCCTTCTCCCCCAGATCGATCAGGCCCAGGACCTGGACCCCGACGAAGCCCACGGCGAGCAGGGGGACCAGCGAGACGATCGAGAGATAGGTGAGCGCCGCTGCCCGCAGGAGGATTTGTCGGGTCCCGAAACCCCGCAGGTGGCGGAGCCCGGCGAGCCCCGCCCGGAACCGCTCCGCCAGGCCGGGTCGCGGCCACCGGGGAGGTGGCTCCTTTGGCGCCGCGACCTGGGGCTGGGACATGGGAGACCTCGTCAGTCGGTGGAGGAGTCCGGGCCGCTGCCGGGCTGCGGGGCGGCCACGGGCTGCGCGGTCTCGCCTGCAGGCGTCCGCTGCGCCGCCTGGGGCGAGGGGGTTCCGTTCTCCTGGCCTCTGCCGCCGGCAGCATCCTGGTCGGCTGGGGACCGGCTCGGGCGCTGGGCCGTCTCCGACCTCTCGCCCTCCGCCTTGGCCCCTGCGCCGGAGCTACCGGGCGCGGCGCCCTCGCTCTGGGGCTCGGCCGTTCCGCCCTCGGCCTTGGCCCCTGCGCCGGGGCCTTCGGAAGCAGCGCCCTCGGGCTTGGGCTCGGCCCTTCCGCCATCGGACCTGGCCCCTGCCGCGCTCGCGCCAGCAGAAGCTTCCGCCTTGCCCTCGGATCCGGCGCCCTCGGCCTTGGCCCCGCCCTGGCGGTCACCGCCGCGGCCCCTGCCGCCTCTGCCGCGGCGACCCTCGCGCTTCTCACTCCCTTCGCGCTTCTCGCCGCCCTTCTCGCCCCCCTCCGGCTTCTCGGCCTTCTCGGCGCGGGCCTGCTGCGGGCCGCCCCTGGCCTCCTTCTTCTCCTGCTTGCCGTAGAGGTCGTACTGCTCCAGGTGGTAGTGCTGCAGCCCCTTCACCGTGATGGTCTTGTTGTACTTGTCCATCAGGAAGCGCAGCGCCTCGCGCTCCTCGTTCTGCAGGACCCGCGCGACCTCGGGGTGGCAGTTGATCGCGATCGTCGACTCGCGGAAGGCGGAGGCCTCCCGGCGGATGTCCCGGAAGATCTCCTGCGCCACGGTGATCCGGCTCTTGACGTGTCCGCGACCTTCACAATAGGGGCAGGGCTCGTTGAGCATCCGCCCGATCGACTCGCGCACCCGCTTGCGGGTCATCTCCACCAGGCCCAGCTCGGAGATCTTGAGGACGTTGGTCTTGGCCTTGTCCCTGCCCAGGGCTTCCTGCAGGGCCTTGAACACCTTGTCCCGGTTCTGGCCCTTATCCATGTCGATGAAGTCGATGATGATGATGCCGCCGATGTTCCGCAGGCGGAGCTGGTAGACGATCTCCTTCGCCGCCTCGACGTTGATCTTGGTGATCGTCTCCTCGAGGCTCTGCTTGCCGACGTAGCGGCCGGAGTTCACGTCGATGGCGGTGAGGGCCTCCGCCTGATCCACGATCAGGTAGCCGCCGCTCTTCAGCCAGACCTTGCGCTGCTGCGCCCGCTGGATCTCGTGCTCGATCCCGAAGGCGTCGAAGATCGGCTCCGGCTCCGCGTAGTACTCCACGTGGGAGGCCAGCGCGGGATCGGTGGCCTGCACGAAGCGCATGATGCGCTCGTACTGCGCGCGGTCGTCGATGATCAGCTTCTCCACGTCGGCGGAGAAGAGATCGCGGGTGGCCCGCAGGACGATGTCGAGGTCCGGGTGGAGGAGGGAGGCGGCCGGGGCCTTGTCCTTCTTCCGGACGATCTCGCTCCAGATGTGGATCAGGAAGCGGGCGTCGGCCTGGAGCTTCTCCGCCGGGACCCCGTCGGCGACGGTGCGGACGATGAAGCCGGTCCCCTCGGGGCGCAGCTCGTCGACGATCTCGCGCAGCCTGCGGCGCTCCTTCTCGTTGTCGATCCGCCGGGAGATCCCCACGTGGTCCACGGTGGGCATGAAGACCAAGTGCCGCCCGGGGATGGAGATGTGCGAGGTGATCCTGGCGCCCTTGGTTCCGATCGGATCCTTGGCGACCTGGACGATCACCTCCTGCCCCTCCTTGAGGAGGTCCTGGATGTTGACCTCCTTCGAGGGCCGCTCCTTCTTCTCCTTGCGGGCGCCGCCGGACTTGGCCCGCCTGCTCCCTGCAGCCTTCTTGGGCTTGGGCGCGGGGGCAGGCGCCGCCTCCTCGCCGGCGGCCTCTGCGGCGGGGCCTTCCTCGGCCTTGGCCGCGTCGGCCTCCTCGCCTGCCTCCGCCTCTTCGCCGTTCGCGTCGGGCTCCGCCTCGGCCTCAGCCTCGGCCACGAGGGCGTCGTCCTCGTCCTCGTCGTCCTCGTCGTCGTCGCGGGCCAGCATGGCGGCGGCGTACTCGTCGGGGACCCCCTCGGCCTCCGGGTGCTCGCCCTCGGTCAGCTCGAACTGACGCTCGGAGAAGTCGGGGTCGTAGTAGACGTCGGAGACGTAGAGGAAGGCGGCCTTGTCCAGGCCGATGTCGACGAACGCCGCCTGCATGCCCGGGAGGACCCGGACCACGCGGCCCTTGTAGATGTTGCCGACGATGCCCTTTTCGGCGTTGCGCTCGAGGTAGAACTCGGAGATCTGACCGTTTTCGATGAGGGCGACACGCGACTCGGAGCCCGAGGCGTTGATCACCAGAGAAGAAGACATGAGAAGTGCCCCGCGCGCCCGTTCAGGGAGCGCGCTGATGGCGCCATCGAAGGCTCTACGGGAGTTGGATCACCTGCACCGATGCTGCCGAGATCGGCGTCCGTGCGGGTGGGAGTCGTTCACCAGGCGGGGGCGTCGTACCCTCGAAGTCGTCCTGCCGGTTGGCGCCGACCCTCTCGGGAGGGTCCAGCCCGCCGGCCCAATGTTCCCGTTTTACCTCCGGTAGCGCCCGGAGGTTTTTGCGGCCCGCGGGCCGCGTCAAAGAGAGGCGGTGGACGCCCCGTCCATCGCCCAAAAAACTTCATGTGCCGCGGGAGGCCGGCCTCCGATGCTGACTGGAGCGGCCCCACGTGGCTCTACGTCTAGCAAACCCGTCTGGCTCGACGATTCGTCCAGGTGAGGCGACCGGGACCAGGGTCTCGGGCGCCGCACCGCGAGCGCAGTTGGGGCTGAATCTGCCTCAAGCGCCAGGGGTGGGCAACCAAAACTTCTGCAGGGATGGGCACTCGTGTGGGGTTGGGTGGGCCAAAGTCGGCGCCACCGCGGGCTTTCGGCGCCTGTGGAGGGATCGCCCCGCTGGGCGGAGGGCGCTCCTCCCGCCGGCGCGCCCAGCGACCGGGCTTCGTTCTTCAGTTGACGTAATGGGGCCCGAAGGCGTCGGGGCGGCTGATCGGCTGCCTCTCCCCCTCGCCTGCGTCGAGCTCGTGCCAGTGATCCACCGCCGGCTCCCCGAACTCCCAGCAGAGGACTACCCGGCGATCGCCGCGCTTCGAGAGGAAGTCCACCTGCCCGTCGCCACGCTTCACGTGGACGCCGACCTCACCCAGGGTGTGGAAGGCCTCCTGGATCTTCCGCATCTCGCGGTCGCGCTGCTTCCGCAGGAGCCGATGGCCCTCCGCCAGCTCGTCGGGAACCGGGGTGAAGGGCGGCGATCGATCGCCCTGTCGCCGCAGGAGGTGGCTCAGCCGTGCGAGCTCCGACGAGCGGGCGCGAATCCCTTCGAACGTCCGCTGGAGATAGGGGACCATCCGGTCTGCTTCTTCCTTTGAGAAGTATCGCATCTCGGCCTCCAGATAACGCAGATCGGAGCCGGGTAAACCGGCGCCGCCCAGGGCCCGGCGGCCCAAGCGTCGCCCGGGACCCGATGCCCGCTGCTGCTGTAGAGTAGGACGGTCGAGGGCGGGGAAAGTTTCATCCCCCCTCGGCGAAAGCGGGAGGGTCCGTGCGGCACCGACCGCCCGGCTGTCTCCAGACATTTTTGATCCACTTTGAGATAGGGATTCCTCCTGTTCCGTCATTCAATGATTGGAATGAGTGGTGGCCTCAGTAAGGACCTTGGATTGACCCCTCGAATCTCTTCGATGTTGCTCGCCTGCGCGGCGTTGCTGGCGCCGATCGGCAGCGCGAATGCCGCCGGCCTGGATCTCACCGGTGCGATCACGGCACCCGAAACGGGGGAGGCCGGGGAGGTCGTTTCGATCCCGATCGAGCTTCGCAACATCGGGGACCAGCCCGCCCCCGCCTTCCGCTTCCGGATCACCATCGATCCGGACGAGATGGCGGACGGCTCCGAGCCCACCCGGCACGACCTGGTCTGGATGGAGGAGGTGACGGAGGGCCTCGCTGCAGGCGCCGAGATCATCCGGGTGATCTCGGCCCCGCTGCCGTCGCCGATCCGGGGGGATCTCTACACCTTCGAGCTCGAGCTGGACTTCCAGCGGCAGCTCGCCGACGCCGATCGGACCAACAACCGGGTGGTCTCCGCCACCAAGATGGTGAACCGCAAGCCGAGCCTCCAGATCGAGAGGAACACCTGGGAGCTGAACCTGGTCGACGGCTGCTTCTACGGCGAGCCCATCGAGGCCACCTTGCGCACCTGCAACAGCGGCAGGGCGGAGGCGGCGGGGTTCCTGCCGGGGGTGGTGATGGGAGAGCTCGAGCAGCTCACCCTGATCGAGGACGTCGCTGCGGCGACCTTCCCGCAGAGCTGCCACTCCGAGGCGCACGCCAACTTCAACCCCTGCGAGCCGATGGGCGATCAGATGCCCCTCTGCGTCGCCGACACCTGCCGCCTGGAATGCGAGGTCGACGAAGACTGCGGCTCCGAGCTCTTCTGCCTCGACGATCCGCTCCTCGCCGCGCACCTCGGCAAGACCTCCGCCAGGAGCTGCATGAACTACCTCGGCTTCCCGCCGACCCCGGGTGCCTCGCCCCGCTGCCAGACCTACACCATCAAGGGAAGGATCCCGGTCGCCAACCAGCAGGGCACCTACTACCGGAACCAGAGCCAGCGCTTCCACTTCATCAGCGACGTGGCGTTCAGCCTGAGCGAGAGCCGGCCCCACCAGATCTCCACCGAGCCCTTCGAATGCAGGGAAGCGCTCCCCGATCTGGTCCCGATCAGCCTCGCGCCGAAGCAGGTGCTCCTCGCTGGCGAGGCCACGCCCATCTCCCGGGTGTTCCGCAACGGGGGGTTCATCCAGCACCCCCGGGTGCTGCCGCCCGAGCCGCCTCCCGCGACGGTCGACTTCGAGTACCAGTACTACCTGTCCACGGTCCCTGACATCTCGGTGAACCAGGTCCCGCTGGTGATCCAGTCGTCCCCCGACGGCGTCGGAAAGGCGGCGATCGCCCGAAAGGGAGAGAACGCCCACACGGACCTGGTGCTGATCCCGCCGCATACGGCGCCGGGCGAGTACTACATCGGCGTGATCGCCGACCCGACGAACAAGATCCGGGAGCTCTCGGAGCTGAACAACGTCCTGGTCCACTCGGAGAAGATCCAGGTGGTGGAGGCGTCGCTCCGGATCACCAGCGATCACCTGCCCACCGCCACCCTGGGGGCCCGCTTCACCCACCAGCTCGTGGCGCAGGGAGGCATCTTCGGTTACCGCTGGTCGGCGACCGATCTGCCCCCCGGGATCGAGCTGGACGAGGACGGGACCCTCTCCGGGACCCCCACCGACGTCGGACTCTTCCCCTTCACGGTGACGGTCACCTCCGGCGATCACCTCGACTGGAGGATGCTGGTGCTCCGCACGATCCCGCCCCAGGGCTCGCTGGAGATCACCACCACCGCCTTGCCGCCCGCCGTTCGCAACGCGGCTTACGGAGGCTGGACCGACGAGTTCGGGATCCGCCACGAGGGGCTGCCCCTCGCGGCGAGCGGCGGGACCCCGCCCTACCGATGGTCCCTCGATCCGAGCGTGGAGGAGAACTTCATGCCCCAGGGCCTCGAGCTCCTCACCCCGGACGGCGTGGTCTACGGGACCCCCTCCACCCAGAGCGAGTCCCGGGACGTGGTGCTCCTGGTCGAGGATCAGCTCGGCAACCGGGCGGTGCGGTCGCTCCGCGTCGTGGTGATCGGGAGCGCCGACCTGGTGATCACCACCGAGCTCTTCGCCGAGGGCACCACCGCCCAGCCCTACGACTCCTGCGTGGAGGCGACCGGGGGCGACAGGCGCACCGATTACCTCTGGCAGGTGGATCCCGCCACCGTCCCGCCGGGGCTGGAGGTGGTGATCCGCTCGAACCGCGCCTGCCTCGTCGGGAGCCCGCGGGTCTGCACGAACTACCTGGTAAAGACCACCGTCTCCGACGCCGCCGGGCAGAGCTACACCGCGTCGATCCCCCTCAGCGTCGAGTGCGAGCCGATCCAGCTCTCCACCCAGAGCCTCCCGCCGGTCCACCGCGGCGACGTGGTGAACGAGCAGCTCCAGTCCACCGGGAAGGAGGGGGTGAAGTTCCGGCTCTACCAGGGCAGGCTGCCGAGCGGCATCACCCTGGGCGAAGACGGCAGCATCACCGGCACCGTCGCGGAGGACGCGGACTACGGCAGCCACTCCTTCATCGTGCACATGAGCGATGGGGAGGGGCGTCAGGGCCTGGGCGCCCTGGCCCTGACCGTGAAGACCGACCCCGTGGAGCCGGTGGAGACGAAGGTCGAAAAGTCCGGCGGATGCGCCGGCGCCAGCGGCGCGGGTGGGCTCGTCGCGATCGCCCTCTCGACGCTCGGGATCACCCTCGCTCGACGTCGGCGGGAGGCGGCCTGATGTATCATCGCTTCGAGGGTCGCGCCGCAGAGCATACGCCGGCGGGGCCCGTGGCCTGCACCTTGCGACAGGGGAGCCCGCGCTCCCACGAGGAAATTCATACATGACCAGAGCGCATCACATCACCCACACCCGGCTGCGTTTTCTCGCGCTCGCCGCGGTCCTCGCCGCTGTCTCCGCGAGCGCAGGATGTGGTGAGACACCCGAGACCACCATCCAGTCGCGATGCGCGGACGTGGACTGTCCTCTGAACCAGAGCTGCGACGAGGCCGACGGGGCGTGCAAGTGTGGCGAGGCAGCGCTGGGGCTGATCTGTCTGCCCGAGCAGGAGTGCACGCTCGATCCCTCCCCCCAATGCGTGGACTCGCTCTGCCTGCACGTCGAGTGTGAGCGCAACGAGACCTGCGACCGCTTCACCGGGGCCTGCTCCTGCGGGGGCGAGAGCTGCAGGGAGGATGAGCTCTGCGTCGACCAGCGCTGCCAACCCCTCAGCTCCTGCCTGGCCACGGCCTGCACCGCCGGGATGGAATGCGACCCGGAGGACGGCGCCTGCAAGTGCGACGGGGTCCGCTGCGAGAAGGGGGAGGCCTGCGTCGATGGTGCCTGCGTCTTCGATCGCTGCTTCGGCGTGAACTGCGTGACCAACTCGATCTGCAACCCCGACGACGGAGCCTGCCACTGCGGCGGGACCGAGGGCCCGATCTGCCAGATCGGTGAGGCCTGCGAGGACCAGGGCGACGGCTTCCAGTGCATCTTGAATGACCTCTGCGCCGACGCGAACTGCGTGGGTGGCACGGTCTGCGATCCCTCCGACGGCCTCTGCCACTGCGGCGGGGTCGGCGGCGTCTCGACGGTCTGCACCTCGGAGCAGACCTGCATCGACGGCCAGTGCAGGGGCGGCGGCCTCTGCCCGGGGCTGGGCGAGCCGAGCCGCTGCTTCAAGGGATCTTCCTGCGATCCTGCGGACGGCCTCTGCAAATGCGGCGGGGCAGGCGGCGACGAATGCGCCGAAGACGAGTCCTGCGCGAGACTCAGCGGCAGCTTCGTCTGCGCCAAGGAGTGCGAGATCTTCGGGAGCCCGACCGGCTGCAAGCAGGCGGAGGGTTGCTATTACGACTCGAACCAGCCGATCTCCGGTCACTTCTGCGCCCCCGCCGGGAGCAACGGATTGAACCAGAGCTGCGCGGCGCCGAACGACTGCGAGCCGGGCCTCTACTGCAACCCCGGATCGGGCAGCTGCCGCAGGCTCTGCGACCCGCGGGAGGGCAACCTCGGCTGCGCGGGGATCGGCGGCGGGATCGCCGCCTGCGCCCAGATCCCGGGTGCCCCCGAGGGCACGGGCATCTGCATCTCGAGCCAGTGATCGGCGTCACGTCGCGGAGGGCCGGTCACACCGGCCCCCGCGCATCCCGCCCGGCCTGCAGCGGCTGATCGCGCGTCGAGGGGCGACAGCCGCTCCTCGCTGGCGCAGCTCTCCCGGGGCACGGGCGCCGGTGTCCCAGCCCCCCTCGCGGGCGTTCGACCCCGAGAGTTCTCGTCCCCTCATCCAGCCACAGGGTGTATGTAGAGGCCCCCGGCCCGGCCGGGAGGCTTCGACACGGAGACGGAGGTCGCGATGGGACAGAACGAGGTGCTGGCGGAGCGCGCCGGCAAGGTGCTGGTGGGGAACTACAAGCAGCAGCCGATCGCGATCGTCCGCGGCAGCGGGTGCTACGTCCACGACGCCGACGGCAAGCGCTACCTCGACATGATCGCCGGGATCGCCACCACCTGCCTGGGCCACTGCCACCCCAGGCTCGTCGCTGCCCTCGAGGAGCAGGCCCGCAAGGTCTGGCACACCGCCAACATCGTCTACACCGAGCCCCAGATCGAGCTGGCCGAGCGGCTCTGCGAACACTCCTTCGCCGAGCGGGTCTTCTTCTGCAACTCGGGCGCGGAGGCGAACGAGGCGGCGCTCAAGCTGGCCCGGCGCTGGCAGCGGGATCGGGGCGAGGACCGCTTCGAGATCATCGCCTTCGAGAACAGCTTCCACGGCAGGACCCTCTTCACCGTCACCGCGACGGGGCAGCCCAAGTACTGGCAGGGCTTCGAACCCATGGTCCCTGGCGTCAAACACGCCAGGTTCGGCGACCTGGAGTCGGTGAAGGCGCTGATCGGCCCCAAGACCGCGGCGATTTTGGTGGAGCCGATCCAGGGGGAGAGCGGCATCCGCCCCGCGTCCAAGGCCTTCCTCGCCGGCCTGCGCGCGCTGGCGGACGAGCATGGCCTCGTCCTGATCTTCGACGAGGTGCAGACCGGCATGGGCCGCACCGGGACCCTCTTCGCCTACGAGCAGTACGGGGTGGTCCCCGACGTGATGACCCTGGCCAAGGCCCTGGGCGGCGGGATCCCCATCGGCGCGATGTGCACCACGGCGGACTTCGCGACGGCGCTGGTCCCGGGCACCCACGCCTCCACCTTCGGCGGAAATCCCCTCGCCGCTGCCTGCGCCTCGGTGGTGATCGACGAGCTCCTGCAGGGCGGCGTCCTCGAGGCGTCGCGGCTGGCGGGGGACTATCTGGAGGCCCGCCTCAGCGACATGGCGAGGCGCCTCGGCAAGGAGAAGGTGGTCGAGACCCGCGGGGTGGGGCTCCTGCGCGCGGTGGAGCTGCCGGGGCCTTCGGCCCCCGTGATCAGCCGCTGCCGGGAGCTGGGCCTCCTCGTCAACGCCGCAGGCGAGCGGGTGGTGCGCCTGGCCCCGCCGCTCATCGTGGAGCACGTGCAGATCGACGAAGCGGTCGAGCTGCTGCAGAAAGCCATCCAGGAAAACTGAGAGATCGACAGCATGCACATGACAGCCAAGCGTGACTTCCTCTACCTCGCGGACTGGTCGAAGGACGAGCTCCAGGGCCTCCTCGCCAGGGCCGCCGAGCTCAAGCGCTGGCGCAGGGAGGGCAACGCCTACGCCCCCCTCGCCGGCAAGAGCGTGGGCCTGCTCTTCGAGAAGGCCTCCACCCGCACCCGGGTCTCGTTCAGCGTGGGGCTCTACGAGCTCGGCGCCCAGGTGCTGGACCTCCCCATGAGCCAGACCCAGCTCGGCAGAGGCGAGCCGGTGAAGGACGCGGCGCGGGTCCTCTCCCGCTACCTGCACGGGTTGGTGATCCGCACCTTCGCCCAGGAGCGGCTGGAGGAGTTCGCGGAGTGGTCGAGCGTCCCGGTGATCAACGGCCTCACCGACCTCCACCACCCCTGCCAGATCCTGGCGGATCTCCTCACCGCCCAGGAGCGGCTCGGCTCGATCCAGGAGCTCAAGGTCGCCTGGGTCGGCGATGGGAACAACGTCTCCCACTCCTGGATCGAGGCAGCGTCGATCCTCGACTTCGAGCTCCGCCTCGCCTGCCCCAAGGGCTACGAGCCGGACCCGGCGATCCTCGCAGCGGCCCGGGCCCGTGGCGCCGGCAAGGTTGTCCTCTGCGAGTCGCCGCAGGACGCTGCGTCCGGCGCCACCGTGGTCACCACCGATGTGTGGGCGTCGATGGGGCAGGAGGAGGAGCAGGCGCGGCGCGCGAAGGCCTTCGCCGGCTATCAGGTCGACGCGGCGCTGATGGGCCTCGCGGACCGCGGCGCGATCGTCCTCCACTGCCTGCCCGCCCACCGCGGCGAGGAGATCGCCGAGGAGGTCCTGGAAGGTCCCCAGTCTGCGGTCTTCGACGAGGCAGAGAACCGGCTGCACGTGCAGAAGGCGCTGATGGCCGCGCTCCTCTAGCGGCAGCGCGCGTCGGCCCGGACCTCTTCAGCAGCATGGGCGCCGCGTCCTCTATGTCTCGGGGCCGCGAACCGCTCCTGATCCGTCGCTGCGCTTTGGCGCGGACCTTCCGGTCCTCCAGGCGGGAACCCCCGATTTTGCGCCCGTTTTGCGCTGTGTGATAGCGTCTGACCACGGGTGCAGGGGAGCTGCGGCGTCCCGAGGGGATCCGATGCGCGTTGGAGCCTGGCTGATCTCGTGTTGCTTGGTGCAGTTGGCGCTCGCTGCTGCGGGGCCGGCACGAGCCGACTGCGCAGAGGTGCGGTGGGCGGTGGTCGGCCTCTCCGCCGAGGAGCGGCAGCCGATGGGGGAGCGGGTGGCGCTCCTTCGAGAGGCCCTCGCCGCGGAGCTGAAGCGGGTCGGGAGCGATGACCTGCTCCCCGAGGAGGAGGTCGGGCGCAGGCTGGGGCTCCAGCTCCACGACGCGAGCTACGCCGAGGCCCAGCTCGAGGCGGCGGAGCTCTTCTACTTCCAGTACCAGTTCCCTTCCGCAGAGGAGAGCCTGCACAAGGCGATCGAGACCCTCGCCACCCGCGTCGATGCGCGAGCGGCGACCCGATCGAGGGCGGCTCGCTTCCTGCTGGGCGCCGTCCACCTCGGGGTGGGTGGACCCGAGGCGCTGGAGCGGGCGCGGGCCGCCATCGAGCCCCTGGTCCGGATCGCCCCGGAGCATCGCCCCGATCCGAGGGCGTACCCGGCGGAGCTGATCCAGCTCTTCGACGATCTGCGAGACGAGCTGGCGAGCCAGCCGAAGGGGCGGCTTCGGGTGCGCAGGGAGGACGGGGGCGCAGGTCACGTCTGGGTGGACGCCCAGCCGCTGGGTGCGGTGGGGAGCGAGATCCTCCTCCCGCCGGGGCGGTACCGGGTCCTCGTCGCGGACGCGGCGGTGAATCCCTCCAGGCTCTCCTTCCTGCACGAGGTCGAGGTTCGCCCCGGGGAGGAGAGCTCGCTCTGGCTCGATCTGCGCTGGGAGTCCTCCGCCGACCCAAGGGACGGCCCGTCCTTCGCCTGGGTCAACGAGAGGACCCGGGTCGTGGCGGCGTCCCGCCTCTCGGCGCAGCTCGCGCCTTCGCCGCTCGTTCTCCTCTGGGAGGACGCCGCGTCGCTGCACGCTGCCCTCTACGATCGGGAACAGGGGGAGCTGATCCACGCGACCTCGGCGCAGAAGGGCGGCGAGGTCCCTGCGATCTTCGCGACCCTCGCCAGGGGGCTGATCGGAGGGGTGGCGGCGGCTGCCGCAGGGGAGGGGGAGGCCGCCTCGGCACCGATGGCTGCCCAGGAGGAGCGCCGCCCACCGCCTCCCGACGCGGAGGCGCCGGCTGCCCCAGAGGATCCCGGCGACCGCTTCGCCGAGGCCCCGCGCCCCCGGGCAGAGGAGGTGCGGGAGCTGGAGCTGCGCCTCGACGAGCGGCTCCGCGAGGAGCCACAGGCCCAGGAGCTTCGCTGGATCGAGCCGACCAAGTGGGCGACGGCGGGGGCTGCGGTGATCGCCGCAGCGGTGGGGATCTGGGTCCACGCGGACGCGGCGGCGCAGCAGCGCGAGCTGAACGCCTGGGCCCGGGAGCAGGGGGGCGTGGCGACCTCCGTGGAGGAGGGGAGGGCAGCCGCCAGGCGATCGTCTTCGATCCGCTCCCAGTCCCAGCTCGGCAACGGCTTCCTGGTCGGTGCCGGCGTGGCCGGGGTCACCAGCCTCGTGCTCTTCTACCTCGACGATTGACGCGGCCCGCGGTGGAATCGCCTCCCGCAGGGGCGGGGTCAACTCGTTCAGCTCGCGCTTTGCGCTCCGGGCCGACTCCGGCCCGCGTCAGGGGCCGTCGTAGATCCCGACCCCGGCGCTGGTGCCGATCAGCAGGCGGCGAGGCCGGGTGGTCGTGTCGACGTGGAGGCTGATCACCGAGCCCTGCAGGCCGTCCAGGCCGTCCAGACCATCGCCGAAGCGGCCGCTGGGGAGGAGGCGCGCGACCCCCGCATCGGTGCCGATCCACAGGCTCCCATCCGGATCGAGGGCGAGGGCGCGGACCCGGTTGTCGGGGAGTCCGTTGGCGGCAGTGAGGTAGCGCCAGCTTCCATCCCCCGCCATATGAGCCAGGCCGTTCCCAAAGCTGGCCACCCAGATCCCGTCGCCGCCGTCCGAGATCATGTCCATCACCCAGTCGTGGGCGCCGGGATCCAGCGCCACCCCCGGAGGCCAGATGTCGACCTCGGGATCGACCCGGGCCCAGAACTGCCCCCCTTCGTCTGCGTAGCGGATCAGGCCGCTGCGCTCGTCGCCGCCGACCCAGACGTTGCCGGAGGGGGTGACGACGAGGCCTCGGAAGTCGCCCACCACCAGGCTCCCCTGATCGTCGTTGGTCGCCGGATGCTGGTGCTCCTGCACGGTCTGGAAGCGCTCGTTCCACATGGCGACCCCGTGGTTGCAGGCGAACCAGACGTCGCCGGCGTAGGGGCCGCTGAGCACCGGCACCACCCGGTAGCAGGTTCGCAGGACCTGCCTGCCGTCGGGGTAGGCAGGCATCGGGGGCGAGTAGATGTAGTAGTGGTGGGTGGCGAGCGAGCCTGCGTCGAGGCGCACCC
>Ga0180215_1001302_pt1 | contig 27867 bp, 28 predicted proteins | sample eDN3rd37CBELigBY_FD_128871 | JGI IMG/M metagenome (GOLD analysis project Ga0180215, IMG submission 128871) | Enriched backyard soil microbial communities from Emeryville, California, USA - eDNA 3rd pass 37_C BE-Lig BY (version 2) (version 2) | ecosystem: Environmental > Terrestrial > Soil >...
CATCATTTTCATGCTTGACGAATGAAAGCTGCTGTTGTAACTATAATGATTACATCGAAAGGGTGAAGGGCATGAAGATCAGCAGCCGTTTTTCCGTAGGTGTACACATTTTGTCGTTGCTCGCCATTGCGCCGAACGCTCATGCACCTCGGAATGGATTGCCGACAGCGTCGGCACGAATCCGGTTATTATTCGGAGGATTTTGGGGCAGCTTAAGAAGAAGGGGCTTGTTCAAGTGCGCGCAGGCAGCGGCGGGGCTAAGCTTCTCAAAGGCCTTGATGAAATCAGCCTGCTGGACGTCTATCGGGCGGTCGATGTCGTCGAGGAGGGCAAGCTGTTCCACATTCATGATGAACCGAACCCGCGGTGTCCAGTCGGCGCCAATATTCAAGCTGTGCTGGAGCTGCTGCTCGCTCGGGCCCAGACAGCGATGGAAGGCGTGCTTGAGGGCATCACCATGGAGGAGCTCGTTACCACTTTGGCAAAACAGGCTAATATCAATTAGCCCGTTTTTTTGCTCGTGTTGTAACAATAGCGGTTACATCGAAATACCTTTCCCCCTTTACGACGATTAAACAAATGGAGGTTTCTACGATGATGAAAATAGGCGTTATTGGAGCTACAGGCAAGGCAGGCAAGCTTATTGCTGCGGAAGCGGCTGAAAGAGGCTATCAAGTAACGGCAATTGTTAGAGATGCGGGCAAGGTTACGATGGACAATGTGCGCATTTTGGAGAAAAGTGTTTTCGATCTTACGGCGGAAGATTTGAAGCCGTTCGACGTGGTCGTCAACGCTTTTGGCGCTCCTTTCGGCGAAGAGCATTTGCATGTCGAGGCGGGCCGGGCGCTTATTGAAGCGTTGAAGGGTGCGCCTGACACCCGTCTTATCGTAGTAGGCGGCGCCGGCAGCTTGTTTGTAGACGAGGCGAAGACGGTACGCGTCATCGATACGCCGGATTTCCCGGACATTTTTAAGCCGACGGCTGCGAGCCAAGCGCAAAACCTTGCCGACCTGCAAAGCGCTGAAGGCATCCGCTGGACCTTCGTCAGTCCGGCAGCATTTTTCGATGCCGAAGGCAAGCGCACCGGCTCCTATCAGGTCGGCAAAGACAATCTGCTCGTGAACGCGAAGGGCGAAAGCTATATCAGTTATGCCGATTATGCAATTGCGATCGTTGACGAAATCGAGCAGGCAAAGCATCACAATACTCGGTTTACAGTAGTAGGCGAGGCGGAGTAATGGGGATAGAACGGAGCTCAGGGTGCTTATGCGCCCTGGGCTTCTTGCTTTTCGGCCGTCTATAGCGGCGATCAGGCACGACAGCTAAATGGAATGGAATTCCTACAGTTAATTTCTTAAGTTTGGGGAAAAGAAGGAGGTTAACTGGATTTCCTGTAGTTATTTTTTGGAAAAACAGCAATTTCGGGTAATCTTCTTAAAATTAGCTGTAGGTTTTCCATTTAAACAGCCCAATCTTGCGTATTCCGCTATAAATAGCTGTAGAAAAAAAATCCATTTAGCACCAGATTGCAAAACTATTTGCCACCCAGCACTCCAACTGTCAAGTGTCAATCCAACCGCCAGCACTCCAGCAGTCAAGTGTCAAACTAGCCGCACAAACTACCAGTCCAACAGCAAGAGTCAAGCGACCAATCCAGCCCCCAACCACCAATCAAGCCGCCTAAGGCAAACTATAATCCGATAGGATAAACCTATTTCCCAAGCTGTCTTCCAATGCCGTACACTTGCTTTATCAATCTAACACGGATGGAGGAGCCTATCGCCATGAACAATCGAAACGATGTCAGCCGCAGCTTCGATGCCGTTGCCGGGCGTTATGATGAGCAGCGGAGGAAGCTGATTCCCTGCTTCGACGACTTTTACAGCATAGCTGCCTCGCTCGCGTCGGCTGTTCCGGCCGCTTCGCCGCGTATCCTTGATCTGGGCGCCGGAACGGGTTTGTTCTCTTCGCTGCTGCTGCAGCGCTACCCGGAAGCTGACCTGACGCTGATCGACATTTCCGAGAAAATGCTGGACACGGCGCGGGAGCGGCTTGCCGCCTATCCCAATGTCCGATATGCAGTCGGAGACTATACGCATTTCAAGTCTCAGCAGCCGTTCGATATCATCATTTCTGCCTTGTCGATCCATCATCTTTCAGATGAGGAGAAACGGGATCTGTACGCCAACAGCTATATGAATTTAAGCACGGGCGGCCTTTTCGTTAACGCCGATCAGGTGATCGGCCATTCGCCGTATATTGATGCGCTCTATAAAGACGACTGGCAAGCGAAGATAGAAGCCAGCGGCCTGACAAGAGAGGAGCTGGACGCCGCTTACGAAAGGACGAAGCTGGATCGCATGGCAGGACTTGAGGAGCAGCTGCACTGGCTGAAGGAAGCAGGCTTCGCGGAAGTAGATTGCGTCTATAAATATTTTAATTTTGTCGTCATGTTCGGCAAGAAGCAATGAATAGAACGTTCGTTTCCATAAAGGAGCCTCATTTCTCCGCTTGCCCGAACTCCAACAGCCGCGGCCGGCTGGCGAAGCAGGCCGGTGTCCGTAAATTCTGATGCCGTTAAGCGGCACGAAATACGGACGCCCAGCCGCGCCACCATTTACGATACGCTGCTCTCCTTCGCCTTCCGCGATGCTGTTTTCCGCTTGCCTTTAGGCGGCGTGCTTGTCGTCTTAGCCGCCTCTAAGCTGGCCTGCAGAGCGGCCATAAGATCGATTACGTTCGTCCGGCCTTCGGCTGGCGCGCTTACAACGTCTATACCCTCGCCGGAAACTTTGCTTTGAATCGCCTCAAGCATCGCGATCCGATAGTCGTCGGTATATTTTTCAGGCTGAAACTTTTCGGACAGCTGCTCGATGAGCATTTTGGCCATTTGCAGCTCTTTATCGCTCACTTGAACCGCTTCAGGCAAATTCGGCACCTGCGACAGCGAGCGAATTTCATCGGGATAATGCATCGTTTCCATGCATAAACAATTGTCGACGACGCGGATTGCCGCTAGGCTGCTTTTGCTGCGGATCGATACTTTCGCGATGCCGATTTTTCCTGTTTGTCTGATTGCTTCCACCAGCAAGCTGTAGGCGCTGGACCCCGACATATCGGGCGACAAATAGTAAGCCTTTTGATAATAAAGCGGGTCGATGTCGGTTAGATCGACGAAGTCCAAAATTTGAATGACCCGCGCCGATTCCGGCTTTAATGCGTCAATCTCCTCCTCGCTGAACAAGACGAATTTCCCCTTCTCGTATTCAAAGCCTTTTGAAATCTCTTCCAGCTGCACCTCCCGGTCGCAATGCGGACAGGTGCGGACATGATTGATCGGCGTCCCGCATTCCTTATGGATGCTGCGGAAGCGGACATCCTTATCCTCTGTTGCCGTAAACATTTTGACGGGCACGTGGACGAGCCCGAAGCTGATTGCGCCTTTCCATACCGTATGCATACTTTCGCTCTCCTTTCGTCATAATCCTAACATTCCCGAGCGCAAAGGAATTTATCGGTTTCCCCTTCACGAGGAGACATCGGAGCCATTTTTCGATATGATAGGGGGAAAACAGACGAAGGCGTCACTAGGAGGGAGAAGCCAATGGCTAAAAAAATTATTGCTATCGATATGGATGATACGATCTGCCATCTTGTGCCGAAGGCTGTCCACTATCATAACGAGCGGTACCCGGACCATGTGCTGACGATGGAGCGCATGATCAGCTTTGAGATGCATGATATTTGGCATCCCGAATGCACGGATGACATTTTTTTCGGCCGGCCGGGTCTGTACGAGGAGCTGGATATTTTCGATGAGCATACAGTCGAAGAGGTCCGCAAGCTGTCCAGCCAGCATGACGTCATCATTGTAACAGCGGCAAGGCCAAGCTCGGTTCAAGAAAAATGGAATTGGCTGCAGCAGCATATGCCGTTCATTCCGTTCGATAATTTCTTTGTTGGCAAAAGAAAATATTTGCTCGATTTCGATCTGCTCATCGATGACGGCGCGCATAATCTTATGGCGGCGAGAGAAGCAGGGAAAGGAACGATCGGCATTCCGCGCCCTTGGAACGCGCATATTCAGTCTCAATTCGTCATGAAGGACGGCTGGAAGGGGATGGCCGATTTTGTGAACGAGCAATTGGAGCAGCTGGAGTTGAAGCAAGGGGTTCACTTTTCGCACCGGCTGTGATATTATACGAATGAAATTGAATCAAGAAATGCAAACTAAATAACGAAATGCTTTCTAGGGTTCCGTGATCCGCTCTGCGCATTGGTCTGGTCCGAGAGGAAGCTCACGGCGAAAGCTGCTGTGTCACGGAAGGATAAAAGCCTGGGAGATGCTGATGAATAATCAGAGTCTCTTAGGCTTTATTTTGTTTGCATGACTTTTGGAGGTGATTAGGATGAAAAAGCAAAACCTGAGCTGGACAGTCGTCGTTATATCTGCGTTTTTTGAAATCATTTGGGTTATCGGGCTGAAGCATGCCGATAATTGGTGGACTTGGGCTGCGACAGTAATCGCGATTGCTATCAGCTTTACGGGCATGATTTGGGCTGGACGGGTGCTCCCTGTCGGAACGGTCTATGCCGTATTCGTCGGTTTGGGGGCGGCAGGCGTTGTGTGCTCGGAAATTTTGTTTTTCGACGAGCCCATGCAGCTAAGCAAGCTCATACTGATTGGCGTATTGCTTGTCGGCGTTATCGGCTTGAAGATTGTGACGGATGATAAGGAACAGAAGGGAGAGGAAGGATAATGGCTTGGGTTTCGTTATTGCTGGCCGGACTTTGCGAAATGTTCGGCGTAACGATGATTAATCGGCTGCACCGTAAAAAAGATTGGCAATCGCTCGTGCTGCTCATTGCGGGATTCGGGGCAAGCTTCCTTTTTCTCGCCCTTGCAATGGAGTCGCTGCCTATGGGAACAGCCTATGCTATTTGGACAGGAATCGGTGTCGTAGGCGGAGCGGTGATGGGCATGCTGTTCTACGGAGAGAAGAAGGATTGGCGCAGGCTGCTTTTTATCGCGTTGGTGCTTGGCGCTGCAGTTGGCTTGAAGCTGGTAGGCTAAGTTAACGAATGTGTATATAAAATGCTCAAGCGGCGCTTAGGGCGCCGCTTGGCACAATAATTAGAAATGAGCGCTGAGCAGCTTCATTTCTTCAAAGACAGCGACAATATCATCATGAATGACATATTGGAACAAATGATCCATATCTGTAGCGTCGCGGTTAACAATGGCTGTTGCAATGCCGCTTTCCCCGCTGGCATAACGAGGCAGCTCCTTTAATGGGTACACGGTCAGCGAGCTTCCGAGAACGAGAAACAGATCAGAAGAGCAGGCCGCGGCATAAGCTTCCTCCATATGCTTCACTCTGCCCTCGAACAGGACGACATCCGATTTCAGGATGAACCCGTCCTTCTCGCAGCGGGGCACCTCCTCGCGCAGCAAATATGGATAATCATATTCCCGGCGGCACTTCGGGCAGAAAGCGCTCGTGAGCGTGCCGTGCACCTCCAGAACGGCGGAGCTGCCTGCTTTACGGTGAAGGCCGTCGACGTTTTGCGTAATGACCGTTACCTGCTTGCCTGCATCCTCCAGTTCTTTTAGCCAGATATGCCCCAAATTCGGCTCGTAGCCGCCCATTGCGTTGAAATGGAAGATTTGCTTAAAATACGTCCAAAACGATTTCGGCTGCGCGTAATAGTAAGATTCGGACAGTATACGCTCCACTTGCAGCTCCTTATTGTCGTAAATTCCGCCCTTCGATCGGAAATCGGGAATGCCGCTTGCCGTGCTGATGCCAGCCCCTGTCATAACCGCAATTTTGTCCGCCTTATGAATCGTTTCCGCCAATGATTGGATCGTTGTCATCATACTCACCTCTTGCCAACCATTATAACGTAAAAGCCCAGCAGCTTTGTAGCACGCGACCGATCGATCTCGGCTATTGGACCGTTAAAGCGCCTCGATCACCTGATCGATCAGCCCGTACGCCAGCGCCTCCTGGGCGCTCATGAAATAGTCGCGGTCCATATCCCGCTCTACCTGCTCCTTCGGCTTCCCGGTCCGTGCGGCTGTAATTTCGGCAATCTGCTCGCGAACCTTCAAAATTCGTTTGGCGCTGATTGCGATATCGCTCGCCTGTCCCTGAGCGCCTCCATGCGGCTGGTGGATCATAATCTCGCTGTTCGGCAGCGCGGAGCGCTTGCCCGGCGCGCCGGCGAGCAAGAGCAGCGCAGCGAATGAGGCGGCGAAGCCGACGCAAATCGTATGCACTTGCGGTTTGATGTATTGCATCGTATCATAGATGGCAAATCCGGCAGTCGTCGATCCCCCGGGACTGTTGATATACATATAAATATCTTTATCAGCATCTTCGGCGGTTAAAAACAGCAGCTGGGCAACGATGCTGTTGGCGAGCTGATCGTCAATCGCGGCACCGACAAAAACGATCCGGTCCTTGAGCAGCCGGGAGTAAATATCGTAGGATCTTTCTCCGCCGCGCGTTTGCTCCACTACATAAGGGATATAATTCATCGTATCAGCCTCCATCATATTTTATCTTACACGCCCGGTAAACGAACGGAGGCAAGGAAAGGATACGGCCTTATGCAGCCCCAAATAATAAGCTTTTGCTGCGTATCGTTGCGCAGCCGTTATTCGTTTACTTTTAATAATGAAAATTAGAGGCTTGCGCAATAAAACGGAAAGGGCTGATCGAAAATGACGAATGATCCGGACAGAAGGGATTCCATGCTTGACGCAGATACGCTTCCGAAGCTGGAGGCTGCGCTTCGCCGATACTCTCTTTCACTTACGAAATCGAGCTGGGATGCTGCCGATCTGGCGCAATCCGCATGGGAGAAGCTGTTTAATCGCATCCAAAATGACGGGCATCCGAATCCGGAAGCCTTGCTGCTTAGGACCGCCAAAAACATATGGGTAGATACCCAGCGCAGAAATAGCGTATATGCGCGAATCATACGGAAGGAAACGACGGGAAGGACAGTGACGTATGGACAGATCGGCGAAGGGCTAGCCTGCGAGCAGCTTTTTCAAGCGCTGCTGAATCGTTTAACGCCGATGCAATTCGCTGCATTTATGTTAAGCGACGCGCTTCAATATTCCGCTAAGGAAAGCGCAATGCTGCTGCAAGCTAGCGAAGGGGCGGTAAAGGCGGCGCTTCATCGCGCGCGCAAAGCATTGGCCGGCGTGAGGGAGGATTTGATGGAAAACCGTCTGGCCCCGCCGCAAAATGAAGGGGAGAAGGAATTGCTGCACATGCTGGCGGCGGCATACGAAGAAGGAGACGCGGCGGCGCTGGTGCGGCTGGCGAAGCAGGATGCGCTTGAAGCGGCCGCAGCGATCTCTGCCGTTCAAAGCAGAAGCATGGCTCGGAAGCAAACGCGGGCGAGCTTAACAAGGAAGCCGGAGGCTATGCTCGCTGCATAAAACAGCAATAAAGATGAAACGGCAGCCGTTTTGCTCCGTACTACCCATATCATGTATCATTATCTATACAGACGAATTTAAGGATGGATGCTTATGGAAGGGTTGCGGAATGGAACAGAGCGATTCAAGCAATTTTTTTTGAACAATAAGTTCATCATTTTTATGCTTGGCGTGTTGCTCGTCGGCGTGAATATTTTTGTCTATACGAAAATATCGTACATTTTCACACCGCTGAATGTCCTGCTAAAAACGCTGCTTTTGCCTGTATTGCTGGCCGGGGTTGCCTATTATTTGCTCAATCCGCTGGTGGATATACTGGAGCGGCGCAAGATTAAGCGGATATACTCGATATTATTGCTATTCATATTGATTGCCGGCTTAATTACGATTATACTTGTCGGCATCATCCCGGTTATATCCAATCAGATTACGAGCTTAGTCAACAATATACCGACGTACTGGGAGCAGATCCGGAACGAGTTCGATCTGTTCATGGAGAGCACATTGTCGACGAGCGTACAGGAATGGTTTGATGTGAACTCGGCGAAGCTGACCGAGGATTTGACGCAGCGGGCAACGAAGCTTGCCAATAGTGCATTGACGAGCATAGGTTCTTTCGTCGACGCTTTAATGGAAGTTATATTGGCCATCGTTACGCTGCCGTTTATATTGTTCTACCTGCTCAAGGACGGCAAGAAGCTGCCGGGCAAGATGGTTAGTTTTTTGCCGACGAAGCTCCGCGAGCCTTCGCTTACTGTTATGAGCGAGATGAACAACCAAATCAGCAGCTATATTCGCGGACAAATATTTGTCAGCTTCTGTATCGGCGGTTTGTTGTATATCGGTTATTTAATTATCGGCCTGGAGTATTCCCTCGTGCTTGCGCTAATCGCGGCCTGCACCGCCGTTATTCCTTATTTGGGGCCGGCAATTGCGATTACGCCGGCGCTTATCGTAGCGGCTGTAACTTCGCCTTATATGCTGCTTAAAATGATCGTGATCTGGACGATCGTGCAGCTCATTGAGGGCAAGTTCATTTCACCGCAAATTATGGGCAAGACGATGCAAATTCATCCGATTACGATCATTTTTGTCATACTGACCGCAGGCAATTTGTTCGGCATAGTCGGCGTTATTTTAGCGGTGCCGGGTTATGCCGTGCTGAAAGTGATAGCGATTCATTTGTTCCAATGGATGGAGGAGCGTTCCTCGCTGTATGCCAAGGATGATAAGAAAAGCAGGAACAACATAGAACGGAGCTGATTGAGATGAAATTAGTAGTGGAGCAGGCGGCTGCCAATTGGTACAAAAACGAAATGGGCTTATCCGACGGCGATCAGCTGCGCGTATTTGTCCGGCTGGGCGGCTGCGGCAGCGTGCATCCAGGATTGTCGCTCGGCATTACGAGAGAGGCTCCGCGCCACCCGGCTGTATCGGTTGAAGCGGAGGGCGTTACCTTCTTCGTCGAGGAAGACAATGTATGGTATTTGGACGGGAAGGATTTGCATATCCGCTTCGACGCGAAGCATGAGGATATCTCGATGACGGTGGAGTAAGAGGTCGAGCGCTTATACATGACGGGGAGGCTGAACGATGAAGCTGAACGAGGAGCGGATTGCCGAGCGGCTTGCGGACGCAGAAGGCTGGAAGCGCGAGGATGCCAAGTGGATTGTGAAAAAATTCAGATTCCGAGCTTTTACGGACAGCGTCGCCTTTGTAGGCGAGATCGCGGAGCTGGCGGAGCGAATGAATCATCATCCGTTCATATCGATTGATTACAAGCTTGTAACGCTGAAGCTTTCATCCTGGCATGCAGGCGGGCTGACAGACCTCGATTTTGAGAGCGCGGCAGCGTACGACCGCGCTTATGCAGACTTTCAAGCAGGCGCAGCACATAAGGAATATTGAATATCGCGGCGGTTAACGTTCGTTTCATCCTAATGGAGAAGAGCGGCGACCGTCGCTTTTTTTTTGCAGCTGCAGCGATTGACAATAGGCGATCGTTTCATCATAATTTATATACATAAAGATATATTAAGTATAAAATTATAAGCATACTAGGGGAGGGCTTTGATTGGAAACGCAAGCTATAGCAGATTTGAACGGTGCGGCATTGGATAAAATAATGGAAATGCTAAACTACCCGAACCGCCGTTTAAAGATCATTCGCGTATCGGGATCGAATAATGCCGGTCATGTAAGCGATGTTTTGAATACCATTCTTCTTCACAGCAATTATCAAGTCGGCGTATATGCCTACGTTCCTGAGTCTCGTATGCAATCGATAGCCTATAACGGGCATGAGATCGAGACGGAGATTGCAGACAGCTTGAAGCAGCAGCTTGAAGCATTAATGGACCTGACATCGGACTTAGGCTTAGAGGCGATGACTGACGAAGAAATAACGGCTGTAACTGCGATAGTATACTTCGCCAGAGAGGCTTGTCCGGATTTTGTCATATGGCAGACATCAGACAATAGCGGCACTGATCTGGCCGATATTCTATTTCCCATCGTTTCCGTTATCGCCGACGATAGAGCGGATGTAAGCTTGCACGCAGCTGCGATTAGGCCGGGAATTCCGGTTATTAGCGGCATTGAACAGGCATCTGCTGTAGCAGAGCTCGATAAGCTTGCTGCGAGCAAGAAAAGCACGCATTATTCCATTCATCGTAATTTTAAATATCGTGCGGCTATGTCAATTTCAAGCGATTTGCAGCTCCACTTTGAGGGGCCATATCGGAATTTGGAATTTGTCCGGGTCGTTTCCGGCAAAGAAGAAGAGATGGGTGCAACAGCTATCGCTATTATGGCATCCGAATTGTTAAGGCAACTGTATGCTGCGCTCATTATGGATGATTGGCATAGGCTGTAAATGAGCTAGGGGGGACGCTGACCGTTTTGGGACTTGGAATTGTTGCAGTAGAGCTATGCGATCGGAATGCGCTGGCGTTGGAGGCGCTCGAGGAGCTTGAAGAAAAGTATCCCGAAGTCGCTGTCATACGAACGAATTGCCTCAATATGTGCAATTTATGCCGGGCAAGGCCTTACGCATTCGTTAACGGGCAGCGGATATTTGCCAAAACGAACGATGAGTGCAAGGCAAAGATCGAGCAGGCGGTTCAGGAAGAATTAAAATTATTTTATGGCTTATGAGAAAACCTCTATCGAGGCCCCGCTCAGATGAGCGACCTCGTTTAAAGGTTGGTTTTATCGCCAAATAGAATGATTACATCCGATACCCTCGGATACTTATAAATTCTATTGTGGTAAGAAGAAATCGGCCGCATCCTCTAGCGAGGAAGCGGCCGATATGAATGAGTGCTAATGATTATTGAAGAACTGTATCGCTTTATCTGCAAAAACTTTACGGTCTTCCGTCAGATCATCCTCGTAATAAATGGCTCCTACCGGGCATGTGGCCTCGCAAGCTCCGCAATCTATACAGAGATTGGGATCAATGAAATACTGATCGCCGCCTTCAACGATACAATCGACGGGGCATACATCCATGCAATCCGCTGCCTTTTCATCAATGCAAGCTTCGGTAATTACGAATGCCATACTTCCTCAACACCTCTCTAATTTATATCTATTCTCTAACTCTTGAAGTCTGCTATTTAACATATTATGCATGGCCCTAACCATTAAGACCGATACGGCATAGGCAGTCCTTCCTAAGACCGGCGCCTTCTGCGGCTGTCAGTCGCATTTTTTGCGTTCGCCTCTATAGGTTGCGGTTCTAAAGCTGGCCCCGCAGCCGCAGGACGCTTTGGCGTTCGGGTTGTCAATCGTAAATCCGCCGCCCATTCCTTGCTCCAAATAATCGATTTTAACGCCTTCCAAAAATTCCTTGCTTCGCTCGTCCCAAACGATTTTGAGCGAATCGTCAGGCAGCACCTGGTCGTCCTCCGACAGGGTGTCATCCAATTTTATTTTGTAAGAGAGGCCGCTGCAGCCTCCATCCTCGATGCCGATTCGTAAGAAAAGCCGTTCATCCCCGTTGTCCGCTATCATTTGGTTAATGACGGATTTCGCTTTATCGCTTATTTCGATCATGCTGTATACACCTCTTTGAGAAATAATGTTAGTGCGTATTATTAAACTTATTATATATAATAGTATAATAAATAGCAATTGTTTAAGGCAAGCCGGCTCGAAAAATGGTATGATAGTCATATCTTATTTATTTTGGACGGTGATTCATAATTGGCTGTAAATACGGAGCAGCTCTCAACAAGGGAATATATTCTGCATCTGCTGAAAACGAAAGGCGCTTTAAGCACGAAGGATCTTACGGAGGAGCTAGGTATTACGATCATGGCGGTCAGGCGCCATATTCAATCGCTGGAGCGCGATAATCTCATTGCCTCCAAAACGATTAGGCAGTCTATGGGCAGGCCGACGGCTGTATATGCCTTAACCAACCATGCGGAAGGCTTCTTTCCTAACAAGTACCCTACTCTCACTTTAGAATTGCTTCATGAGCTTGAGGAGCATTTCGGCGAAACGGCAGTCGAGCAGCTGTTTGAAGGCCGCAAAAATAAGCTCATCAGCAAATACGATGAAAGCATGCAGGGGAAGGACTTCAATGAACGGGTATCTATGCTTGCCGATATTCAGAATGAGAACGGCTATATGGTTGAGCTGGAGAAAATAAGCGATGACGAGCTTTTGCTGAAGGAGCACAATTGCCCGATCGAGCAGGTTGCGGCTAAGTATCAGCATGCCTGCCAATGCGAATTGAAGCTGTTTAAGGCGCTGCTTGGAGACGCGGACGTGTCGAATACGGAGTGCCTCGCCAAGGGCGGACAGAGATGCACCTATTCGATCAAAAAGAAAAAGAAACAGTGAGCATGCCGACGGCACTCGCTGTTTCTTTTTTTATTCAAAGCGGCAGCTGCTCGATAAACGTATCGGCTGCTTTGGAGAGCGGCATATTTTTTAACGTAACGATAGCGGCCTTAGAAGCCGGAAGCGGCGTGTCGAGCTGAACCTCGAACAGCGACTGCTCTGCAAGCTGCTTAGCTGCGTACTGCTTCGTAACGAAGGAAAGGCCGAGGCCCTTCTTCGCGAACTCTATTAGCAGATCGACGCTGCCAAGCTCGAATTTAGGCTCAAGCTTGCAGCCATGTTCATGGACAAGCTTTGTAATGGCATGGCGGGAGTGGCTGTTGCGCGAAAAAATAATAATCGGATAGTCAAGGAGCTGCGGGAGCGCAAGTGTGCGGCTCTGCAGCTCTTTATATTTTTGCCCGGCAACGAAGCAGTCCTGCAGCGTAATGCTCTCTCTTATGTCCAGCTGGGGATCATTTAATGGCATGCGGACGATGCCCAGATCGATTTTTCCCTCTTTCAAATAAGTGATGATTTCCGGCGAAGTGCCGTGCAGAAGATGGATTTGGATGCAGGGATGCTGCTCGTTGAACGATGCCAGATAAGGCAGCAAATAATGCTTGCATAGCGAATCGCTGCCGCCGATGCGCAGTTGGCCGCTGCCGAGCGTTTGGAGCTCGTTCATTTTGGCTTCTGCCAGCGTAAGGAAGTTGGTCGCCTGCTCCACATAGGAGTAGAGTACGGCCCCTTCCTTCGTTAACGATACGCCCTTGGCATTGCGCGCGAACAGAGACATGCCGAACGTTTCCTCCAGCGTCTTGATTGCATGGCTCACGCTTGGCTGCGTAATATAGAGAGCTTTGGCCGCTTTCGTAAGGCTGCCAAGCTTGGCCGCCAAATAAAACACTTTATAGAGCTCGTAATTGATCATAGATCATAGACTCCTTTTATAGCTGTTGCCTGATATATTAATTACTTATATAGCTTTGCCACCTATTATAATGAACGTATGGATTGAATGCTAGAGTAATCGTTAACGACGAGGAGGAGTAAAGATGAGCAAATCAATTGAGCAGTTAAGCATTAATACGATTCGAACACTTACAATCGACGCGGTAGAAAAGGCCGCGATGGGGCACCCAGGCATGCCGATGGGGGCGGCGCCGATGGGATACGCGCTATGGACGCGGCAAATGAAGCATCATGCGGCGAACCCGGAATGGTTCAACCGCGACCGCTTCGTCTTGTCGGCGGGCCATGGCTCGATGCTGCTGTACAGCCTGCTCCACTTAAGCGGTTATGATGTGTCGCTTGAGGATTTGAAGCAATTCCGCCAATGGGGCAGCCGTACGCCTGGGCATCCGGAGTTCGGTCATACGCCGGGCGTTGAAGCGACGACGGGGCCGCTCGGCCAGGGTTTGGCGATGGCGGTCGGCATGGCGATGGCCGAAACGCATTTGGCGGCTGTATTCAATAGAGACGGCTACAACGTCGTCGATCACCATACGTTCGTTATTTGCGGCGACGGCGATTTGATGGAGGGCATTTCCAGCGAATCGATTTCGCTGGCGGGACACTTGAAGTTAGGCAAGCTGATCGTGTTGTACGATTCCAACGATATATCGCTTGACGGCGAACTGAGCATGTCGTTCTCCGAAAATATTAAAGGGCGCTTTGAGGCTTGCGGCTGGCACTATTTGCGGGTCGAGGAGCAGAACGACGTCGATGCGATAGCAGCGGCAATCGAAGCCGGCAAGCTGGAGGAGAACCGCCCGACCTTGATCGAGGTGAAGACGACGATCGGCTATGGCAGTCCTAACAAGGCGGGCAAAGGCGGTCATGGCGGCACGCATGGATCGCCGCTCGGCAAGGATGAGCTGCGTCTGACGAAGGAAGCGCTTGGCTGGCCGCTTGAGCCTGATTTCTATGTGCCGGAAGAGGTTAAGGCGCATTTTGCGGAAGCGGGCAAGCGCGGAGCTGCAGCGGAAGCGGAGTGGAATGCGCTGATTGCGAAATATTCTGCTGCATACCCGGAACTGGCTGCGACATTCAAACAGGCTGTAGCGGGCGAGCTTCCAGAGGGCTGGGAGTCCAGCCTGCCTGTATTTGAAGCGGGCGGCGCAGACGTGTCCACGCGGGTCGCATCGGGCAAGGCGATCGGTGCGCTGGCGGAAAGCCTGCCGCTATTAATCGGCGGCTCGGCGGATTTGGCGAGCTCCAATATGACGGCGATGGCAGGCCAATCGGCTTACAGCGCCGGCAATTACGGGGGCCGGAATCTATGGTTCGGCGTACGGGAGTTTGCGATGGGCGCAGCTTTGAACGGCATGCTGCTGCATGGCGGGGTGAAGGTGTACGGCGGAACCTTCCTCGTATTCAGCGACTATTTGCGCGGCGCGATCCGGTTGTCCGCTTTAATGAAGCTGCCGGTCGTATATATATTTACGCATGACAGCATAGCGGTAGGCGAAGACGGGCCGACGCATCAGCCGATCGAGCAAATTCCTTCGCTGCGCCTCATTCCGAATGTTGTCCTGTTCCGTCCGGCGGATGCCAATGAGGCGGCTGCAGCTTGGCGGTATGCGCTGGCTTCCAAGGAGGGTCCATTCGTATTCGCCTTGACCCGCCAAAATGTTCCCGTGCTTGCGAGTACAGCCGAGCTCGCCGCGGAGGGCGTTGCCCGCGGAGCATACGTTGTTTCGGATTGCCAGGGCAAGCCGGATGTGCAAATCGTGGCGACAGGCTCGGAGGTTAGCTTGGCGGTCAGCGTTCAATCGAAGCTGGCGGAGCAAGGTATCGCCGTTCGCGTCATCAGCATGCCGAGCAAGGAGCTGTTCGAAGCGCAGAGCGAGAAGTACCGCGCATCGGTCATCTCTCCAGACGTCAAAGCGAATGCAGCCATTGAAATGGCTCATCCGTCAGGCTGGGAAAGCGTCGTCGGCAGCGACGGTCTCATAATCGGCATCCGTACGTTCGGCGCATCGGCGAAAGCGGATAAAGTGATTAGCGAGTACGGCTTCTCCGTCGATGGCGTAGCCGAGCGCGTGCTGGCTCATTATAAGCTTCGCGGCTAACCGTTAGCCGATAGGGGAGCCGAAAAAAATAACAAGGCCGTCTCTGTTCAGTTGATAAGCTGAGCAGGGACGGCCTTGTTTGCGCTTCCGGAATAGACGAAAAATGATGAAATTTGAAAAAACTTTAATATTGACCATAGAAATGAATCGGGCTATAATGAAATGGGTTTCATGAAAGCCTTTACATAAAACGGCTTGCTGCGTCAATGCGGCTGTAATGCTGATCCCGCGGGCTTCCTGAAAGCTTATATACTGGCATGTGCCACTATATAAAAATCTTATTTTTGGGAGGGTAGAGAATGCTTTACAACCGTTTCGTAAAGGGTTAGTTTGTTCAATCATTTTTTAAGGGGAGCGTGTTGAAAAGTGAAGCAGATGAAAAAGATGAAATCGATGTGGTTGATGCTGACAGCCGTATTGCTGGTCTTATCCGCATGCAGCGGAAGCAATACGGGCAACAAGAATCAAAATGCAACGGATAAGCCGGCTGCTACCGAGCAAGCGCCTGTCGCAACCGTGGAACCGGAAGAGAAGCCTGCCAATTTGGGCGGCAGAGAAATTCGCATTTCGCATTGGTGGGACGCTACGCCGAATGGCGATTCCGAGGCTGATGAGCTCGCCCGCGAAAGAATTAAAAGCGTCGAAGAAAAATATAACGTCAAAATTACTTATTTGAATACCGAGTACTGGTCGACGACGGAAAAGCTGTCCTCGTCGGTCATGGCTAACGACCCGTTCGCTGAAATCGTGCGCTTGCCGGACGGATTCATTTGGGGGCTTATGCAAGGCGGCTTTTTGACGCAGCTCGATGATTACTTCAATAATTCCCGCGTGAGCTTGGACGTTATTGAAGCGATGAAGTTTGGCGGCGAGCATGTCTTTGGACTGGAAAGCTGGTATAACCCCAATGACAGCGGGATGTACTACAATAAACGCATTTTCAAGGAAGCGGGCTTGAAGGATCCGCAGCAGCTGATGGAGGAGAACAACTGGAACTGGACGACGATGCTCGACGCTGCGAAGAAGCTGACCGTTGACAACAATGGAGACGGAAAGCCGGATCAATACGGTCTTGCCGGCGCACATTACATTTTCTCGGAGCTGCTTATCGCAAGCAACGGAGGCACGATTTACAGCGAATCCGACAAGAAGGTGTCCTTTGATTCTCCGGCTTCTATGGAAGCGCTTAACTTCCTGCACAGCCTGTACAACGACCATAAGGTTGTGAAGGCGAATGAGGGCAATGACTGGGAGGATCCGGCGAAATATTTCGCGGAAGGCACAATTGCAATGTATCCTGGCGGCTTATGGGAAATTGAAGGGCGAATTTTAGACAAGATGAAGGATGAGTGGGGCTACGTATATTTCCCGAAAGGCCCTCAGGCGTCGACGTATCTCGATCCGCTCGGACAAACAGCGGCTTATGTTATTCCAAGAGGCGTCAAGGATGCGGATGTTATCGTGAAGATTTGGGAGGACCTGCAAGACTTCGAGAACTGGCAGGAAAACCGGAGGCTGTGGATGGAAAACGTGCTGCCGGATGAGTCCTCCATCGCCAACGCGATGAATGACGACGGGCTCGTGCAGCGTGTGTTCGGCGGACGCTTTGGCGGGCTTGGTATTAAGGATCAGCTTGACTCCGTAACCGGCAAGTTCATTAAAGGCGAAATAACGCCGTCGACGGGCGTCGCGCAAGTTATCGGGCCGGCTCAAGCATCTGCCGATAAAGTGCTGAGCGGCGAGCAAGACAAAGAATAATTCTATAGGCTTCAGCAGCCTGCCCGGTTATCCTAACGCTGGAAGACCGGGCAGCTGCCGAACAAACAAGTTTCCGCTAGTTTGCATAAGGGGGGAATTAGGTGAAAATCGCATTTTCCAGAATGGCGGTCGCCCGACCGGTTGTCATCGCTATGCTGATCTCGATATTGGTTTTCCCCATATCACAGTCCGGTGCGGCCGGTATTCAGGGCGCGGCAAGTACTGCAGCCGATGCGATCGACATCCAGAATTTTATATCGGATGCGGCAGAGAACAGCTATGACCAATATTTGCAGCGGTACAAGGATGCGGACCGGCCCGATCAAGAGATTGTGATCAAAGGGACGGACTACATAAGCGCAGACGGCATGAGCCCGGAGAGGATTGGCGAGCTGGGAGGAATCGCCGGCGACTTTCTTTTGACGGACGAGACCGGCTCTGTGCAATGGGAGGTCGAGGTGCCTAAATCCGGCTTGTATCATCTATCCATTCGCTACTACCCGGTCGAAGGGAAAAGCTCGGCGATCGAAAGGGAGCTGCTGATCGACGGAAAGCTTCCGTTCTCCAGCGCCAGAAACTTGACCTTCCATCGCGTATGGACGAACGAAAGCGATCAAATATTGCAGGATAACCGCGGCAACGAGCTTCGGCCGCGTCAGATTGAAGCGCCTGTATGGCAGGAGTCGCTGGTTCGGGATACCGAGGGCTATTATGAAGAGCCGTACGTCTTCTATTTTTCAGCAGGCAAGCACACGTTGACGCTTGTGTCATCCCGTGAGCCGATGGCGATCGATCATATGAAGCTATTCCGTTACGAAGCGCCTCCCGCTTACTCGGAAGTGAAGGCGGGCTACGCGTCCATGGGCTATGCGGAAACGAGCGGGCATCTGATCAAAATTCAGGGAGAGCAGGCAGCGACGAAATCGTCGCCGACGCTATACCCGATTACCGACCGGTCCAGCCCGGCTACAGAGCCCTACGATGTATCAAAAATAAGAATGAATACGATTGGCGGCAACAATTGGCGGGTGCCGGGTCAATGGATCGCCTGGGAGATCGAGGCGCCGGAGGACGGGTTATACCGGATCGCCGTCAAGAATAAGCAGGATTTGCTGAGGGGCATATATTCCACGCGCTCATTGTGGATCGACGGGGAAATCCCGTTTCAGGAAATGACGCAAATTCCGTTTTATTACGACTCGGATTGGCAGATGAGTGTGCTGGGCAGCGAGGAAGAGCCCTATTTGTTTTATTTGACTAAAGGGAAGCACGAGCTGAAGCTGGAGGTCGGCCTTGGGGCGATTGCGCCGCTGATCCGTCAGGTGGAAGCAAGCTTGCTGGAGATCAATGCTATGTATCGAAAAATCTTGATGATTACCGGTAATGTTCCGGATCCGTACCGGGATTATCAATTAGATAAACAAATCCCCGATATGGTTGACGTATTTCAGCAGCAAAGCGACATATTGTATGCCGTATCGGAGGAGCTGCTTAGGCTGACAGGCGAGAAGAGCGACAAAACGGCTATTTTGAACAAAACGGCTTATCAGCTGGCGGATTTGGCCAAAAAGCCTGAAACGGTCCAAAAACGGCTGTCGCAATTCAAAATTAATGTAGGCAGCGTAGGCGCCTGGATTCTAGAGGTAAGGGAGCAGCCGCTCGAAATCGACTACTTGCTGCTGGCATCGCCTGACGTTAAGCTGCCAAAAGCGAAGGCGTCCGCAGCCAAAAAAGTTGTGCACGAAGTATCGTCCTTCTTTTATTCCTTCTTCGTCGATTACGATACGATCGGCAGCGCGGCGGAAGACGAGCAGTCCATTACCGTATGGATCGGGACGGGGCGCGATCAGGCGCAGGTGCTGAAGGCGATGATCGACGATACGTTTACGCCGCTTACCGGCATCGGCGTCAATCTGAAGCTTGTCAATCAGGATGTGCTGCTTCGCGCGTCGCTGGCAGGGGAAGGCCCCGATTTGGCGATGCAGGTCGGCAACGATGTGCCGGTCAACTTCGGCATGCGGAATGCGGCGGAGGATTTGTCGCAATATCCGGGCTTCGATACGGTCATTCAGCAATTCCGCGACAGCGCGCTTGTGCCGTACCAGTTCGAGGATCAGGTGTTTGCGCTGCCGGAGCAGCAAATCTTCAATATGCTGTTTTACCGGAAGGACATTTTGGAGGAGCTGGGCTTGGAGCCGCCGCAAACCTGGGATGACGTATATGCGATGATTCCCGTCCTGCAGAAGCATCATATGGATTTTGCGCTGCCGCTTGCCCAAACGACGGGCGTGCCAGTGCTTGAGGCGAACCGCGCCTTCGCCATGCTTTTGTATCAAATGGACGGAGCCTTTTACTTAAATAACGGAGCGAGAAGCGGCTTGGATACGGAAGTGGGCTTAAACGCGTTCAAAAAGTGGACCGACTTCTATACGAGCTACAAGCTTCCGTTAATATTCGATTTTCCGATGCGGTTCCGTACGGGCGAAATGCCGGTCGGCATCCAGGATTATACCTTCTATAACTACTTGACCGTGTCCGCGCCGGAAATTAAAGGGCTGTGGGAGTTTGTGCCGGTGCCCGGCACCGTACAGCAGGATGGCGCGATTCGCCGCGACGTGGCGAGCGGCGGGACGGCAGTCATCATGCTCAAGCAGGCCAAAAACAAGGATGCGGCGTGGGAATTTATGAAATGGTGGGTCGGCAAGGACGCGCAGGTTCGCTTCGGCCGGGAGATGGAAGGGCTGATGGGCGCTGCGGCTCGTTATCCGACTGCCAATATCGAAGCGCTTAAGGAGCTGCCGTGGCCGTCGCGGGATTACCGCAATCTCGAGGAGCAATGGCAATGGGTGCAGGGCGTGCCGGAGGTGCCGGGAGGCTATTTCACAGGACGGCATTTGGACAACGCGCTGCGCGAAGTCATCAACAACGGCACGAACACGGCCGACGCCTTATATGACTATGTGCAAGAGATAGACTACGAAATTGCGGAAAAAAGAGACGAGTTTAATTTGGACTGAAGGGACTAGGGAGGGACTCTTTTGCAGAAAACGAAAATTGCTGCCGAGATCGTGATGCAGCCAAAAGGCCGCCCGGCCGGCCTGCAGGGGAAGTGGGAGCTGTTCGTCAAGGATATGAAACGGGATAAGCATCTGTTCGTCCTGCTTGCTCCTTATATGGTGCTGTTTCTGTTATTTACCGTGCTCCCGGTCATCATTTCGATCTTCTTCAGTTTTACGCATTTCAACATGCTGGAATTTCCGAGCTGGGTCGGCTGGGAAAACTATTCCAAGCTGCTATGGAATGACGATGTGTTTTTGATCGGGTTAAAAAATACGCTTATTTTTGCCGTTATAACCGGACCGGTCAGCTATATTGCCTGTTTTGTATTTGCCTGGCTTATTAATGAGCTGAACCCGAAGGTTAGAGCTTTCATGACGCTCGTTTTTTTCGCCCCTTCTATTTCGGGCAACGTCTTCTTTATATGGCAAATAATATTTTCCAGCGATTCGTACGGCATTATGAACGGCTTCCTCATGAAGATCGGAATCATCTATGAGCCGGTTCAATGGCTGCAGGATCCCCAGTACATGCTTGCAATCATTATCCTCGTTCAGTTATGGCTCAGTCTGGGGACCAGCTTTCTAGCGTTCATTGCCGGTCTGCAGACGGTCGACCGCACGCTGTACGAGGCGGGGGCGGTCGACGGCGTAAAAAATCGGTGGCAGGAGCTTTGGTTCATTACGCTTCCTTCGATGCGGCCGCAGCTTATGTTCGGCGCCGTCATTCAAATTACGGCCTCGCTTGCCGTCGCCGACGTCGCAATGGCGCTGGCGGGCTTTCCGAGCGTACAGTACGGCGCGCATACGATCGTCACCCATCTAGTCGACTACGGCACGATCCGTTTCGAGATGGGCTATGCGTCAGCCATTGCTACCGTTCTGTTCATTCTAATGCTGGGCTCGAATCTGGCCGTTCAAAAGTTGCTGAAGAGGGTGGGTGAATGAGCCTATGAAGCTGGCCTTGCGTCTCAATAAAAAAGTGAACCGATCTTGGCAGGTCGATGCCTTGCTGTTTCTTGTGCTTGGCTTGTTCGGCGCCTTTATGGTCATTCCGCTAATCTATGTCATCAACAATGCTTTCAAGCCGCTTGATGAGCTGTTCATTTTCCCGCCGACACTGTTCGTGAGGAATGCGACGCTCGAAAACTTCTCGGATTTGTTTCAAGTGATGAAAAATTCGTGGGTTCCGTTTTCCAGATATATATTTAACACCGTTTTCATTACGGCGGTCGGCACGGCCGGACATATTTTGCTTGCTTCGGCGGCGGCTTATCCGCTGGCCAAGCATAAGTTCCGCGGCCATAAAACGATGTTCACGATCATCGTCCTGTCGCTTATGTTCTCGCCGCATGTTACGGCGATTCCGAACTATATGATTATGTCTACGTTGGGATGGATCGATTCGTATCAGGCCGTTATCATTCCGGCGTTCGCTTATCCGCTTGGCCTCTACTTGATGAAGCAGTTTATGGAGCAAATACCGGACGCGCTGCTGGAAGCTGCCAAGATCGACGGCGCCAATGAATACCGGATTTTTTGGCAAATCGTCATGCCGCTCGTTAAGCCGGCCTGGCTGACGCTGCTCATTCTGATGATGCAGATGCTGTGGGGAACGGACGGAGGCAGCTTTATTTACAGCGAGCAGCTCAAGACGATGCATTACGCCATGGGGCAAATTATTCAGGGCGGTATAGCCCGCGCCGGGGTCGGCGCCGCTGTTGCGGTCATTATGATGTCGGTGCCGATCGTGACATTCGTTTTATCGCAAAGCAATGTGATTCAAACGATGGCATCGTCCGGCATGAAGGACTAAAGCGATGGAGGCGAATAGGGTTGAAAATAAAGCTATCGATTGTGATCCTGACGGCTGCGGCGATGCTCATCGGCATTTATCCGAAGCCGGCCCTCGCGTCGCCGTACGAGGGGTATACCTATTCGTATTGGGGAGAGGCTGTTAACTCGCCGATCGCCTACTTGCCGTCCAAGACGGTTACGGGACAGGAGATCGGCGTCGGAGCATGGGCCGCGCCAAGCGATATGTTCGCGGCCTCGGACGGCAATCTGTATGTGCTGGATTCCGGGAACGCCAGAATCGTCGTGCTGAACCGCGAATGGAAGGCGGTCCGTGAAATCAAGGGGTTCCAAAATAACGGCAAAGAGGACGGCTTCAACAATCCGGAAGGGATCTTCGTTACGGAAGCCGGCCATATCTATGTGGCGGATACCGACAACAGGCGCGTCGTCGAGCTAGACGGCAGCGGGGCTTTCGTTCGGGAAATTGGCGCTCCTCAGTCGGAAGTCATAAGCAGCAGCTTCGAATACTACCCGCGCAAAGTAATCGTCGATAAGGCCGGCCGCATTTATGTCGTCGCCAGAGGCGTATTTGAAGGCATTATCGAGTTCGACGGCGACGGGCGCTTTACCGGATTTATGGGCACGAACCGGGTGCAATTCGATCCGGTCGATCTGTTCTGGAAGACGGTATCGACGAAGGAGCAGCGGGAAAAGCTGATCCGATTCGTCCCGATCGAATTCAACAATGCCGACGTGGATGCGGATGGCTTCATCTATACGACGACTGCCGACAAGCAGTCGGATACCCCGGTTAAAAGGCTGAATCCGTCTGGAATCGACGTGCTTCGCGTTAACGGCAATATCGGGCCGATAGGCGATTTGAGCCGCGAGCGGTCGGCCTTCATCGATATCGATGTGAGCGGCAACGGCGTATACCGGACGCTCGATTCGACTAGGGGACGAATATTTACGTACAACGAGGACGGCAATCTCCTCTATGTAATCGGCCAAATGGGCAACCAGCGCGGCACGTTTAAAAATCCGGTCGCGATAGAAAGCTTTGACAATCGTATTTTTGTGCTGGACCGCGATTTGGGGAGAATTACGGAATTTGCCGCAACCGAGTTCGGCAAGCTCGTCAATGAAGCCAACAGGCTTTACAGCATAGGGAAGCATAATGACGCCGCCAAGCTGTGGGAAGAGGTGCTCAGACTTGACGCCAACTACGAAATGGCCTATATCGGTATCGGCAAATCGCTGCTCCGCCAAGGCGAGTACAAGCAAGCGATGACCTATCTGAAGCTGGGCAATGACAGGGAGTATTATTCCAAAGCGTTGACGAAATACCGCAGAGAATATATGCGCGACAACTTCGGACTCTTTATGACAGGCGCTATCGCGCTTTTGCTGGCCGTAATGGCCGCTCGCAGGTTCGCGAGAACAAGAAAGGAGGGCATGGGGCAGGATGCGGTTGCTTAAAGAGATGAAATATTCGCTGCACGTCGCTTTCCATCCCTTTGACGGGTTTTGGGACCTTAAGTACGAGAACAAAGGCAAGCTTAGAATCGCGCTTATCATTTTGCTGGCGGTGACTGTAACGATGATTTTAAACCGGCAATATGCCGGCTATGTCGTCAATTACAATCATCCGCTTGAATTGAACAGCATCGACGAATTGAAATATATTGTCCTCCCTTTCCTTCTTTGGTGCATAGCGAACTGGTCGCTCACTACCTTGATGGACGGGGAAGGGAAATTTAAAGAAATCGTCATTGCGACGGGATATGCGATGCTTCCATTAATTCTCGTCTATTTGCCCAATATACTGCTCAGCAATTTTATAACGCTGCGCGAATCCTCGTTTTATTATTTGCTGGAATCGGCGGCTGGGTTATGGTTCATATGGCTGCTGTTCATCGGAACGATGACGGTGCATCAGTATACGGTAACGAAAACGATCGCGACGATGCTGCTAACCGTCGTCGTTATGGGCGTCATCATCTTTCTAGGGCTGCTCTTCTTCAGCCTGATCCAGCAAATCGTAAGCTTCGCTTATACGATTTATCAGGAACTTTCATTGCGTGCATAAGAAAGGGGGCCAAGCGGTGAAGAGAAGGCTTACGACTATACTATCCACAGTTATTATCGGCAGTTTGCTTCTATCTCAAGGCACCAATTTCGCGGAATCTACGGCAGCCGAGCATGCCTCCGAGCAGCAGCCGGCGTCCGAATCGGCAGAGGCTGCAGCAGAGTCTGCGCCGAATAACGGACACCCGGACGGCCAAGCATCCGCAAACGGAGATCAGGCCTTGTCCGATGGGATGGAAATGGCAGCCGAAAACGAGTATTTGGTGCTGTATGTCAATCCGGAGACGACGGAAATCGCAGTTCTGGACAAGCGAAGCAAGGCGGTATGGTACTCCAATCCGCAAAATCGCGAGGACGATTCCGTAGCGACCGGCTACAACAAGTCGAAGCTGAACGTGCAGGTGGAGATCGCTTATTTTGACAAGGCGGGAAATTCGTTAAAGTACGACAATTATACGCATAGCGTTCAGAACGGCCAGTTCGAAATGGATAAGACCGGCGACGGCATGAAGGTCGTATACACGCTAGGGGAGGTCAAAAGCGATATCGACGCTATCCCTAAATATATTAGCGAGGAACGGTTCCAAGCGGCCATTCTGGACAAAATCGAAGACGCTTCGGACAAGAGAGAGATCGAGAAGCGGTTCAAGCACGACACCGAAAATAAACGGTATGAAAGAAGGGATTCCTCCTTCAAGGGCGTCGGATTGACGAAGGTTACCGAAATTTTCACGCGTATCGGATATGACGAGCAGCAAGCGGCGATCGATAAGGCTGAATACGGCGAAGCGGACGGCGGCGGCATCAGCGTTCGCATTCCGCTTGAATACCGGCTTGACGGCGAGCAATTGACAGTGACGGTTGCGGCCGGCGAGATCGAGTATTCGGACGCGATAAAATTACAATCGCTCTCTCTGCTTCCGTTCTTCGGAGCCAGCGGACGCGAGGATGAGGGCTATACGCTCGTGCCGGACGGTTCAGGCTCGCTGATCCGGTTCAATAACGGAAAGACATACGCCGCTCCGTACCGGACCGCTTTGTACGGCGCCGATTCGGCCATTAGCCAGCTCATGAAAATTCAAAAGGATGAGGCTGCCCGGCTCCCTGTGTTCGGCATGAAGTACGAGGACCGCGCATTCGTTGCCATCATTGAGAAGGGAGATGCGGCTGCAGCCGTCGAAGCCGACATAAGCGGCAGGCTGAACGACTATAACACCGTGTATTCCAGCTACACGATTCATCAGTATGAGGAAGTTACGCTGACGAACGGGTGGCGCTCCAGTACGGTCAAAAGGTTTCAGGCAGAGCCGTTTCAAGGCGACATTGCCGTACGCTATGGCTTTCTTGGCGCAGAGGAAGCCAGCTATTCCGGAATGGCTGCTCATTACCGCGACTACCTGACCGAGCAAGCTGGATTAACGAAAGTGACGGATGCGGATGCCGTTCCGTTCTATGTCGAGCTCATCGGCGGCATACCGAAGAAGAAATTTTTTCTCGGCATCCCTTACAACGCCTATGAGCCCCTCACGACATTCGAACAAGCCGAATCCGTTTTGGCTCAAATGCAGGAGCTGGGAATCGGCAATATTAAGCTCCGCTATACGGGATGGTTCAACGGCGGCGTCAATCATGATCTGCCGAATTCCGTTTCTGTGGACAAAAAGCTTGGCGGCGCCAAAGGATTGAACGAGCTGAAAGCTTATGCCGGGGGGAATGGCGTCTCGCTGTTTCCTGACGCAGCTTTCTTAGAAGTCGCGCCGCAAGCGGACGGATTCAAGCGCTCGAAGCAAGCTTCCCGATTCATTACAGGCAAGCTTGCGCAAATTTACCCGTATAGGGCGTCGGACTTCCGGCAAGACAACGATGAGGAGCCGGGCTACGTGCTTAGTCCGAAATCGCTGCCGAAAGTTGTGGAAGGCTTTATGAGCGATTACGCGAAGCTGGGACTGTCCGGATTGTCGCTGCGCGATCTCGGCGGCAAGCTGAATTCCGACTTCAATCGTTCGGAAGTCATCGACCGCGAAGAGGCGAAGGAGATCGCCATCGGGCAGCTGAAGGCTTTGAGCGGCTCCGCGGAGGAGCTGTTAATCGAAGGCGGCAATGGCTATGCGGTTCCTTACGCCCGGCATATTGTGAATGCGCCGATGTCGAGCAGCGGCTTTAACATTACGGACGAAAGCGTCCCGTTCTTCCAGCTCGTCTATCATGGCTATGCGCAGTATGCAGGCGGCGCTTGGAATATGGCGGGCGACCAAAATTCGAAGATCAGCTTTCTGAAGGCGCTCGAAACGGGCTCGGCATTGCATTATATTTGGTTTTATGCCGACTCATCCGCAATCAAAATGACGGATTTCGATTATTTATATTCCGCCGATTACAGGCGTTGGATCGAAGAAGCTGCGCTAAGCTACGGCGAGCTTAATGCGGCGCTCCATGACGTACAGTCCCAGACGATCGCCGATCATCGGATGCTGGCCGAAGGCGTCTATCAAACGACGTTCGAGGAAGGCAAAACGATTATCGTCAACTACAACGATTTCGCGGCGAACGTGAACGGCGTCACCGTTGGCGCTATGGATTATTGGGTTGGAGGTGAAACGCGGCGATGAGGTTCAGGAAGCTTTCGCTTGAGCAAAAAAACAGATATTACGGACTTTATTTTATTCTTCCCTGGTTTGCAGGCTTCTTGTTCCTGTTTATCGCTCCGCTGCTGTCCTCGCTCAGGTACAGCTTCAGCAATCTGCAGGTTACGAATGACGGCTTCAGCCTCAAATTTATCGGGCTGTCCAACTACCGCGAAGCGCTGTTGTCGCATGAATCGTACGTCAGAATATTGACGGAATCGGTTGCGGATATTTTCATCAATACGCCGCTCATCATTATTTTCAGCTTGTTTTTCGCGGTGCTGCTTAATCAGCGGTTTAGGGGACGGGTGCTGGCCCGGGCAATCTTCTTCCTGCCGGTCATTCTTGCTTCCGGAATAATCGCTAGCATAGAGAACGGCGATTTGATGCAATCCGTTGTCCGCAGCGCGAGCGATTCGACCGGCGGAGGACTATCCGTTATGAAAAATTTGGAGCTTACCGTCTTACTGCTCGAATCGGGGCTGAACATGACCGTAGTCGAGTATTTGACCGGAGCGGTCAGCCGCATCTATGAGATCGTCAGCCAGTCTGGCGTCCAAATATTGATTTTTTTGGCGGGCCTCCAGTCGATCTCCCCTTCTTTGTATGAGGCGGCAAAGATCGAAGGCTCTACAGGGTACGAGGCTTTCTGGAAAATTACGTTTCCAATGATCAGCCCGCTCATTTTGACGAATCTGGTCTATACGATTATCGATAGCTTCATTAGCGACGAAACGAGCCGGCTCGTTGTGGATACGGCATTTAAAAGCTTCAATTTCGGCTTAAGCGCCGCGATGGCCTGGCTGTATTTTGCGGTGATCGCGCTCGTGCTGTGGGTGACGACGGCGATTGTGTCGCGAAAGGTGTTTTACCAAGATTAGCGGTTTGAAGGAGGAGTCACATGAAGACGAGAACCGCAGTGCAGCAACGGTCATTGAGAGAAGCCCGGCTGCAAAGAATGGCATCCGCCGCCTACTGGGTCGAGTTTACGAAGAAGTGGCTGTGGAACTTCGTCAGGTTCGTGCTTATATTCGGCATTTCGTTCGTCATTATTTATCCGATCTTGCTGAAGCTGTCGATCGCTCTTAAAAGCATGGACGATCTGTACGATTCCACTGTCATATGGGTGCCGCAGATGTTCACGCTTAACAATTTCAAGCTTGTATTCGAAGCG
>Ga0180215_1001307_pt1 | contig 27823 bp, 23 predicted proteins | sample eDN3rd37CBELigBY_FD_128871 | JGI IMG/M metagenome (GOLD analysis project Ga0180215, IMG submission 128871) | Enriched backyard soil microbial communities from Emeryville, California, USA - eDNA 3rd pass 37_C BE-Lig BY (version 2) (version 2) | ecosystem: Environmental > Terrestrial > Soil >...
CTGCTGGAGACGTTCTCGGGGGAACGGTTCCGGAACGTTACGCTTTATCTCGCGGGCGGAACCGTGCTCCGCGACCGGCATTTTGAGTTCCCGCCGGAAGCTGTCAAGCTCGGCTGGATCGACAATGCCGAAATCGGACGTTATATGGAAGCTTGCGACGCCGTAATTGTTCCTTCCCGTTGGGAAGGGTTCGGTATTGTTGCGATCGAAGCGCTTCGAAGCGGGAAACCCGTTATTGCAAGCAATCGCGGGGCGCTTCCGGAGATCGTTAAGCATAACGTCAACGGTTATATTTTTGATTTCGACGACAAGGAACAGCTTATAGGCATTATACGGGACCTGGATAAAACGAAGCTCCGGGAAATGGGAGAAGCGGGGGAGCGTATTTACCGAAGCCGGTTCCATTCCGATGAGATGAACGGCAGAATCGAGAGGCTGTACGAGGCGATCGTCCGGGGTGACGGGAACCGCCGGGGCTCGCTGGCCGTGAGGGAATATGTCTAGGCTGAACAGCCGCCGTGACGGACTCCGGCAGGCTTTTCTCGCGGGGTATCTCGTCCTGCTTCTGCTGCTGACCGTCTATCAGGACTTCCCGCTTGTTAGAGTCATCGGAGAAATCGGGAGGACGCCGATCGTGCTGCTGTTCCCCTTGTTTCTGCTGTGCGAAATCGCGCTCTTGGCGAGGAATAAGAAGATCACGCATTGGTCGAGGCTGCACACGTACTTGTTCGGTTTTATTCTGTATCTGGCCTTCGTGAGCCTCGTATACATTCTGATTCAGTATATGAGCGGGGCTTACAGCTTCGGTTCTGAAAATTTGCTGGGCAAATGTGTTAAAGTGCTGATCTACTTTCTGCTCATTTTACTTTATGTGCGGCACATTCAGCTTGTCGTATCCAGGATTGGCCGTCCCGGAACCGTCTGCGGCTGCTTTCTCATCGCTGTCACAGCGCTTCTGGCCATAATGTCAGCGGAGCTGGCCAGCATGCCGAATGCGCTTTCGTTCCTGCATTCCGGCGATGCGCCGTATTGGCGAGTCCGGTTGCTCACTTCGGAGAGCAGCACGACCGGCACCATCGTCGTGGTGTATGCCGCCATATTGGTGTATTTAAGCCGGTATTGGAACAAGCTTGCGCGAACGCTGACAGTCGTTTACGCAGCGGGCTTTTTTCTGTTCTACCTGTTCGTGACGGGCTCGAAAGGATTTATGATCGTTGCTGCGCTCACGTTCGCCGTTACGATGGTGCAATATTTGGATTTTCGCAAGAAGAGGAATTTCGTGCTTCTCGTTGCGGCCTTGCTGATTATGTATCTGTTCGTCGCGAATTTCTCGGCAGGACTTATCAGCTCGTTCAGCAACGACATCGAGAACTATACCTCTTCCTATACGCGCATGGGAACGATCGTCATTGCCTTGCTTACAGTGCTGAATCATCCCTTCGGCGTGGGGACGGGGGCTTATCCCATCTATTTCAATCACTATTTGGAGCCATCCGTCAATCTCATGTCGGGGCTATATTACAAATGGTTCGGCGTTAGCCAGATTAATGTGAGCGAGCTGATCCAATATTCGGGCAGCACCAAAAATCTAGGCGTAAAATCCGGATTTTTTCAGTGGTTTATGTTCGGAGGGCTGCTCTCGGTCGCGTTTTTTTATTTGCTGGGACGCCATATGATCATGAAGGCAAGGTCAAGCTCGATCCTATTCCTAGCGCTTGTGTTCACTCTGTTCTCTCTGCTGCTCGTATCGCTGGAAATCAAATACGAGATCTGGCTGTTGTTCGCCTTTATCGGCCTGCTGCCGGGCAAGGATGAACATTCCAATCGACTTTATTACAAACGGGAGGCGCCACAATGAATATTCTCGTAGTATGCAGCGATTTTCCGTATCCTGCCGACCATGGCGGAAGAGTGGATACGTGGGGACGAATTCTGGCGCTTGCGGAGCTGGGCTGGAAGATTGACTTGCTCGTCTGCGGCAAACATGAGCCGGCCGAGGCGGATTGCCGGGCAGCAAGAGTGTGGGTGAACGATATCAAGCTATGCGGCCGAAAAAGCTCGCCGCTCGACTTGCTGATGCCGGAGCCGCTGCAAGTCCGTTCGAGGAACGAGCTGAGGAATGTGCGGCTGGATCGCGAATACGACTATGTGCTGCTGGAAGGGGATTATGTTTATCCTGTTCTGGATAATCCTTTCGTTCGCTCCGAGCGAGCCATTCTGCGCGTTCACAATGACGAGTCCGCATACTTCAAGTCGCTGGCCAGAAGCGCGGATCATATTCATCACAAGCTGTACTACGCGATGGAAAGCTTGAAGTTTGCTTGGCTGCAGAGGAAGCTCACTAAGCGTGTCGGCAAATATCTGTTCATCTCCAGCAAGGAGCATGACCATTTCGCAGGGCGGCATCCGGAGGCGGCAAGCATGTTCCTGCCGCCTCCTCTTACGCGGGAGACGTTCGCCAGAAGCACATTCGCATCACGGCATGTCGTGTTTATCGGCTCGCTGTTTATGCCGAATAACCGCGAGGCGATTCGCTGGTATCTCGAGCATATTCATCCCAAGCTGCTTGATGTCCCGGGTTATCGTTTTGTCGTTGCGGGCAACAGCAGAGGAATGGGGGTCGAATGGTTGAACGGCTACAGCCTGGAGAAAGTCGATGTACACGATACGCCGGAAAGCTTGGACGAAATTTATGCCACGGGTTACTTGTTCGTCAATCCGATGCGCAATGGCGCGGGCGTCAAGCTGAAGACCATTGAAGCGATCCAGAACGGCTTGCCTGTCGTCTCCACGACGGTAGGCTGTGAAGGCACGGGCCTGCAGGACGGCGCGCATATTCGGGTTGCGGACGAACCGGCGGAATTCCACAGAGCAGTGATAGAACTGCTCTTGGATCCCGCCGCGGCCGCCTCGCTGCTTGATGCCTCGCAGCAATTTATCCGTGATCGCTATAACCATAAAGAGGCGCTCAGAACGTATTTTCAACTTCTTGGCCGCCCATTTGCCGAGGAAAGGGGGATGGCTGATGTCCAGTCCGCTCATCAACGTTCTATTCGTAACGCACGCGGATAAGAAGGGAGGGGCCGAGCAAAGCTTGGTCCACCTGATTAACTACATCGATACGTCCCTGTATCGCATCTATCTGATCTGTCCGGAGAATGCATCTTACTTAGGAGAGATAACGACACCATTTACCCATATATCGCTCAGATTGGGCAGCATTAGGAAGCGGCTTGGCTTTGGATACATGGAGACGGTGCTCCGAATTAGGCGTATTGTCAGAACGTATAACATCGATATCGTACATGCCAATGGCTGGCGGGCTCCTTGGTATGTAGGCCCGCTAAAGTTTTTGGCGCCGTGCAAGCGCGTATGGCATCATCGCGATCATAGCCATCTTCGGATGTTCAATCGCGTGCTGCCGCGTTTCTTCGATCAAGTGATTTGCATTTCAAAGTTCGTGGCGGGCTCCATTGAGGGGAGCAACAAAAAAATTATCTACAACGGAGTAGATCCCAGACTTGCGCTTGGCCGCAGAAGCAGGGAGTTCATGGAAGACGGAAAATTGGTCATCGGGACATTCGGCCGAATCGTAGAGTGGAAACGTTACGATCTGGTCATCGATGCGGTCGCCAAATTGTCGGATAGCGGTCGCAACAACTGGAAGCTCCTTATTGTCGGAGATGCGTCAATAGACGGTTCGGACCGTTACTATGACAATTTGATTCGCAAGGCGATCGAATATGGTCTGGAACGCAATATTGAATTTTGCGGGCATACTAGCAAGCCGCTGGAGCTGATGGGAAAATGCGATTTGACAATCAACTTCTCCCTAAACGAGCCGTTCGGCCGCGTCATTATCGAATCCATGCTGGTCGGCACGCCGGTCATCGTGGCAGATTCGGGAGGGGCGCCAGAGATCATCGAGCAGACAAAGGGCGGCCTCATTGTTCGCGATGGCGACTCTGCGGCGCTGTACGAAGCGATCCGAGGCGTTTATGACGGAGAGGTCAACCACGCGGAGATGGCAGCTAGTGGATATAACGGCGTCATGAACGAGTTCAACATGAGCGCTATAGCGCGAAAGGTGGAGCATGTGTATCAAGGCATGCTCGAACCCGCTGCGATTCGGATGCCAGGAACGGCGAGGTGATAGCGTAATGAGCGGATCCCATGCGGCATTTCGTTTCGAGAAGGCGCCCGCCAGAGCGCTGAGGGAAATCGAGGTATCGCAGGATAGAATCCGCAGATACAACTGATAGGGAAGGAATGAATGATGTGCGAATGGCCGGCGCAGAGGAGAAAAGGCCAAAGAGAGTGTGGATGTGGCCGAGAACAAGCGGACTAAACGTATACAATAATCTGTTGACTGATGCGCTTACAGACGCTGGAGTTGAGATCAAGGATTTGAGCCACGGCAAGTTCATGCTGAAGGTCGGCAAGGCGAAAGGGGGCGATATCGTCCATGTCCACTGGTTCCATCATGCCTATCGGCACAGGAATCCGGTCGTGACCGTCCTAAAGTCGATCATCCTGATCCTTACCTTGCTCTATATGCGCTTACGACGGATCAACCTCGTTTGGACCATTCATAATTTGTATCCGCATGATTCCAGACGCCGGGGAGCCGAGCGGTTCATGAGAGGGCTGATCTGCCGGTTCAGCACCGGCCTGATTGTCGCTTCGGAGTCGATCAAGCGCAAGGTTATCGAGGAATTCGGCGTCCCGGAGCGCAAGCTGCATGTGGTGAAGCATGGCCATTATGTGGGCGTGTATAAGCCCCAAGGGAGGCGCATCCGGGAACTGTACGGCATTGGCGAGGATGATGATGTGTTTCTGTTTCTAGGCGCCATCAAGCCTTACAAAGGCGTCGATGATTTGGTCGAAGCGTTCCGCGCGATAAAGACGGGGCGCACGCATCTGATAATCGCCGGAAAAGCGGACGCGGAGTTGGAACCCTACCTGCAGAGGCTTCGGCAGGAAGAAGGCGTCATTCTAATGGCCGGTTTCATCCCTGACGAGCAAGTGGCGGATTTGCTGAACGCCGCCGATGCGCTCGTCCTGCCGTACAAGGAAATTACGACATCGGGCTCCGCTATTCTCGGTCTGACATTCAGGAAGCTGGTCGTTATGCCGGACAATGAATTTATCGACGATTATTTCCTTGAGCATATGGCCGTTCGTTACAATCCGCGCGCAGACGGCGGCTTGGCGCTCGCCCTGGAAGAGACGAGAGTGCTTAAGAGGCAGCGCAAATCTCCTAATTACGAAGAAGCGTTAAGGGCGCTGGATTGGGACGTCATCGCGCGCAAGACGAAGCTTGTGTACGAGGAAAGGGGATGAACGATGAAGGTAACGGTCGCAATCTGTACGCATAACAGATCCAAAGATACGAAGGAAGCGGTGGAGAGCGTAATGGCCGGCAGCGCTAGCTTTGATGATTATGAAGTGATTGTCGTGGACAACAGGTCGACCGACGATACGGCGGCTGCGGTGCAAGCTCTGCAGGAGCGTTACGGCCACAGGCTGAGATACGTGTACGAGCAGGAGCTTGGGTTGTCGGTTGCGCGCAACCGTGCGGTCCGGGAGGCCAAAGGAGAGTATATTCTGTTTCTGGACGATGACGCGCTGGCGATGCCGGGCTGGATGGAAGCAATTGTGGACGTATTCGAGAGCGATCCCGCCATCGGCTGTGTCGGAGGGCGGATCGAACCCGTCTGGGAGACTGCCGAGCCTGAATGGATACCGGAGGAGCATCGCTCGGTATTCACGATTCTGGATTACGCGCGAACGGTAACCGAGATGAAGGCTCCCTCCATTCCTTACGGCGCGAACGTTGCATTCCGGCGGGAACTCTTTCTCGATATCGGCAGCTTCCGGGAGGATCTGGGAAGAAAAGGCGGCAAACTGCTATCCAGTGAAGAGAGTGAGCTTATTGCGCGGCTGCGGCGGAGCCACAAGGTTTATTACACGCCTTACGGCTGCGTGCAGCACAAAATCGCGAAGGAACGCGCTACCCGGAAATGGTTCCTGAAGCGCATGTTCTGGCAGGGCGTAAGCGATGCTGTCAGACGCGATGATACTAGCGTCTTCGCTATAGCAAAACATATCATCAGGCTGCTGCAAGCCGTGGTTTCCATGCTGCCGGCTCTATTTCGGCCTAAAGCTCTTATCAGACAGTTAGTCCATATTTGCTACCGCAACGGATCGCTGGTCGGCATCCTTCGCTACGGCGGCAGGAGCTGAGCAGGGCGATGTCACAACTGGCGATTCATAAAGCATGGAAAGGAAGCGGCCTTGCGGGAACGATTCTTCGCACGAGCGCAACGAATCTTCTCGTCATGGCGCTTAGCACGCTGACTTCAATCGCGACGGCGCGCATGTTCGGCGTCGTCGGGAAGGGGGAGTTCTCGGCTATTCTGTTATGGCCGACGCTGCTCGCGGGCATCGTGTCCTTCGGCCTTCCGACTTCACTTATCTATAACGTTAAGCGGCATGCGGGGAAGGAGTCCGAGCTCATCCGGACGGGCTTCTTGTTCCAGCTGCCTGTAGCGGCCGTCACGGGATGTATCGCATGGATCTTTATGCCGTTCTGGCTTGGCGGATATCCCGAGCCGGTGGTAGCCGCCGCCAGATGGTATGCCGTCTGCATGCTGCCCATTCTGCTGGCTATTAACTTGCTTTCCGCGTTGGCGCAAAGTATCGGACGCTTCCGGGTATATAACGGCGTGCGTCTGTACGTGCCTCTCTTAAATCTAGCAGGGCTGCTTGCGCTCTGGGCTGCAGGCAACCTTTCTCTAACCTCCGCGGCAGGCGTATTTCTGGCTACCAGCGCGGCGGTAGTCGCGGCTGCCGTCTACAGTTTGCGCGAATCTCTCAAGATTAACTGGTTGAGAGGGCTGCGAGACAGATTTGCGGCCAAAGCATTGCTGGGCTACGGGAGCAAGGTGTTCGGCGTTGAACTGCTGGGAACGGTGTACGCCCAATTCGACAAGCTGGTCATCCTGTCGATGCTATCGGCCAGAGAGCTAGGCCTGTACACAGTCGTGTACGCGTTGTCCCGCGTGTTCAACGCCGTGCAAACCGCTATTACTAGTGTCGTATTCCCAAAGGTGACGGGGCAGGACAACAGTGTCATTCTGGCGACGGTCGGACGGGCCTTTCGGCTGACCATGCTGCTGATGGCGCTCGCTGCCGTGCCTTGCATGCTGATCGGACGGACGCTTATGGGTTTACTGTTCGGAGAGCCTTTCTTGGATGCGAGCGCGGCGTTCTATATTCTATCCGTGGAATGTATTGTCGGAGGCGGTGCATGGATACTTGCTTCCGCGTTTAATGCGATGGGCAGGCCGGGGCTGGTGCTGATCAGGCAGATCATCGCTTTAGCCGCGACGGTTGGATTGTTCTTTGCGCTCGTCCCGTCGTACGGACTCAACGGTATAGCCGCCGCCTTGCTGATTGGCGCTTTGATAAGGCTCGCCGTCACGCTTCTGTCGATGCGGCTTGTGTTTCATATTAAGCTTGGGGCTCTTCTATTTCAGCGGGAAGATCTGCGCTTTCTGTCGGGAGCGATCACGGCAAAATTTAAACGTAAGGAGTGATACTGGTTTATGTTGACGGATAACCGCATCCATCCCATGGACGAGCTCAAACTTCGGCTTAGGCCGATCTTGAACGTCATACCGCCGGGCTCCACGGTTCAATACGTGGATTATCCGGTATACAACAACGGCGGTGATCTGCTGATCATGAAGGGGACTGAGGCCTTCTTTCGCGATAACGGCATTCGTGTCCATGCACGGTACAGCGTCCTTGATTTCCCCGAGAGCTTGCGCATACCGCTGGACCATATTATCGTCCTTCAGGGCGGCGGCAACTTCGGCGATTTGTATCCTGTGCATCAGCGGCTGCGTGAAAGAATCGCATCGGAATACCCCGACAACCGGGTGGTCATCCTGCCCCAAACGGTGTATTACCGGAAGGAATCTGAGTTCGATCGTACAGCGGAGCTGTTCAATCGTCATAACGATCTGCATCTCTTCGTGCGTGACCCGCAATCTTACGATGCAGCGTCCAAGAAGTTCAATCGCTGCTCCGTCAGCCTGGCGCCGGATATGGCGCATCAGCTATGGCCAATCGCTTCTAAGGCAGAACCCGCCAAGGAGCTGCTCCGGTTTTTGCGCACGGATATCGAGAAGTTAAGCGGGCAGGAACTGCTGGAGTTTAGTGGAGAAGGTGATTGTCTGGATTGGGGCTCGCTCTACAACCGCGTTGAGCGGAAGTCGATCAGCATAATCGGGAGCGCGATGCGGCGAGGAAACGGTATATTGCCGATGGATGCCATATGGGGCAAATACAGCGACTACCTGGTGGGCAAGGCCATTCGCAGGTTCAGCGAATACCGCACTATCCAGACTTCTCGGCTTCACGGCCATATTTTGTCGTGTCTGATGGACAAACCGAACACGCTGCTGGACAATTCCTACGGCAAAAATTCGGGTTATTATCATACTTGGACAAGCACCGTCCAGACGGCTCGTCTGCACGGCCGTGCATAAGCGAAACCAGCGAAAGGGAGCGTGACCAGAATGAAAATCATTTTATTATCCGGAGGCTCCGGCAAACGTCTGTGGCCGTTGTCGAACGACTCCAGATCCAAACAGTTTCTGAAGGTGCTCCCGGGGGAAGACGGCACGATGGAATCCATGGTAAAGCGGGTATGGGGGCAGATTGGACGGGCCGGCATGCGCGAGCACGCTTATATCGCAACCAGCAAACCTCAAGTGGAAATGATCCAGAGCCAGTTAGGCAGCGAAATCGAACTGATCGTCGAGCCTGAACGCAGAGACACCTTCCCTGCGATTGCGCTTGCCGCCACGTACTTATATTCGGTGCAAGGTGTCAATATGAACGAGACGGTTGTGGTAATGCCGGTCGATCCCTTTGTAGAAGAGTCCTTTTTCGAGGCTTGCAAAGAGCTGGAAGAAGTATTAAACGATTCTGGGGCTAATCTGGCGCTCATGGGCGTCAAACCGACCTATCCTTCAGAGAAATACGGCTATATCGTGCCGGATAGTCTCGCGAAAGAAGCAGACGCAAGCCGCTATATGAAGGTAGGCAGCTTTAAAGAAAAGCCGACCGAGTCGGAAGCGGCCGAGCTCATCGACAGAGAAGCGCTTTGGAACTGCGGCGTGTTCGCTTTCAAACTGGATTTTCTCATTAACGTGCTTATAGCGAACGGCTACCCGATCCAATACGACGAGATGCAGAAGCAATACGGCAGAATGCCCAAGATCAGCTTCGATTACGAGATCGTGGAGCGTTCGTCTCATATCGTCGCGCTCCCTTACAGCGGAGAGTGGAAAGATCTTGGCACATGGAACACGCTGACGGAGGAGATAAATGCCCCTATTATCGGAAAAGGCATTATAGCGGGAAATTCCAGCGGCACGCATGTCATTAACGAACTGGACATTCCCATTACACTGCTTAACTTGTCCAACGTCGTGGTGGCCGCGAGCCCGGACGGCATACTCGTATCCGATAAGCCGGCGAGCCCGATGATCAAGGAGGTAATGAAGCATTCCGATCAGCGGCCTATGTACGAGGAACGGAGATGGGGGCGTTACAGGGTGCTCGATTACTTGAAATATCCGGATGGCAAGGAAGTGCTGACCAAGCGGATCCGCATAGCCCCGGAGCATAATTTGAGCTATCAATATCATGAGCTTCGAAGCGAGGTGTGGACGGTCATTGCCGGCGAAGGAGAGATGGCGATGAACGGGCATGTGTTCCAGGTGCGGTCGGGCGATGTGGTGACGATCGAGCAGGGCTGCAGGCACAGCCTTCGCGCGCGTACGGAAATGGAGATCATCGAAGTCCAGACGGGCACACAACTAATCGAGGAAGACATCGTCAGGCTCGCGTATGACTGGGATGAGATCGTAATGCTGTGCGGCGTTCGAAATCCCCATTGAAAGGAGAAAAAGGCATGAGAATCACGGTAGTCGGTACCGGGTACGTCGGTCTCGTATCGGGTGTCTGTTACGCTAAGCTTGGACATGAAGTCATATGCGTTGACAAGGATCCCGGCAAGATCCGGATGCTGAATGAGGGCGGCGTCCCTATCTACGAGCCTGGCTTGAAAGAGCTGATTGCGCAGGTACGGCGTTTAGGCGCGTTATCGTTCGGCACAGATTTACGGGATGCCGTCCAGCGGTCGGAATTGATTATTTTGGCCGTTGGCACGCCGCCTCTGCCTAGCGGCGAAGCCAACCTGGCCTTTATTGATCAGGCGGCGCTTGAGATCGCGGAGGCGATGAACGAACGCAAGATCATAGCGGTAAAAAGCACCGTTCCCGTTGGCACGAATGAACGGCTTGCCGCTTTGATCCGTTCACGGTCGGCCATGGCTTTCGACAGTATTTCGCTGCCTGAATTTCTGCGCGAGGGCTCCGCGATACAGGATACGCTTCATCCGGACCGCATCATCATCGGCGCGGATTCCCAGGAGGCGGCGAACACGATGATCGAATTGCACAAGCCGCTCACCGACCGAATTATCGTAACGGATATACGCAGCGCAGAGATGATCAAATATGCATCTAACGCCTTTCTAGCTACAAAAATATCGTTTATTAACGAGATTGCGAATATATGCGAGAAGGTCGGCGCCGATGTGTCCCAGGTAGCGGAAGGCATGGGCTGCGATAGCAGAATCGGCCCCTCCTTCCTGCAAGCCGGCATCGGCTACGGAGGTTCCTGCTTCCCGAAGGATACGAACGCCCTGATTCAAATCGCCGGGCACGTGGACTACGAATTCAAGCTGCTTCGCTCCGTCGTCGAGGTGAATCAGGATCAGAGATTCAGCGTCATCCGCAAGCTGAACGCCATTTTCGGCGGTGATCTGAAAGGCCTGACCGTTGCGGTATGGGGGCTGGCATTCAAGCCCAATACCGATGACGTGAGAGAGACGCCTGCCTTGGAGATTATTGAGCGGCTTTTGGACGCGGGAGCGGAGGTGCGGGCATACGATCCCGTCGCCTTGAGCAATTTCAGGGTTTTGCTGAACAGGGAAGGCGTGACATGGTGCAAGGCAGCGATGGAGGCTGCGCAGGGGGCGGATGCATTATGTCTGCTTACCGATTGGCAGGAGTTTGCCGGAGTTGACTTAGATCATCTGCAAGCCGCGATGAACAGGCCGGTGCTGATTGACGGCCGCAACGTGTTCCAGGAGAAGGAGTTGCTAGGAACTGGATTTGTCTATTATTCGGTCGGACGTCCCAGCTTGAACAAGGGAGTGAAGCAGCCTATGCCGGCGCTGCAATTCTGACTACCAAATGAAGGGGGAATAAATGATGAAGGTGAAAAAGAGGTTGATGGCGTCGCTGCTTGCAGCCACCCTGCTTGGGACGTCAATTGCCGGATTGCCGAATGGTTCGGGAGGGCTGGCCGGGGGTTCCGTCTACGCAAGCGCGGCAGGCGATTCCGGGGCGCAGTTTCCTTCTCGGGTATTCCTGGAGCGATTGAACGAGCTCCACGCAGCACTCGCCGCTGGCGATCCCGCCGATGTGCAGGATGTAAGGAATCTGCGTGACGAAATAGCCGCTCTGGACGTGGACGCCAACTTGCATCTGCTGGATCCCGTTTGGAGCAAAATCGCGGCGAAGCTTCCTGAGGACGCGGATGAGGCAGTGCTGAAGAGAAGGCTGTTCAGCATCGTAAAAGCTGTTGGCTCCTTCCATTACGACCCTAAAGCGTCGGATCTGGAGGAGATTCGCACGAATCCGGAATATCGGGAGACATTAAAGACGATCGCGGCGGCTGGGGGACATCCGAATATCGTGATGGATGACTTCTTGCTCTTCCTGTTCGGAGATGGAGCAGGGCGGGCTGGCGTAGAAGGGACGATCGCATCGGAGCTTGCGGGCATGTCGTCCATAGAATTGCTGGGCTTGCTGAGCAGCAGCGAGGGTATAACGAATGTGCTGCTGCAGGCAACGGAGAAGCTGCTTGCAGAGACGGATCGTTATGTATTTGCCAAAATTTTGAGTGAGCTCGGCGTTACTGCGCAAGATGTAAGATCGCTTGTGCTGAACTTCCAGGTTAAGCTCCAGAATGACGTGCCGGCGATTCGCGCCATGACGGTCGCCTATCTCCGGACCGCCTCTGAGGCTGTTGCGGAAGTAAGCGCAGATGGGAGGGAGCATCGTTATTCGCTCCACATCTTTGACGTAACCGTGCCGCCGATTGCGCTTATATGGTCGAAAGCGTCCGGGGACTCTCTCGTTACCGTCAGCACTGGAGGCGTAGTGACAATTCCCGCCGATACGGATGAAGCTTCGGCTGTCATACGGGCAAGCCTTCGCAATCCGTATGGAGGATCGGCCAAAGTTATTTTTGAACAAGAGGTCACCCTGAAAGCCGCCGCCGGCGGAGAAAAGTTTCCTGTTGAAGCTTTCCTTGAGCGGATGAACAGGCTGCGCGACGCCCTGCTTGCGGGCGACCCGTCGGACGTAATCGCGGTTCGCAGCTTCAGGGATGAATGGGCGGCGCTATCCTACGCCAAGGATGGCTCGCTGTTGAATCCGCTCTGGAACCGGATAGAACCGAATTTGCCGAATACGGTGGATAAGGCGAAGCTAAAGGAGGATCTGTTCGAAATACTAGTCGCCATCGGGTCGTTCCGCTACGATCCCAATGCAACCGGGCTTGAGGAAATCCGTACGAATCCGGAATTCCGCGAGGCTCTGAAGACGCTTGCCGCAGCGGGAGGCGTTAATAACGTCACGATGGACGACTTCCTTATTCTGTTGTTTGGAGACGGAGAAAAACGCGGAGGCCTGGAGGGCGAGATGTTGGATCGCCTATCGCGAATGAAGCCATCTGAGGTAAACAAACTATTGAGCGACAAGAAGGGGCTGAATACGCTTGTCGCGGAGTCTCTTGCGGGAATAATGGAGAAACGCGAAGATTATCCACTGGTCGAAGCGCTCGCGGCTCTTGGCGTACGGCCTGCCGATATGCGTCTCGCGGCGCAGGGCTTCCAGTCCAAATTTAAGCATGATGAAGAAGCTATGCATGCCATGGCGATAGCCTACATCCGTGCGGAGTCAGAAGTATCCGTTATTGTTACGAATTACGGCAGGAAGCATGAGTATTCCTTGTCGTTTGGCGGTATTAAGATACCGGAAAATGCCTTGAAGTGGACGAAAGTATCGGGAGACAAGGACGTTTCGGTGAGTCAGAACGGGAAATTGACGATACCGGCTCGGGCTGCATCTGCGACGGCGGTCATTCAAGCGACTATTTCGAGTCCGTTCAGCAAAGGAGGCAAAGTTGTATTTCAACAGGAAGTGACGCTGGTCAATGAACAGTGGAAGGACGAGACGGGCAAGAAAATCGACGAACTGCTCCAAAAGCTGGACGGGAAGCTGGCTAAGATCGAGGAGCGACTTGCTTCCTCTAAGTCTGACATGCAGAAGGTAAGCTTATTGCTGGATACGACGCGGGAAGGCAATCAAGCCGCAAGAGATCTGCTCAAGCTGGATGTAAGCGCGGAGCAGAGGGAAGCGGCGTTGGAACAAATCAGGTCCAAGGTAAACGCTACAATCACGAAAATCATAAGGGAGCTTCTTGAATTCTAGGAGGCGGAATGTCGGCGGATCGCGTTAGATGGATTCGCCGAATCGCCCATCCGTCATGGATGTCCGAAGGAGGTGACCACACGCGATGTTGAAGAAAAACGGTTTCGGCAAAAGAATGAGGCAAATTCGCAAGCCGGACATTGCCGTGCTATCGCTTGCCTCACTGACCGTTATACTATTGTTCGCATGGGGCGGACTGTATTGGCAGGAGCGTTCGGCCGATGCAGCAGCCGCGCAGGGCAATGACGACATCGAGCTGCCCGTTATTATGCTGGATTTGGACGCCATTAAGGAGCCGCAACCGCAGGGAAGCGATCCTGACAAAGGGAATGAGCCGGCGGCTGGATTAGAAACAGGATCAGGCGGCCAAGAGCCAGGCAAGCTGCTGGAAGATTTGGCCCAATCGCCTGGCGGACTGCTCGGCATTGAGGATGGGTGGCCAAACCTTACGAACCCGTCACAGGGGACAGACAGCAACGGCCAAGGAGCTTCAGTGGCTGCTCCGGGAAAGGGAACGACCGGTGGCGGTAAAGACGGCGATGCGGCGCAGATCCACGATGATCCATCGCCTAAGCCGACGCAAGAAATCGGACCTGGAGCTGTCGTGACGAGCAAGCCAAGCCCGACTCCGACTCCTGCGACTTCGAACCAGCCGTCCGTCACGCCATCGCCGTCTTCCGCGCCATCACCGTCTCCTTCTGCTACGCCAATACCTGATGGATCCGGCAATGATCTGGTGCAGCAATACGAGTTGGAATTGCTTACCCTTCAGGCAGGCTGCATTATGGAAGTAAAATCGGTGCTTAAAGAGGCAGAGACGCAGGCGGGAAAAGCAGATTCGTCGGATATCGAGGCGCTTCAGCGCATAGGAGCTGAAGCCGCAATCAGTTTGGAGGCGGCAGGCGCCGCTTGCGAGACCAAGTTTAACAAGGCTGCGGCAAAAGCTGGTCAAGACGGCGTGTCCGCTGAACAAATAGCGGAGTGGAGGCAAACATACAATGAAGTGATGGAACAGCTGCGGGCGGAAGCGGAGCTGAAGCTGCAGCAGCTGCTGCGCATATAAGTTAATCCTCTTTGGAAAGAGGGCGGTCGCGGAGAACCCGCTCCATCAGGCTGTGGATCAGCTCCAGATCGCCCTTCTCCAAGGGGACCCCGTCCCAATGAAGTTTTCCAATATTTAAATATTCCTTAGCATTAAGATTAATTTCGACGGGCAGTTCCGCATAATCCGAGAGGCCTAACAGATAGTCGGCCGATGTCCTGAGTTTTCGGGATATTGTCTGTATAGATTCAATGGTGGGCTGGCGGTAACCGGACTCGTACCCCGCATAAGTGCTTTTGGCGACACCTACATAATCCGCGACTTCCTGCATGGTCAATTTCCTTTTTTTCCTTAATTGCTTCAGTCGTTGACCAAACATGGAATCTCCCCTCTCAAGTCTCGTCACGGCTATCCCGTCCTTCTATATATGGTAGTATTTTTACAGACAATGCAAACATAATTATAACATGATTTCCAGTTGCTTGTACAAGTAAACTTGGCTATACCTAATCAATCACTAACCCCAAAAGCCCCATAAATGCTGCAGCCTGATGGGCTGCTATTTTGCATCCATACAAATCTTCAATATTAACCGTTAGCGAATCGAATTGACAATCGCTAAGATCGATCCCATTTAACTTCACTTGCGCCAAATTTGCTTGATCAATATTACAGCGATTTAAATAGAGCTTCTGAAATGCAGCAGCGTAATAATCTGAGCTAATTAAGGAACAATCCTCAAAGCTAACCTGCTTGAACTTCGAAAATCGAAAATTGGTGTAGTCGCCAAGACAGTCCAGAAAGCGAGTGTTTTGTATTCTGCTGTCAGCAAAATCCGTACCAATCAGTTTGCAGTTTCTAAATTCGGTACGCTGAAAATATGAACCTGAGAAATTAACGTTCGAAAAATCGCATCTTTCAAAAATGACATCGGAACATTCGATTTGCTCTAAAGCTGACTCCTTAATGGTCGCATTTCTTACGATCACGCGATCTAATGAAATTTTTTGTGCTTCATTATTTTCGATTGTTATGTTTTCAATCAGCCTATCTTGAATTTCTTCTCTTGATTCAAAAGCGTTAACGGGCTCATCATTTAACAAATCCAGATGAATTTTTGGAACTTCAATTTTATTTTTCATAATATCCTCCGTTTATCTTACGATCAGGGCCAGTCTATATCTGTTCTGTTGATCAACTATTCTAATTACTTTAAGCCTCTGTTGCAAGCCCATCACCAATGAAGCCCTAACATATGGGCAGGGATATTTTTGCAGCTGTCGAATGATAAATATACGCGTTTTTTGAAATTTTGTGCAAATGCTATTCAATCTCCGTAATCTTGTTCAATTATGACAGGCCCTATAAAAAACAGCTTAATTCGCTGTAATAGAGCGGCAAACGGCTGCTTGCTTTAGCCCATTCAGAAATGGAGAATGCTCGTCCTAAATTGTATTTTCAGACAAAAAATACTTCTTCCAGCCAAAGACAATCTCTCCGAAGAACGATTAAATGAAGGGGAAGACAAGTTCAAGGAGAGTGAGTCGCGGTGAAGAACAGAAAAGTGATGTTTATGAGCCCGCTGCAGGTGCAGACGGTCGAAGAGGATTATGCGCCGAGAACGCTGGGTGAGAATGAAATTTTCGTCAAATTAATCTATTCGCTCATTAGTCCTGGAACGGAGCAAGCGATGCTGGCGGGTACGGAAGCCTGGGCGCAGCTTCCATTGTGTCCGGGTTACGCCAGTGTCAGCCGGGTAATAGAGGCTGGTAAAGAGGTTAAGGGCATCAAACCGGGAGATGCGGTGTTCCATTATGGCAATCACTGTGAATATCAAACGGTGGAGGTTCGTGACGTCGTACTGAAAGTGCCGGATGGCCTGGATCTGAAATGGGTCCCTTTTACACGTATGGCTACGGTCGCTATGACTTCGCTGCGTGTCTCTGCCATTGAACTGGGCGACAAGGTAAGCGTAACCGGACTTGGGCTGGTAGGCAATCTGGCAGCTCAGCTCGCTAGCCTGCAAGGCGCGACGGTGATTGGAGTGGATCTCTCTAAGGAGCGGCTGCGCACGGCAAGACAATGCGGCGTGGCATATACGCTGGAGGCGGGTAACGGAGTGAAGGAAGAAATTATGGAGATTACAGACGGCCTAGGGGTATCCAGCCATATAGAGGCGACCGGCGTCCCGCGGGTTGCTGTGGACAGCCTTGAATATATAGGCAGCCAGGGCGAGCTGATTTTGCTCGGCAGCCCTCGGGGAATCTATCAAACGGATGTGACGGATGTGCTTAATTATTGCCATCTGGCGAACCGCGGCTCCGTAACGTTTAAGGGCGCTCACGAATGGCGTTATCCGACTGAGCCCGACCGCTTCGTGAAGCATTCGCTCGTGAGGAATTCATTGGTCGTATTTGAGCTGATGCAGCGGCAGAAGCTGCAAATCGACCCGTTGATCAGCCATATCATCGAGCCTGAGCAGGCTCCCGAAGCTTACGAAGGATTAAGAATCAACAAAGACAAGTACAACGGCGTTTTATTCGACTGGTCTAAGGGAGGAGAATAATAATGATTAGAGGCGTCACGAAAGCCGGTCTCGGAGCGATCGGATCCAATGAGGAGTATATCAGGCACGCGGCCCAATTCGGTTTTCGGTCTGTGGACTTGAATCCGCTTGAGCTGACCGAGCAGTATGGACAAGAGGGAGCCGCTGACCTGTTAGCCCGCCATGACGTGATTGTTGGCTCGTTTGGGCTGGAGGCGGACTGGCGCGGATCGGAGGAGCTGTTCAGGAGCGGGCTCCCAAGGCTGGTGCAGATGGCTGAGGCAGCAGCCTCACTTGGTTGCACATCTTGCTGCACCTATATTTTGCCTGCAACGGATTTGCCGGCTGCAACGTTCATGCTAGCTGCGACAAGACGGCTGCGGCTATGCGCTGAGATACTAGGGGCTTATGGCATTACTTTAGGGCTGGAGTTTGTCGGACCGCATCATTTGCGCACGCAATGGGCTAATCCGACAATCTGGAGCATGCAGCATACGTTGGAGTGGATCGAAGCGATCCATGTACGCAATGTCGGCCTGTTGCTAGATTCCTATCATTGGCATACGAACGGGCTAACGACTGCAGACCTGCTCGCGTTAAAGCCGGATCAGATTACGTACGTTCACATCAACGATGCGAAGCCGCTGCCAATCGAGCAATTGCAGGATTTTGACCGTTTGTACCCGGGAGAGGGTGTTATCGATCTGGTCGGATTTCTGAAAAGCTTGAAAAAAATCGGATATGCCGGCGTTGTAGCTCAGGAAGTGTTGGCGCCTGCTGGCACCGAAAGTTCGATTGAACGATTCGCCCGCTCAAAGGCGGGGTACGACAAGCTTTTTAAAGAGCTGTAGGACGGGCAAGCCTCCGGGAGAGCTCGAAGTTTTTGCAGGAAGGAGGCAGAATGGAATGAATGAACAATGGATGAACGGCATTTCGCCTTATGTCAGAGTTGCCAAACGAATGAAGTCTCCTTCGCTGTCGGGCGAATGGATTGATGGGGACCATGTCTATACCTATATCGATCAAGGCGAAGCGGAATTCATTTTAAACGGCGTGAAATATGATGTGCAGGAAGGCGATGTATTGCTGATGCATCCGCTAATGCCCCATATTATCAAGTCCACTTCGACAGTCCCTTTGGTGCAATATATCGTCCATCTGGATCTGTACTACGACGAGCGCAGAATACGGCTTGATAATAAAGCTCTGCTGCATGCACAGGAACAATCATGCCAGACGTTCAGCAGAGAAATGCAGTTGGCCTCTATTCATCCGCTCTCGCATCTGCCTCCTTCGGACCGGATTGAGTTGAAGAGAAGGTTTACTGTGATCGAAAAGGAACTGGCGCACCCTGCGACCGGGGGGACGTTGGCAATCAAATCCGCTTGTCTAGAAATGCTCTACTTGTTCTTCAAAAATCAAATCCAGACTCATAAGAAGAATGGTAAAATGACAAAAGGCTGGCCGCAGCTTGAACGCGCGATTCATTACATACATGAATGTTATCGGGACCCTCAGTTAAATAAGCAGGAGATTAGCGGGCATATTGGCATTACGGCCAACCATCTGTCCTATTTATTCAAGACCCAGCTTGGAATAACGATTTACAATTATATAAAGCATGTGCGCATCGAGCAGGCTAAGCTTCGAATCAAAGAGGGCAGGCAAAATGTAACGGAGACTGCCGAGGACGTCGGTTTCTCCAGCATCCATTTGTTCAGCCGGACGTTTAAGCGCGTCGTTGGCGTGACGCCCAGCGAGTATGCCGCAACACAATCGGACTTGCATGCGCAGGAGCAGCTTTGGAGCCTTTAGCATCATGCAGGTCTACCGAATAAATAAGGCTCTTTTTTTTGAAATAAAAAGTTGTGAAGGAGGAACAACGATGAGCAGCACGTACCAAACGATCGATATGGCGACATGGAAGAGACGGCTGCATTGCCAAATATTTAGAAATGCCCTGCAGCCTCAGTATTGTGTAAGCATCGAGTTGGATGTAACGAATTTCCGTAAGAAGGTGAAAGAAAATGGCTGGTCATTTACATTGGCCGTTATCTATGCGGTTACGAAATGCGCAAATGAGACGGAAGAGTTTCGATACCGCTTTTTAAATGACGATGTCGTTCTATACGATACCGTTCATACCTCCTTCACGTATTTAGAAGAGGAAACAGAATTATTTAAGGTTATTAATGTGCCGATGCAAGACCATATTGAAGATTACATAAAGCTGGCAAAGCAGACGATTGAAAATCAGAAAGACTATTTTACAGGCCCCGTTGATAGTGATGTATATCAATTCTCGGCATTGCCTTGGATAGCGTTCAAATACGTTTCTCACACGATATCGGGGCAAAAGGATAAGTCCAACCCTATGTTTGATTGGGGCAAGTTTTATGAAAAAGACGGGGAGCTCGTCATGCCATTCTCCGTGCAGGTGCATCATTCATTTATTGATGGCGTGCACATTGGCAAATTTATCGATCATTTGCAAAGGTATCTCGATGAAATGTGATTAGATTTACAGAGGTGATAGCATGGGAAATATACTCGATTATTTAGATTGGCGCGGGGATTTGACGCTGGGACATTCAGCATTTAATGAGGTGGATAATCTTATATTATCGCAGCTTGTCTATGTTAATTTTGACTATATTGTTCCTCCTGTGTGGAGGGAAACAACGATTACGATTCAAGAGGCTGCCGAGCAGTATTTTAAGCGGTATAACGAGGAGCAGATTGGGCAGTTCAGCTATATGGTGCGTATCTCCATCCCTTTGCTGTGGAAGCTTGGACAATGCGCCCGATTTGCAAATGCGAGACTGTCAAAGTTTGAGAATATGATTGATCTGGATCGGACGAAGCAGTTCTCAGCGATGCACATTGAACTGGATGACGGAACCATCTATATCGCGTATCGAGGAACGGATAATAACATTGTAGGCTGGAAGGAAAATTTCAATATGAGCGTGAGCACGCCAGTGCCTTCACAGTTTGAGGCTGTACGCTATTTGGAGGACGCGACTGAGGAGGGGGAAGCGTTGCTTCGAATCGGCGGCCACTCTAAGGGCGGAAATTTGGCCGTATACGCATCGGTAATGTGCAAGGCAAATATAAAATCGCGCATATTGGAAGTGTTCAACAATGACGGTCCGGGCTTTGATAGCAAAATAACGAAGAGTGACGCATATAAGGAAATGCTGAACCGAATTCGGACGATAGCGCCTTTGTCCTCCATAGTGGGCATGTTATTGGAACATGAGGAGGAATACACGATTGTACAGAGCTATCGTTCATTGCTTATGCAGCATGAGGCGTTCGCTTGGGAAGTGCTAGGGGCAAGCTTCGTGCGCGCCGACCAAGTAGAAAAGAAGAGCGAGCTGCTTGATGCAACGTTGAAATCGTGGCTGAATCAGCTGGATAAGCTGCAGCGCGAGCAGTTTATTACGGCTGTGTTTTATGTTTTTGAAGCCGGAGATGTTAGAACCCTTGAGGATTTATCCCGTGCGAAATGGAAGAAGATCAATGAAATGATTAGAGCGCTGCATGCATCCCAGGAAAATAAAATTGTACTGGCGAAAACATTAAAGCTGCTGTTAACGGAGGGGAAAAAGACTTTCCTATCTTCAAAGTAACGATGAAGATACAGCTCAAATTGCATCATTATAGCGATTAAGCTATACTCGAAAGAAATTGGCTATTGATTGGTCACTAAATTGGAGGGCGTTTGGTTCATGGCGAAGGATCAAAAAACTACCGTTAATCGAAAAGACGAGATTATATCGGCGGCTATTGAAGTGTTTGCCGAAACGGGCTACTACCGGGCCACAACAGCACAGGTTGCAGACCGCGCGAAAATTTCGCAGCCGTATGTTTTTCGCTTCTTTTCAACAAAGGAAGCTTTGTTATTGAGCGCCTTGGAAGTTTCGTGGACGAGAATCCAGCAGTCCTTCCGGCAAGTCGTCGCGATCGAGGCGGCATCGGATCGTTTGGAGAGAGAATTGATTCGGACATATGAGGAGATTGTGGCCGTCCATATGAATGAGACTTATTTGCAAATGCAAGCGCAGACGATGCGTGAAGAGAACATTCAAGAGGTCATGCGTAATGGATTTCGGGAAGTTCGTCAGATCGTATTGGATGCTTTTCGCGAGAAAGGCCTCCCAAACCCGGAGGAGAGAACATTCATGTTTTTGGCGAGAGGCATGCTGTGCAATATTTCTTGGGCTTTAGATATGCCTGAATTGTTAAAGCGAGAGGGTTGATATGGCGAAAGCCATAAGCTCGAATATAGTTATTGACTAATCACTAACAAGCCGATATAGTGTAAGTATGATTTAGTGATTGATCAATTACAAACTAAAGGAGAGTTGATGGAGAATGAAAAAAGCGATTGTTGTAGGTGCAACAGGCGGTACGGGTGCTGTTATTACGGCTGAGCTGGTAAAAAGAGGAATACCTGCAGTTGCATTTGGGCGGTCTCGAACGAAACTTGAAGAGCTGGCCGCAGAGCTTGGCAGTCCTTCTCATTTAACTCTGGCGATCGGGGACGCATTTCGCCCTGATGATATTGAAGCCGCGGCGAAGGAAGCGGATGTGTTATTTCATTGCGCCAACGTTCCTTACAATGAGATGGAGAGCAAACTGATTCCTCTGGGCGAAGCTGTCATGGAGGCTGCCAATCGGCTGGGCTTGAAGGTTGTAGCAATAGACGGCATTTATCCGTATGGAAAGAGACAAGTGGACTGGGTAACCGAGGAGCATCCGAAGCAGCCGCATACGAGGAAGGGAAAGGTGCGCCTTGCTTTTGAACAGATGATTTTCAGCGACAGGTGGAAAAACGCTCGCGCGATGATCGTTCGTTTGCCGGATTACTTCGGGCCGACCGCAAATCAAGCCTCATACTTAGGCGGAACGCTTGAAGCGATTGCTGCGGGGAAAATGGCATTCTTCATTGGAAACATGAAGGTTCCTCGCGAATATGTGTACCTGCCTGATGCGGCTATCATGATTGTCGAGCTTGCGGGACGCGAGCAAGCGTATGGACAGAATTGGAATATTCCCGGCGCGGATATTATTTCAGGACGTGAGATTGTCCGAATCGCCCAACAAGCGGGTGGTACGAAGAAGCCTGTCATAACTCTTGGCAGAGCCGGACTGTCGGTACTCGGTCTATTCGTTCCTATCATGAAGGAGATTGTCGAAATGCTTTACTTAACGGAAAAGCCTCTTCGTCTAAGCGGAGAAAAGTATAAGCGTTTTATAGGCCCAATTCCAGAAACGAAGCCGGCAGAAGGAATCGCTGCCACTATTCGCGAATTGCAAAAGAAACGCAGTTTTTAACGCAATAGTTATTGATTAATCAATTACATTGTTTGAAAAATGGTTTCGCCCTTTTTGAAAGGGCGAAGCCATCTTTTGTTTTGATTGAATTGTACCGGATTTACTTAACGGGAACGCAAATTTCGCAAAAGTGCTCTAAGAGCATCTCCTCGATATATCTCTCATACGCAGGGCGGGCATCGATCTGATAACCGCTGCTCAGCAGTATAGGGAAAATCTCCCCCCACGCATGATGAATGTCCTCCGCTGTATGCTTCACTTTGGCAGTGGCATATTTTCCTCCGATTAGCTCACCTTCTTCAACAGATCCGTCAATTGGATAATGGTCCGGAATAACAATACAGGCGTCGTACCGGCATTGTTCAGGCGGCGTTAATTCAGGGTTATCATGCGAGATGCCGACTATGAACGATGAATTGGAGAACAGATTTTTTGCGGCAGCCCACTGCTTAATGGCATGCATCGCTTGAGCGTTGGCGGGACCGTAGGGACCCGTTTGCCGCACGTAAGCGATACGGTGGCTGGGAACCATTTCGATTCTTATTTCCATAGTTAATCATTCCTTTCTGTAGTTGAACATCCTACATTTGGAATGCTAACATGATATAAAATGATATTCACTTGTTTATTTTATAAGCCAAATTATCGAACAGCTCCTCTTTTGTGAAAAATAATTAAAAGCATGCGAATCTGCATCCTTTTTCAACACAAAACGCTATCTCGGGTCAAAAACATGCAAAAGTGCAGCAATATCAGGAAAAATCCCCATATTAACGTGTTGAGAAAAGAGTACCTGCACTTTCGCAGGCAATCGTATGCAGATTGACGTTTTTGCCCGAAGAGCCTGCACTATTGCAGGTATTCGTTCGCATAAAACATAGAATGATTGATTGAAATTGCTGTTCATATCCCTTTCTCAGCAGGCTGAGCGTATTCGAATTAATACTCGGATACGCTTTTTATTTTGAATAATATAGCTGCGCGAATGCTTTCTAGGCATATTTATTACGGTTTGCGCATTATGTATTCTGATGGGCAAACGGCTATTCATGCGACTTGTTGTACCGATACTTGTTCAGAGTGAAATGCCAGATATATCTTTAATAAAATGAGGAGGTTACGGTTCATGACAACCGCAAAAAAGTCAATCGGATTATTTCTCGTCCTGACGCTGTTGGCAGCTATCATATGGCCGACGCCGCAAGCGTCCGCGGCAAGCATTACCCGTTTTTACATTATGGATGCCGGTTCCTATTTGATCGGAGGAAAGGCGTATGTCCCAATCATGGAATCGGATAAAGCATTCACGACTTCGGTGGAGTATGTCAAATATGAATACAGCACCGATAACGGCGCAACCTGGATCAACCTGCCCGTTAACGAAGAATATAGGGATTCGGGACTATTATGGCTGCGATCCTTCGCTTTGCCCATCGATAAGGATCTCGTATCGGTTAAGCTGCGCGTCAGCGCCTATTTTTCGCCGCTAATCGGATCGAAATCCTACTCCGAAAAAACAATCGGCCCATACAAAGTTTTGCAGCCGATTGAACCGTCCGATTTTACTGCAGTTCCGAACACAGACGGCTCCGTCACTCTGACGTGGAATGATAATTCGAACATGGAATCCTACTACGAAATTACTCGCAGAGGACCGGACGGCACAAAAGTATTTACTGTGAAGGATACGATGGACCGCAGAGGAAAGCTCCAGTATGTCGATAAACAAACGAACAAGGATAAAAGCACCTTTTACGTCTATTCGTTAACACCTATCGTCGATAAGTACAATTTGCCCGAGTATCTTTCGCTCGGAACCTTGAATGTCATTTCAAAAACAACTGTACCGATTAAGGATTCCGATATATTGGGCGTCAAATTGACAGATCCGATTGCCAGCTTGGGCACCGAATACCATTTTCTCGAGTCATATGCCGTGACTGTAGGCGAGCTTTACCAAATAGGCGTATCCGGCGTTAAATTGAACACTTCAGCTATGACTTTGAAAAAGGGTGACTCGGGGACGCTCGCCGCAACCGTTACACCGTCAACTGCGGCCAATAAAAAGTTGATTTGGAGCAGTGATAACAAGGAAGTCGCCGATGTAGACAGCAACGGGCGCGTAGTTGGCAAAGCCCCCGGTACGGCGAGAATAACCGTTAAGACGGAAAACGGAAAATTCACAGCCGTATGTGTCGTATCGGTAAGCGGGATATCTGACATCGAGCTTGCTCAGCATAGTTTGGGTTCGGACATTCTGGTTGTCGATCCTGCCATTATTCAGATAGATCCGGGAAAACAAGCGGAGGCTGATGCCAATCAACTGCAGAAGCTCATTATAGAGAAGGAAAAAGAACTGAACTTGGCCAAAAAAAGAAATGATGCGGAAGCGGAGAGCGCCGGCGGCACTACCGGCAGCTCGGGAGGGTCGGGGATAACGGATCCGATTGCAGCCGCTTTCGTCTATATCAGTCACGAAGAAGCGACGATGATAGCGGGAACGAGCAAACAGCTAGAAGCGATTCTTGCTCCTGTTGATGCAACGAACCAGAAAGTATCGTGGAGCAGCAACAATCCGAAGGTAGCTGACGTCGACAGTACCGGCAACATTACGGCCAAATCGCCGGGTACGGCGATTATTACCGTGCGGACGCAAGACGGAGGCTTCACCAATAATTGTGTCGTCACTGTCACAACCGGATTGTCGGATATCGAAGGGCATCAGGCCAACAGTGAAATATTGCTCGCTCGAGCGCAGGGTATCGTGAATGGTTATCCGGACGAAACGTTTAAACCCGACGGCAAAGTGACGCGCGCCGAATTTACGGTAATGCTGATGAACGGATTGCAGCCGGCGACGGAGGGCAAGGAGCTTACTTTCAAGGATAAGAACAGCATCGGCTCATGGGCGAAGAAGCAGGTAGCGCAAGCGGTGGAGCTTGGCATCATTAGCGGATATAGCGACGGCACTTTCCGTCCGTCTGCTAACATTACTCGTGCAGAAATGGTAACGATGGTCATGCGCGCCTATGGCGAAGAGACGATGGAGATGCCGCAGATTAGTTATGTGGATGAGGCTGAAATTCCAAATTGGGCACAAAAAGCGGCGAATTCGGCACTGCTTACCGGCATCATCATCGTTGGGGGCAAGCCGATCGACAAATTTGCGCCGCAAGTGCCGGCTACCCGTGCGGAGGCCGCATCGGTCATTGTGCGGATGCTGACGATTAAAAACAATTAAGGAATGTTGGAAATACTAAAGGCGACCGCTTCCCTTTAAAATATGGGAAACGGCCGCCTTTTCATTTGGCGTTTATTTTAACCTTTAAAAAGACATGCCCTCTTCTTTTGTTGGCCCCATAACGCCTGGAACAGGCAAGCCGGCTTGTCTTAGCAGCACGGTCATTTGGCCTCTATGATGCGTTTGATGATCGATTAATACTCTTAGAAATGCGCCGCGAGGCATCGGTTTTCCAAATGCATTAATGGATTCGGCCATCATTTCATCCGTTAGAGAAGCTTCGGCCGATTTTGTAATTTCTTCAGCCGCTTTCTCGTAGGCGCCCGCGATATCGGCAGCATGGCTTGGCACTTCCTTATCGTTGCCTGGTGAAGTGACCTGCAAGCCTGAAAGGCCTGCAAAAAGCGCCGCGCTAGTTGTAAGGTGCCAGCCAAGCCAGCCTAGCGTGTTATGTTCATCCGCGATTGCTTGATTCAGCTTTTCATCTGTTACGGCTTGCAAAACCTTGAGAGTGCCCTTGGAGGCGTGAGCCCAATCGTTGATAAAGTCTTGTTGCGTTCTATACATAGTGCAGCAGCTCCTATTCTAGTTGATCTGAATATTGCTTCTAACATTAGTCATTTTAAATGATTTATTTGCACCCTGCAAACTGCGCGGACTATCCATACGTAGATGAGAATCACTTCTATTTGCTCGACACGAAAAAATTCATCATAAAGCAGTATGACAACCGGTTGACATATAATATGTCAATCGGTTAACATATTGATGAAATCAATGATGAATGCGATTTCAAATTCATCTTTAGGGGGAAATGAAATTGAGAAGAACTAAAGGATTAGTATGGTTGATTTGCATGGTTTTGCTGCTTACTACGTTGGCGGCATGCTCTAAGAATAACGCTCCCGACTCTTCGACGAGCGATAGTCAAGGAGCGGACACGCAAGGAAAAGAACAGACGAATCAGGTTGCTAAAAACGTTAAGCTTACGTTCTTTAACACCTCTGCAGAGGTAAACACTGTTTTTGAAGACTTGTTCAAAGCGTATCATGAGCTTCATCCTAATGTAACGATTGAATTGATCCCAACGCCGATCGGCGGAGCACAAATCGAAAAGTTTCAATCTTTGATCGTATCCGGCAATCCGGCTACCATTGCTAATCTGGATGCTGGAACTATCCTGCAATATCAGGATAAATTCCTTGATCTGGAGTCGGAAAAGGCCAAATACGAAGCGCTGACAAAGCCTGGAGCGGTTGACGGCGCGCTGTTGGACGGGAAGTTTATCGGTGTCCCATGGACAGCTCAAGGCTATGGCCTGCTTTACAACAAACGGGCTGTTGAGGAAGCGATTGGCGGAACTTTCGATCCGGCCACTGTGAAGACCCGCGACGATCTGGAAGCGCTTTTTCAAAAAATTGAAGCTGCAGGCAAGGCTCCTGTAATGCTCCACGGTGCAGACTGGTCATTGGGAGCACATTATTTGGGGCTGACCTATTCCTTGCAGTCCAGCAACGTGGATGAGAATCGCAAATTCGTTGAGGATTTGAAGAATGGAAGCGTCAATTTGGCGGATAACGCGCAGTTTAACGGTCTGATGGATACTTTCGACCTGTTGAACAAATACAACGCTAGAAAAAATGATCCGTTGGTCGCTGACTACAATAAAGATGCAGCGGATTTTGCAAAAGGCGAAGCGGCATTTTTCTTCATGGGAGATTGGTCGTGGGCGGTAATCGGTCCTCTTGAAGGACGTGACGAAGAGTTTGGCGTCCTTCCGGTTCCGATCAGCAACAATCCTGCAGATTTCGGCAACGGTCAAGTCGCTTACAGCCAGCCTAAGCTATTTGCTATCGACAATTCGGGTTCTACACCGGAGCAGCAAGAAGCGGCTAAAGCGTTTCTTGAATGGATGGTGACGAGCGAGCAAGGGCAAGAAGCGATTGTATCTCAAATGGGATTGTCTATGCCATACAAGGATGTAAAAGCCGTAAGTACAAATGTGA